>Ga0209184_1000153_pt1 | contig 91046 bp, 74 predicted proteins | sample EN8Hudsemesocosm_2_FD_184627 | JGI IMG/M metagenome (GOLD analysis project Ga0209184, IMG submission 184627) | Methane-oxidizing microbial communities from mesocosms in the Hudson Canyon - EN8C Hudson Canyon (SPAdes) (version 2) | ecosystem: Environmental > Aquatic > Marine > Cold seeps | place... | reverse complement strand
CATACTGATCAGTACTTGTGTCACGACAGCGTGACGAGATGTAATGGACACCTTAGCACCAAAGTTTTGAGCCATACTTAAGAACTGAGTCAATCAAGAAAGACTTCGATCTGTAAAAGAATGTTTAACCTACAAACTTATGCAGTGTCCTGCCGTTAGGGAGCAGCATGGCAGAGAATCCACACACAATGGCTAAGGTCCCTACAGCTAGGTGTAATTGAGCGATAACTGGTAGTTCTGTCATTATTTTTCCACCAACATTATTAATGGGTATTGTGCTTTTTTCTTAACCGTCTCTTTCAAAAATATGTATTCAACGATGGCCAAGTTAATTGCCATTCCTATGAGTCGACCATAATCATGCTGAAATTGGCTTATTAGCGCAAAGACGTCTTCCAATTGACCAAACAATAAGAACGAAATAGCTTCAACAAATAAAAGTGTAATCACACTAAGTGCTATCGCGACAGCCCTCATCATCCACTTGCGATGCACATCAATACTACGGTTAATAATATGCCATAGTGCCATTGAAAATGCTGTACACATGGCAATACTGATAATGACCAGTGACACATAACGCATGCCCAATAAATCAGGTGACAAGACATGATGCATCCAAATCCCAGATAAGCCCATGACATAACCTGATAGCAGTGCAATACGTCCACCGGTTCTATGCCAATTGGATTTTTTGTTTCTTAACGCTGGTGAAAATTGAAATGGCATAGTTAAGAAAAACAAAATACCCGCTCCCCCATGAACAACGATTGCTGTAGGCGTTTCAAAATACAAAGCATTAACCACAGAAGAAAAAAATTCACCTGCAGAGGGTCCCAAAACAACTCCTATGAGTATAAAAATCGCGGGTATGGCGGGAATTCCGGTCATAAAAAGTAGAAAACCAACAACAGGCCAATTAAGAGATTTATTTTTCATTTTTATATTATTTGTTATCATTATTCAATCAGACATTTTATTTATGTTTTTACCAATTAGCTAAGAATATATGAATTATGTAGAATGCCTTTAGCAATGTCGTCCGAGCATATTTACCCGAACCATTCACACTCCTTACCCTGTAGGTTCGGACATTTGTAAAATATTAGGGAGGCGTACTTCCTGGCTTACACGTTAATCGAGATTTCATTGTGATAAAGGATTCTGAGTTACTTGCACTCAATATTTCCACCTTAGTAATTATAGTTTTTAGTGCCTGTAATTTTAATGTTTTATGGATTTTTTTATAGAATGATATTGCGAACTTGAGTTTTTTGTTTAATCAGTATCCTTGACTAACTGCACCCATTTTTTCGGAGAGATGCCCACAAAGCGTTTAAAAAAACGCGTAAAGTGACTCTGGTCGCTATAACCTAAGCCTAATGCAACATCAGTTATTGTATGTTGTTGGGTCAGCATATCTTTAGCCAAGACCATACGTGACGCATGAATATGCTGAAATAAGGTCACGCCGAATACAGGCTTGAATTGTCGAGATAACTGCCATTTGTTAATATTAAATCGATTAGAAATTTCGTCTAAACAAAATGGCTCTTCTAGATGCTCCTGAATATATTGTTTCGCTCCAACGAGTGATTGAATATCAGTTTCATCTAATAGGCCTCTTTCTTTATCTAAGTCACTCACTGATTCGACGAGGCTTTTCAGCCATTGTCGATAGTTTCCTGGGTCTAATGGTTGTTCGATTGACTCAAAAAGTGGTTCTGAAAAGGATTGGGTGTAACTTTTGCTGCTTAAAATAGTTTCCAACTCTGGCAACAATAAGTGGCCACTGGCGACAAGGGACTCTACCGTATCAATATAATGAAACCAAACTGTCGAGTGTGAGTTATCGGGAGTGCAGTAAGAATGGATTTCACCTGCTGGGATCAGTATTGTGTCGCCCTGATTTAGGATGTAATTGCGCTCACGGTAGCGAAGCTTTACTTGGCCTTGTTTAATCAGAGCAAATATATGAAACTCACGTTGGTGCGGCTCAAAATCTGAGCCAACAAGCTTTATTTGAAAACGTCGATTTGGAAAGTACTTTATCCAACTTTGATTAACATCAAGTTTCATGAGTGTTCGTATATAGTTAATTATAAACGTAAATGTTATCAAAGCCGCTGTTATTTATCTATCAAACTTTGTTAATGGCCAATTATAATGATGATTCATCGTTCAGTAATAGGATAATGTAAAAATCTAAAGATTGTTAAGTTGCATCTATTACTACATTGGCAGAGAGTTGCTGAATGTCGCGCAATATCATTCTATAACTTTTTAAATATGCGCTTTAAGCTTGTTACCTGTAATAACAATAAATACTGAAAGGGCTTTCCTTAATAGTAGTAGGTATTTTTATGGGTATAGGTGTGGGTATGCAAAAAAGGATGTTTGAGCTTTTTATTTCCTGGGAGCGTACTCAAGCCAGACTTATACGCAAAAGTCTGGCAATTAATGAAGGCGAAATAAGCTATCTGGAAGGCGGGAACGGACCTACGTTAGTCTTACTTCATGGCTTCGGCGCTGATAAAGACAATTGGAATAGGCTGGCTAAAAGCCTTACTCGTCACTTTCATGTTATTGCAATCGATATACCTGGATTTGGCGATAGTTTTAGTCCACTCGAAGGGTTTGATATTGGTTGGCAGGTTGTTAGGGTCAACGCTTTTTTGAAGCTCAAAAAAGTTCGCGATTTTACCTTAATAGGTAATTCTTACGGTGGTTACATTTCTGCGATATTGGCATCATGTTTTCCTATAAATATTAAAAACTGTATCTTGATTAGCCCATTAGGCATAGAAAATGCTGCCTTGACGCCCATGTTCAAAGACGTAGTTAATGGCTGTTCACCTCTATTGTTACCAAGAAACCTAAACGAACTTAGGCACCTTCTAAAGGCGTGCTTTTATAAAGCCCCTTTTATTCCTAAATTTGCTTTAAAACAGATGTTAGAGCGTAATCTCGTAAAAAGTATCTTGCATTACAACTTCTTCTATCAGACACATTTTATTTTCAATGGCCGTTTGCAATTCGATTATAAACTGGAAGAGCTTCTCACAGATATAAAAATACCTATTCATGTGATTTGGGGTGATAGAGATGCGGTTTTATCTGCTGAGGGCCTTAAGGTGCTAGCGTGTTGTGAGAATGAATTCATTACCCTAAAGTGTCTAGAAAATGTAGGTCACTTGCCTCAACTTGAAGTACCCAAATTTTTATCAAATTTAATTATAGACGCAGTCAAAAGTATCAAATCTACTCAAATTTAAGTTGGAATCAATTTTGACGATAATCTCCAGAATATCGTGAGAGTTATTATTGGGCGCGAGATCAAAGGTATAGGTAGTTGCAATATCGTTCTATTTTTAAATGAATAAAAATGGGAGCATTATCATTCAGACAAAGAGCAGGTAATAATTTTTACGACCTCTTACTTTCGGTTAAAAATAACGGTAAATATTTAGAATGCCCCTTATAAAATATACGCCTTATTTGTTCAATCAAGCTATAAGGCATAAGTTAGCAGTACCTAGACGTTGATTTACAATTTATATTAATTTTACTTTACTCAGGAAAGTTCATGCGTACCTATTATTCTTTTGGCGCTTTTATCAAAGTATTTTCACATGTGTCTTTAGTGTTATTTATTGCAGCATGCGGTGGCGGCTCAGAGAGTTCGACTATAGAGCCTTTCACACCGTTAACCAAAGTACCTGTTAACCAAATCACTCATGCCTATTTTCGTGATCAAGACGCTGGACTTGGTCAATTATCAGGTACTGTGGTAATAGAAGCCGCAGATGTTCTTGATGACGATCCTTCAAAAATTGAATCATTATGGCTGTACTGGGCAAATACAGCGGGCGAAAGACAAGGAGAACCTTGGTTAAAGACAAAAGCAACGAGTGTTTATGTGGTTGAAATACCAGATCAAACGTATATCCCTGAAAACATTAGTGGCTTGTTATTATATCCAAACAACGCTATTGGCGAAGCAGAGCAAGGCCATTATATTGCATTTCATGATTTTACCGGTAATGCAGCTATGACAGGTAGAGGAGGTAATGAAAAGCAATCGTGGGAATATGGTATCGATCGTCCAGCAATTGCTATTCAACGGACCAGTCAACAAGGGGGGACCTGCCAATTTGATAACGGTTTAATAAGTGTTATCAATATGAACAACACTACCGATCATATTTGGGAAAATAATTCAGAGAATAATATACAAAATCAAGCGAATGATGATCTTTTCACACCCTATACTTTTGTTTGTGATGAAATACCAATACATAACTCCGATATTATCGAGGATGATATTGGTGTATGGACATATTCTACCCTTAATGATGCTATGTTTTATGGGACAATTGTTTATGACAGCTTTGTTAAGTATTTAGGTGAGCCACCATTGGCTGAAAAAATTAGAATCCGTGTCCATTATGGCAATAAGTATGCTGAACAAGCATATTGGGATGGAGCATATGCTAATTTCGGTGATGCGTATGGCTTGTATTACTCCGCGGCATCACTCGATAGCATTGCCCATGAAGTTGGTCACGGGGTCTTGAATCGAATTTCCGAGCTAAACATATATCAACATGAATTGAGTATTGATGCGCGTACACTTCATGAAGCCTTTGGTGATATTTCAGGAGTGATGGCTAAGTATGAGTTTACAGGTCATACAGACAACTGGATACACGGTGAAGAATCTCATGGGCGAACTCGACATTTGGATAAAATTGAAACCGAATATGGCGCGATCCCCAGCTTTCTAGATTACGACGACGCAGGAGATAATTATTATCAGCGCATAGGTATGATCAGTTATCCTTTTTATTTACTGTCAAATCAATGGGGTTTAGCGCAAACTTATCAGGTTTATTTAGCATCGGCCAAATTATGCTGGCATGTGCAAACAACCTTAACTGAAGCTGCACACTGTATTAAAGATCAAGCTGTTTTAGCAGACTTACCTGCTAAAGATGTTGTCGCAGCATTTAAAACTGTGAAAATTCAATTGTTTGAAGAAGGATCTTTGAGTCATTTTACTGTTGAACAATTCAAACTTCGTATAGAATTCACCGAAAATAGTCTCTCTACTAACCAAGTCACACAATGGCTTTGGGAGTTTGGCGATGGTAACACTTCGACAGCGCAAAGTCCTGAGCATACTTATTCACAAGCTGGAACTTACCAAGTCTCCTTATCGGTAATAGATCAATCAAACGATCAAGATACTTTTTCTCGTTTGATTAACGTTAGCGATCAATATTGTCCAATAAGTACATCGAGTGGAAATGATACCATTACAGAGGTTTCATTTAATGGGAATAAGCTGGCTTATAGCCCGAGTGAATATGATTACACTCATAATGTCATTAACTTAAGTTCCTCAAGTTATGTAATTGTTAACATTGAAGGAGAAAGCCTAGCAACAGAAACGTCGAACAGGTGGCGAATTTGGATAGACTTCAATGAAAATGGTATTTTTGGTGATACCAGTGATGAGCTGATATTCGATAAATATGTAGCTGAGGGTCTTCCTTATGGTGTTAACACCAAAATAAATTTAGCAAACGTCCCTTTTAGTGGTGACCCAAAATATATGAGAATCATAGGTGATTCTTTCATTATGTCGGCGTGTTACGGAAAAACGGGTGAAGCGTTAGACTTAAGAGTTACCTGGTAATTAATATTGCATTACTTTAATTTGACGTATGTGTAGTACGTCAGATTGCGCTCGCTCGGTTTAAAACCCTTATTAACCGTCAATGTGGTTTAAAGTATCTATGATCGCTAAAGTGGCTAAGTTCTCTGTCATGAACAAGATAGATTGAACTCTTTTAAGATTGAAAATTCGACCTCAAAACAGTCACCAATGACACGGTTAATGTCATTAACTTAAGGTTAATGACATTGATGATACGGTAGCGGTCGTTCATGTATTTTTATCTGAATCACTTCAAAGTGCGTATAGTTGACGCAATAAAATGAAAAGTATAGTGTTCTCCTAGAACTGATACTCGCAAATTTTTTATTTAGGGTAATAACCGTAAAGCTATTGATATGCTTGTAGTGTGTCTCGTATGGCGTCTAACTATAATGAAATGAAGTGTTAACATGACAAGAAATACAGCAATTGATGGTCTACGAGGTTTATTGTTGATTATTATTGCGATTAACCACCTTGAGAGTAAGGCACTCACTCCCTTCACAGTAGAGCCTTTTGGCTTTGTTTCAGCGGCAGAAGCATTTATATTTTTGTCGGGTTTTGTCGCCGCTATCGTCTATGGGCGATTGGTGCATAATCCGATACAACTAAAGCGCAAAATCTGGCAGCGAGCTTTACATTTATATTTAGTGACAATTGCCGGTGTACTTGCCATATATAGTGCGTTGCATTTAGGTATATTACCTGAGGTTTGGTATCAACCTTGGGGTGATTACTTCCTGCTTGAAAATTACCTTAAATACCCTATTGAGTCATTGTTGTTGAGTTTTATTCAAATTCATCAAATGGGATACTTAGACATCCTCGTTCTTTATATGGCGCCCATGATATTTTTACCGTGGGCACTGTTGTTATTACATAGAGGTAAAGGTTGGCTGGTTATATTGTTGTCGGCATTGGTCTGGTTAGCGGCTCAATTTATTAATGATGTTTATCTCATCAATGTGTTTGAATCATTATCTATACAGTCAAAGGTTGATGCTGGTTTTATGGATATAATGGCATGGCAATTATTATTTTATCTGGGAGTTATTGCAGGCTACTACCAAAAATTTAAATCTATTGATTTTGTTGCTAATCGTCATGTTACGGTAGGTGTATGTATCATCGCCGTTAGCTTTTTAGTGATGGACAAATTCAGTATCGTTCTACCATTTTCTGCTTTTTTTGAAATGCAGCTTTACGGTTGGAAAGATGTCGGTTTAATACGGTTACTGAATACTCTAGCTTTAGCCTATATCGCTGCTTTAATTATTCGTAAATCCCCTCAAGTTTTCAATATACGCCCCTTCGTTTTTTTAGGGCGACACTCTCTACAAGTGTTTACCTTTCATGCCGTTGCGATATATTTTTTCTTGCCATGGATGCCTCAATTTAACGAAAGTGATAGTGCTTTGGTTGATGTCGTTTTAGTGTTAGTTTTTATCATGACTCTTTATATTCCTGCTTGGTTGCATCAACTTTGGAGACAGCGGAAAACCGTTGAGCAAGAATTCGAACGTTATTTGAATATCCACAAATGAAGCATTCTTTATCTTTAGTATGTTTAGGCTGCTTTTACATGTAACTGCACACAATATTTGAGACTAGCAGCCATTAAATGAGATTGGCTTTCAATGTTACTTTTACCACAAAATATATTAGCTTTTGAGTTACTAATGTTAGTAGTGAACTTAAACTTGACTCACAACCTAGCAACTAATTTCGGTTGAAATCACCCTAAATATATTCATGGTTTCTCAAAAGCTAATGTCAGCTTATGGCTATCTTTTGACATAAAGATCAACCAGTTGCTAACGTCAGCAATGCGCACATTTTTGACGTAAGCTTTTGGTGAGGGCAAAGCTACCAGTGTTCATTGTTCTAAGGTCACTAGCTGCCACAGAGCGGTCATACCTTCTCGTTAAAATCAGTAAAAAAAAGGACAAGATTGATACGATTGCTAACATTTCAACATTTCAACATTTCATTTTTATGACTTCTTGGTGCGCTTCAATGTCATTAACTTAAGGATTTAACACATACGTTTATAATTCATTGGGTACTTATTTGTTTTGTTTCTACGGTCTTGTCGAAAAAACTTCCGGTCAGGTCGAATAGCACTTAAATTCTTTGATATTTTACTTAATAGCAGTTCGTATAACTCAAGCTCAGCTAGCTTCATAATGAGCCTGACAACGTTATCCTTTAGCTGATTTATCGCAAAGGTAAAATTGATTTTATATTCATAGAGCCTAGTGTTTTTAGGCTTCTTTATTTTCCGCTTTGCATCGTGGATCGCAGAAGCTGCAAGGTTTTTAGTTAATAGCTTCGCGTGTAGGTCTTGTAAAACACCTTCAACAGAAACACTAGAGTAATTTTCAATATTGAGACGACTTTTCAATACTTTGTAATCTTCTTCAACTCCCCAGCGTTGGAAATATAAATCAGCAAAAAGAGCAGTAGGATAAGTTTGTAGATCTGTTAATGATGAAACCAAAACTTCTGGCTCACCTGGTAGGTCAACTCGCACTAATCTTAAACGTAGTGATCCGGTCGATATTTTATCTTTTCTACATCGACGAAGAGACTTCTCGATACAAGGAAAATCAACGATATCACTATATTTCCCACTTGCTAAGAAGGCTTTAACAACATTAGAGCTTTTAACAATACGCATGCAGAAATCAACATTTTTTAGCTTATGGTACTTATAAAACCAAACGGCAGGATAACCTCTGTCATAAACGACTAAGTCGCCTGTTTGGGTTTTATTTAAATGCTTTAGCGCCATTTCACGCTCTCCTGTTGAATGGCTTTCTACCTGTAAATCTAGGGTAATATTATTCTTAACATCATAAAGTTGTGAAAGACGAACATGAGGCATAGCAGCATGTGGGCGAGCTTTACCAAAATGCTCAAGTAGTTTGTCAGAGATAGGTAATTGTGTGACTGAGCCATCAACAGCTAGCAGTCTATGGCCTTGCCATTTATCAATGGTTGAAGTGTCATAGAACGTTTGAACTAGATCATCGTTTAACTCAATAAATGCCTGATGAGAGAGTTTCATTCTGGCTTTACAAAAAGCCGCGGTGCTAACTGACTTTGTTGACAAGTAGCTATCATCGATAATATTGAAAAACCGAACGAGTTCAGCTTGAATTGAACCATTAAGCGCATTCAACATAAAACTCATTAAACGAGGAAAAGTAAGCGTGCGATTTCGAGTGAAATCTGTAGGTTTTTTGCGGTGATTTTCTAAAAATTCAGTTGAATGAATTTTATTGGTTAACTTTTGTACTATTTGAGTTAAATACTGAACAGCTCATTGGTGATTTCTCTTTATTTTTAATTCATAGCTAGGTTAGCAACTAGCTAACTTATTGTAAATGCATGAATTAAGCTTAAGTTAATGACATTGTGGTGCGCTTTATAGACATTAGCTTCAAAAAATTTGCCATATATTTTCTAATGAATTGACAAGCTGAACCCTGCTTAAGCCTTGAGTACTTAATGGGGTCAAAAACTAGCTCGCTTTCAACATTCGAAAAGACCTTTAATCGGGAATCTAATTAAGATATGTGTTGGTTAATAATTATTTTTTGTTTTACTGGTAAATGTCGTTTGTGTTACATGCGGCATCTCGGGTAATACACTGTTAGGCAAATTAACCTTGCCCCTCATGTCAATATTTATCGCACAGGGATTTAGAAGATGAATAACATACAAGAAGACCATCATTCACAAGAGCCCGACGGCTTTGAAACTTGGATTAATGAGCGCCCTAAGTGGCTACAATCCGCAGCGCGATTACTTATTGACTCAAAAAGAATACCTAATGACGCTGAAATAACGGAGCTTGCAAGACTATGCTTTAAAGAGGCGTCGGGGGCAAAGGAAGGTTTCTCTAAAATAGTACCTGGTGCTTTAGCGCAGGCAGCCCAGCGCTCAGAACTTCGTATCAATAAAATTTCTGGCGTCTCAGGTGTTAACGCAATCAAAGCAGGCGCATCTATTGCATTTGGCAATACACACCTTGCAGTTATATATGGTGCAAATGGATCAGGGAAAACAAGCTTCTCCCGAATTCTAAAACAGGTATGTGGCTCAAGAGCTAAGGATGAACTGCTAGGCAATGTATTCTCTAATGAATCACCACCCGCTGCTGCCGATATAGAGTTATCGATAAGTGGAAAAGCACAGTCAGTTGCTTGGACCCTTAGTGGCGGGGCTTTAGCACATCTACGTCATGTTCATGTTTTCGATACAAAGACTGCACAGATGTATATGGGTAAAAACGAAGCTACATACGAGCCAAGTCGTATGCGTTTCAATTCATCTCTAATTGCAATATGTGATCGTGTCTCAAAATTTCTGAAGCAAGAAAAAAATACGCTCGCGTCTAAGCTGCCTAGTGCCCCAGCTATGTTAATTCATGCTGTGCCAATCCAATGGCTAAATAAAATTAAGGCCACCACCAAGCTAGAAGTTATTGAGCAAAAATGTGAGTTCTCTAAAGAGCTTAACAATGAGCGTATTTCAACAGAATCAGTTTTGGCTCAAAAAGACGTAGAAGGCCGTCTTAAAGTTATTGCGCAAAATAGACTTGTTTACAAAAGAATAAAAGATGGGATCGATAACCTAAAATCCGCTTTGGCTGATGAAGCAATTCAAACTGTAATTACTGCGAGAACCGATGCTAACAAGAAGCGATATATTGCGAATGAAGAGGCTAAAAAGGTCTTTTCTAACGCTGCCCTTGATGGGGTAGGACAAAGCACATGGATGGCACTATGGAAGCATGCAAAGGAATTTTCAGAAAAGCACGCATATCCAAAAGTCAATTTTCCATCTACTGAAGATGGATCACGCTGTGTTTTATGTCAGCAAGAATTCACAGTTGATGGAAAAGAGCGCATGGATCACTTTCAGGTATATATTCAAGGGGGACTTGAAGCAGATGCCAAAGCTGCCGAGAACCTGAGAGATGATCTAACGAAGAGAATGCTTAACCTTCCATTGGAGCATGATTGGTTGATACAAATGAATCAATTGAAAATGTCAGAGGAATTAGCTAGACAATATATGACAGCACTAACGCTACGGCGAAAAGCTGTTGATACTGCTGATACTCTTGCGGCAGTCCCTATATTTGATTGGAGCCCTATTGATAAAACATGTCAACATATATCAAATACTTTTGATATAGAGGAAAAGACCCTAAAAGAACTACAACAGGATGGGCAACGGCTGAAGCTAGAAACAAGACTTAAAGAGCTGCAATCCATTCAATGGCTAAATCAAAATAAAGCCGCGATTATAGAGGAGAGAAAAAGACTCAACTTTATTTCTACTTTCGGTTCTGCAATTAGACTTACAAGCACAAATGCCCTGACAACAAAAAGCAATGAATTAGCAAAAGTTGAACTTGATGCGGGCTATCAAGAACGCTTTGCCAAAGAGCTAAAAGAGCTAGGGGGCATTAGACTCCCCGTTAAGCCAGTGAGTAAACAGCAAGGAAAAGGAAAGATAACATTTGGGTTGGAACTGCAAGGTAGCAAATCAGTTGTCCCAGCTGAAATAATTTTGAGCGAAGGAGAAATCAGAGTTGTAGCTCTAGCGGCTTTCCTAGCTGATATCACAGGATCTGGCCAAAAATCTCCATTCATATTTGATGATCCGATATCATCTCTTGACCAAGACTTTGAAGAAAAAGTTGTATCTCGACTTGTTGCTTTAGCGATGGATCGTCAGGTTATTATTTTTACACATAGGCTATCACTGTTGTCTCAGATTGAGTCAGTGACTAGGAAATTAAAAGACCAAGCTCGTGAAAATGGACTTGCAGCCCCGGTATCTGTAACTGTGGAAACGTTACGAAAGCTCGGCAAAAACTCAGGAATTACAGCTAAATTAAGCCTTCGAGATTCGAAGCCAGTGAAAGCTGTGGCACGAATAAAAAACGAATTTCTTCCTCAGCTAAGAAAGCATGTTGATAATGGTGATGCAGATACTTTTGAGAGAGAGGCATGGCAAACCTGTAGCGAGTTTAGAATTTTAGTGGAGAAATGCATAGAAAGCGTACTATTGAATGAAGTTCTTGTCAGGTTTAGACGAGATATTCAAACGAAGGGCCGGCTGTCAAAGTTAACTAAGATAGAGCAAAGCGATTGTGATCTTATTGATGATTTGATGACTCGATACTCAGTGTTTGAGCATTCTCAATCGGATGAATTTCCTGCCCCATGTCCAGATCTCCAGCAGATAGAACACGATGTTGATGCATTATCCTCTTGGATTAGTGCATTTTGACAAACGTATTAAGACTAGAGAGCTTTGATGGCGCAATGTCTGCAATGCCTAACAAACGCAAGCACTCGGAACAATTTTCCGCTTCGCACCAAAGTATTTGGTGTTGCGGGCGTTAGCGATACCAAAACTAATCCGAATCTAATTCTAGCCCGTTAGTGCTAAGGTCAGCAATGTGGACAGCCTGTGTGAAAACTATTTTGAACTGGTGTCATTCGATAATATCAACGAAAAAAGGCACTATAGATTAAATTCTGTAGTACGTTTGATAACAAACCACCTGTTAATTTACGTAGCGTCGCATAAAAAATTTACGCTGGGAGTTTTCACACAGTCTGTGGAAGTTGTGAACCCTACTTCGTAGTGATAAATGGTCATTATTAGTGACCCGGTCATTTACAGTAAAGAACTTTCTTGCTCGGTTATTGGAATAGAGTTATTAACTAACGTGGGTAGGTAAATAACTTTATTGTTACCCTAAAGGTCAATTCAATGAATGGTACTTTCTTGCCATAAATGCTGTTTATCTATAGGTAACTCTTCTTTTGCCATGAATACTCGTATTTTGATAGTTTCACCGTCTCTTTTTGAATATTCACACACCATTAAACCTAATGTATCCATTGAAGCTGTATCCCAATTCAAAAAACTGCCATGCGACTTCTTCTTTCGCGTTAATCGTTTGTCATCGGCTCTTAGCTTTATCATTTGTAGAGCAAAATCAAAACTCATATCACAAGCCTTAGCAAGACGATAAATTCGAGTGTAATAAGCTTTATTTCTTTTGAGTGTTTTTTTCATATTCGGTATTCTCTTTTCTTATTCAAACCGCAATCATTAACTGCTCAGCGGCCTGAGAACTGATCAAGCTTTTCAGCCAATTCCTTATCCTGAACATGAAAAAGTTCAGAGCATGGTTGTTGAAGGTTCAACACGTTTATTAATAACTGCCCCAGTCTTAATTCAGGATATTTAGTCTGCAGATTAGCAATACTTTCTAACAGGTGTTTTTTGTCCTCATCAATGTTTGTATTGATAAATAGGCTGGATAACATACCATTCGCTGTTTTTTCTTTGTCACTAGTGTACTTGGATTTAACACTGAACCTGCCAGGCATAAACTCATCATCCGCTAAAGGGACTTGTTCAAAATAACTGTTCCAATCTTTTTTCTCATACGCACAAATCAAATCGACAAGTTTATGAAGCTTGTTTCCTTCGGCTGATTCGTATTGTGCATCCCAAAGTTGCTCTACACGTTTCAGCGCAACCGTTAATTCATGGTTATCGGTAATTTTATTTTTTAATAATATATCTCTTGCAGCCAACCTTACATCACAGTTGCCTTTAAGCTGAATGGCTTTAGCTTTTGATTGGCAAATCACATCAAAAATATTGTTATATTCAAGCGGATTCGACTCACTACTTTCATTTTTTTCAGCCGAAGTATTACATTCATCTGTTACTCTGAGCGTATCGCCACACATATCAGCAAAGCATTGTTGGCATAAATCAATGCCAATCTGTTTACCATCCCCATGAATCGAGCTATAGCCACAATGATGCGCTATTGAAATAAACTCATGAAAATCATAGTCACTCCCAGCACTTGCTTGTAAACCACAACCATCACAAACCATTGCCGTTAGCTCCTGCGTAGTGACCGTTTTAAACGTTTTCATCACTGCTCCTATTGATTATTGATAACGCTCTCCACGATTAATGGAGTTACGTTGAAAAGTAAAATCACGTTGATTAAATATGGACGATAAGGTGTTCATCAAAGTTTTCATTTAAATGCGACGGTAAATATCCCCGGCTAGAATAACAACGTCAACATGAGAGACTTCGAGTGGTGGCACCCACGTCTCAAGTTCACAATGCAAATCAGAATAAATAGCCAGTTTCATTTTTGGTCTAGCTCTTTATGTTTGGCTAAGCGATTTAACCAAAGCTGTTTAGAAAAGCCCGTAGATTGATGAAGCCTCTCAATAAGTATATCGCTAATATCAAGTTCAGCCTCTCTGAATTGAGTAAATTCATTCGCGGTTAAGTGCAGCAGCTCTTGTGCACGAATATCTGATACTTGATGGGTTCTTTGCCATTTAACAAATAAGTTAGAAAACTGAAATTTTAAAGTATTAATCTTATTGCTTGATGTATCTGGAGTTGTTTGTAGAGTATAGAAATAAGCACTTCTACCTTGGCCGATACGAAGTGGTTTAGCATTTGCTTTAAGATATAAGTGACCTTCATCAATCAGCTCTAAGGCACAGCTTTTAATCTCTGATAAGTAGTTTTCTATTGGTGCACAATTTAAATTGTTCATGCCGCCATTACTTGCAATATAAAGCTGCTTTTCATCTTGGGTATCAATGCCAACTAATATCCAATCTGGATGATTAGGTCGTAATAATCGCTTTTTAAATTGTTCAACGTTAAGCACACTTACCTCAATTCACTTAGCCCTAAAGCGATGGATTCTTGTTTAAACTGTCCAAATATATTGACCACTTTTTCATATGAGCTTGTCAAAAAGTGTTCATCATCTATTTCACTGACTTCATCGCAGATTTTATGATCCATCACATTAATAAATTTACTGAATTTTAAATCTAATTTGGAGGTGCTTTTTCTTGTATTATCGAACGTAAGAAGACCAACGTCCTTATCATCAATGACCTCTTGAGCAACAGTTTTCATATTCTCAAATTTAACAACATCAGCTTCAAACGGTACATCTTGTTTAACTCTATAAGCATATTCTAAAAGCTTAGGCTCAGCAGGCATATACATAACAGCCTCTTGATTCGTTGAACTTGTCATTCTAAGTATTCGACCTAAAATTTGCCGAAAGTGCATTTCTGTTTTGATATTAGTCAGGTGACAACAAACCTGTAATCGAGGGATATTAGTTCCCTCACTTATCATCCCTACAGAGATGACCCATTTAGTTTGTGCATGTCTAAATTGTTGAATAATATTGGTTGGCTCATTTTCTCGGTAAGTTACAACAACGGCATCTTCGTTAAAGCTGGTTTTCATTAACGTTGATATTTGTCGTGCATGCTCAACAGATGACGCAACAATTAATCCTGCCGCGTCCGCGTTTGTCGCTCTAATGGAACTTAGCTTTTTTTGTGCTGAAGAAATTACGTATTTAATGACCTTTTCATTTTCAATAATTTCCTGATACGGAATGATAGACTGCGATAGTAGGCATTTGAAGCTGCTAAACGTTTTTGTCTCTTCATCATCTACAACTGAAATATTATTATTATCAATGGCAATTATCTGCGGCACACGACAAACATCGTCTTTAATGGCCTCAGAAAGTCCATAAACATAATCACACGATATTTTGTTGCTAGGGTGTATATAGTTTGAAAGAACTATAGGAGCAGCGTCTGAGCGCCAAGGCGTTCCTGTTAACGCCAATGTATATTTAGCTTTATCTTGAATGTTTAATATTATTTGTTCGCCCCATGCATTCGCATTATCAATATTCGACCCCGCACAATGGTGGATCTCATCAAATATCACAAAAACTCGATACCGCTCAAATAACTGCCAAAAATTATCATCAAGATACTGTAAACTTTGGTAAGTTAGAGAATGACCTTTAGCCCCTAGTAAACCGTCGAATCGTTCATTAATTCTCAGCTGCAAACTTTGACTGAAATCTTGAGAAACAATCGAGGAAGGTGAAAAACAAATAACTAAATCAATTAGATTTTTTTTTAATAACTGATCAGCCAATTCAGATGCCATCAAGGTTTTACCTGCACCTGGTGTTGCTAAGGCTAAAAAATGGTTAGTACCATTCTGGTATTGTTTTAAAGCTAAATTAATACACTCAGCTTGCCATTGTCTTAGTTTCATATTTTCTCTATTGTTTTATCTTGTTGTAATAAGCCTTCAATTGCTCTGATTTTTCCTAATATTTTCGTATTACTATCTCTAGCTTTATTATATTTAGGCTGTATTTCATCAACTAATCCGGGGAACTCAGAATAAAGCTCTTTGTATGCTTCAGACTCTCCTATATTCAACAGCAGTTCGGCTTTATAGTGATTCAACTTACCAAGTAATTGCTTCTGCTTTTCATCATGTTCATTAAGTGAGTTAGTTGCTTCACATTTTGTCTTCAATGTTATTGCTTCAGCATCAAAAAATTTAGTCTTACTAAAACGGGTTAGTCCTTTTGTTTTTGACATGATTTTTTTAAGCCAGCCTCTTTTTACCAACTTTAGAAGCTCACCATATATCTTTCGCCGAATATTTGAAGGCTCTAATGAAGGGTCATTTTTTAGGGTTAAATAAGCTGACCGGACATCACTCGTTGTGAAGTGATCAAAGTTTGTTGCGACAATAATTTGAGCTACCAAAGAGTCTATTTTCATTTTTATTATTGCTACAAAAGTTAATTAATTGATAAGAAAGTAATTAAATTGACATATATGTTAATTAGTTTCATTATATGTCATGGGTTGGTTCACTGCAATATGGGAAAATTTACTCTTTTATTTGTGGAAGTTTTGAATGCAGCCCGTACAAAAATTAATTGGCATGAATATCAAACTTGCTCGAACGAAACGTTCCATTACTCAAGCAGAAGTAGCTAACAAGATCGGGATAGAAGCAAGTTACCTAAGCCGAATTGAAAAAGGTACAGTGCCTGTTTCATGTGAAAGGATTTATGAAATTATTCATTTCCTCCATTGCGATATTGGAGAGGTTTTTCCTGAGCCTTCAGAAGTGGACACTCAATTTAATCGATGATAAAAATATCAGAACTTATATTTAAACATGGAGGAGTATTACTAAAAATGTTGACTGTATATTAACGTTAATAATTAATACAAAAACAATAATTTATCGAGTCACTTTCTATAAATTAAAAAATCATAGTCTTCTCTAACTCAATAGTTGACAAAGGCTACCACCATATTATTCAATAATATTGACAACTGATCTTCAGCAGATTCCCAGCTTGCTCCTTCGATGTTGATTAAATTGAACAATCATCACAGATGCTATTTTTAAATACCTTAACGTTCTGAATTTACAAAGTTGCAATAAGTATAAGTGATGATGGAAGCTTGCCAGTACATTATCGAAGAACCCTATCGTTGAAGAGTATAGGCAGCGGCAAAAGGTGCTGATACTAACCATAATAACGACTCAAATGGTGATGGTTTAATGGACTTTGTCGACGACCAACAAGTGAACTATTCGGCCAAAATATTCTTCCTTTGCATTCTGTGATAAATCTACTACACTTTGGTTATAAATTGAATTGTGACAATCTTGAGGGCCTTTAAAAATTTTACTTCCAAAGCTTTTGACCGTAACTGTCAGTGAAGTTCATCTCATTGAAAATTTATTCTTAAAACATTTTGGTCCCCAAATGGCTGATCTGTGGATACTTGGCGTCCAGACAGGGTTAAGAATAGGGGAACTATTGCAGTTGAGATTTACAGACTTAAATGTAGACACATTAGATTTATCAATTTTTGACAACAAATGTAAAACTCCAAAAAATAATTGTATTCGACTCTCTAGTGAAGCTAGCAAGGTTATTTTAAAGATTAGAAAGAACCATCCAAAAGATATATATGTTTTTCAATCTCGTAATAGCAGAAGCGTAATTAACATAAAACCCAAGCCTATTTCTCGACAGGCTGTTTATAAAGCATTCAAAGATATTAGTGATATTTTAAATAGAAAACTATCACCAAATATAATGAGACGGCTAGCAGCAATAAAATTAATGACAGAAAACCCTTCCCTCGATTTTACGAAAAATCCTAAATTGGTTTCAGAAATACTTAAGTATAATTTTAAATAAAGCGAATGAATAAGTTCAAATTTTGACCACGATACAATCAATAGTAAGAGTTCATATTGGTTTTAAATAATGTACAGGCTATAGGGAAAATAATTGAGGATGGCTCGAAAAGAACAAAAATAATATATTTTAGACTTCATTCAGAGATGACCTATTTCTAAACAAGCTGCACCTGATTGGTATAAAAATTAAATCATTATAACATTTAGCATAAATGTACAGAGGGAGTAAGTAGCGGAGGTTTTGAGGCTGTAAAAAGATACTTAAAGCATATTGATAAAGGGAGTTTTCTTGGAGTAAAGTCAACCTTAAAATAAAGATTGGTTTGAAGGGAAAAGTTACTAAATATAGTGTTTTATTGGGTGGAGAGAGTTTAAATAATTGGTTAGTGTATTTTGTCGTATTAATAAGGTGGTTGAGTCTTTATTAATTTATGATTAAGGAAACTTATGGCTTATTTGATAAAAACAAAAAAAGCAAATATCAACGGAGAACTTGTTAAGGGCTTCCCTATTTTATTATGGGAAAATAATGATATCCATTGGTTATCACTTAACTTTTTCATAGAAAAATATCGTAACACTGTAGTGAAATCTATAGGAACATATGCTCAACACCTACAAGATATATATTGGCAAATTGAATACCAAGAAGGTATTGAGGAAATTAGTGATATTGATGATGATTTCCTTATCGCATATAAGGCATCAATAAGAAGCCGGGGTATAACCAGCGAGCGTAAAACTGAAAACACAAAAAATTATGCAGCTCAAATCATAGGTACAGTATTATTATACTGCATGTGGTTAGAAGAAAATGGGTATAGCAGAAACCTGATCGGTACTACAAAATTTCACAAAATTAGAATTACTTTAACGGTAACTGGTCGTATTAAACATGCTTTATCTAAGCACAAATCAACAGATAAGAAGGCATTACGCGCCCCTAGAGAGCCATGGGTAGAAATTGTAAAAAGATATGGACCGAAAGGTCAGTATGTGAATAAAAGATTTGAATTAATGGTTGATTGGGGGAGAGCTGCGGGTTTAAGAGCTGATGAAAATTGCCACTTAACAGTTAACCAATTACCTCTTCGAGAAACTGCGGAGAAAGGTATATTGGATGGCAAGAACATATATATCCTCCTCACACATACAAAGGGCTCTATAGATAAGTCTATCCCTGTGAACCCCTTACTCATTAAAAGAACCTGGGACTTCATTGATGCTGAACGTGCTGCCCTGGTGCAAAAAATTAAAATTAAAATTAAAATTAAAATTAAAATTAAAAATAAAAATAAGAAGAATAAGAAAGAAATCTATACAGAGAATGACTTTGTGTTCTTGTCTGAACGATCAGGCGATCCGCTTCTGCCTAGTTCGTTCTCTAGAGAGATAAGAACAGGCTTCCTTAAAGCCGTAGATGCTGGTGATTTAACCGAAGATGAGCGCGTATGGTGCCATGGGCTAAAGCATATATTCTCAGTGGTATTGTTAAAAAGATTAGATGAAAAAGGGGTCCGTCGGCCAGAAGCTGTTGCTAGACAGGCAACAAGACATAGTAGTGAAGGGGCTATGGAACCGTATCTGACAGAAAGATTTAATGATGATTTCTAATGGCAAAACCTAGAGTTCAAAGAATACCATTAAAAATCAATAAAAGTGCTGAAATCACGTCATTTGAACGTGTTGTAAATTGGGACATCAAAACGGAGCTTAAAAATCCGATTAATGCGGTTTCATTTAGGGATATTCATGATGGTGAGAAGATATTAGTTGAATTACGAATATTTATCAGAGGACTAAGATCCTCTAGTGTTTACATTTTCATAATTCTAAATTATATAAATTATGTAGCCGTCATAGGAGGGATGGTTGGTGCCAAATCTTTAAGTTTGTATATAGAAGAATTACAATCTAAAGCAGATCATGCAAATGCGGTCATGCAAGTCATATCAACAATTAAACGTTTTTTAAAACACTTAATAAATGCAACGATTATCCCACAAGAAAAACTTCCTAATGTACCGGAAGGAGTTCCAGCCAAGGGGAAAAGTTCTTTTTTTGAAATAGCATCAAGTGACTTAGAAGGGTTGGCAGATGTTCTTGAGCCTTATGAAATTGACATATCAGATTACAAACTAAAGTATAAGCTAGACACTATCAGCGCGGGTGTTTGTTTTTTGTGTGATGAATCAATGAGACTCATACATGAACGTTCACTGAAAGACCTCAGCGAAAGTCTAGATGATATTGATTTTTGTGATTCAATCATCAGCTCTATTACAGATGAGGACATAAATCGATACAAAGGAATAGAGAACTTCTCCGAGGCATTTAAGGATAGAAGAACTGTTGTAGAAGCTTTCTCTATCCTATATTCACGTTACGGCCTACAGGATAAGATTCCATCACCTGACTACTGGCCTAATAGCCTTTATGACTTCCTCAAAATTAGAGGTTATAAGGTGGCAGATATCCGGAGTGAACTTTTTTTATTGAAGTCAGCACCGAGTGAAATGATGCTAGAGGTTTTACGTGACCTTAGTAAGGAAGACATAGAGCGTTATAGAAAAGTTGAAAACTATTCCTATAAACATGCCAGTACGAAGTCAGTTGAGGCGTGCTTAAAAATATTATTTGTAAATTATGGCCGGTTTCTCCCCATTGCAGCAGAGTGGCCTTTTGGACTTGCTGATTATTGTAAAGTACATCAGTGGGGTACAAAAAGGATTTATTCAGCATTTGTTCCAGACAGACAAGTACATCAACCCCTTTTTTTAGCTTATTTATCCCACGAAGAATTAGCCCCGAATGTTGATACTGTTTTTAAGTACACATATGTAGACGCTATAACACCAGCGTTTGAACCTAATAGAGTAAGAGTGTACATGGGTAAGTTTAGAGGTGCGCCCGTAGACAAAGACTTAAATAAGAATGACCCGTTAATTATACTTACAATAAGATATATCAAAAAATATAAATCAATTTTAGCTACGTCAGACTTAGGCATTGCATACTTAAGTCAAGAAAACCCGTCTATATTTGGTCATGTAAACCGTAATAGAGGGGAGTTTGAGTTAAAAACCTATGACGCAAGCACTGCTTGTGACTGGGTTCATAACAGTCTGGAAAAATATGCTAAAGAGCATCCTATTCTTAAGCCTCTGACATTTAAGAAAGCCACAGGGGAAAATTTTAGACCTACTCACGCTGTAATTGATACGCTCAAGGGGGTACCTCAAGGTAAAATTAAAGAAAAGTTGAACCACAAAAGTACATCAACCACAACGCAGTACACAACAAATGCCGTAACTGATGCTCAAATAGATACAAAGCAAAGGAACTTCCAGGCATTCATTATCAACCAATCTAAGTTGTCTGTGGATGAACTCAAAGACACTGTAGACTCATCGTTAAACTTACAAGAATTAGCGTATTCAAAAAGAGTTATATTCTCTGACGTACACGATATTGCAGAATGGATTGCATATAGGGCTGAAATCGTTAAAGAAAAAGATAGGTTGATACTAAGCAACCCAAAGCGATGGGTAAAGTATTGGCAAGTTAAGTTAGCTGAGTACGAGGCACTAATAAGCATGGTAACCAGTCAAGATTATCATGCCGCTACAATTTTATCTGATGAACTAACAATACCTTATTTGGACTAAATATGAACTTATCCTTGACCAATGTGAAAAATACAATTGAAGCGCAACAAATTGAGGTTGCAGATAAAACAACAGCACTATCCGATGGATACGTTGGATATAAATGGCTAATAGGTGATCCTAAGGATGTCGATTGGTACTTCATAGAAAACCTAAAAGGTCAGTATGTCTGTAGGCTCAAACTTACCTGGAAACCAACATTTAAAGATGAAGGTATCACAACAACAATGCGATGGACGAAATGGACAGAAATAGGAAAATCTCTATGTATAAATCTTTTCGAATCTAGGAAATCAATAACAAAGTCAGGAAGTAAAAAAATTTTAGCTCAGGATGTTAAATATATCTGTCAGTTTTTTTGCTTTGAAAGACAAATAATGGATATATCAGATGTTGATGCTAGCGATATCACCGCATTCGAAAATCATCTAGAAAAAAAAGAATTAAGTATCAGAACGGTAGCAACTTACTTAAGGACACTTCAGAGATTCTGGACGTCGGTCTCTACTAATTGGTCAGGGTTAACATTTAGCCCATATCCATCATCAAGACCCATAGGAAGTACGGCAAAGCAATTAGGAGTTAAGAATGGACACACGAAAACATTGCTCCCCGAAACTGGACTCCATTTACTCGATCATGCATTAAATTTAATTTCGACATCAGCAAAAACACTTAATAATTATGATCTATACAGAAACCTAAAAAGTCAGAAAAAAGACCATGCAGCAATTTACTTCAAGAAAACTAATCAAAAAGCAAATAAATTAATAACAGAAGTTAGAATGCTGTATTCCGCTGCGATTGTAATCACATTGACTCTTACCGCAATGAGAAAGCATGAGTTAAGCGCGATCCTCCACCAAGATGCAGTAGATATGGTTGAAGGTTTAGTTGACGTATTAACAGGTCGCGTACATAAAACAGCCAAGGTGCTCAACGGGAAAGAAACTAAGCGGAAATCAACCACGGAGCTTAAAGATGCGCTTAATGTGATTATCCGATTGACTCAAGATGTTAGAGATAAGACTAACAATGAATTATTAATACTTAGGCTTTCCACACATAACAGTGAGGTTGGTGATCATAACTTGATACCATTAGGCTCTCATTCCTTGTACATATTATTAGACTTGTTTTGTGAAAGTGCGGGGTATGCTGAGGGAACTCTAAGGCCTCATATGTTTAGGCGATTTTTTGCAATGATGTGGGCATGGCGTTTTGAGGTTGGAGATCTCCACTACCTATCTAAATTACTTTATCATAATGGTTATGAATTTACCACAGCCTACACCGAAGATGAGAATGTGTGGGAATTTATGACGGACGAAATGAAAGCGTTGACGCACTCTATTTTTCAAGACATTCTCACAAAGGAAAAACAACTGGTCGGTGGTTTTTCTAGAACACTTGAACGCTACATTAGGCTTATTCAAGCTAAGGTAAGTATTGTTAATCCAGATCATATATCCGATTTTGTACATGCTTTAGTTGAAAGGAGCGGTTATGTAGTTGTGCCCGCAGATGACGGGTATTGCTTTATGAGCCCTGCAAGAGCTTCATCGGCAAAATGCTCAACAAATGGTGTTCAACCGGATTACGCAAATAGAAACGAAAATCTTTGTGGAGGGTGCCCAAATTTGGGAGTGTCTGCCGAAAAAATTGGCATTTGGGAGCGGCGCTTAAACAACCACACGAAAATATTTAAGACAACACAATTTCAATATTTAAAAGATGCCGCTCAGAAAGGCGTTGTCCTTACTCAGAGGATGATTAATTCAATTGCATTTAAGGAAATACAATAATGAGTAAAAGTATAGAGCCATTTCGTAGAGCAATATTGGAGTCGTTAAGTAAATTAGTAGAAAGCGGCGATTTAATTACTAATAAAACAGTTATAGACAATGCTAAGTTTGACGCAGGGAACTCAGTTGGTAAAAGCACACTTTATCGTAAAAATGATGACACCAAAGAATTTGTACATAAGAGTTTGCTGAATGCTATTCAGGAGGCTAAGGACGGAATAGATATAGCAAACGATAAACCAATAAAAGCACAAAAGATAAACAAGCTAACGGAAGACAAGAATAAATTAAAAAGTAGAATTGATGATATAGCTGATAAAATTTTAGAGCAAGAAGTTAAACTCAAAAATGCACAGTCCGGCATTGACTCGGATAAGCATGTGACTAAGTCATTAGAATTGGAAATGTACGTGGTATTATCAATTCTAATTACCAATACGCCAAGGTTATCGCTAATCAACAAACGAGCACAAGATTTCATCAATAAATATGAGCAAAAAACTAATAACCCCGACACAATTAAACGTGCAAAAGTAGAAGTTTCCGAGTATATTAGCGACATAAAATATTCTACTATCACTACATTAACTTGAGTGTTTTACAGTCAGTTTAAGTAGAGTTACAAGTAAGTAGAGTCAAACAATCAATTAAATGCACAGAGCCCTTTGTAGATGTGGCTTGCGGAGTAAGTAGAGTATGGCAGGTGTTAATAAAGTAATTATTTTAGGTAATTTAGGTAAAGATCCAGAAGTACGTTTTATGCCTAACGGTGGCGGAGTTGCTAACCTTACTATTGCAACGTCTGAAACCTGGAAAGATAAACAAACTGGCGAGCAGAAAGAAAAAACAGAATGGCATCGTGTTGTTATGTTTGGAAAGTTAGCTGAAATTGCTGGCGAATACCTTAAAAAAGGTTCAAAAGTTTACATTGAAGGTTCATTACAAACACGTAAGTGGACAAATCAGCAAGGCCAAGACCAATATACAACTGAGGTTGTTGTACAAGGTTTTAATGGTACTATGCAAATGTTAGATTCTCGTGGCCAAGGCGCTGGCGGTCAATCAGGTGGATTCTCAGGTCAAGGACAAGCACCACAGCAACAAGGTGGATTTTCAGGACAAGCTGCACAGCAGGCTCCTCAGCAGCAAGGTGGTTATTCTCAACCTGCTCCGCAGCAAAATCAACAGCAAGCTTATAAGCCAGCTCAGCAATCGGGTGGTTTCTCTGGACAAAACCAGCAGCCAGCACAACAGCAGGGCGGTTATTCTCAGCAAGCACCACAACAGCAAGGGGGCTTTCAACAGCAAAATCAAACTGCGCCTAAAGTTAACCCTCAAGAACCTACTATTGATTTTGACGACGACATTCCATTCTAGGAAACGTATAATATAAAACTGTAAATTTAAATAGTAAATTACAGTGATTAAACTACAAACCCAGTATTTTTACTGGGTTTTTTGTTTTTTACACTTTACTTTCTTTAAATATCATGAGTAAATAGGAGTTACGTATAACTAAAGTGTAAAAAATAAGGTGTTTCGAATATATGGTTACTTACCGTGTTGATACATTAATTTTTGAAAATGGAGAGCGTTATCCTATTTTGATGGGGGATGATGATATGCCACATTTCCATGTAACACTTTGGGTGACTACTAAGCTAAGAAAAGTTGGAAAAGCAGATCAAACCATTTCAAATAAGCTTAACCATATTAAATGGTTTTTAGGTTGGCAGGTAAAAGAGAAAAGAGATCTTTATAAAGAGTTTCAGCAAGGAACTTTTCTTGGTGATGATGATATTGAGAACATTAAATCTTATCTTGCTACAGATATAAAACAATTAAAATATGTAAGTAAGAAAGCTAGTAAAGGTCGAAATAAAGTTATCAGTATCATTGATACTCCAAAGTTAGTTGATGTAATACCTTCAGTTGGACGCAACCATCATTACAACCGAATGACTTCTGTTATTGAATATTTAACTTTTATTGCCAAATTAGCCGTTAAGCATATCTCTAATCCTCAGCTAAATCGTGAAATCAAAAAAATGGAAAAGGAATTCAAGGCAGCTCGACCTAAAGGAAAGGGTAATAATGTATTAGATGAAACTAATGGTAAAACTTTACCACAAGGCTTAGTCAAAGAGTTTATGGCCGTTGCTCATTACGATGATCCACAAAATCCATTTACACAGGAAAATGTACGTTTTAGAAATCACTTAATGTTTCATTTAATGAATCGGCATGGTATTAGGCGTGGTGAAATGCTTTCTCTGACGCTGACAGATATGATGCTACATGGTAGTAAAAAATCATTTTGGGTTAGACGTACACATGATGATAAATATGATCCTCGTTCTAAACAACCCGTTGCTAAAACAAGAGAAAGGAAGCTTAGGATCAGTGACGAAACTGCGGAGTTAATGAATCGTTACATTACCCAATATCGTGCTCATACACCAAATACAAATAAGCACCCTTATCTGTTTGTAACGCACCGTAAAGGAGCTACACAGGGACAGCCTGTTGCCATATCAACATTTGATAACACTATTATGCCAGCTATGAAGAAAGTGGATGAAAGGTTTGAAGTAATCCATCCTCATTATTTTAGGCACAATTGGAATGATGATTTCTCTGAGAAAGTAGATACAAACAATGAGCTATCAGCATCAGGTAAAAAGGGACATAAGCATATTGACAGTGGTACGGAGGCTAAAATGCGGAAACATCAGATGGGTCACTCTAGTGAAAAATCAGGAAATGTATATAACCAACGCCATGTCACGAGAAAAGCCAATGAATTATCATTAATGGAGCAAGAAGAGTTAAATAGTAAAGCTGCGGAAGTAAGAAAAGAAGCAAATAGTAAACGAGGTAGTAATGAATAAATTAGCTCAAAATGTCATAGAGCAGATTGAATTAACTACTTTAAATCATCCATTTAAAATTTCTAAGGATGGCTATAGTTTTGAGCTTACTGCCAATAAATGGGTTTTGAATAAAGATGTAATAATCAGGTTTCAGAGTGAAATACTGACTTTAGAGAGCGAAACTCTAAAGGGATTCAGAAAGTCACTCGCAAGGTATGCTGAAGAGTCATCAGCTTCTCATACAGTAAATATGTACATGCGATTTCAAAGAATGGTACGTGACACTGAATGTAAAAATGTAGATGAGCATGTAGTCAGGAACTGGAGAGCTATTCTTGATAGTGAACATGAATGGTATTTGGGTTCGTTACGTGGCTTTCTAATCAGTTGGCATGACTATGGTTACAGTGGTGTTAATAGTCAAGTAGTTAGAGTGTTAGAAGGTATGAGGCTGTCTGGAAATAGCAAAGGAGTTGCTATAGCAAATAGATGTCCTTATTCGGGGGCATTTACTCAGAATGAACAAGTTGCCGTTGCTAATGAGTTGATTCGTTTGTTTTCAGAAGAGCAAATTTCACTTGATTGCTATAGCTATATAGTAACCTTACAAGCTACAGCAAGACGTTCAGTTCAATTGCGGCAGTTGAAAACTAAAGATCTCATAAAGGAAAACTGTTTTAAAACGGGTGCAATTAACTTCTACTTAAATATCCCAAGATCTAAACAACAAGGGGTTGGGTTTAGAGGGATTTTTAAAAAATTAGCAATTAGTGAAGAGCTATATTTAACCCTTATTAATTTAGTTGAATACCAGAAAGACAAGCTGAACAATATTTACAAAGGTAATTTGTCCGAAAAACAAACATCACTAGTTCCTATTTTTCTTGATTTAACACAGGCTGAAAAAATGCTAGGGGTTAATAAGGTGAAAGGTGATCTTGACGAATTGTTAAATTCAGATGTTTTACACCTATCAACGACCCAACTCAGTAGTCGTTTTATGAGGAGAGTTAGCATTTTAAATCTGGCTACAAGTGAACGTACTGGTGACATTATTCAGCTTTCTGCTAGACGATTTCGCCGAACTCGTGGAACAAATCTTGGTCGTAAAGGGGTCAGTGCATTTATTATTGCTGAAGCGCTAGATCAGTCAGATACCCAGAACGTTATAGTTTATACGGAAAATACGGCTGACACAGTAACCTACATTGACAAAGCTATTGGTAAACAACTAGCTCCTTTTGCCAAAGCTTTTAAAGGTGAAATCATTCTGGATGTGGCAGATGGAGAACGTGGTGATGACCCATCGGCACGCATACCCAATAAAGATAATGAAGTTGTTGGTGCTTGTGGTACTAATGATTTTTGCATAAAAGGCTATGAAGCCTGTTATCTGTGTGAAAAGTTTAGACCCCTCCTTGATGCACCCCATGAAAAGTTCTTGAATAGCCTTTACGTAGAGAAAGATGCACGACTAAAGGCAACTAAGAGTGAACAGTATGCCTCAACCAAAGATACATTGATACTTGCAGTTGAATGGGTGGTGCAGGCTTGTGCTGATATGAAGCAAGAGCCAGAGGAGCAATAATTATGACAAGCAATGTAATTAGGTTTAAAGCAAAAGTTGAACTAACAGGTGAACAAAACCTCAATGAGTTTATTAATAGCTGTCGTACTCATTTAACAATGTTCGGCTCTGATAGCTGGCAAGAAAATAAATGGGATACCTTTAAAGGGAAAAGAAAAGTAATAGCACGCTTCTCGACTAATTTAAAACCATCAAATTCATATCACTATGAGCCTATTTTAGCCCCATTTATAGACTTTGCCAAGGCATACATCAAGAACTCATACACAGATAATCCAGTATCAAACTTACAGCGGCATATGGAAGCCATTCGGGTACTTGAAGAAGCATTAATCTTAGCAACGGATAAAGCCGATATATTATTACTTGATGGCACTGTACTGGAAAGGCTTGATGAAGTTTTTCATCGTCAACTTCCAGATGCCACGGCAAGAAACAAAGCAGGCTATCAAATGGAGTTAATATTAAAATTTTGTCGTGATGACTTTATTACACCTAGTTTGCCAGAATGGTCTAACCCTTATGAGAAAAACAAAGATTTAACTATTACGCTTGATGAAAAAGGTAAAGAGCATCGTTCAGATAAATTACCAACCACTGAAGAAATGATGCTTGTTGCTGAGGTATTTAGTAAGGCTCCAGAATTAGGCATTGAAGCTGAATACTTCACTGCAATTTACGCACTGTTAATGACAGCACCTTCACGAGGTTCAGAGCAAACGGTACTACCTGTAGACTGCTTGGTTTGGGAAGAAGACAGAGCAGGAGATCTAAAACTTGGTATACGCTGGGTGCCAGCTAAAAAAGGTAAAGCTGGGATAAAGTGGGTTCCAACAGTAATGCAAGATACCGTTATAGAGGCAGTTGAGCGTCTAAAACGTATTAGTGAGCCTGCTCGCAATGCGGCTAAGTTTGCGGAAGAATTCCCTGAACAATTTATGATACATAGTGGATGTATCACGCCAAAAGAATTCTCTGTTGATAAGTCATTGTCGGTTGAGCAGTTTAATGCTGCGCTATCAACTAAATTAACAAAGTTTACTTCTGTATCGGTAAAATGGTTGAAACAAATACTTGCAGAAAATGATGGTTCAATCACCTACAGATCGCTTGGTGAGTTTGAGTATGGTAAGTACATTAATAAGTTTCCTAAGTGGCCTTATGCTGATAAGAACGGACATGTAAAGGTTTCCGAAGCATTATTATTACATCGTGAAAATGAGTTTCATGTTGACTTTAATCCACGAGGTTTTTCATTTTGTATCCCCACTGTTAATCACATAAATGATCGTTTCGTTCAGAAAGAATCGAAAGGAGATCGCACCTTATGGGCCAAGTACGAATTTAGTTTAAAAAGTGGTGAACCCATAGAGTTAACTACTCACCGTGCTCGACACTGGCTTAGTACAATGGCTGAAAGTGGAGGGATGGATGAGCTTACTTTGGCTAACTGGGCTGGTCGAGCTAAAGTTGGGGACAACAAAAAATACGATCATCGAACGGAAGATCAAAAATCTGATGAAGTTGCAGGTTTAATGATTCCTGAAAATGCAGGTGTACTAGAAAAAATTAGGCATCGAATTCCAGTTACTTTTCAAGATATAGGTAAGAATTTAGAAGGCTCTGCAATAGTAACTGAATTAGGGGTATGTGAGCATGATTATGCCATGTCACCTTGTCAACGTAGTGGTGATTGTGAAACCTGTAAGGAACTAGTCTGTATCAAAGGGTTTAGTGATTCATTAGAGTTACTCAAAAAGCGAGAACAAGAAGTTGCATCTCAATTTGATAAGGCGATGAAAGATCATGAAATGGGTACATTTGGAGCGGATCGTTGGGTGAGCAATCACCATTGGCGATTAACTCATTTACGTACAAAAATTAGTATTCTTGTGAATGAAAATACACCTGACGGTACTGTGGTAAGAATCCCTGATGAGTATGACCCATCTCCTGTGAAAGAAATGTTGAGAAATAAAGGCTTAGATACAGAAGTCGAGTCACCCGATGAACTCGGATTTGCAGATGATATATTTGAATTAATGGAGTTTTAATCATGCCTAAAATAGTAATTACAGCCGAAAACATTCCTGAAGTTTTACACTTAATCGAAACATGGAAAGGCAAACTTACTTGGCCTCTTCTGTGTGAAGACATCATGGTAATGCTCCAACTTGATAATGTTACTCGACAAGCACTGTCGGGATATAAACAAATTCAGGAGGCATATACTGCTCGCAAGCAATATTTGCGTGAGAATAAAAATGCTGAAGTTAAGCCATTAAATAGCAATATAGAGTATTGGGAAAATCAAGTTGATAGCCTAGAAGTGGAGCTGAAAAGAGCAAATAAGACTATCGAAATGTATAAGCAACGTTTCGTGTTATGGCAACACAATGCATATATACATGGTGTGCGAATGGAATCCCTAGATGATGCTGTACAAATGCTAGATAAACCATTGACTGAAATTAAACGTAGAACAGGTGGTGCGTGATGGCCCTTCAAAATGGTAGAAGTGGTCAGCAAAAAAAACTGCAACATCTAAATGATTTCTAGACGTGGGTATTAACGCAATTTAGTGATGACTTCAATAAAACTGTATTTAGAGGTAAATTTAATCGTGGGGAATTCTTTTGTTGCCCTATAAGTTGTGGGGAATAAAAGTTCAATGTGGGGAAAGTTAACTTCTAATTCAATTACTCTATGAATATTAGTTTTTGTAAATATTAAGTTGTTGAAATTAAATGAAAATAATGGAAACTATTAGCTGTGGCTAATTGCTATGTAATATGCCGTAAATATATAATTTACCTGTTGCTGATTGAGCAATCTAACAATTTTGAAAGGTAAAATTATGAATGACGAACAAAATAGTAAATCAATTGAATATCTTTTGTTGAAAGAGCTTTCTAAGAAGAAGCTTTTGATGAAACCTTCATATTATAAAACGTATAAGAATAATACGGAACATTTAACGGTATGGCTGGCAGGGAAGTTCCTTGATGAGATGACCATTGAAATATGGACTGACTTCTTTGAATTTATATGTGAAAAATATTCACCAAGTAAAGCTTCACAATATAAAACGGCACTTAATAGTGTTTATAATTCTGCTGTTATCGAGGGTATTGCTTTTGAACATGTAGTAAAAAATATCTATATAGGGGAAAGAATATCGCAAGATATAGATTTTTATTCAGAAAAAGAAATAGAGCAATTGTTAAGCGGAATTAATGGCTTTGATTCTGAAAAAGCTCTTATGCAAATTATCCTTTCAACAGGGATTTCTATCAGTGAATTAATGGCTATTACAGAATGTGATGTTGATATAACGAATAAAAGATTAGTTATTCGTAAATCGCTTGTATTAGGGAAATTGGTTAATAGTAAAAAAGAAAGGGAAGTATTACTTGATCAATTATCTGTAAATTCGGTAAAAAAACTTATCTCAATAGCAAAAGAGAATATTCCTCAAGAATGCCAGATTATTACAAATGCTAATGAAGTTGAAACGGTAGCGTATAAATTTTTAGCCATTAACTCAAAAACTAATCAACGTTACACATCAGTAGATTCATTTAGATATTCATTTTTTAAAGAACATTGTGAATTAATGAATGTTAGATATATAGTTCCTAAAAAATTACATGAAACAGCTATTGTAAGGCTAATAAAGTCAGGGGCTAGACTGGAATGGATTGTTGAACAAGTAGGACATACAAATGTTAAAAGTCTAACCCACCGTTTTCAAAAATGGATTGATGTTTCGAGTAAAAATTTAACAATGACTTCCAGTCATAGTGAAATGAAGAATAAAGTTGCAGCTAATGATCCTTCGTTTGAGCAAAACACCGATAAGAAAGATAAATTTTCATTTATATCTTTTTTTAAGTCACTATTTGTTTGGGGGGATAAAGCAGCCTAATTGACGTGATAAATAATCGGGGGAATATTTATGAATTACTTACAAGCAAAAAAGGGAGTATTATTACTCCCTTGATTTACCCTAATTGTATTTACTCTTACTCAATAATGACAATAACTACCTTTAAAACACCTTTATTTTATGTCATGTGAAAATTAAATAATTTATTTATTTCAACACTTCCCGCACTTACTTTTTATTATCTATATTTCAAATAATTTTAAAATTGTAATTTACTAGATACTTAAAGAACAGTACTAAAGAATCACTTCATGTTTATATATATATTAAAACAAATATCCTTAAAAAACATGTAATTAAATCTCTTGCACTTTGTGTTTTATTATGTTTTTATTTACGTAAGCACTGTTATTAAAACAAGAAAATTGATAGTGCAGGGTATGTCTATGAAACACTATTTCTTAGTGTTTACATTAGACTATAAGGTCTGCTCCCGCAGACACTTAATTTAAAAAAACGACGATTTATGGAGAAAAGGCATACTAAGACAGTAAATAGCCGCGTCATAACAAAGGTAAAGTTATGATTGAAAATATAACATCAAATGATGAGCGAAGAGTTTATCGAGTCACAACATACTTTTCAGATAGAGAAGTACAAATCATTAAAGATGCGTTCAAGAGATCGACTATCGATAATTACAGTCAATTTTTACGACATCAATTACTTCTATCCGTCAATGAAGAAGCCAAAATAGCAATTGTAGTCCCTGAGATAAATAAAGAACTCGCAATCGAGTTAACCTCTTGTGTTTCTACATTGAATCGCCTTATTGCTGATTTAGAACTAGATGCACTTAATTACGAAGCACAATCTGAATCAGAAAAGCTTGAAAAGCTTACTTCTGTGATTGAATACGTAAAAGAAGTCGATAAAGCCGCATGGATGTTAGCTCATTTTTTCAAGGGGGACATTCAGCGCAAACAAGTCATTCAAAACATGGCATATATCATCCTTTCAAGTGACGACTTAATTGAAATGGCTGCAACGATGATTGCAGAGGAGGACTTTCAATCATGATTATTGAATTTATTCCAACAAAAATGCACGATGCTAGAGGTAGCATCGATGGTAGCCTTGAATACATATATGAGATATCGAATAACGGTGACGGTAAAACTGCTGCCACAGTTCAGCACATAGGTTCCAGTACTTCCTTGTGCGCACCTAATCCTTTTCATTCATTTCTTAATGATTCGAAAACACGTAAAGTAATCGTTAAAGCTGATTTACAATATTTGAAAGATGAGTTTTCACAGATAGAAAGTAAAAACCGAGGAGTTAAAAAACCATATTTACATATCGTTCTTTCACTACGTGAAGGAGAGCAATTAACAAATTCACAATGGCATGATTTGATTACAGAATTTGTCGAGAAAATGGGGTATACAGATCATCATTGGTGTGCGAGTCATCACCTTAACACTAAGCAATTTCACGCACATTTATTGTTGTCTTGCATAGAAAATTCACCACCTCATCAAAAGATGAAAGACAGTAATAACTTTGAAAAATCTGCCTTGATTCGTAATGAATTAGAAGCCAAATATGGATTAGCGCATGACAATAATCCTTTTATTGATGATCGTTGCTTAAAAGTCAACAATGCTAAAGCTAAATCAAAAATTCAAGAAGTTCGTGGAACAATTGATCGTGTATTGTCAGCTTTAAATGGACAATCAATAGCATTGCCTGAATTTGTTGAGAAGATGATAAATAAAGGTATTGGCTGTCACGTACAATTAAGCCAAGGTGAAGTGAAGGGTCTTAGCTTTAGTCTCGGTAAAGATACTTTTAGAGCAAGTAAACTCGGAAAAGGATATCGTTTTAATGATCTTGAAAATAAGGGCGTTTTTTACGATAAAGATCTTCATTGGGACGCTATTGAGCAATCTAATAACCTAGAAGTTAAAATAACTAAGTTGATCCGAAATGGTTTTGTACCAGCTCCTATTACTCAAAGTGAGCCAAACCAACTCTATATGCTTATTCCAAATAAAGAAGTTAAACAATACCCGCTTGAGAAAAAGCTGCATCGTTATCAAATGTTTAACTTATGGATTCCCGTTTCAATTAAAGGTAAAACTCAACAGCAAATTGAGAGTGATATGTTACAGATGAAAATGATCCGATTACTCTTAAAAGCATATTTCCAATGGTTATACACAAGAAATAAAATGAAACATGAACGAACTGGAGTAAAGTTTAAAAATCCAAACTATGGTATTTCAACTGGCGTTTTACTTAAAGCAGAGCAAGTTAACTCAATAGTTAAGCAACCTGACAATCATCATGTATTGACACGGCATAATAGTTTATTAATTTCTAAACAAACTTTCTTAAAGTTAAAAAGAAAAAGTAAAAAACTAAATTATAATCCGCCACCTCCGGTGGAAATGTCTCTATTTTGATAATTCGATAGAGTGTCCCAAAACTCACCTTTATTCTATATATAAATAAGATGGTTTTGGGACAATATAAAATTCTAAAATGTATGTAAATAATATAGAAATATAATAATTATCTTAAAAATTGCAAATTAAAAAATTAAACGGAAAAACCAAAGGAATATACTAGAACGTTAATTTCAAAGGGCTGTAGCTTCTTATATAATAACTTTAAGTTAATTGATCGGAGTTTACATGAAAGAAAACACAAAAATTATTAAATATGCAGATGGGCGTTTTTATGGCGAAGCAGCTAATGATGATATTTATTGTGAAGATACCACTTCACTTAAATATCAACTAAAAAAGAGAGATCATAAAGTCATATATATTGCTAATAAAATTAAACTACAAACAATCGTAGAATTAGCATTCAAACATGAAGCTATTGTCTATTTAAATGCAGATTTGAAATACGATTTTTCAAATGAATATGACAAAAGCAAGACCAATCTTAATAACTCATTAAAGTTGTTAAAACTAGCTCATGAGCCGCAGATGCTAACTGCTGGCATTGCTATAGTAGCGAAGTACTTAAAGCATCAGATTCCGTTTAAAATGACGTTGGAGTCAGCTTTAAGCTTATTAGAACAATCTATTAATCCTTTATTAGATTCTAAGGCGGCACTGCTACAATTTACGACATGTCATGAACAGCACATAAAGCAAACTAAAAAATTTATTGCACCTGCTGAAAATGATAAAATAATAAAAATCAAGTTAAGCTATCAGCATGAGCTACTTGATTTCCTAATAAATACTGATGGTATTTTTTTTCTAACTTCAGGCATGGGCAGTGGTAAAAGTATTTGCATTAAAGGTTTATTTGAACATTTATGTCTAGTTTTAGGTATAAATCCAACGTTGTTAACGCCTGACATTGCGCTATCAAAACAAATATTGAGTGAAGATGATAAAAGGCATTATTTAAATAATAAAAAGAATAAATCTATTGCGGCGCTTAGTGGCCTTGTTTGCTGTGTCAACTCAGCTACAACAAATGATAAGTTTTTTGAGTATGCTAAATCATCTGAAGTTTTATTGGTTGAAGAGATTGAAGAATGCTTATTAGCATTAACTCAAGATCTAATAAAATCAGGATCACTGTCTGACCGTGCAAAAGCGATGAGCCGTTTCTTTTCTCTTTTTCATAAAAGCAAAATAATCTGTGCTGACGCGTTGATGAGTAATTTAACCGCCCTACAAGTCATTGAAGAAACAGGTAAAAATATTTATTTAATAGAGACTACCGATAAACTGAAATCGCCAAAGAAAACAATGAAGTTGATGGGAAGAGATCAACATATAGAGCGGGTTATTAATCAAGTAAATGACCATACAACTGAAATTAGCTTTTCGGACGGTGCTCAGAAAGAATCAAATTATTTCTTTAAGTTACATGATGTTATTAAAAGCAAAACTAACAAGTTAACAAAGATCATTAATGCTACATTTATAAAAAGCAAAGATGGTTTTAAATTTTTTAGTAATGTAGCTGAATTTCTAGTTAAGTATAACTACATTCAAATATCACCCGTGTTAACGAGTGGACTTCACTTTCTTATTGATAGTATTACTAGGGTTAACCTCTTCGCGAGCCAAACTATCTTACCTACACAGTTAATACAATCTAGTGGTCGCTTCCGTTTTGCTGAGTTATTACAAATTTCATTTTCAGAAATATATAGGAAGTATCCTAATGATGATAAATCGATCATTATGGATGTTATTGTGAAGAACTCCGATGATGTGAATTATCATAAAGAATTTATATCTTCAGTTGATTGCCCTGATGTAAAAAGGGTTGCAGAACGAATTAGGCATAATAATTTAATGCGCCTAAATTATGAAAATAACACCTTAATATTATTTGAATTATTAGGTGGGGAAATACAGAGAGAAGATCAGGAAAATACAGCAAAAATTTATATTTCTGAAACCTCCCCACAGGAATTATTTGCTTTAAAAACGTTAACTCAAATTGAATATCAAAACCTGCAATATCAATGGGATGATCTAGATAAAATTGAAAGAGATCAGTGTTTAAAGTATGAAACGCTTAAGTTTTATAATGTGCTAAATAATATAGAACGTCATCAGCAAGTTTTAGACTTTGATACTCGAACCAAAAGCCGTCAATGGCTACATAATTTAAAGTTGTGCCGAGATCTCAGAGAAAACCAAACATTAACTTCTGAACAAAGAATCAAACAAAAAGTGTTTCTTAAAGTAATGGAGATCTTAGGGGTGGATATCATAACGCTAAAAGGCTCTTATGATTATGACAATATTATCGAACTAGAAGATTATTTACTTAATGGAGAAGTTGAACTTCACGGGAAGTCATTTAAATTACAGGATATTAATGCACAATGTTTTGGCTTTATAGATGAAGTAAGAACGAATAAAGCCACTATTCCATCAGGAATTTTGAAAAAACACTTTGGCTTAAGTCATAAGAAACATGGGCGTGATAAAAAAAATGACGTTGGTCAATATATTTATCAAATATGCCCAAGCAGTGCTGAAAATCTTAATGAATTATATAAATTAGCATTTAGCTAATCTTCTGAATAATCTCTATTCAGGTCACCCCTAGATAGGTATTTTCTTTGCGCAGCAAAGGGGATAATTTATTAAAATGTTACTTTGGTATATTTAAGATCAAATGAGTAGGTTTTTTATAATACTAATTTGTATTTAGAAGATGAAAAGTAACGACGACTGGGCAAAAACAGATATATTTTGATACATTAAAATAAACAGCAAGCTCATATTTTTATTGCTGTTTTAGTAACCAGAATGAAATTAAAGGGAATTGCCCAATGGCGATCAAAAAGACCGAACACTTCACTCAAGCCTATGGGAAAGTAGTTATAAATAAAATAAATTTCCCGTCAATTAGCCTTAACTTCAATTGACTATAAATAACAACCCGCACCGATGAGAGCTGGTTGCTATTTATTTTAGCCTAATACATTTGTATTAAGCACTTCTGTTTATTTTTAAGATCACAGAGAATTTATCATGTCGCAGAACACTCCCTCATCACGCTTTGAAGAAGATTCTTTCCACTCATATTGATTATCTAGCTTCTGCTCATATGAGGCAGTCAGCAAGCCATCTTTAACTCGTACTACAAATGGTGGTTTCACTCCTTCGTCCATGTACCCATCAACTCGGAACATTACTTCTGAACTGCTAATCGCTGGTGAAATACGTTTTTTATCTTCACCTGAATATAGTGCCATAACCACTGAACTTAGGTTACGCATGAGCGTTGATACATTTATATCGTCAGGTAACTTTTGACTAATAATGTAGTAGCCTGACTGATTAATAGGCGGCCCTTTTTTCTTTTCTACATTGACAATATTGCAGGACATTTTATTGGCTAACTTTCCTTCTAGCACAGCCGCAGTAAAAACAGGCTTGCTTAGTGGGCCAAATGCAGGATGCGACTTTAATGCCAAAACACTGCCTTCAACTTGAATAGGAATCACATCGACCATTAGTTCTTCACTAAAGCCAATTTTATTACCCATCGAGGTGATGTAATCATCGTTTCCAGACAAATTGAAGACATCCAAAGAGCCGCCTCGGCGAGTTGTAGATAGTTCATCAATTTCGATAAATGATAATATTGTTTCATATCTATCAGATGTTAATACAAGCAACCTCGGCGCAACCATTTTGTTTTGATAAACTTTGCTTAACTCCGCGTATAGAAAATTATCATGCTCTTTTAATTTATAATACGCAACATAGCCGGTTGGATCGTCAGACAAATTAATCTTAGATCTTACTTCCATCATGCCATTTGATAGTAATCGAGCCGTTTTTCCTCCAAGCTCTGATTGAGTACCAATAATAGCCCCTTGTTGAAATTTAGAAGAATTAACGTAAGTCTTAGCTTTAGCAAGTTCTCCAGCAGTCTTATCACTAACAACTTTTGGGAATCTAGAAACAATCTCCCCCAAATTATTTTCTACGCTTGTTGCAGATAAGACATGTGTTAAATACTCATAACCATAGTAGGTTGAACGTCGCCCTTTAACTGCTTTAAGAATGTCATCCTCAAGTTTTGCTACATCAACTTTCTTTGCAACAACGACCCCTGTGGCCTCAGCAATTCGAGGCCCAAATGTCGCAACATTCTGCATTTCGGTAATTAAAAATAAATTCGCACTGCCGTCAGAAAAAGCATTTTCAACTTTTTCTGCTAATAATTCATCACTAGAAAGGTCAAAGGTGAGAATACACCTACCACTATTGTCTATCTTAGTATTATGCCCATTAAACGAGTAAGTAATACTATCACGCCCTAGGTTGTTACGTTCTACTTCTGAAGATACTTGGTGTTCATACGTGTTTTTACAGAACTTGTGATCCAACTCTATTGATTTAGACATTGTGTCAAAATCAAAGGTAAAAACACCGAAATCTTTTATTGGAATAAGTACCTTTTTGCCAACCATGCTGGTAAAAAAGCCTTCTTCTTTGTCTTGCTTAACAGAATTAATGATAGAGGCATTCATTCTTCGCTTTTCAAATGCGCTCGCTTTGTTATACGCCTTTAACGCACCAAAGTATCCCGCAAACGGCATTTCAGGTTTGTAATGACCGCGATCAGCAAATAAAAAAGAGTCTAATAAAAAGTCACTGGCATCCACAAAACCCTTACGATTAACTTTAACTGATGCATAAGGAGTCTTGGGATCTGCATCCATTTCTATCGCATAGGCTAGCTGACTGCCTATGTTTTTTATAAAAAACAACGCCAGACGCTCGTTGTAACCATTAATTGGTGCGGATGACAGCTCAGCAGGTGCACCAATAAGGTTATCATCCAAGCTCATATAATATTCATGAACGGGGTCAGTAGCATTAGCCACTAATGAGCCTGTTATCAATAATGATGCTAGTAATCGCTTCATATCATTCCTTATTATTAATCAGTAATATAGTTATTTTGTAAAAAGAAGAACATCAGAAAATAGAGATCGCATTCGTGTAAAGGTGATCCTAAGTTGAACTGATTACTCTTCTTAAATTAAGAGTTTTTTATGATAAAAATCAAATTATCAACAAGATTAAATGTCACTTAACAGATATTGAAAAATCAGAATAAACCAAACATTTTTTTCTTCTTCGGTTTGTATATTTCATTAGAAAAATAAGAAGTTTTTATTGTTGATGGGTTAAATATATTAATGCTCTCGTTAACCGCGGTAGGTTTTCTTCCCAGAGGGTATTCTTGAGTAAATGACGTAACAACACCATCACCATAAATCATTTGCGGCGTAGCAAATGTTTGAAGAACAATAGTTCTATACGCATCAATACCTACAGAAGAATAATTATCAGACCAATAGCATTTGCCATTATTAGTTGGGACTTCTTTTTTTAACATATAGTTAGACCAAGCTGTCGCACGGTTATCACTACACATGATTTTTGTTAAGGTTGGCCAGTTAGCTTTATCAAGTACAGTAGGAACTAAATATAATGTCGTATTAAGCTTCATTTCGGATAAGATATTTTCTTGACGCATACAGTATGGACAGTCAATAGCGCTGTACTGTATTATTTTTTCAGCCCCAGTGCCATGTTTTAGTACGATGATACTTTCAGGGTCTATTTCTGATAATGCTTCCCTACGGATTTCTTTTAAATCATTACCTGTAATTGCACCTTTTACATCCGCATGAAAAGCCTTATCTTTAGTGAGCAGTAACTTTCCATCATAGTTAAATGGCATAATGCCTTTATTGGTTAAGGCAATGAAAAAACCAGGGGTTGGTGTTCTAGAAATCCCTTTTATCTTGTACCTAGTCGTAGACTGAAAAGATTTCATTGCTTGCTGCATTTGGGGGTCAATATCAGTCGAATAAGTTTTGAAAGAAGAAAGGACTAACATCAATACCAATAATAATTTATTCATTTATTTATTTATCCTAATTAAATGTAACCACATTTTTATTGCTTAATAATATTTTCAATACACATAATCCCCTTCCTCTAAAAAACTAGTTAGCCACGAAAAAATAATTAATAACCACAATAAAAATAGAATTATTTATTTGTCAAATAAAATAATGTTACCTTACCCCTTTCATTGTTAGTGATTTATAAGGTTAAAAATTAGCATGTTGTATGAAATTTTTGTAAAAGCTATTTCTCTTTCTAAAGATGAACAGAAACAATATCTCGTTGAAATACAACTAACCCACCCTGATCTATTCGATGAGTTACTGGAAATGATCAAGGATGATGAAGCAAGTAAAGAAATTGATACCCATTACTGGTCTTCGCTTATCGAGAATGAAAGCGCTGGTATCATCAATTCATCTCAAGACCTAACTGGCTCAGTCATTAGTTCATTCAAACTTACCGAACTTATTGATAAAGGTGGTATGGGCAGTGTTTATAAAGCTCAGCGTTGTGATGAACAATTTGAGCAAACAGTAGCGATAAAAATCATACACAGCGAGCTTGAAAAAATCATTGGTGAACATGCTCTAATTCGTGAAGCTGGCTTCATGGCTAAGCTCACACATCCGAATATCGGTAAAGTTTTTGATGCGGGTATAAGTGATGAAGGACATCACTTTATTGTTATGGAGTATATTGATGGCTGCGCAATTACCGAGAAATTCACAGAGTCAATATTAACTTTAAATGAAAAGCTAAAAATATTTTGTGACTTATGTGACGCTGTCAATCACGCCCATCAAATGCAAGTTATTCATGCCGATTTAAAACCAGCCAATATTTTAATCTCTCAAGACAACCAAGTTAAAATATTGGATTTTGGTATTTCTCGTATGTTTAATAGTCGCAGTAATGATAGTTCTGCCGCATATACTTCTTATTTAAATGCCATGACAGCAAGTTATGCTAGCCCAGAGTTGCTCGCAGGTGAACGTTCCAGTATGTATAGCGATATTTATGCATTAGGTAAGGTGTTTTCGCTATTATTCGTTGAGTCAAAAACTAAACAAAAAACTATCATTCATAACTATCGAATAGAGTTAGAAGCGATAGTAGCAAAAGCAACCGCTGAAACAGCGACCGAACGTTATCCGTCAGTGCTTGAACTAAGAAATGACATTAATCGCTTTATTACTAACCATGTGGTTAGCGTATATAACGCTCCACTTTTTTATCGGCTACGAAAATTCACATTAACTCGTCATCCTCTTTCTGTTTTAGCAACTATAACTACTATGATTATTTTTAGTACTTTAATGACTAATTTAATTACGCAATACCATGATTTAAAAAATGAAAAGTACCAAACAGATCTAATGCTTGAAAAGTTTTCATTAGTATTAGATTTAGATTTAGACGCAAAATCAGCAGTGGAAATGGCGTTAGCTAATAATTATGGTAGCCAAAATAAAAATGAACAGGCGTTAACGCTTTATAAAAAAATCATCTCAAGAGTTAGCCTATTAAACAATAAGGATGTTGCGTTTGATGCGGGTAGTAAGGTAGTTAAACTGCTCATTAAAACACAGCAATATCAATCAATTGAAATTACACTAGCTAAATTAAAACAAGAGCTTAACTTCATACCTCAAATAAACGTTCCCACCACGACATCCCAAGCAATGTTTTATCATTTTTATCTTAGTTTTAGCTATCATAACAACCCTAATGGGAATAAACATTTATACAAGCAACACACAGAGTTAGTACATAATATTAAAGATACCTATTGGTCCACTTTATCGAATCAACAAAAAACAGAACTGAATTTTTCAATAAATAGGGATGAGGGGCATCAAGAGTTACTAACAACTAAAACTTCTTTGTATTATCCTGAATTTAAAAGAAAATCAAAAGAAAACAGGGTAATTAATTATCTTTTTAATGACATGATTAGCGAAGATAGTAATTTGAAATATTTACCTAAATCACAAGGCGTCAGAACATTTTTAGAGTCTAACCCTATATTTTGGACAAGTACGCATCTGAAGTATGTTAAGGGTGAGGAAACGAATCAAGCAACCTTCTCTGAGGGAATCACTAGATTTAAAGAGTACAGTGGCATATATCAAGTCAATAACAATAGACTATCCATGGACTATGGTGAAGGGGCTGGAGCAGATTATTTTATTTATGCTTCTTCTTTATTAGCATTATCTGTACCCGTGGATGGTGACCTCAATATCATGGCGCATAGTGACTTTTTACATAACAACAAACCATTGCTATGGACAAAAAAAGAGCTATTAGATAATGATTGGTATCACATTTACGATGGCGCAATAAACTCAAATGAGGGAGTTAAACCGTCAATAGTTAATATTAGTTTTAAAAAATCAACGGCTCATTTTAAGCAAGGTAGTCAGGTTATTGAAGGACAATGGGAGATAAATAATGAGCATTTATCCTTAAAGCTACCCAATAGTAATGAAGTGCAGATTCAGTTGATTAAATCATTAAGCGACAATAACCTTGTTGTTGTTAAAGATACTAATTCAATGTTGCCTTCTTTGTTGGTGAAGGATAAAGGCTTGGCGGAGTTTATTATTCAATATTGGCGTAGTCTTTTAGAATGAAAATTAGGTTAATTAACAATAATGAGTACGATAAAATTTAATTATCTAGTACAAAGACAACTACTTTGTTAAAATAAAATCATGTTAAAAAACATAACTATAGCTTTATAAAACATAACTATAGCTTTATAAAACATAACTATAGCTTTATAAAACATAACTATAGCTTTATAAAACAGAAGTATTTAGTCGTTATGTTTGTTGTTTTAATTTTGGATTTTTATATGTTTAAGCCACACAGTACCCAGTTTATTTTCCTTTCTACCGCCTTAATTACTAATTGCTTTTTGGGAAGTGAGGCGAATGCCTTTTCACAAAAACTATTATCTGAAAATCATGCGAACACCTCGAAAGAGATAGAGCAAATATTAGTAACAGGCTCCCGTATTAAACGTGCAGAATACGAAAGTGCCAACCCAATACAGATAATTACCGCCGCAGATATAAAAAACCGAGGTTTCAATACAGTTTATGAAGCACTACAAGCGAATACCGCAGCTAATGGTGATAACGAAATTGGTGGTTCGGCAAGAAATATCGAAACCATAAATTTAAGGGGCTTTGGTCCGAATAGAACACTCTTTTTAATGAACGGTAAACGTGTTGCCAATTATCCACGTGTTTATGGCGGTGATTACAATGTATTTAATTTGGCAAGTATCCCGATTAGCGTTGTTGAGCAAATAGAAATTATCACTAGTGCTAGTTCTTCGGTATATGGCTCTGATGCCGTAGGTGGCGTGGTTAACATCATCACTAAAAAAGATATTGCTGAGACCACGCTTGATGTTCAATTCTCTACTTCTGATCATAATGATGCACAAAATAAACAGTTATCCCTCGTCACTGGCGATAGTACTGATAAATTAACGTGGACATTAGCATTAGAATACACCAAACAAGATATGTTTATTGGCAAGCAGCGCAACTGGTTAGATGACCGATTTGATACCCCTGCCAACCTAGAAGCACAGTCAGAGTTTGATACACAATTACCACGTTCGCTTTCTGTTTTTACATTAGAAGATGATTGGGTAGCGTTAGATCCAGGTCAAGCGGTTTGCGATCAATACAATGATTTAACCTATACTAGCATCTCGTTTATGGGCAATTATTGTGGTCGGGACGGCACTGGCGATAACTCTTTTATTAATGAAAGAGAAAACGTCTCTTTATACTTTTCAGGTGAATATCAGCTATCACAAAATCATACACTCACCTTTGATACCTTATATTGGCAAAGTAACGCGATTAATCTTACCCAACAAGGGTGGAGTTCAGATTATTTAAAGGATGAAATAACCAGTAGCGACACATGGTCAGGTGATGGGCAATTTACAGTTGAAGACGGGACCTCGTATATGATTATGCGGGATTTTCAGCCTGAAGAGTTACTTAATGGTAAAGGCCAAGAAGAGTTGTTTGACGAACAAATGCTTAATACTTCTCTTACATTACAAGGGCTGATTTTTAATGACTATGATTACCAAGTTTACTTAAGCCACAGCTTAGCGAAAAACACACAAACAAGTTACCAATTAAAAAAAGAAGCGGCCTCTGATTATTACGTTAGCCATAACAATAATACAGGTGCGCTTAACGTAGATTTTGATAGGTGGTGGCAACCGCTCAATACCGAAGGATTTAACACCATTTTCGGGCTGGATAAATCAAGTTCAGATTCAAGTGTTACTAGTGTTGGAGCAAGTATTACGGGGCAAATCAATAACGTTACTCTTAACCCAATAAATTTTGCGACCTTTATCGAGTTTGAATCTTCGCAATATGACTTAAATGAACACCCAAGAACACTTAACCAAGTAGGCCAAGGTTGGGTTGGAAAAACAGGTACAGAAGGTAGCGGAAAGCGAAGTAGATATGCACTAGGTGGTGAATTAAGATCATTAGTTGCAGATAACATAACGGTTGAGTTAGCAGCTAGATACGATAAATATAATGATGATAGTTTAGCCAGTGTCGCGCCAACGTATAAATTAGGCATAGAATGGCGACCATTAAACGAGTTGCTGGTTAGGGCAACCCATGGCACAACTTTTCGAGCGCCAGATTTACATAATGTATTTAAAGGTGTGTCAGGTAGCTATGGTTTTATGGGCGATTACGCGTTAATTGACTCGTGTAACGCTTTTAATGAGGGAAATTACGACGGCATTTTATTAGGTAATAATGACTTAACCTCTTTAGCTAAAACGTGTGATGAAGATTTTGATTTTAGCGGTTTTTATAGTGCTTTTAATGAGTCATCAGGTAATAAAAAATTAAAACCCGAAACTGGTTATACCACAACCGTTGGTTTCGTTTGGTCTCCTGATAATAATACTGCGATAACGTTCGACTTATACAATATCAAGCTAAAAAATATGGTTGTACCTGACAGTTTGTTTAACATTAATATTAACGAGTATTTGTGTTTAACTGGGCAATTAAGTTTGACTGAAGGGACTTGTACTGCAACATTAGCCCAAGTAGATAGAAATGGTGAAGCGGGTTATGACTCGTTTAAAATTAATACCGTTCACACAAGTTTTATTAATTCGGCAATGAAGGAAACAACAGGCTTTGATTTAGGGTTAAACTTAACATTTCCTTTAAGTAATAATTACCAGCTAATACTTGATTCAGCATACAACCATGTATTTGAAACTCAAGTACAAACCTATGCTGACGAGTCTATCGACAGTAATTACCGTGATAATTATTACAATTACGATTTGCGCTCAAAAATCAATACGGTACTCACCTTAAAAGCACAGCAATGGCATATTTCATTAACACATATTCGTTATGGCTCTACACCTAATAACGTTGACCGTGGCGATTGGGAGCAACTTGAAGAAACACGCTATGCGCCTCTAAATTTGTATAACATGGTAATGCAATATAAATTTGCTCAACAAAAATTAAGTTTTGGTATTATAAATTTATTCGATAGTCGAGCAAGATCAGATGCTTCCCAGCAACACTACCCTTACTTTAATACGTCTGTTTACCCAATTAATTCAGTTGTAATAGGCAAGCAGTATTCGCTTGGTTATCAATTAGTTTTTTAAAACTAAAGTAGAGTCTGAATTAAAACCTGAGTTAAAACATAAATACATGACGGAGCAATGAAACAGTTAAAAGCGACATTAAAATAAAATGTGGCTTTTAATGTTTGTTACGTCGATTCATAAGTTATTTTGTGGTTGTTATAGTATTTTTATTTAATTCATAGTTAGGAAGGTGGCGATTGAGTTTACTAAACATCACTACTACCAAAACATTTAACACCAATGAGCTAGGTAATGATTATTTTGTCGGAGATATTCACGGACAGTATTCCCTATTAATTGAACAGTTAAAAAACGCTGATTTTAACTTTAAAACTGATCGATTGTTTGCTGTTGGCGATATTATAGACAGAGGTTCAGAGTCTGAAAAATGCTTAGAATTATTAATAGAACCTTGGTTTAATTCGGTATTAGGCAACCATGAACAATTGTTTTTACAAGGATTTAGCAATGCCAGTTTTTGGAAGGTACTTGTTGATAATGGTGGTGATTGGATTAACAACTGGCTTAATAACCCAAGTAAATTACTCGCTTGGGCACATTTAATTAGAATTAAGATGCCCTTATCATTCACCGTAAAAAACAATAGTGGAACCATTGGCGTGATCCACGCAGATGCGCCTGCAAACTGGAGTGAATTAGAAGATTTAGAAATAACTGAACAAAGTGTTATTCCCCTTATTTGGTATAGAAGAAATTTAATAGAACCATCAGGAACAACTATTAACAATATTGATGCGGTAGTTCATGGCCATAACTCACTTGAAAGTTTTGCTGTCATTAATAACCAAATATGGATAGATACTCTACAAAAAACCAATGCATTAACTATTTTACAAAACTCGGAAATATTTGATTTAATAAAAGGTAAAAATTAGCATGGAAGAAAAAGAAGTTATTGAGCTAATTAATGGCTGGCAAAAAGGAGAGGCAAAAGCTACGCAGTTATTAATGAACTTCGCCTATTTGAAAATAAAGGACTATGCAAAATTAAATCATGAAAATTTACCTGAAGATGCCAATACCGCTATTATTAGCATGTCAGCTACGGATATAGCCCACGACGCTTATATAAAGCTTTCAAAAGCTGAGTCATTAATATCTATTGAAACACAGCGGCAGTTTTATAGTTATTTAAATTCTGCGGTGAGAAATACATTTATCGATCATTACCGAAAACAGGTAAAAACCAAGTCACGTAATCCTGAAAGAACACAGCTCAGTTCACTAAAGGCTTTAAACAAAGTAGATGAAAGTAATCATCAAAATACCGCCATTATTACTATGAGCAGCGAGATTGAAGAATTATCTAAACAATTCCCTCGCCAAGCTGAAACCCTAGAACTGCGTTATTTTGCTCAACGTAGTAATAAAGAAATAGCGAGATTGCTAGATGTATCAGTTAGAACTATTGAAAATGATTTACGTTTTGCTAAAGCTTGGCTAAAAAAGAAATTAGCATAACAATTTTGTAGCCTTACATTTTTTAGCTTTATATATTAATTTATTTGTGGTTTTTTTTAGAGTTTACGTAACTAATAGACTAGCCAATTATTTGATAACTTTAGATTATTGAAAATAATAATTTAATAGGATATTAAATGAAGCAACCGTTAAATAAATTTCTTGTCATTAGCTCACTAATACTTACCTTATCAGCTTGTGGTGGAGGTGATGACGGTGAAGAAAGTTCAAACAACAATAGTAATTACGTACCACCAAACACATCAACCGTATCAGGCCAGTTTTACAAATCAACTGATACAGAAAAGTACTTTTCAACAGAAGATTTTCCCTCTTATGAGCAGTATGGACAAAATGCTCGTCAATGTTACCAAAGTTATAACGACTATTACTTTGAATCTGAAAAAACTATGGTTTTTGGTAATCCGGATCTCCCTGAAAGTGACTTTAAACAGGCGGCAACTTGGGTAGAGAATAATTTAGCCAGTGCATTAACATCGATGGGAATATCTGAGCAGGAGTTTTTTGATGCGAAAACCAGTATTCGACTTGGGAGGTTGAAGGAGATTAGAAACTGGTTATATCAAAAAGGATATCCTGATTTTTCTTATCCAGCAGAATTTGATAACTGGACTAGCCAACAACAAAATGATTGGGCAACAAAAACTACTAAAAACTTAACAACAGTTGAAGTCGTTAATTTAACAGAAAATGATCCATACACTCAATATAAAACAGATAGCGACTATAAACTTGAAGATAAAATTTATGTTTGTCTTCATGAGAACACTCAGCCTTATGGTTGGGGGGAAGGTACAGCAATTGGCATTACCATTGGCGCTGAGTCTATAGTTGTACCTGATAATATTAATAAACTTATTCAACATGAGTTAATTCACACCATTCAATATGCTCTTTCAGCAGATTTTGATGGATTTAAACTCCCTCGTTGGTTCAGTGAGGGGCAAGCTGTGTATTTAAGCGGTATGAGCGTAGCTAAAAAAGCTAACCATAATAAATATGACCCAACTTTGGTTGTTTATTTTTCTGATGAATATGGAGACTCATCTTTAGCTTATGAGCACTATGGTTTAGCTTATCAATATATTAAAGATTCAAATGATCAACCTTCTATTGTCACTATGATGAAAAATATGGGGGCACTAAGCCATGATTATTCAATTCAACTAAATTCAGCACTTAAAGAAAACCATAACTACGTTGAAATATTTAATGCTCAAATAAAACAGCAAAATGGCAATTCCCTCAATGTAAGTGAATATCGAGATAACTATCATTCATTGATGACTACTTACGCTAATTAACATCTTATTAATCCCAAAATAAAACTAATCGACTTCGGAGAAGTTATGTCGAATTTAATAATCAAAAAAATAATGCTAACACTATGCTGTATCACTTTAACCGCATGCGGCGGAGGCGGTGGTGAATCGAAAACAACACCGCCCAAAGTAGTAACACCACCAGCAGCCCTATCATTTTCATTAGGGGAAGCTTCGCTAGCAATTAATGAACAAGAAGAAGCAAAAGTAGCATTAACATTAGATTACACTGGCACAGGAGACATCTCATACGCTATAGCCTTTGCGCCTATAATTGATAACGTGTCAGCAGAGGTTATAAATAATGAGCTGATTATCACAGCTAACGATCTAGAAAATGAAGTCAGCTCAAGGCTATCAATAAAGGTATCTTCAAGTAATAGTGATGTAACGGCTATTGAAAAAACAATTAATTTATCTTTAATCAATACATCTGTTGAGGCTCTATTGGCTGAAGTTGAATTATGGAAAAATAGTGAGCAGGTTTTCAAATTTGATGATTTTGATGATGCTGTAACTTTTTACACAAAATCAGCTTATTTCAATGGAGGATTAGATAACAGTGCAATAGCTGGTAAAATATCAGAATTCACAGCGATAAAACAAAGCTCTATGGAGAAAAAGTCTTCTCCTGAAATCGCTCAATTAACTGAAGCTTCTGCTAATTATCAAAATAATTCAATCACAGAAACAGAATTAAAAGAGTTGTTAGTGAATGTTAAAACATTGGCTGGTGCTGAATATAATAAACTGGCAGAAAATATTAATTTACTAGCCTCATTAACCAATGACAATCTCCCTGCCTTACCTTCGTTAAATTATCAGTACAGTGATAAATACCAAGCATTTTCAGGAATTATTGGTAATACACAAATGGGATCGATTGTTGGTGAATCATGGAAGTTTAACCAACAATATCAATTCCTCAATACTTTGATTCCCTCTTTGGGAAATACAACAACTTGTGAAGCCAATTAAGTAAAAGGACAGAATGATGAATAAAATAATATTAACAACAATGCTTACCCTGCTTTCGCTTAACACTTCATACGCAAAAGAGATTAAATTAATTGTTAAAGAAGTTGATAGCGAGCGTTTTAAATCAATAACCGTTGATGAAAGCGAAGTTGAATCGATTAAAACTGATAGTAAATATTTATCTGTTGAAGAGGACATTTGGCTTAAAACACCAACGCCTATGCTTAAAGCAATAATAAAAAACTCAATGCCCCGAACTAAGCAAACCTTTCAAAGTAAAAACAGCCGTAATGCTGGTAATTCTGACGAACAAGTACCCAATGATCCTGAATTTTCCAACCAGTATTACTTTCAAGATAAAGCTACTTATCAAGGTTCTAGCGAAATTTTAAAAGGAATGGCGAAGTCAACTCAAAATAAAAAGTTAAGGATAGCAGTGATTGACGGTGGTTTTCATGACCATCCAGATATGGAATGGAGCTACGGCTATAACTTCTTTGATGAGTTTGGGGAAGTCCGTCAACCTGAATTTAGAGACTTTGATGATGCCGTCAGTGAGGCTACAGGGTGCATTAATGGACATGGTTTAGGTGTTGCTTCTATCATAGGTGCAAAGTCGAATAACGGTATTGGAATATCTGGTGTCATTGATGCGGACATCATCGCACTTAGAGCTTTATCTTGTGGCATTGGTCCTTTAAGTAATGTAGCCGATGCTGTGATTCATGCAGCGGGCGGAGAAGTTGACGATATTCCTGCAATTGAAAAAGTCGATATAATAAATATCAGCATTGCTGGTCCAGCAGGTTCCTGCCCGAGTTATATGCAAGAAGCAATTGATTTCGCCAATCAGCAAGGTGTTATGATCTTTGTTTCTGCCGGTAACAACAATGAAGATATAGCCACATACGTACCTGCAATATGTGAAGGAATTTACGTCTCGGGCGCAACGGATAAGCAAGGCTATAAAGCTGCATTTTCGAATCATGGTGCTGTTAGCTCTATGTCTCCAGGTATTGATATACTCGGATATAGTGCTAGTTTTTCTGAAGGTGAAATATCAACACAGACCGGTTGGTGGGAAGGTACAAGTCAAGCATCACCGCTTGCATTAGGTGTTGCAGCCTTAGGCCTTCAACATAATCCAGAATTAACCCGTGATGAAATATTTACCTATTTAAAAACAACAGTAAGCCCAATACGAGAAGATGTCCCTAGTGCTGATCAAGATTGTTCAGGTGATCGATGTGGTGCAGGACTTATTGATGCAAATAAATTCATGGACTATGTGGTTGCTTCAACAAATGGTGGTATTTATAAATTACGTCATGCGCTTTCCCCTGAAAGTACTTGTAGCCAAGAGCTATTTTTATCTCAGTTAGGGAATTCCCTACCTTTATGCCAAATGTATGAGTTTGTAATAGCTGATGGCGTAGGCATAAATCAAAATAGCTATAAAATAGTTAGAGTTATAAAAGGTGAAGTTATGATAGAAGAAAATGCTGAATTTTTATTAACTAGTGATGAAAAAACGGTCTTATTAGATAACATTGATCTTGACAGTTATGATTATGGTGTGAAGATTTGTTTGAATGATGCATGTGACGATACCCCAATTATAAAAATTAATATTGATGAGTCAGCTTTGCCAGAAATTTGTCCCTAGCTGATATCTGCCACAAAAAACTGTAGGGAGTTATTATATTCTCTACAGTTTAAGTTAAATCAAATGGTAACTACTCAGCACCTAAATCACACTTTTTATAGTTTTTTTTAAGATCAAAAAAGATCGACTTGCTTGATCCTTTTTAGGCGTTACGTTAAATACATTGCTCCACATTAGCGTAACAAAATGAAAGTAAGTGGCATCGATATAGAAAGCAGCGTTGAAAAGATAAAACAGCAAATAGAAGCTGATAAAACGTTATCATCTTCTATGCGCACTACTTTAGATTTATTATTGCTAATCGTTAATCTACACTTCAACATCCGTGGGTTAGTGATATCGCAGTTGAACAATGCTTTGGTTATGAATTCTTTCAATATAAAACCCTAGGTAAAACAATTAAAATTGATAATAAAGATGGTAAACTTGTGTGGTAGTCGGATAAATATAAAAGTGTAAGTTTTAGTTGCTATTCACAGTATTTTCGTATTTATATTTACATAAATAATAAATCTGTAAATATAAGGTTGATTTTTTTATAGTTCCATCCCTTGTCAAGTCTATTTTGTAAGGTTTTCGTGTGAATTGTTGTTCATTCGTTCAGTCGAAAGTGAAAAAGTTACGGATACTACCATTCTAACCAAAGACAAAATAAAATTTGTAGAGTTTTGTAACTAAGCCCGCTAAATAGTGGGCTTTTTTATGTCTGTTTTATAAAGGGGGCGATAGGAGTAATTGTTACAATGAATTATTAAATACTTATAACGTTAATAACTGATAATTAAAATAAAAAACAGAATAGTTATAGTTGATTTTTTATTCTATGAGCTTTTAAAGAGGAAGGAACTAGCTTATTTAAGCAATAAAAAACCTCTTATATAAAGAGGTCTATTTATTATTGACTAAGAGAGGGAAGAGTTACTTAGTAATATGCATCTTTTTTATTATGCGCTTGGGGATCTTCTATAATTTCTTCAAAATCAACTTCAAAATTGTTGTTTTCTTCAGTATTTGCCATGTATATAGTGCGTGTTGAACCGTCAATCCAAGTTACTGTGCCGCTACCTTTTTTACTGCCACATTTCATACCAATATGAATATCATTAAATTCCATCGATCCTCCTCGCTTTAACTGCTAGTTTTATGTTGTTTATTTAGGCCTATTGCAAGTTAGATTGATATCGTAAAGATTAGTTCAATTTACTTTTACATAAGGCCTGTTATTTCAACCGGAACATTTTATTATAAAGATAAAGTGACTCAGGTCTATAGCGGACTAAGATAAAAACTCACAACCAAGTACAGCTGACTTGCTAGCCCCTGTTACAGCTGGAATATTTCCATAGATTTTTTTGTCATAAGCGAATGCTAGCCAAGCGAATGCCATCGCCTCGAGTGCGTTATTATTCAGGTTTAGTGAATTAATCTTATTTACATTAAATGAATTAAGTTGCTGTTCTATAAGCTTATAACAAAAGTTATTTTCAATTCCTCCTCCGCATAAATATACATCAGCAGAATTTGATAAATTCTTGATATCTGCCGATATTGAATAAGCAGTAAGCGCAGTAAGGGTTGCTTGAACATCTTCAGCTAGGATACGTGAAGGCTCAATGAAATGCTTCAGCCATTGCAGGGTGAAATACTCGCGCCCCGTGCTTTTAGGCGCTGACAATGAAAAGTAATTATCACTGAGTAATTGCATTAATAATGTTTGGTCAATGGTTCCAGATTTTCCCCAGTTGCCATTATCATCGAATCTATTTCCTGAGTGTTCAAAGCACCATGCATCAATAAGTGCATTGCCTGGTCCAGTATCAAAGCCCAATATATTTTCTGAAGAGTTTATCTTTGGCAGAAAAGTGATATTAGCTATGCCTCCGATATTCACTAAAAAAGTATCGTTTTGAGTGGCAGGTAGCAAATATTGATGAAATGCAGGAACGAGAGGAGCTCCTTGCCCTCCAAGCGCTACATCTTTTGTTCTGAAGTCACCAATCACTCGTATGCCGGTTAATACGGCTAGGGTTTGATTACAGCCTATTTGCAGAGTAAAGGGATCGTCGATAAGTGTATTTTTAGCTGGTCTATGGCGAATGGTTTGTCCGTGATTACCAATAGCAATGATATCATTAGGCAATAAATTTTCTTGTTGTAATAAGTTTTTGATTGCGGTGCTGAATTGATGGGCAAGTGTTTTGTCGAGCGAAAATGCTCTATCGATTTCGTTATTACTGGGTTGATAAAGTTCAGTGATTTTTTGTCTCGTTTCATTATCATAAGCTTGATAATAACTCGCAATTAATTCAGTTGCGCCTGAATTAAAATCAACCAGCGCTAGATCAATGCCATCAGCACTGGTGCCTGACATCAACCCAATATAAAACTTAGCTTTTGTCATAAGTACTCGCCATATTAATTATATTGGACAGCAATGAATTTATGGTCTTTGCATGGCCAATAATGCCTGTCTAGAACCTGATAGTTCTAATAAGCGTTGACTTGATAATGCAGCAAATTCGGCTTTGTATTTCTTATTAATAGGCTTAGCGTCAGGTAATTTAACTGTTCTAGGGTTACGATGCACACCGTTTAACAAGAATTCATAATGTAAATGTGATGCTTCCGACATTCCTGTAGAACCAACATAACCAATAACTTGGCCTTGCTTCACTCGCTGTCCCTTCTTCACCGCACGTTTAGAAAAATGAAGGTATTTGGTCACTATGTTATTGCCATGTTGAATAAATACATAATTACCATTGTATTTGTTATAGGTTGAATGCGTCACTTTACCGTTGCCAGCAGCTACAACAGGCGTACCTTTATTGGCTCTGTAATCAGTACCTTTATGAGCTTTCCAACGTTTCTGTATTGGATGAAAACGCTTAGGCTTGAAGTTAGAACTTATGTAGCGAAAGTTTACTGGAGCACGCAAAAAAGCTTTTCGCATACTTCTTCCATCTGGAGAGTAATATTCACCATCAGTAAAACGAATCGCTTGAAATGGATCATCTTTATTAATGAATTCAGCGGCAAGTATTTTACCTGTGCCAATATAATCACCGTCAACATATTGATTTTCGTACACTACATGAAAGCTATCACCTTCACGGATATCCAAAGCAAAATCTATATCCCAGCCAAAAATACTTGCAAGGTTAATTATTTGAGCATCATTTAATCCTGATTCTATTCCTGCATTCCAGAAGTTACTTTTTATAATTCCATGAGCAATAGTTTCACGTATTTCTACTTTCTTTGTTTCTTTGTTAGATTGATAACTGCCATCTTCGAGAAGGTTTACGTATAACGTTTCTGTTTTCGATATGGGGTAAGTAAGAGCTGCAAGTTTATCTTGAGCATTTTTACCTATGTGAAACACATCACCGACATTGATTTTTTTCAATAATTTACTGTATTCACCTTTAGCTGAACTGACATCGTGTGTCGTTCTAACACTATAACCTAAGCGCTTGAATACTTTTCCTAATGAATCGCCGCTGCGTACTTTTTCTTTTTGCCAAGTAAGTGACTCGTCTAAATTGCTGACTAACTCTGTAGTCGTTTGTTTTTGCTTTGGTTGAAGAGTCTTACTTTTTTGCAATGGTAGGAGTGTGCTATTTATTTGTGAGCTTGTGACCAAACTCTGATCGTCAGGTAGCGCTAATGCGTAACGTTTACCAACTTCTAGTGATGAATCGTTCGCTTGGCGACTTGCGGTTGCCTTTTCTGAAGGGATAAGCAGTAATACCAACATAACAATGCTGAATGAGCTAATAATAACTCTATGCTTTTTTGGCAACTGTAAATAGAATTTTTGTATGTTTTTCAAAACATTACAACCTAATTTGATGGTTCATGAAATTACAACTATCGTTTACTATATCAAAAAACTGCTCTGAGTAAAATTTAATTACCATAAAAGTGAGTAATGTAGGGGACTGTGGTGCATTTTAACGTTGATAAATACGACTAAAATCATTATTAAATAGAACAATTACCCTAAATATTCAGTTAAGGCTTTTAAATAAAGGCATTATTGCAGTAGAATCGAGCAATAAATTATGACTATATTGTATTGGAGCTAAGTAGATGACTGATGTCAGCCAAGCGTTTGCAGAAATTGAACGCGGTGCAGAAGAAATTTTGCTAGAGAGTGAATTACTAGAAAAATTAAAAACGGGTAAACCGCTAAAAATTAAAGCAGGTTTTGATCCAACAGCACCAGACTTACATTTAGGTCATACGGTATTAATAAATAAGTTGCGACAGTTTCAATTGTTGGGCCATGAAGTTATTTTTTTGATTGGCGATTTTACTGGCATGATTGGGGATCCAACAGGTAAAAATGTTACTCGTAAAGCGTTAACTAAAGAAGATGTGCTTGCTAATGCTGAAACTTACAAAGAACAAGTTTTTAAGATTTTAGATCCAGCTAAAACAACGGTTGCATTTAATTCTACTTGGATGGATAAACTTGGCGCTGCAGGCATGCTAAAATTGGCTTCTCGTCAAACCGTTGCTCGTATGATGGAACGTGACGATTTCAAAAAGCGCTACACTAGCGGTCAATCTATTGCTATTCATGAATTTATGTATCCTTTAGTACAGGGGTGGGATTCAGTCGCATTAGAGGCAGATGTAGAGTTGGGTGGCACAGATCAAAAATTCAACTTGCTTATGGGTCGTGAATTACAAAAATCTGAAGGACAAAGACCACAAACTGTCTTGATGATGCCACTTTTAGAAGGTTTAGACGGTGTTCAGAAAATGTCTAAATCATTAAATAACTATATCGGTATTACAGATAGCCCAACAGAAATGTTCGGTAAAATAATGTCTATTTCTGATGTGTTGATGTGGCGTTATTATGAACTATTGAGTTTTAAACCAATGGAAGATGTTGCCGCTTATAAGACAAAAATTGCCGAAGGTATGAACCCTCGCGATGTAAAAATTGATTTAGCCAAAGAATTAATCGCTCGCTTTCATGATGATGCAGCAGCTGAAGCGGCGCATCAAGAATTTATTAATCGTTTTCAAAAAGGTGCTATGCCGGATGAAATTGAAGAGAAAACGGTTAACGCAATTGACGATAGTGGTGAAATCGCCATTGCTAATTTATTAAAAGAAGCTGGTCTTGCTGCAAGTACTTCAGAAGCGATGCGAATGATAAAGCAAGGTGCAGCAAAAATTGAAGGTGAAAAAATTACCGACAATAAATTGCGAGTTGCTGCGGGGACTACTGCTGTATATCAAGTAGGTAAGCGTAAATTTGCTAAAGTAACGGTTAAATAAAAATAAGTCTTTTGCAAAAATAAAAACCAGTAATATTTACTGGTTTTTTTATGCCTAAAATTTGGCGCTCAATAAATCGTCGTCAATAATTTTTACACTGCTCAATAATATACTAACAATGATAATACTTAATAGGCTTTATTTATTGTTAAATAAGAGAATTATAATAGTGGAACAATTTGTGCTTAATGTGTGTTGTCGTGTTAAATGGTTAACCGATACACTTCACTCATTTAAGTTGTAGAGTTTTCACTTTGTTGAACCGAATATTAAAATCAGTATTGAGCAACACTATGGAAAATAAATCCTTTAGAAATAGTTTAATCGAACGACGCCATTATTGTGCTGACGATGAATCTATCCCTAAAAGTGACTGGACAAAGTTGACGCTAGCTCAACGTTTTTCAGCACAGAGTTTAACTAAATATGGTTATGAACTTCGCTTTACTCGCTTTACATCAAAAGGAAGTACAGCTGTTCTTGTGCTGAAAAATGGAACCCCCGCAACGATAAGTGAAGACGGTGATATTAACACTACTCCAGATATCCAAATTAGATAACCTCCTGTCTCAATTTTATTCATTATTAGCTTTTAGCTAATTACACGTAAAATTCATTTACCTGGGTTTACGTAAATAGTTGTATTTTTCTTTCAGCAAGGTAGGCTAAAGTTTAACTCTTCCAATATTAATGCGTTTTACTTTTGATTAAACAAACTAACTTCGCACTTGTCAGCATTAAATTATTTATATCCTTTCTTTGTATTACGGGATTAATGCTTTCGGGCTGCACATCATCCCAAACCGCGATTTCAAAATATCAAACGAGTTATAATTTTTCAGAAGTAGAGAGCTATACTTTTTATGACAGAAACTCTGACTTTAGTGATCTTCAAAATATCAGTGATGCAACTCGAAATAACATTGAATTAGCCATTGAACAAGTATTAGATAAGAAAGGCTTTAAATATCGAACCGAAGATGAAGCGGATATCATTGTAACTTATCATGTGTTTAGCGGAAATAATAAAGAATTTTTACTATATAACAAAGGGGTAACTTATTGTTCTGGATGTTTACGAGGCGGAGAAGCCTCAGAAAACAAAAGAGCATGGAAAGTAACTCCAGGTAGTTTAATTATCGATGTTATCGACCCTGATAGTAAGCGCTCTGTTTGGCGTAGTGTTTATTTTTTAAAATTGAATGCTGAAAAAGATAATAGTAAAGACACTCAGGTGAAAATAAATCAAGCTATTGATGCCATGATAGATCAGTTGCCTCTGTCACTTGACAGGGGGAAGGCTAACAATGCTTAAGTGGTTAACAATAACATTGATAGCAGTATTGGTGTTTTTAATCCTTTTATTAGGTTTAGGTTATTTATTAAAAGAGCATAAAGTTGCTACAACACAATTAAAGCATCAGCTAGACCGGGAAAAATCTGAACAAACGGCAAAAGAAACTAAACAACAACTTAACGGCATCATTGAAACATCTCTTGTTGAAGTTGTGGAAAAAACAACGAAAAATTCAATAAAAATATCACGCTCAATCAAACAAAATATACTGATTAAAAATTTAACATGTGCGTCGTCCAAACAATGCGTGTTAGTAGATATTGAGTTTAAGGATGTTAATTGTACCTTCGCTATCAATACAATTGGCGCTTCTCTGTTAGCAAAATCTGGAGATGTCTCTAGCGCTGTGGGCACATGCCCTAGTTACCCAAAAAATAGTCAATTGAGTTGCCAGAATAATTTATGTACCTATGGAGACATTAATAATTAACTCTGCTGTGGAGTTGAAGAAAATAGCGGTTTATAATAGCGATACTTTATAAAGAGATAATAACAATTATGACATTCCCAAACGATGAAACAGGCCAAGTTTTGGCTGAAATGCAAGATGCAGGTATTGATTTATCTATTATTCATCCCGTTGTATTTTTTCAACTATTTGAAAAAAAAGAGCAAGCGCAGGCAATGTCTGATTATTTAGCTGAAAATGCGCCTGATATTAAACTGGCGATTCACCCTGACGAAACGCCTAATGTTTGGGACCTAGACTGCACTGTTAAAATGTTACCTTGTTATGATGCTATTGTTGCTCAAGAAGCGCAGTTCGAACAAATAGCTGCAAAGTATCAAGGTTATAATGATGGTTGGGGTATTGAGGCGTAGTTATCCATTTTTAAAATGAGTAAACACCGCTGACATATTTGGTTACTTGCAAAATTTAATCATATTCTTACATTAAAAAACATCTTCTCAACACTTGTAAAACAGAGTGTTGGGAACTTATCTATCATAATCATTCCATCTTAATCCAGACAGGATTAACAACTAAGGAATGTTATATGAAACTATCAAACTCTTTTACCGCAATACTCTTAGCACTTTCAGTAAGTACATTTTCAATCAATGCTTTAGCTAGTACTGATTTAGAGTCCCCTCACACGGTTGGCTTAAACAGTGGCGTTGGCGGCATCGAATATAAAGGTAAAGATACTGATGGTGAAGGTGTCGGTGTTAGTTATCTTTATTATAATTACCAGTTTGCACCGAGTTATTATCTAGAAGTTGGGATAGCTGGCGCAGCAGATATTAATGATTGGGAATGTACAGGTAATGGTGACGATAACTGGGACTGCCTTTCAGATTACGATAATAAGTTTGATTTACAGGCCGACAACTTTGAATACAATGCTGTCATCGTGGCATTAAAAACAGATTTATCTTTATCAAAGCGTAATCGTTTATATGCCAAATTTGGAGCTGCTTTTTATGACTATAGAATTGACTTAGATCGTACTCGCGTCGCTGATGAAAATGGCACAGGCTTATTCCTCGAGGCTGGCTGGGAATATCGCTGGGATAATGGTTTTGGACTTAATTCAAGTTTGCAATATCAACGAGCCGGTGATTTAGATATTGATACATTCAATGTTGGTATTAGCTACGCATTTTAAATTGGTTATCAAACTTAAAAGGGCGCAGCCGCTTTAAAAAGCTCTGTGCCATTACTTATTTTCTTCTTTTTCAATAATCTGAAATGCAGGAAGCGAGACTCGCCAGTATATAGCGGCTAGTCTGAGAGTTAGTGCACCGAGTATTGCTGAAATTAATGCAATGTTTACTGGCCAACCTAAATACTGTAAAAAAGCGAATAAACTTCCCCCTAATATAGCTGCAGTAGCATAAATTTCTTTTTGTAATATCATCGGAATAACATTACAAATAACATCACGTATCATCCCGCCAGCCACGCCAGTAATAGTCCCCATAACAACAGCAACAGATACTGGAGCACCTAAGCTCAGTGCTTTTTCTGTGCCTAATACAGCAAATAACGCCAACCCAAAAGCATCAGCAATAAGCAAAAAACGTTTTGGAATGCGCTTAGGTCGTCTAATCAGAATAATAGTTAACACTGCGGTAGCTAAAATAACATAAAGATAAATAGGGTTTTCAACCCAAAATACAGGAGTATCTAAAATAATGTCGCGTATGGTTCCACCGCCAATAGCAGTAACAGAAGCCAAAACAACCACACCAAAAGGGTCAAGTTTATAGCGCCCAGCCATTAATGCGCCAGATAAGGCAAAAACAACGATACCAAATAAATCTAACCAATAGAGTAGTTCATTCATTTCTTGCATTAGCCATTGATGTTAAAAGAGTATGTAAATAGTGCGAGTAAAGCTAAAAATAAAAAGCAGAAATATAATACTTGATTAATACGTTTATTCGCATGAATGATATCTGTAGCCTGAGGTTGCCTGCCATGATCATTATAACTCGTTTTGCGTAACTTAAACCCGCTGTACATTGCTACCCCACCCAACTTAACTTCTAAAGACAGCGCAAATAAATTTAATACATAACTATTATTTAGCTGGAAAAAATAGGGACGACTCAACCTGAAGAACAAAATAAAATTCTTACCGATACAACTAAACAGTAAAATTAAAGAAAAAATACGACTTGGCAACCACTGAATAGTATTCACGATAACCGCAATACTATTTCCAAATGGCTGAAAACTATTGTTTTTGTTATTCCAACTGTAATGCATTTCAATTAAAAATCTACTAACTAACGCGGCAAGCGGGCCACAAATTAAAAATATAAAGCCAATTGTAAAAAGGTTCTGTATCGCTCTGAGTAATAACATTTCAATGCAACTTTTTGCCAAGCCTAACGAAGAAAGTTTTTCTGTATCACGTAATATCCAAGGGGCTAATAATTTTTTGGCTTCAAAATTTTTATTCGCAACAATGAGTTTTGCAATCTCTTTACTGGTTTTTCCTAAATGTAAATCACCGAGTGCCAGATAGAGTAAAAGCCCTTGCCAAAGCCAAGCCGCTTCGACAAAAGCTTCAAATAACCAAAGAATAATAACTAAAGGAGTAAGGGTAACTAAAATACCAATAAAGCCTGAGATACTGCGTTGACGAGCACTATTTTTACTTTTGTTTACCTTTTTTGCGAGTTGTTCACAAAAAAAACGAAAAAATTGTAATGGTTCATGACTTGCTAAATAGGAAGCAATAAATTTAATTAAAATCACACCATAAAGCATAACTACAGAGTAGGCGAAAGGACTGATATCAATTAAATTAGTGAAATTATTAGCGGTCATATTTAGTCGTTAACTTAGTTATTAATTTAGCTTTTTACCTTGTAAGGCTTTTAGCATATTCTCAACTAATTGAGATGAGTTTACTGAAGCAGTTTCTAAATAAGCTTCAAATGATGTCGGAGACTCTTTACCTGCAATATCAGACATTGAACGAATAACAACAAAGGGTATTTTAAATTGATGACATGTATGCGCAATCGCCGCACCTTCCATTTCAACAGCAGCCATGGTCGGAAAGTTTATGCGCGCTTTTGCAATATCATCATCAGCGGTCATAAATGTATCGCCAGTGGTTATCAAGCCAAGCATTGTTTGAATATTTTCTAATTCAGCGACACCCGATTGTGCAGCACTAACAAGTATTGGGTGAGGAATATAAGCCGCAGGGTTACCTGGTAATTGACCTATTTCATAGCCGAAAGCGGTTACGTCAACATCGTGATACCGTACTTCTGAACTAATGACTATATCACCGACTTTTAGCGATTGTTCAAAACCACCAGCAGAACCAGTATTAACCACGTAATCAGGCTGGAATTTATCGATCAATATAGCCGTTGCTAACGCCGCCGCTACTTTACCAATACCTGACTGTACAATAACAACGTCACTGTTATTAAGTTGACCTTGATAAAAGGTATAACCTGCATGTTCTGTTGTTATAGCGTTTGTTAATTTTGCTTTTAAAATTGCAACTTCTGGCTCCATTGCGCCAATTATTCCAGCTTTCATTTTATTTCCAATTCTTTGATAAATTATAATAAAACAATTATAACGTGAAGATTAACGTATGTCGTGGCCACATAGCCGCTTTTTGATATTGATGCCAAAATTTGACGAATAAAAAATATAAAGCCAGCGATGAAAATCGCTGGCTTTATATTTGAATTAATAATTCATCATGGTACAAATTTAGTGAGGTAATGCTGCTACTTGAGGTGCAGGAATACGTTGAGACATGGCATTACTAGGTGATGACCCTAATTGCGCTCTGGCTGCTACGGGTGACAATGCGCCAACTTCTTCTTTATTTCTTTTCGGACGAGGTTTTAACATGGGTGCAGGAATTATTTTCCCTTTAACTTTTGGCGCTGGTGGTCTATTACCTAAAAGTCTGCTGTAAATACAAGAACGAATTTCGTCAACAGTATAGTTAGCTTTTACTTTAATTCGAATATGCGGAATTGATGAAGCCTCTAATGCACCGCTAACAAACCAGTCTTTTTTGATTTTATAACCTTTTCCTTGAGTATCAACTAAATCAATAACACCGCATAAATTCATACTTTCTCGATCACAGATAGCAAAGTCTATATATTTACTTTCTGCATTTGTTAATGCTGTTTGACCTGCTCTGCTTGAAACGCCATTACGAATAGTGACTAAATCAGCAAGTTTAACTCGATTTATAATGCGGTATTTTCCACCTAGTGCTTGTTCTAACAAATTCTGAAAATTTTTCTCTGCAGGCGTAAAAAGACTTTCTTTTTTATCAAACGGAAAAGGAAAACTATTGTCGTTCAAGCGGCTAGCTAACATAGCAACTATAACAATTAGGCTGATCATGGCAAATAGTATTAATTCCATACACTTCTCCGGACATTCAAATTCTTGACGGTATTCTTATTAACAGTTGAGTAAGCAGAATTTGTGCCACAGATCTTAATATGAGGAGATTGTTTGATAATGTTTACTGAAAGGAATAAAAAAGGTCATAGATAAAGAGTACCTATGACCTTTTTCAAATGTTTTAGCTAATAACTACGAAGGGTATTTTTCTTCAAGTGCAGCATAAAGTTGTTGTTGGAAATCACTTGCACTTGCATCTAATGCATTAACTAAGTTGGCTAAAACTTCGTTGTCTTCTTCACCATTCCAAATCTTGATGTACGTACCTTCTTTATAGCCATGATCTTGGCGGAAGAAGTTTAGTGTATTCTTACCAACGTATTGACGAAACAATTCATCAAGATCCATGTTCATTAGACGCATACAGTCAGCTAAAGCGATAGCGTCAAAGCTTTTGTTACTTACTGCGGCAGAAGCTAAATTTTCTAGTGCTATTTTAAAATCTTTTTCGTCAGAGCTTTGAGTTAACTCTATAGCTAAAGTATCAGTAATATTTTCAACTGTTGCTCCCGCCATTAAACGAAGACTTAAACCAAAATGAAAAATATCAACTAATTCTAATTGTACTTGGGCAATATCAATCTCTTGATGTTTCCACCATTTCCAGCCGTGATGATCTAACATCTCAGCACACTCAACCCAAATGGCGCGATACCACTCATAACCATTTTCTCGCCATGTATCACTCACGCGAGAATTCATTGCGTCTTGCATGGTTAGCATTTGCTTTATTTGATTTTGTGCTGCGGAATTGTCGCTCATTTTTGTCTCTATTATGCGTAAATTTCTATTGGCTATAGTTTGCCGTAGCCGAGAGAAACTAACAAGTAAACCCGGTGATTTTCATTAAAAAACTATCGCTAATTCAATTCCACTAAAAGTATGATTTTTTGCTTGCCAGTTCTGGCCACTTATTTCACGAAAACGAATGAAGCCTGTGACTTTAATTTGCTCGATCATGAGAGAACTCCCGATACCGACATAACCATCTATGTTGTTATCTGTGTCTCTATGATCAAAATTGTCATTTTCAAAGTCAGTATTATAAGAGTTGTCGTTATGTGAATAATCGTATTCATCGTCGCTTCTATCGTTAAAAGCAAGTTCAAGTAAATCTACACCAAACTCGGCATAAAGACTAAAGTCAGAAAAATAACCGAATTTCATGCCGCCTTCCCATGATATAAAGCTATGTTGATAATTACTGGTATCGGTAACTTCGGCATAACCCAGAGAGGTTGTGACTGCAAAGCCTAAATAACTATTAAGTTTACGGTGAATAATCTCAGTGCCGATACTCGAGTAATGGTCGGTGTCGTTAGCATCATGATGAAGATAAATAATATAGTCATTTGATTTTTTAGCGTAACTGTTAAAAGAAAAAAGCAGATTTAAACAGATGAATATAATAATTTTTTTCATAATAAACTCAACAAAATATTTGAATCTATTTTCTCCTGAAAACCCGTAAGTTTCAGTGATCGAATCGTTAGATAACCTACAAAAACTGTAAGTTAGTGTTAGCTACACTTAACTTCATGTCTGATATAGAAAAAATTCTATTTAAAATTGTGCTTTCACACGAAGCCAAACATTAGTGTTTTGCTGATGTTGCCCAAAAAAAGTGTATTTTTTGTCACCCCAAAATAAATTGGCGCCACCTGAAAATAACCACTGATCATTATAACGATAAGTTATTGAGGGTTTAAGATAACCGTCTTTGTCGGTTGGAGAATAAAAATTAAATAAGCTGTAAATAAGCTGTTGCTGTAATGTCGAATACGTTAGACGTAGCGTTAATAATTGACGGTTCTCATCAACTTCAGTTTCTGGTGTAGCCGAGTGAGCAATAAATTGGTCGTAATGTTTCGTTTGTTCTATGTAAATTTGAACGCTGGCGGTAAGATTTTTGATTACCTCTCTTTCAAAGCCGACTAAAAATCGATTTTGCCCATTAGCAATCAAAGGGTTATTACCCTGAGTGTCTTCAATACTGCTATAACTGGAAAATTCAGCATTAAATAACCCTCCAGATAAAGGTAATCGAATACTCGTACCCCAAGCATTCATTTCAGGAAAGTAGGGCAATAATAGCTGATTTTTATTTTCTGCCATTCCTAAAGGTGTCGGCCAAAAACCTTTATAACCGTAAACAGCATACTCTACGCCATTATTATTAGTGGCAATACGTGCTGACCATTGTGCTTTATTAGTTTTCTGAACACTAAAGTTCTCAGCAGGTGCCACGATGTCTTCAACTTGAGGGGAATAAAACGAAAAGCGTTCACCTGTTAAATAAACATCTGGTGAGAACTCGGGTGTCCAAGTGAGATCAAGTGAGTAGTCACCAATATACCAAGTTCCTTTAGCGCTATCTGAAGGTGCTTTTAGGTATTGGTCGTCTCGACCAGAGAAAAAAGATTGCCAGTTTTTAGCAAATAAATCATTCAGGAAAATATAGTCGCCGGTACCCCAAGTTAAAATTTGTCGGCCAATTTTAACATCTGTGTTATTCGTTGGGCTAAAGCGGACATTTAATTCGCGCGTTTTCCAAAAAGCTCTGTCTGATGCAGGCTCTAAAATATGGTCATAAACCAATTCACTTTTTGTCACTAACTCAAATGATTCATGACTGTAATCAATATTCACTCGTGCGGTTAATTCAGCTAACGACAAGTTTGACGCTACAATATTGTCTTGTAATAAATAACCATACCCTGTTTCAACAAAGCCTGAAAATTTCCAAGGTGAAGTGACTTCTTCACTCCAGTTATCGTCACTCCAATCTTCTTCGTCACTCACTTCTAAATTACTCGCAATACATTGCAAGGTAATAAATAAGCTTGTGCCTAAAAATATCAGGTGCTTTGCAAGTTTATACACAGTTGAACATTCCATTATTATTGTTAATGAAGTTTATCGCTAATGACATGAATTGGTTATCTTACTTTAGCCATGCTTTAGGTGGATTACGTAAACTACGTTCTGAAAAAATATTATCGGGTAAACCTAAGTCGTATTTAACGTTTCTAAATTGCATTTCAGTATAACTGCCATCAGCATGCTGTGTTATTTTAGAATGCATGACAGTTGTGAAGCCATCTATTACTTTTGTTTTTAATACTTCCATAGTTCGTGTTTTTTTACCTTGGCTATTGAAGTAGTCAACTTGCATGGGTAAAAAGTGCTGCTTATCAATACGAACAATATAATGATCAAATTCAACGCTGTTTTTATCTTTAGCTTCAGCTTTGATTGTGTAGAATTTATCGTCACTGTTTAATAGTGTAAAGTTATCTTCCGCAGGGTTACGACCAGAAACATCTTCATAAAAAAAGTGTGCGCCCACAAAAGAAGTACGTTTATCACCTGCTGAAATACGTTTCACCAAATCTAGTGCGGGTAAATACAACCAGCGGTCGTCATCACTTTCTACTTTTTTTACAACACGAAATACCGTTCCTTTTACATCGGTCGGACGTGAAAAGAATACAAGCATGTCTTGATTACCTAAATCGGCTTGGTCTTTGCGCAGAATAGTAAACTGTCGCATCTGTTTATTGCCTTGAGCATCGACAATAACCATTCTAGCTTGAGCACTGCCGTCATCTGCTGAATAATACGAAGCTAAGTTAGCTTTAGTAATAATTTCATTAGCATTTTTCATATCAGCTGCTTGGGCAAAAAAAACTAACATTGACCAGCTAAGTATGAATAGAGTTGGTAAAATTTTCATTTTAATTTCCTATGAATGTTGAGCTTTTAAGCTTTTCTTTTTTGCAAAAAGTGTTAACAAGGCCGGTAATAATACCAAGGTCACTAATGCTGATAACGCCATAATACTTGCAAGGAAAAACCCAACGGTTATATAAGGCATTAATGGGGAAAGTAACAATGGTGTAAAACCAATGGCGATAACAATAGCATTACGTGTAATTGCTCTACTGGGTTCTTGGAACATTGCGGACAATGCTTGCGCTAAACTACCTAGTTCTTTTTCTAATTCACGGGCACGTTGTAAAAAGTGAATGGCGAAATCTATAGAAAGCCCTAAAGTCAGAGCAGACAATACTGCAATTGGCATATCGTAATCTTTACCAATCCAGCCAATTAATCCGTAGATCATCGAAATCGTAAGCGTTAGCGGTAACATAGCTAAAATGCCATATTTAAGAGAACGAAAGAGTAAAACCATCATTAAGAAAACGATTACAAATGATGACAATAAACTGTCGACCATGCCTTTTACCATGGCGTCTTGCCAAACAATGTTTAAGTAAGATTTACCTGCCCATTGATAACTTATATCTTTGGGCATGGGGTTTTCAGCAATGTACGCTTCAGCCCAGTTAACAACTTTGGTGGTATGTTGATTATCACCACTGGTCATTTGTAGCCATAGCAAACTTTGTTGATAGTCTTTGGTAACAAAATGCCATAAATCTTGTGGGCGATGCGACGACTGATATTGCAATAATGTTTGAGCAACCCCGTTACTTGATTTAGGAATAGTAAAGTCTTTATCTTCACCAGAAAAAAGTTCGCGATTTACTGTTTTTACAATATCAGCCAAACCGTTACTTTTACCGACTAAGCCTGTGCTAAGTAAAGCTTGTTGAAAATCACTTTGCCAGTTCAATAAGGCTGGATCGAGAAATACTTTATTGTCGTTGAAAGCGGTGTCGGCAATATTAATTAATTCCTCTAGCCATATTTGATCTTCATCGCTGGCTGAAAAAGTTAAATCATCTAATAAAACCAATAAACTATTATTGAATAATGAATCTTGCTCTGACGTTTCTAAATTGTTTATAAAGGCGTTAACTTGTTTTGCGCTATCCGAATTAGCATCAACCTTTGCCAGTGCTTTTTTGAATTTTTGAACCGCAACACTCTTGTCGCTATCGTTATTCTTGAAAACTAACCAAGCATCATAAGTGCCAGCAAAGTGCTCATTCAATACTTTGTCAGCAATTCTAATTTCGTGGTCAGCTTTAAACCAATTTACTGGGTTGTCATTAATTTCAATACGGCTAACGCCTTCAATACTCACTAAGAATAATGCAATAAAGCCAATAAGAATAAGTTTAGTTTTCTGAGTAGCAAAGCGGCCCAAGCGCTCTAATATGCTGGCTAGCTTGCCTTTTTTCTCCATACGTACAATGGCATCATGTAACTTAGCTAATGTTTCAGGCTTTAAGCGAGAAATATAAGCAGGTATGTAAATAATAGTCAGTGCAAAAGCTAATAAAATACCGGTACCAATAAAAGCGCCGAACACCTTAACCGGTGGAATAGGGGTTAACATTAAAGAATAAAAACCAATTGCAGAGGTTACAGAAGTATATAGCATTGGTGTGTATAAGTGCTTCATTACACCTTTAACTAAATCGCCTGCATCATCACCAGTTTTATACTTTTCTGCAAATTCGGAAAGAATATGCACTGAATCAACGACGGCTATCGGCATCAGAAATATGGCGATCATCGAAGACATAATATGTACAGTAAACCCCATACCAATCAAGGAACCCATGATAATAATAACGGTGGCCATTGCCACGACCATAGGGGCAATTATTAAAGGAAGATTACGGAAAAAATACCAAAGTAAAACAAAAATAGCTAAACCTGCCAAAGGAGCGGCAATACCCATTTGTACAAACATTTCATAACCGAATTGGTCTTCAGCAACAGGTAAACCAGTAATGTGAAAATCAACATCAGCGACTAATTCTACAGGCAGGTTTTTGATTATAGTGCGAATTTGTTCGGCAATATTATAACTCATGTCTTTTGCTTGAATCGGCACATAAAGTGCAATCGCTCTGTTGTCACCAGACACCAAAGTATTATTTAGCATGGGTAAACGTTTTACAGCTTGCTGAATAGATAAGCTACCTTCAAGTGAAGTTGGCGCTTGTTTCATTAAATATTCGAAACGTATGTCGTTACTTTCATCTAGGCTGTTTTTTTCTTGGGTAATGTTATCAACGACGCTGAGCGATAATAAGTCTTGCTCAATAACACCTTCAATTTGTAAAATTTTTGTCGAAAGTTGTTCGACAACTTTTAATGAATTAGGCGTAAAAATACTATTTTCGCTTACGAGACCGACTACAATCATGTCGCGCATTTGAAAGTCAGCTTTTGTTTGATTATGAAAAACACGTGCTGGCGCATCACTGCTAAGCATATTTTCAGGATCAGTATCAATGGTTAGACTTGGCATCATGGCAAGACTCATAGCTACCATGAGTAATACTACGGTATAAACCAATTTAGGCTTTTCAACCGCGAGTTGCAGTAGTCGTGTGTAATTCAAAACAGATCCTTAACGAGAAAACAACAATGTTTAATCTTATATTAGATAAACGTAATGTACTTTTATATTAGCACTATCTAATGTAATATCAATCAATATTTACTTTTTACTTATGCCATTGGGTATTATGCAGATGAACTTATGAACGATAAATCTCAAATAGATATAGCTGAAATGCGAAGTAATGCAACTCAAGCCGCTGAATTATTGAAAGCAATGAGTAATGAAAATAGATTACTGATACTTTGCTATTTAGGTGAGAAAGAAATGTCAGTGTCTGAGCTTAATGGTTTTATTGATTTAAGTCAGTCGAGCCTCTCGCAGCATTTAGCGAGATTAAGAAAAGATGGTTTAGTAAAAACGCGCCGAGAATCGCAAACCATTTATTATACGATTGCACATCCATCAATAGTTAAGTTGATTGCGTTTTTACACAGTGAATTTTGTTAGAAAGTGAGCTTGATAAAGTGACGTTATTAAAGATGCTCTATAACAATACAGCCCGCCGAATAACCTGCACCAAACGAACATATTAGCGCTTTATCACCTGCAATCATGTCGTCATGATTCAAATGAAACGCAATAATAGAACCAGCAGAAGCGGTATTGGCATATTTGTCGAGAATAATTGGTGCTTCATTATTCATAGGATCACGACCTAATACTTTTTTCGCGACAAAGTTATTCATGTTGATATTAGCTTGATGAAGAAACAAGCGTTTCAAATCTTTGGCTTCAACATTAGCTTCTGCCATTTGTTCTGTTATTAATTCTGACACCATCGGCAGCACTTCTTTAAACACTTTTCGCCCTTGCTGAACAAACATTTTGTCAGCGTCGAGCATAGTTTCTGGATCGCACTTATTGGTATGGCCGAAGTTACTACGAATGTTATTAGAGAAAGTGGTGATAGGCTTTTTCGTTAATATTTTAAAGCGATGGTCAGAAGTGGCTGTTTCCTGTTTTTCAACAATAATAGCCGTTGCCACATCACCAAAGATAAAGTGGCTATCTCTATCGCGTAAATTAATTTGCGGAAAGTTGAGTTCAGGGTTAATCACTAAAACTGTTTTTGCCGTATCGCCATACAAAGCATTTGAGGCATTCATAATACCGAATGTTGCTGAAGAACAAGCAACAAGCATATCGTAGGCCCAACCTTTACAACCTAATTCTTTCTGTACTTCTATCGCAATAGCAGGGTATGCACGTTGCGTATATGCACATGCAACAATAATTAAGTCTATATCGTCTGCCGTTTTGTTGGCTGCTGCCATGGCTTGTCTTGCCGCACCAACTGCCATTTCAGCTTGTGCTGATAATTCATCATCACTGCGCTGTGGAATAAAAGGCATCATCTTTTTAGGGTCAAGGGCCCCGTCTTTATACATAACATAGCGACTTTTAATACCTGAAGCTTTTTCAATAAACTCACTTGATGAAGGTTTTAAAGCCGTTAACTGCTCGCTGTTTATAGCTTCTTCATTTTCAGCATTATAATTTTCAACATACTGATTAAAGGCAATGACTAATTCATCATTTGAAATACTATGTGGTGGGGTAAATAAGCCTGTGCCACTAATTACAATTGACATATTTTTTGCTCCGATAAGAATTATCTATTTCTAGTGGTCGTACCTTCTTACTTATTTAATCAAAGTTCAAGGTTTTCTGGTCTTTTAATTGATGTCATGTGGATATTCTTAGGTAAATAATTTTTTCCTTACCATTGCACGATAATCCCTTGGCGTCAGTTTTAACTGCTTTTTAAAGAGTCGGGTTAATTGTCCTTGGTCTTGATAGCCCACTTGAAAAGCTATTTCTTGTATAGATAAATTACTGGATGCCAGTAAGTCTTTTACCGTTTCAACTCTAACCTTTTGCCAATAATGAGATGCTTTAACGCCAGTGGCATTTTTGAAGCGTCGGCTAAACGTTCTATGACTAATGCTAAATTGAGATGCAAGCTCGGTAAGCGATAATGTCGATGAAAGATTAGTACGCATCCAAAACTGAATTTGAGTGATCAATTCGTCAGGATGACGATCGACTGCTCCTTCTAAATATCGTTGCTCTTCGTAAGGTTTGCGTATTTCATGTGAGAAGTTTCGCTCTACATGCTGAGCCGCCGACTCACCGTAAGTTTGATGAATAACATGTACGGTAATATCGGCTAAAGCATTTAAGCTCGCTGCACAGTAAATTCGTTCAGATTGTGTGATAAAAAAATCAGGTTTCAACTCAACCTTTGGATAATACCGTTTGAATTGATCAACGTAATGCCAATGTGTTGTTGCAGAGTGATGATCGAGCAAACCAGATTCTGCGATAAAACAAACACCAGTGCCGCCACCAATAAGTGTTGCACCTTTATGCCACATGTTATTTAGCCAATTTATAATTTTAGGGTGTTTTTTAATTAATGGGCGAGGGTTACGCCAAAGACTCGGTATAAAAATATAATCAGGGCTTTGTGCATGTTCAATATCAGTATCGGGAAATAATTTGATCAATGCCCTTGTTCGAACAGGCGCTAATTCTTCACTCACCATTTCTATATTAAGTTTCGGAGCACTCCTATTTTCCCTGCGAGCAAAAGCCTCTCCTGCCCTAAGCATCTCAATAGGTAAGCTGACACTAGTTGCCAACATGTGATCATAAAGAATCAATGAAACATTTACGGTTTTACGACCTGTTTTTAGTGGCATATCAATAACCTTTATAATAACTGGCTGTTATTGTGTTGTTTTTGGCTGAAAAATACAATTAATTGATTGTGTTTCTTTTTACACTAGGCGGTAAGAGTTAAAACTAAAGTATTAAAGAGAATTATAAATGAATGCATTACCTATTATTGTTGGCATGGGCGGCGTAAACGCAGCGGGCCGTACCTCATTTCATCAAGGCTTTCGTCGAATTGTTATCGACAAGTTGACTGCTGAAGCACGCCAAGAAACTTTTGTTGGCCTAGCTACCTTGATGAACATTTTAACATATCAAGAAGATAAATTAGTTGATGCAGATGGTAATGCTGTTGCATTAAGTGACGTTGAAAGTCGCTTTGGCCAACAAATTCTTGATGGCACACTTATTCGTAAAATTGAAAATAATCACTTCGATCCAGACGCAACGCATTGCCATACCAAAATTACAGCAGCGCCAAGCGGCGAAAACATTACGTTTGAATTGAAAGAGAAAGAGCTACCTAAGCCACTTCCACGTTCTTGGAAAGTAACGCCACTTGAAGATAAGCGCGTTAAGGTTGAAATTACTGACAATTTAGAAATTAAACACAGCAGTTATCGCGACAACCCAATTAAAGCCGCTGGACAATTACCTACTGGTTTTGAACCTTCTAAACTTTATAACAGCCGTTATCAGCCTCGTGGCTTACAAACGACTATCTTTGGTGCTGCTGATGCAATTCATTCAACAGGTTTTAGCTGGGATGAGATTTTAGAAAAAGTTAGTCCAGATCATGTCGGTACTTATTCATCTTCTGCTTTCGGTCAAATGCAATCTGAAGGTTTAGGTGGCATGTTACAAAACCGTTTAAACGGCGATCGTGTTACGACTAAAAATTTAGCGCTAGGTTTAAACACCATGTCGGCTGACTTTATTAACGGTTATGTTACTGGCAGTGTAGGAACAACGTCGACTGCAACAGGTGCTTGTGCAAGTTTCCTTTATAACTTACGTAATGCTGTTCAAGATATTAAATCAGGTCGCGTACGTGTTGCTATTGTTGGCAGCAGTGAAAGCCCAATTACGCCGGAAATTATCGAAGGTTTCGGTAATATGAGCGCACTGGCAAATGAAGAAGGTTTGAAAAAGCTTGATGGCATTACCGAAGGTCAAGCGGATCATCGTAATACGAGTCGTCCATTTGGCGAAAACTGTGGCTTTACGATTGGTGAAGCAGCGCATTTTCTCGTGATTATGGATGATGAGTTAACAGTTGAGCTAGGTGCTAAACCGTTAGGTTCAGTCGCAGACGTTTTCATTAATGCTGATGGTGTTAAAAAGTCTATTACTGCTCCTGGTCCAGGTAACTACATTACCATGGCGAAATCAGTGGCACTCGCAAAAAGTATTTTAGGTGATGAAGCGGTACAGGAACGTAGCTTTATTCTTGCTCACGGTTCGAGTACACCGCAAAATCGTGTAACAGAGTCTTTAATTTACCATCGTTTAGCTGAAACCTTTGATATTAATAACTGGCCTGTAGCTGCACCAAAAGCCTTTGTTGGACACACTATTGCTCCTGCAAGTGGTGATCAAATTACTATGGCACTTGGAGTTTTTGCACACAATATTATGCCGGGTATTACAACGATCAAGTCAGTAGCTGATGATGTTTATAATGAACGTTTGAATATCGCACTTGATCACTGGCAGTGTGAAGCGATGGACGTTGCTTTTATTAACTCGAAAGGTTTTGGTGGTAATAACGCCACAGCAACATTACTTTCGCCAAACGTAACAAGCGCAATGATAGAAAAACGTTACAATATTGAAACTATGACTCGTTATAAAGAAAAGTTAGCGAGTGTAGAAGCTAAACAAAACGTTTATCAAGAAAAAGCGAATAACGGACAGTTTGAATTGATTTACAAATTTGGTGTGGGTGTTTTAGGTGATGATGATATTGAAATTAATTCTGAAAACATTTCAATGACAGGTTTTACAAATCCTATTGAATTACCAAACAATAACCCGTTTGAAGATATGACTTAGTTATTCTCAAGTATCTATTATTAAGGGTTAAGGCTTTTGAATGCCTTAACCCTTTTTTGTATGACTATAAGCAATAACGTTGAATCATTTTTGCTAATATAACGTCAGTTTTATCAATTTCACTATGCGCTAAAAATTCATTAGGTTGATGGGCTTGGTCAATAGAGCCAGGACCTAGCACAATAGTTTGACAGCCGAGTTGTTGAATGAAAGGTGCTTCTGTTGCGTAATTCACTGCACAGCATTGATGACCGCTTATTTCTTCTGCTAATGAAACTAGCCCACTTGATTTATTTTGCTCGAAACTAGGAGAGCTCGGATCAAGTTCAGCAAATGAAACCCTGCTGGGGTATTTTTCAGCTAATGGTTTTAATGCTTCAGCCAGTAATTGAATCAGTTCGCTATCAGCCATACCCGGCAGCGCGCGCATATCAATATCTAACACGCAGTGTCCGCAAATTCGGTTGGCATTATCACCCCCATGTATTGCACCTAAGTTAAGCGTGGGTTCTTTTACATCAAAAGCTTGGTTACTATAATTGTGTGCAAGCCTTTCTTTAAGTTGCATTAATTGACCAATCACTTGGTGCATAATCTCAATTGCATTGACGCCTAAATTTGGTTTACTTGAATGCCCTGACTCACCTTGAATAGTTATGCGATGTGACATGTGACCTTTATGCATGATAACAGGGACTAAATTTGTTGGCTCACCAATGATGGCAACATCAGGTTTTATGTCTTTATTTTGGGTGAAAAAACGCGCGCCTGCCATGGTTGTTTCTTCATCTGCGGTGGCTAAAATATAAAGAGGCTTTTTCAACTTCTCAGATGTTAAACCCTTGCAAGCTTGTAAAATAAAAGCAAAGAAACCTTTCATATCACATGTACCTAATCCATAAAACTTATCATCTTGATTCACAATTTTAAAAGGATCTGACTGCCAACGGTTTTCATCAAAAGGGACTGTATCACTATGTCCTGCTAGTAATAACCCACCTTCACCACTTCCCAATTTTGCTAATAAATTATATTTATTACGTGTTCCTGGTACCGCTTGAATGTCGATATTAAAATCGAGTTGCTCAAACCATGTAGCCAAGAGTTGAATAACAGCTAAATTACCTTGGTCCCAGCTCTCTTGACTTGAGCTGATTGAAGCACTCGCAATAAGTTGAGTTAATGAATCGGTAAAATTTGGTAGGTTTTTCATAGTGGCTCACAATTTCAAATAAGAACAAAGAAAAAACTTGTGGGTAGTTATGCTTATTTGTTGCATAACGAGTCATCAAGTGTTACTTTCTCATTCTAGTGTAAATAACCTAATAAAAGAAGGCTATTGAAAATAATTTGTTTTCTCTTTTTATTAGGTCGATAAAAATTAATAGATGAGGTTGTATGAAAGTCGCGGTTATTGGAGCAAGTGGATACGTTGGTGCTGAGCTTATTAGTTTATTGTGCGCGCACGACAAAATTTCCCTTGAATACTTACTGGTTTCTGAAAACAGTAGCTCGGCAGATATGACTTTTTCGCAATTGCATCCGCGTTATTTAGGTGTATGTGATTTACCACTCGTATGTTTCTCGCAACATTGGTTTGATGAAACAGCTCAAGAACTTGATGCGGTATTCTTTGCGACACCTCATGAGTTTAGTGCCGATTGGGCACAAGCATTTGTTGAAAATGGTGTGAAGGTATTCGATCTTTCGGGCGGTTTTCGTTTAAAAAATAGCGACGATTACCCAACGTTCTATGGTTTTGAGCACAAAAACTTATCAGCGCTTGCTCAAGCAAAATATGGCTTAGCAGAATGGCAGCAAGATGATATTGCTAATACTCAATTAGTTGCTGTGCCCGGTTGTTACCCAACCGCGAGTTTATTGTCGCTTAAACCGATTACCTCAAATAACTATCACATTGAAAATTCACTTATTGTGGTTAATGGCATTAGTGGTGTTAGCGGCGCAGGAAGAAAAGCATCGTTAGCGACGAGTTTTTTTGAAGTAAGCTTAACGCCTTATAATATTTTACAGCACAGACATCAACCCGAAATAAGCCAAGAAGCTAATGCACAGGTTATTTTTAATCCGCATCTTGCGCCTTATAAAAGAGGGTTAATGGCAACGGTAACACTACAAATTAAAGCTGGCATTACTACGAAACAAGTTGATGACGCTTTTATCGATGCCTACCAAGATAAACCGCTTGTTCGTTTAACCGGCGCTTGGCCTAAAATTGATAATGTTGCCAATACACCTTTTGCTGATGTTCATTGGCAGGTTGATGAAGAAAAGCAAGTCGTGGTGGTGAGTTGTGCTATTGATAACTTATTAAAAGGCGCCGCTTCTCAGGCGATACAATGTGCGAATATTTCTCTAGATTTACCGAGTGAATACAGTTTGTTGAATAATAAAGTGCTGGGAAATAACTCATGAGCGATTCGCTAAACCAATCAATAAGTAAGCCAGAGAGCATTAAAAATAACAAACCATTAGTGATCAAAATTGGTGGTGCCATTCTTGAAAAACAAGATGCATTAGCTGACTTATTAAAAATTATAGCCTCATTAAACAATCAATCGGTGGTTTTAGTTCATGGTGGCGGTTGTGTAGTTGATGAAATGCTCAGCCAAGCAGGTTTCACAACACAGAAAAAGCACGGTTTACGGGTTACACCTAAAGAACAAATGCCACTCATAGCTGGCGCATTAGCGGGTAGTGTTAATAAAGCTATCGTTGCGACAGCAGCAAGTTTGAATATGCAAGCTGTTGGTTTGTCACTTTCTGATGGCGATATGGTTTCTTGTCGTTTAAGCGATAAAGACTTAGGTATGGTAGGTGAGCCGAGCGCGCACAACAGTAAATTACTCGATACATTATTAAACGCAAACTTCTTACCTATTGTTTCTTCAATTGGTTCCTTAGCTAATGGTGAGTTAGTCAATGTGAATGCAGACGATGCGGCGGTAGCTATTTGTAAGCTTCTAAATGCAGAACTGTTGCTACTTACCGATGTTAATGGCGTTAAAGATGCCAATGGTGAATATATTGATTCACTGAGTAAAGCACAGGCTAATTCATTAATCGAGCAAGGTGTTATTGCTGGAGGTATGACTGCAAAAGTAAATGCAGCATTACATGCAGCAAGTCAATTACGACGAAGTATCGCGGTTGCCAGTTGGCAGTCGCCTGAAAAAATTATCAACTTAATAAAAGGTGATGCAGTGGGAACGCGCATTCAACCTCATTAACAATCGTTAAGTAACGCTTAATTTAATACTTTTTCGGATAGGAATTACCATGTCACAGATACAAACCACATTAGAAAATTTTTTAGCTGATGATCAGCTGAACAAAGCACAAATAACTGACCTTATCGCTTTAGCAATAAACATTAAAAACCACCCTGCAGACTTCAGCCAAGCATTAGCGGGTATGTCTGTTGCAATGATTTTTGAGAAACCCTCATTAAGAACGCATGTTAGTTTTGATATGGGGATTAACAAATTGGGCGGACATGCTCTATATTTGGGTCAACAAAACGGGAAGTTAGGTGAACGTGAAAGAGTCAGCGACTATGCTAAAAATCTTTCTTGTTATGCTGATGCTATCGTTGCGCGTGTTTTTGACAACAGTTCGATTGAAGGTTTAGCTGAGCACGCAAGTATACCGGTGATTAATGCGCTTTGTGATATTTATCATCCGTGCCAAGCGTTAGCTGATTTTGTTACCTTGCAAGAAAATTTTGTGATCGGAAAAGGAATAGATTTATCAAACGTTAAACTTGCTTATGTAGGCGATGGTAACAATGTGTCTAATTCATTGATGTTTATGGCAGCAATATTAGGCGTTGATTTTACGTTAGTGTGTCCAGAAGGACATGAACCTGATGATGCGTTATTGAATAAAGCAAACGCTTTTGCAGTTGAATCAGGTAGTAAGTTGGTACTTACGTCAGATGTTGAATCCATAGGGCAACAAGATGCTATTTATACTGACACTTGGGTGTCTATGGGTGACGAAGATCCCAGCAAGAAAGCTGCACTTTTAGAAAAGTTTGCACCTTACCAAGTGAATCATAAAATGATGGAAAAGAGTGGCGCAAGTATTGTTATGCACTGCCAGCCAGCACATTTAGAAGAAGAAATAACAACAGCGCTTTTTGACAGCGAAATGTCGGTGGTTTTTCAAGAAGCTGAAAACAGAATGTGGGCACAGAATGCTGTGCTAGTAACACTTTTAGCGAACTAATGTTCGACTCAACAAATTTAAGAATTAATAGGAAAAGACAATGGCTTTAGTAAATAAACAAATCAAAAAAGTAGTATTAGCATATTCAGGTGGATTAGATACATCGGCTATCATTCCATGGTTGAAAGAAAACTATGAAGGCTGTGAAGTTATCGCATTTTGTGCTGATGTTGGTCAAGGCGATGAAGAACTTGAAGGTGTTAAAGAGAAGGCGTTAGCTTCTGGTGCATCAGAATGTTACGTAGTTGATCTAAAAGAAGAGTACGTAAAAGAATATATTTACCCTATCTTGAAAACAGGCTCGGTGTACGAAGGACAATATTTATTAGGTACGTCGATGGCACGTCCAATTATTGCTAAAGCTCACATAGAAGTTGCTTTGAAAGTAGGTGCCGATGCTGTTTGTCATGGTTGTACAGGTAAAGGTAACGATCAAGTACGTTTCGAATCTTGTTTTGCAGCCCTTGCTCCAGAGCTAACGGTTATTGCGCCATGGCGTGAGTGGGACATGGTTTCTCGTGAAGATTTACTCGATTACCTTGCCGAGCGTGATATCCCTTGTTCAGCGTCACTAACTAAAATTTATAGCCGCGATGCTAATGCTTGGCATATTTCTCACGAAGGTGGCGAATTAGAAGACCCATGGTGTGAGCCATCAAAAGAAGTTTGGACAATGACTGTTGATCCAATGGATGCCCCAGATGTAGCTGAAAAAGTACAACTGAGTTTTCTTGAAGGTGAACTAGTTGCTATTGACGGAAAAGACTTTTCTGGAAATAGTGAGGACGGCGGTGCCGGAGCTTACGACGCTTTGATGTATTTAAATGCTAAAGGTGCAGCACATGGTGTTGGTAGAATCGACATTGTTGAAAACCGTTTAGTGGGCATGAAGTCACGTGGTTGTTATGAAACACCGGGCGGCACAATCTTAATGGCTGCTTATAAAGGCTTAGAAACATTGATCCTCGATAAAGAGTCACTTAAATATCGTGAGTCAGTTGGTCTTGAATTTTCACATGTTATTTATGATGGACGTTGGTTTACTCCACTTGCTAAAGCGCAGCTTGCTTCAGCAGCATCTTTTGCAGAAAAGTTAACAGGTGATGTTGTTGTAAAATTATACAAAGGCATGGCGCAAGTGATCCAACGTCGCTCTCCAAACAGTTTGTATTCTGAAGCATTTGCTACTTTTGGTGCTGACGACGTTTACGACCAAAAACATGCAGAAGGCTTTATCCGTTTATTCAGTTTATCAAGCCGTATCACTGCGCTTTCTCAAAAAGATTCCTTAAAAGATAAGGCAGAATAACAATGGCTTTACTTATGAGATGCGGTGGACGTTATAACGTCGCTAGCTCCCTTGATAATATGAAGAGTGTTTCTGCAAAAGATTGGAGTAAATAACGATGGCTTTACTTATGAGATGCGGTGGACGTTATAACGTCGCTAGCCCCCTTGATAATATGAAGAGTGTTTCTGCAAAAGATTGGAGTAAATAACGATGGCTTTGCTTATGAGATGTGGTGGACGTCATAACGTCGCTAGCCCCCTTGATAATATGAAGAGTGTTTCTGCAAAAGATTGGAGTAAATAACGATGGCTTTATGGGGCGGACGTTTTAAAGGGCAACCAAGTTTACAGTTTAAAAAATTCAATGACTCTCTACCAGTAGATTACCGCATGGCAGTGCAAGATATTGTCGGCTCTATTGCTTGGGCGCACTCTATTCATGAAGTGGGTGTTATTGATGATGACGAGTTATTACGTTTAACTGCCGCACTACAAGAATTAAAAGTGTCGGTAGAAGAAAATCCTAAGCAAATTTTGTTGTCTGACGCAGAAGATATTCATAGCTGGGTAGAGAATCAGCTCATTGAAAAAACCGGTGACTTAGGTAAAAAACTCCATACTGGTCGTAGTCGTAACGACCAAGTAGCGACTGATTTAAAGCTTTGGTGTAAAGAAACGGGCAGCGACTTATTGTTTGCCCTAGTAAATTTACAACAAGCGATGATGAACTTAGCTGAACGCGAAAAAGATACTGTTTTACCAGGTTATACCCATTTACAAAGAGCACAGCCAATAACGTTCGGTCATTGGTGTTTAGCTTATGTTGAAATGTTTAACCGTGATATCGGCCGTTTAAAAGATGCACTTTATCGTTTAGATGTTTCACCATTAGGTTCTGGTGCATTGGCGGGAACAGCTTATCCGATTGACAGGAATGCACTAGCTAATCGTTTAGGTTTTAGAACGGCAACAATGAACAGCTTAGATGCAGTTTCTGATAGAGATCATGTTATTGAATTGTTGGCCTCAGCCAGTATTTCAATGATGCATTTGTCACGCTTTGCTGAAGATTTAATTTTTTATAATTCCGGTGAAGCAGGCTTTGTAGAAATGAGTGACTTGGTGAGCTCTGGTTCATCATTAATGCCACAAAAGAAAAACCCTGATGCCTGTGAATTAATTCGCGGTAAGTCTGGACGTGTTTTTGGTGCATTAACCGGTATGTTAACTACCATGAAAGCGTTAGCGCTTGCATACAATAAAGATATGCAAGAAGACAAAGAAGGTTTGTTTGACGCACTTGATACGTGGCAAGAGTGTATGGAAATGGCTGTTTTAGTCGCCGATGGTTTGAAAGTAAATCGTTCACGTACGCTAGCAGCAGCGCAACAAGGTTATGCAAACGCAACAGAACTTGCTGATTATTTAGTGGGTAAAGATATTCCGTTTCGTGAAGCACATCATATTGTCGGAGAAGTGGTACTAGCCGCTATCGACAAGGGCGTACCTTTAGAAGATTTAACCATAAGCCAACTGAAAGAATTCAGCGATAAAATTGAACAAGATGTTTATCAGCATCTTTCCATTGAATCGACGTTGAATAAGCGTGAAGCACTTGGTGGAACATCACGTTCACAAGTAGAGAAAGCGTTGGCGACAACACAGTCAGGCAATGAAACTATTTTAAATGAACAAGTTGTAGGTGCGCCAGGAAAGCAAAGAACTCAAATAGCGCTTAAACAAGTAAAACAACGTTTAAATGCTCAACGTGCTGCGGCTATGTCAGTTCGTCGAGCAAGAATGTCAGATGTTGATAGCATATATTTATTGACCAATTTCTGGGCTGATAAAGGTGAAATACTGCCACGTACACGTGACAATATTATTCATGACATTCAAAATTTTGTTGTCGCTGAACTCGACGGAAAAGTTGTTGGCACTGCATCACTTTATATATATCAAACAGGCTTAGCGGAAATACGCTCAGTTGTAGTAGAAGATAGTGCGCAGAAACAAGGGCAGGGCGAAGCACTTATTCAATATTTGTTAGAATTCGCTTATCAAATGGAATTAGAGCAAATAATTGTTTTAACTTATATTCCTCAATACTTTGAGCAGCTTGGCTTTAACTTAATTGATAAAAGCTCGTTAGCAGACAACATTATTGAAGACAGTGAACCAAGCCCGCATAAAGATCCTGCTGATGAAGTGGCAATGGAATACATTGTTGGTCAAGGTAAGTAATATCTAGGGAGTTAATTCCCTAGATATTAAGCAATTAGATAGTCACAACTTAAAAATGAAATGTATGAATAATAACGAACAAAATTACGTGAAGTGGTTTAGAAATGCGGCACCTTATATTAATGCTCATCGTGGTAAAACGGTGGTGCTAATGTTTGGTGGTGAGGCGGTGCTTCATCCTAATTTCGCCAATATTATTCACGATATTTCTTTGTTGCGCAGTTTGGGCGTTAAGTTAGTTTTAGTTCATGGTGCTAGGCCGCAAATTGAAGAGCGCATGGAGCAGCGAAACATTACTCGTAATATTGAAAATAATATTAGAGTAACGGATGCTGAAACATTGGTTGCTGTTAAAGATGCTACCGGGTCAATGCGACTTCATATCGAGGCTTTGCTCACTATGGGGTTAGTTAATTCTCCAATGCATGGTTCGCAAATTCGTGTGAGTACGGGAAATTTTGTCATTGCTAAACCCATTGGTGTTCGTGAAGGTGTTGATTATAAATACACGGGTAACGTAAGAAAAATTGACGCTGAAGGTATTCATACTCAGCTTGATTACGGCTCGATAGTTTTATTATCACCGATTGGGTATTCTTCAACAGGGGAAGTATTTAATCTAGCACTTGAAGATGTTGCAACTAAAACAGCGTTAGCCCTGAAAGCCGACAAGTTGATCACCTTTACAGAAGAAGATGGCTTAATGGATGAGTCAGGTGAGCTTATTCGAAGCTGTAGTGTGCGAAGGGTGAAAACATTATTAGATGATAAAGATTGTCATGTACGTCAATCATTATTAAGAGCTATCATCCAAAGCGGCGAAAACGGAGTTGAACGTTGTCATTGTGTAAGTTACCAAAGTGATACTGCTTTATTACAAGAGTTATTCACACGCGATGGTGCCGGAACTTTGATCGCTAAGGACCACAAAGAGCAAGTTTGTACGGCAAGTATTGACGACGTGGGTGGTATTCTCGAGCTTATAGCGCCTTTAGAAGCCGAAGGTATTTTGGTCAAACGATCTCGTGAGCTACTTGAAGTTGAAATTGGTCGCTTCACTGTACTCAAGAAGGAAGACGTAATTATCGCTTGTGCCGCTTTATATCCTTATCAAGAAGCAAGTTCTGGCGAAGTGGCTTGTGTTGCTATTCATCCAGATTATCGTAATGGTAATAGAGGAGAGCGTTTGATGAACGCGCTAGAAGTTAAGGCTAACGAACAACACCTCTCTTCTTTATTTGTGTTAACAACGGTGAGTGGACATTGGTTTCGTGAGCAAGGTTTTATCGAAAGCTCAATGGAGGATTTACCAGAAGGGAAAAAACAGATGTACAACTTCCAACGAAAATCTAAAGTATATATCAAGCAAATATAATCAAAGCGACAATAAAAATCATTATCGCTTTGATATCAACTATTTATTATCTCCATCAAAAATGCCGCTTTTATAGCGGCATTTTTAGTTTTTGGTTTTAGGTGTAAACTTTTTGTGTTTGCTTATCTGTACAATAAAGTACTAACTTAGCATTTTTTATTCTTCAAAAAAGAGTTCAAATGTAACAGGATTGTTTCATCTTCTTTACTTTTAGGGCATATTGTTAGTTGCAGGCATCATTTATTTGTAGGGCTTACTACTTTCAATGTTTATATTTAGATTCTTATTTCTTCCTCTAATTACCTTTGGGGCTGTTTTACTGACTTCTTTTACCCTTCAAGCGCAAACTGATTTCGCAATTGAAGGCGGTAATGAATTTACAGCCAAGTTGTTATCTGAATATGGTCAAATAAGCAATTTTCTATATAAAAAAAATAACGAAGAAGAAGACACTGGTTATATTAAAGTTGAACCTTCCATCTTTATTCAAACACAATTGTCACGGCATTTAATACAATTAGAAGCGAATATGAGTCACTATAAATTTAGTGATTTTAGTGAAGATGACCATAGTGATTTCTTATTTAAGCCGAATTATTATTTTAAAATGGATAACAATAAAACATTGTTTGCTGATATTAAATTACAAGAAAATTATGAATACCGAGGTACAGATTTATCTTTAGGTGATGCAAGTTCAATATCAACTGGAGATGACAAAAAAACGGTTGCAGCAAATATTGGGTATTTATATGGTCAAATTGATTCAGTGGCAAAATTAAAGCTATCGCTTGGCCAAGAAAACTTTCGTTATATAACACGCAGAGATCAAAACCAGTTACTTGACCGTGTAGATAGAACTGCTGCAGCTAGATTTGATTATTTGATGTCAGGTAAAACATATTTCGCAGTAGATTTAGATTACATTCAAGCAAAATTCAAAAACAATAAAACGTTAAATAATGACGGTTACTCTGTATTGGTTGGAATGAAATGGCAGTCGACTGCAGCTACCCAGTTAGAAGCCTTGCTGGGTTATCAAGCGTTAACGTTTGAAAATAATTCATTTGCAAGTGATAGTGCCTTGAAATGGCGAGTTGATTTGAATTGGCAGCCAACACTTTTTAATAAAGTAAATATAAACACGCAAAGAAATTATGAAACAACGAACCGTATTGAAGATAGTTATAGGGTTGTTGATAGTACTAACTTGCAAGTTGCTCATCAATTCACCGATTATTTTCAAATATCTGCGACTATAGGTTATAGGCAAGAAGAAATTATTTTAATTGATAGAACAGATAGAGAAGATTATTTGTACTCAGAGATTAAGCTTAATTATCAACGAAATGATTGGTTAACTGTATTCGCAGGTTTTACTTTTACGGAACTTGAGGCCAGCGAAGAACAGCTAAATAACCAAGGTAATAGCTTATCAGTGGGCTTTAGTGTTACTATATAATATTGGATGAAAAATATGCGATTTTGGGTTCCATCACTAATTTTTATGTTTTTTTGCTTCTTATGTGAGGCAAATGACTATGTACTAGGGCCTGGCGATAAATTACACATTGTTGTTTATGGTGAAGATGACTTAACGACCGATGTGAAAATTGATAAATCTGGTCTTATTTCTTTTCCTTTTTTAGATGATATACAAGTTGTTGGTTTATCAACTAAAAAAGTAGAACGTATAATAAGAGAAGGCTTGTTAGGAGATTATATTGTAGACCCACAAGTGTCAGTTTCTATTGCTATGTATAGGCCGTTTTTTATCCATGGACAAGTTAAACGACCGGGTGGGTACCCTTACCAAGATGATTTAACGTTGGATAAAGCTATTGCAATAGCAGGTGGTTTATCAAACAGAGCGTCAAATTCTGAATGGAAAATAACTCGACTGGTTAATGGGGTTAAAGTGACGTTAGAAGGTAACGTTACTAGTGAAATTCACCCCGATGATATTATAAAAATAGAACAAAGTTTCTTCTAGAAACTAAAATCTAAAATGAAAGGGATTTTCGACAACTTTATTAGGCCACATTAAGATGTGGTCGTTATAAATAATAATGAGCAGTAATGTTGAACGATAATCAAAGCATAAATTTTAGCGCCCCGAACGAGGAGGTAGCTTTAAAAGAAGTTTTGAGTCCTCTTTGGACTCGAAGGTGGAAAATTGTGTTTTTCACATTATTCATTTCATTAATCGTGGCTTTTTACGTTTCTTTACTCAAACCTTCTTACCGAGCGACTGCGATATTACAAATAGGCAGTAACAAGCCTGCGAATACATTATCAATTAATGACGCATTTAATGAGACCAGCGCCAGTAAAGAACAAGTTAAAACTCAATATGAATTATTAAAATCAAGAAAATTTGCTGAACGTGTTATTGCCAGTTTAAATTTGGTTGAACATCAAGAGTTTAACAGCGGTAAATATAATGACAAAGTAAGCTTCTTCGCTAACATTGGGAAAAGAAGTGTTAACCCCACTGTAACCAGCTTAATAGGTGCATTTAAGAGCCGCCTCACTATTTCTCCTATCTCTAATACAGAGCTCGTTAATATTAGTTTTGTTGCACACACACCAAAATTAGCACAACAAGTGGCTAATCAAATAGGTCTTACATACCTCCAATACCAAGACGAAATTCATAGCGCGTCAAAAGAATCTACGTCGCAATGGCTAGTCGACCAACTCGAAGAATTAGGTAAAAAGCTTGATACATCCGAAGAGTCATTACAGGAATATCGTGAAACAGAAGGTATTGTTGATATTTTAGGTGTCGCAGGTCTAGTTAGTTCAGAGTTAACAGATTTAACTTCTGCAACAACACGAGCTGCAAAAACAAAAGATGACCTAGAAGTTGTTTATCAAAGCATTCAAAAACGTCGTGAAAACACCTCGCAATTACTTGAACTTCAAGAGATTAGTAATCAGAGCGATTTAGTTCAATTACGGCGTGCAGATGAAAAAGCAGAACGTAAAATATTTGAACTCTCTAAACGTTATGGACCTAAACATCCAAAACGCATTGCTATCCAAGCAGAATTAGAATCATTGCAAAAACGTATCATTGAGCTCGTCAATGAAATTGTTATTTCAATTGAGAAAGATTATCTAAACTCCGTTGAAAAAGTAAAAGGAACACAGGTACGTTTGGCTGAAGCTAAAACAGAATATTTACGTTTAAGTAGAAAGCAAAATAGGTTTACTAAACTTCAGCGTGAAGTTGATACTAACAAAGAACTTTATAATAATTATTTAGTCCGCTTAAAAGAAACGGATGCGATGGGAAATTATAAAGCTAACTTTTATGTACGATTTATAGATAAGGCGATTACTCCTACTAGTCGATTTGCTCCAAATAAAGCACTTATGGTGATCATAAGTTTTATCTTATCCTTTGCTTCTATTTCCATTATTATTATCATGCGTGAACTTTTAATGGATACTTTAAATTCCCGTCGTAAGCTCGAAAACTTTACCGAAGCGCCTATTCTTGCTGTCTTACCAAAGTTCCAAGCATCAAGTACTGAAAGAAAAGAAGATCCCTACCATACCGATAATCGTTTTACAGAAGCGGTTCGAACGTTAAGAACTTCTCTATTATTTAATGGTGAAAGTAAACCTGCAAAAGTGATTGCGATAACATCTTCAGTACCCAATGAGGGCAAGTCTACTGTTGCCCTGCATTTAGCTCGCTCGTTTAGTGAAATGGAAAAAGTTCTACTCATTGAAGCTGATATGAGACATCCAACGGTCGCAAGAAATATGAACTTGAACCCGCACCGACCAGGGTTATCAAATTTATTAGCAAAAACTCATCAAATTAATGAGTGTATTATCCGCGACAAGAACTTGAAGTTAGATATTTTAACATCAGGTATTTCTCCTGCTAATCCATTAGCATTTTTATCAATGAAACGCTTTAATATGCTCATTAAGGTTTTTGGTAACTTTTATGATCGCATCATTATTGAGACTCCTCCGGTAAATGCAGTGAGCGATGCTGTTATTATTTCAAAATTAGTAGAAACGGTTCTATATGTTGTTCATGGTGAAAAAACTAAACGAGAACAAATTACAACTGGTTTACGTATGCTCAAACAGGTAAATGCTCCTATTGAGGGCATTATAATTAATCACAGTCAAAGTATCGATTCAGACAAATATCAAAATAAGTACTACAACGAACGTAGTAATAACATCGTTAAACTACCAGTACGTAAACAAGGTTAGTGTTTTTCTAGATATTAAGCCCTTCCGCTTATTCAAAACTTAGGTAGAATAAGAAAAAGTTTTTACCAGTATCGTACTTCTGCTTATAATATGAAATCACAGCAACATTTTCCCCTACAAAACAATAATAGCTTTGCGATATCAGCAACGACTCCTGTTATTTATTACCCAAAAAATATCCAAGAGCTAAAATCATTAACTAGTGTTACTAAAGGAATCTTTTATATTCTAGGAGAAGGTAGTAATACGCTTTTTGTTGAAGATATTACGCCAGTAATAATTAAACCTGATTTTTTAGGAATACATGTCAGTGAAACTAATGATTATTACGAGGTGAGTGCGGCATGTAGTGAAAATTGGCATGACTTAGTTTGCCTCTGTATAAATAAGGGAATTAATGGCTTAGAAAATTTAGCGCTCATTCCTGGGAGTGTTGGTGCTGCTCCAGTGCAAAACATAGGGGCTTATGGTGTAGAAATAGCTGACTTTATTGAGAGTGTTACTTGGTTTGATTTTGGTAAAAATAAATCTCAACAATTAACGCGTGAACAATGCCAATTCGAATATCGAAATAGCATTTTCAAGCAGAATCTGAAAAATAAAGGCATTATCACTCATGTAACTCTTCGTTTTACAAAAAGCTGGCAGGCAAAACTAGGCTATCAAGGATTGAATCGTTTACCTGAAAGTTGCAGCGCTTTAGATATCATGAATGCGGTTATTGAATTAAGAAACAGTAAATTACCAGATCCTAAAATTATTCCAAACGCTGGGAGCTTTTTTAAAAACCCTGTGGTTTGTAGTGACCAATTCAATTTATTGAAAGACCGTTTCCCTGAACTTCCTTTTTATCCACAAGATAAGGGTAACGTTAAGTTGGCGGCAGGATGGTTAATTGAACAAGCAAAATTAAAAGGGTATCAGATGAATGGTGCTGCAGTGCATAACAAGCAGGCACTCGTGCTAACAAATATAGATTCAGCGAAAGGTGAAGACATTAAAAATTTAGCGATTTATGTACAAAAAGCGATTTTCGATAATTTCGGTATCAGCCTTCAACCTGAGGTGAGAATGCTCGCTGAGCATGGTGAAGTATTTTTAAAGGAAATACACTGATCATGGCTAAAGTTATCCAAGAAAAACTTATTCAATATTTATCTAGTGGTCAGTTTTTTTCAGGGCAATGGCTAGGAGAGCAACTAGGCGTAAGTCGTGCCGCCATATCAAATCACATTTCTTCATTAGTAGATATGGGGCTTGATATTTATAGTGTTACTGGGAAAGGGTATAAACTATCTGAACCTTTAACTTTATTAGATGAAGCCAATATTCAGCATAAGCTGCTCGAACTGGGTCAGAAAAATAAAGTAGAAGTACATAATATTATTGACTCAACGAATAGCTATTTACTACGTCGTTTACCTAATCAAAATCATAATTTACAAGTATGTTTAGCTGAATATCAAGATTCAGGTCGAGGTCGTAGAGGCCGAAAATGGACCTCCCCCTTTGGCTCGCATATATATATGTCGATGTATTGGTTTTTAGAACAGGGCATGGCTGCGGCAATGGGGCTTAGTGTTGTATCAGCATTGGCAGTGAGCGATGCTATAAAAGATCTTTATCAAATTGATGTACAGTTAAAATGGCCTAACGATATCTATTTTGACGGTGTGAAGTTAGCAGGCATTCTTATTGATTTAGAAGGGCAGGCGCTTGAACCGTGCCATTGTGTTATTGGTATTGGCTTGAACATTAATATGCCTGAGAAAAGTGCCGAACAAGTTGACCAACCATGGACAGATTTACAAGAAGTCATTAATAAAAATATAACTAATGCCGAGTACAAAAATAAGAACTTCATTGACCGAGATGAATTAGCAGCGACTTTAATCGAAAAACTTTCTTTAAGGTTACAGCAGCATCAAAATGAAGGTCTACTAACAATGGTTGATGAGTGGGCTAACCATGATTATTATTTCAATAAGCCCGTCAGATTAATCACCGGCACCCGAGATAAAAAAGGGATATGTCGAGGAATTAATAACCAAGGGGCATTATTATTGGAAGTTGACGGTCAAATTTCTCCCGTTTATGGTGGTGAAGTAAGTTTGAGGGGAGAGTGATGAGATTACTTGTTGATATAGGCAATACTCGTACAAAGTATACTGTTGAGCAACAGGGGAAATTATCAGTTATTCAAACTGAACGTAATGAAGATATCAATCAGAAATGGCTAGAAAATATAACCGTATCGGTTAAAGTTATTATAGTTGCGAGCGTGAGTGAAGAGCATTTAGTTGATGTGTTTTTAACGTATGCTAAAAAACATTCCATTGAATTTTTTAACGTAAAAAGTGAAAGTAAACGTTTTGGTGTCACCTCTAGTTATAAAACCCCTACAACTTTAGGCGTCGATCGTTGGTTAACACTTCTTGCAGCTAACTTTATTTATAAAAATGAAAGTATACTCATTGTAGATGCGGGAACTGCAACAACCATAGATTTACTTGATCAAAGTGGTAAGCATTTAGGTGGTTGGATTCTTCCGGGGATAGATATTTTATTTAATAGCTTGTTGCTAAACACTTCACAGATTATGGCAACTAAAAAACATCATGTAGATATCTCTTTTGGCAAAAGTACTTCTGATGGAGTGAATAATGCCTGCTGGGCAGCAACTCTCGGCTTTATTAATCAATCGATCACGCAAGCAAAAAAACAAGTTTCTCTCGATAAAATAATACTGACAGGTGGTAATGCCGAAAAATTAAGCGTATTACTTTCAACTAAACACCATATTGTTCATGAGCTTGTATTTATCGGCATGCAGCGTTTTTAAGTCTCCTCCTACAAGATCACATTGATACTTAGACGCTACTTTCAACACTGGGCGACTAAAAAACAATCAAAAGTTCAAAAACATGGTTTTTTTTTGTTTTTACGCTTGCAAGGGGCAAAACATTCCACTAGAATTCGCACCACTTAATGTAGTGCCGACTTAGCTCAGTTGGTAGAGCAACTGACTTGTAATCAGTAGGTCGCCAGTTCGACTCCGGCAGTCGGCACCATTAATAAAGTTGTATAAAAGTATTGGAGGGGTTCCCGAGTGGCCAAAGGGATCAGATTGTAAATCTGACGGCTCAGCCTTCGGTGGTTCGAATCCACCTCCCTCCACCACTTTTACAATATTAAAGATAGAAAGCGGACGTCGTATAGTGGTAATACCTTAGCCTTCCAAGCTAAAGCTGCGAGTTCGATTCTCGCCGTCCGCTCCATCTTTAAATGATTGCTGATATGGCTCAGTTGGTAGAGCGCACCCTTGGTAAGGGTGAGGTCGGCAGTTCGAATCTGCCTATCAGCACCATTTCTTAAGATTTCTATCACACTAAAAAATTATATTATTTTTGTTAATCTACCCTGAGGTACTTTAAAATGGCTAAAGAAAAATTTGAACGTAATAAACCGCACGTTAACGTTGGTACTATCGGACACGTTGATCACGGTAAAACAACATTAACGGCTGCTATTTCAGCGGTATTAACAAAAGTTCACGGTGGTGAAGTTAAAGATTTCGCACAAATCGATAATGCTCCTGAAGAGCGTGAGCGTGGTATTACAATCAATACTTCTCACATCGAATACGATACTGAAATTCGTCACTATGCACACGTAGATTGTCCTGGTCACGCCGATTACATCA
>Ga0209184_1000152_pt1 | contig 91490 bp, 77 predicted proteins | sample EN8Hudsemesocosm_2_FD_184627 | JGI IMG/M metagenome (GOLD analysis project Ga0209184, IMG submission 184627) | Methane-oxidizing microbial communities from mesocosms in the Hudson Canyon - EN8C Hudson Canyon (SPAdes) (version 2) | ecosystem: Environmental > Aquatic > Marine > Cold seeps | place... | reverse complement strand
ACTTCATTCTATGATGCTAATACAGTACAAAGTATGATGGAATTAATTAGAAAGCTAGGCTTAGAACCGATTTTATTACCGTTTAAACCCAATGGTAAGGCGCAGCATGTTAAAGGTTTTTTAGCACGTTTTGCTAATACGGCAAAGTCAGCAAGCGAGTTTTTGAATCAGTTAGCAAAGTTAAATATACCTATGCTTGGAATGGATGCCTCAATGGTGCTTTGTTATCGTGACGAGTACGCAAAAACACTCGGTGAAAAACGTGGTGATTTTAACGTTTTATTAGCTCATGAGTGGCTTTTATCATTTATCAAACAAGATCAAACGTTTAAAAGAGATACTAATGATAGTGAGCAACCGTTTAAGTTATTTTCTCATTGTACTGAAAAAACAGCGTTAGTTAACAGTGAAAATGAATGGTCAGATATTTTTGACCACTTTGGTTTAACCTTAGAAAAAGTCAATGTTGGCTGTTGTGGCATGGCGGGAACCTATGGGCATGAAAAATCTAATTTAGAAAATTCAAAAGGATTATTTGAATTAAGTTGGCAGCCCAAAATAGCTGAATTAGCATCAGAACAAATATTAGCAACAGGGTTTTCGTGTCGTTCACAAATTAAGCGTTTATCAGAGCTTAATGCTAAGCACCCTGTTGAGGCTTTATTAGTAAAAATAAAATAGTTGTATATTTATTGAGGTAAAAATGTCAGAGCAGCGATTGATAGCAATGTTGAAAATATCTATCGGTATTGGTTTATGCTTCTTACTTCTTGGCGTTTACCTACACAATTTTAGTAAATATATGGAATCTTTAGGTGTTACAGGCATCATTATAAGTGCTGTTTGTATTGCCTTTGGCTTGATATTTTCTCTGCCAACTAAGATGTATTTGACCTTTCTTTTAGTTAAGCGTGAAGCTGATCAGCAAGCCGGCTCTCATTCCATGACAGATAGTTCAGACTAAAAGTAAAAAAATCGTCTAAAAGCGTTATTTCCCCCTACATAAGTCTTCTTTTTCGTGTAAAATCAACCCCATTTTTTAAGTCTATTTATTGAACGGCAATTTTGCCTTTTCACAAAGGCTGTTTTTAGTCCCGTTTTAGAGGAAATCATGAGTTTAGACACCACCACCATAGATGATATTGTCGTTCAGGCGATAAGTGCAATTAGTGAAGCAACCGATCCTAATTCATTAGATCAGGTTCGCGTAAACTTTTTAGGTAAAAAAGGGTTATTTACAGAGCAAATGAAAGGCTTGGGTAAATTACCGAAAGAAGAAAAACCTAAAATGGGTCAAATAATAAATATTGCTAAACAAAAAGTGCAAAAATTATTAACTGAACGTGGTGAATTGCTACGCGCAGAAGAAATATCACAAAAGCTTGCGGCAGAATCTATTGATGTAACCTTGCCAGGTCGTGGTACACAACTTGGTGGCTTACACCCCGTATCTCGTACTATTGAACGTATTGAAAGCTTTTTTGGCGATTTAGGTTTTGAAGTTAAAGCAGGTCCTGAAGTTGAAGATGATTATCATAACTTTGATTCTTTAAATATTCCTGAACATCATCCAGCGCGTGAAGATCATGATACTTTTTATTTTAACCCAAAATTAGTTTTACGTACTCAAACATCTTGTGTGCAAATACGCACGATGGAAAAGGAAGAGCCACCGTTGAGAATTATTTCTCCAGGTAAGGTTTATCGTAATGATTACGACCAAACGCATACGCCAATGTTTCATCAGGTAGAAGGGCTAATGGTTGACAAAGATGTTAGTTTTACACATCTCAAAGGTGTACTACATGACTTCTTGCATCACTTTTTTGAAGAAGAAGTAGAAATTCGTTTTAGACCTTCATATTTCCCATTTACTGAACCTTCTGCTGAAGTGGATATTATGGGCAAAAATGGTAAATGGTTAGAAGTACTTGGATGCGGTATGGTGCACCCAAATGTTCTTAAAAGTGTTGGTATAGATCCAGAAGTCTACACAGGTTTTGCTTTTGGTATGGGCGTAGAACGCTTAACTATGCTCCGCTATGGCGTAAATGATTTGCGTGCATTCTTTGAAAACGATCTTCGCTTCTTAAAACAGTTCAAGTAGGAAACCCCAAATGAAATTTAGTGAATCTTGGTTACGTGAGTGGGTAAATCCTGCACTTTCATCTGATGAATTAGCTCATCAAATTACTATGGCTGGTCTTGAAGTAGACGGTGTTGATCCTGTTGCTGGTGAATTTACCGGCGTTATTATTGGTGAAGTGATTGAATGCGGTCCGCATCCTGATGCTGATAAATTACAAGTAACAAAAATAAGCCTTGGCGACTTTAGTGCTGATGGTGAATTGGTTGATATTGTTTGTGGCGCAAAAAATTGTCGTCAAGGCTTAAAAGTAGCGGTAGCTACTGTGGGCGCAGTATTGCCGGGTGATTTTAAAATTAAAAAAGCTAAGCTGCGTGGTGTACCTTCATTTGGTATGTTATGTAGTGAGTCTGAAATAGGTTTAAGTGATAGTTCAGAAGGGATCATGGAGTTAGCCTCAGATGCACCTGTAGGCACTTGTTTACGTGAATATTTAGATCTGAACGATGTCACTATTGATGTTGATTTAACCGCTAATCGTGGCGACTGTTTAGGTATTAAAGGGTTAGCACGAGAAGTCGGTGTGCTTAACTCTCAATCTGTCGTTGAAGTAGAAATCTCGGCAGTAACGCCAACCATTGATGATGTGCGCGAAATTACCATAGAAGTAGGCGAGGCTTGTCCACGTTATTTAGGTCGTGTCATTAAAGGCATTAATCCAGAAGCACAAACACCATTATGGATGATAGAAAAACTACGTCGCTGTGGAACTCGTGCAATTGACCCTGTAGTTGATGTGACTAACTATGTTCTATTAGAGCTTGGTCATCCAATGCATGCTTTTGATTTAGCTAAAATTGATGGCGGCATTAACGTACGTTTTGCTAAGACAGAAGAAAAGTTAACGTTATTAGATGAAAACGAAGTAATACTTAAGGATAAAACCTTAGTTATTGCTGACACCCCTGCTCATGGTAACGGTAAAGCATTAGCTATTGCGGGTATCTTCGGTGGTCTTGATTCAGGTGTAACAACTCAGTCTACTGATATCTTCTTAGAAAGTGCTTTCTTTGCGCCTCTTGCTATTTTGGGTAAAGCACGTCAATACGGTTTACATACTGATGCATCACATCGTTATGAGCGCGGCATCGATCCAACATTGCAAAATGATGCTATGGAGCGAGCTACGCAATTGCTGTTAGACATCGTTGGCGGTCAAGCGGGTCCTATTGTTGAAGCTAAATCAGATGAAAATATTCCTCAAACTAAAGACGTTTGCCTTCGCCGTGAAAAGTTAGATAGCCGCATTGGTCACCATATTGAAGATGAACAAGTTTCTGAAATTTTAACCCGTCTTGGCTTTGGTGTAAGTGAACAAGGAGAAGACAACGCTAAAACTTGGCAAGTTGTGGTAGCGGCTTATCGTTTTGATATTAAAATTGAAGTTGATTTAATTGAAGAAGTTGCTCGAATTTATGGTTACAACAATATTCCAAATATTGCGCCAAAAGCCAGTTTAAAAATGATCGCGAAAAAAGAAGCTAATATAGATTTAGCTAAGTTAAAAGGCACACTTGTTAATCGTGATTATCAAGAAGCTATTACTTATAGTTTTGTTGATCCAAAAGTGCAATCACTAATTCATCCTGATCAAGATGTGATGACGCTACCACATCCTATTTCATCTGAAATGTCGGTAATGCGTTTAAGTTTATGGACAGGTTTATTGCAATCCGTTATTTATAATCAAAACCGTCAGCAAGGCAGAATACGCTTGTTTGAAACAGGTTTACGTTTTGTACCTGACGAAAATGCCGAAAACGGTGTTCGTCAACAAAATATGATTGCCGGTGTTATTAGTGGAAACCGAACAGATGAACATTGGGACATGGAAAAAGCAGCAATAGACTTTTATGATATTAAAAGTGATGTTGAAGCGCTTCTATCATTGACTTGTGACGTTGATACTTATGAATTCTCTAAAGCTGAAGTTAGTGCATTACATCCGGGACAAACTGCTCAAATCACCAAAAATGGTCAATTAGTGGGTTACGTTGGAACCTTACATCCTGAATTAGAAAGAAAATTAGGATTAAATGGTCGAACTTTAATTTTTGAGCTATTGTTAACCGAAATATTAGATCAAAAAATCCCCCAAGCCTGCGATATATCTCGCTTTCCTGCAAATCGAAGAGACCTTGCAGTAGTAGTAAAAGAAGATATTGATGCAAAAAAAGTGTTACAACTTATTGAAAAGGTTGGCGGAAATCTTTTAATTGATCTAAACTTGTTTGATGTATACCAAGGTCAAGGTATTGAAGACGGTTTTAAGAGTCTTGCCATTGCCTTAGTATTACAAGACACGAACAAAACGCTTGAAGAAAAAGACATCACAGATGTTATTGATCGAGTCGTTGATTCCTTACAAACAGAGTTGAATGCATCACTGAGGGACTAAGCAATGGCGCTTACCAAAGCAGAAGTAGCAGAACATTTATTTGAAAAAGTTGGGCTTAGCAAGCGTGACGCAAAAGAAATGGTTGAAATCTTTTTTGAAGATATTCGAGAAACCTTAGAAAGTGGTGAACAAGTAAAACTTTCTGGTTTTGGTAATTTCGACTTGCGTCAGAAAAGCGAACGTCCGGGTCGTAACCCAAAAACAGGCGAGGATATTCCAATTTCTGCCCGTAAAGTGGTCACGTTTAGACCAGGTCAAAAATTAAAAAGCCGTGTTGAAGACGGAAATAGCGACTAAATATATTTTTAGTAGTTATTGTTTTAAGTTCTTCACTTAAGCTCATTATTTAATTAATAAAAACCATATTAACTTATCGTTAATGTGGTTTTTTAATTTTCGCTTAGCGGTCATTAATGGGGGGGATTTAAAAAAACCGATTGATATTAGAACTGGTTATTCAGTTTTATCGTCTTTTGACTATCTAACCTATTGCTGGTTATCTCTTTATCTTCAGTTAATTCTTTTATTAGCTCTTTAGCGTTTTGAAGCGTAAATGATGTTGATTGGTTGTTATTGTCAAAAGCTAATTTATTTAAAGATAAAATCTGTGTCGACTTCACTTGATCAAGGTTTACGCCAATTAATAGAGAATACTTGTACAGATAGCCAACAGCGCTAATATATTTATGATTTGAAATGGCCTGAAAAAATGCCTTTTTAATGATTCTTTGCTCTAAATGGGTGATGTTAGCATATAGAATCATTAGCTTGTTTTTATAGCGAAAGAGAAATATAAAAAAGCCAACAGTTATACAGATTATCACTATTATTAAGATGTTTTGTTTGAAACTTAACACAAAGGCATTAGCTTCATTATTTTTACTGGTATTGCTGTTACCGACATTAAATAAAAGGCTGGGTATTATCACTTCTTGTAATTTATTGTTGCTAGTATCCCACCAAAATATAACCTGCTCAGGTATTTCATATTCTCCTGCTTGTTCAAAAATATAGGTAAATGATTCTATTCGTGTACCCACTAGATCACCACGATTTGATTTATCTAGAACCTGAGGTGTTTTTTGATAAATGCTTAAGCCAGTGAGCTCAGTTTGTTGCACGGGTGGTATCATCATCGCAGGGACATCTTGTGCTTTTATGGTAATAGTTTGTGTTATAGCGCTGCCAATTGAATAACTTGTCTCATCATCATTTTCATTATCTGTTAATATTTTAAGGCTCACCTGTGGTGACACAATAAAGTGCTCAATATTAGTGAGAGCTTCTGGCAATGAAATTATAAAATGCTGTGGTTTGGTTTCAATTGTACCCTCAACAATACCATCATTCTCAGTATTAACTGAAACCTGCACTTTAATAGAAGGTAAATAATAGTCACCATGCCGTCTTGGATAGAGTGTTATTTCTTTCGTTTGTGTTGACCATGTTTGGCCATTTAGCCTTTTTGTGCCATTTATGCTTATTTCACTGTTTGCTAATATTATGGTATCAGCAAGTTCAAAGTTGTTTATTCTTGTGCCTTTTGCAAACCATCGGTTAGTTGCTATTTCAATGGCTATGGTTAAGGGTTGACCGACAATTTGTTTTTGATCTCGCTTAATAGTCGTTTCAATAGTGAGCTTATTTTCAACAATTAACTTATCTAAACCAATGGCATGGCTGTTTACGCTTGCAACAAGAGCTAATAGCATAAAAGCGCAAAAGAAATGCGGAATTATACCTTGCAGTAAGCTTTTGCAAAGTGGCGTTATTTTATTATTCATTTTGTTTTGCCTTTATCTGCTTTTGTTTTTCTTGCTGAAAATAAAACTTTTGGGATAAAAAGCGAACAGGATCTTTTTGTACTTGACGTAACCACATTTCGTTAAGGTTTGGATCAAGTAATAATTGCTCTGCGTTAAGTTGTTCAACTTCTTGTGGACGGAGTTCCTTTTTCTCTGCTCCATCGCCTGTTTGTGGCTCGTCTCCTAACTCTTTTATTGATTCTCCTTGCTCTGCCTTTTGTGACTCTGAGAGTAAATTAACTTCGTCAATAATACCTTGCATTAATTCTCTATTTTGTTCTGCAGCAGTAAAGTCAGGATTTTGAGTTGAAATTCTATGGTACAAATCACGCGCCTTAAGGTAATGTCTACCATGAGCTAAGGCGTTAGCTTGTGCTAATAAGTCTTCTTTATTGTTGAACTGACTATAAAAGGTCGCTGCAGTGTTATAGTCTTCATTTCCATAAGCACTGAAAGCTTGCCAATGAACATTGTTGAAAGTTTTGCTAGCTTGCTCATAGTGTCCAGCATTAAAAAGTAGCTGACCTTGTTGATCTTTTGTCAGCCATAAATCAATAAAATCACTGGGCTTTAGTATGATAAATGCCATTAATGCACTTAATGTAGCTAACCACAGTATTCTTTTATATTTTGTTAAGAAGGAGCCTACCATTGTAATGTCCACCCCTTTCTAAACCAAAATAAAAACAAGAGAGCGATAATAAAAGTTAGTGGGTAGCCTGAGTCAAGCCAAGGGCGGCTTTCATCATCAATAATGACTAAGTTGTGCTCTATATAGCGATTAACTTGGCTAATGTCTTGCTCATCTACTGTCATGGTAACTAAGCGGCCATTACTTTGGTTAGCAAGGGCGTTGAGTTGTTCATATTGCATAGGGATAATATTAGTGTCAGCTGCTAATTGATTGGCTTTTTGACCTATCGCCCAAACAATTAATTGATGACGAGATAAAGCTCCATTTGCTTGGAAATATTTCCCAAATTGCTCACTTGTTTCTGAACTTGCACCATCACCAATAATTAACAAGGTGCCAGGCACACTAGATGAAGATAATAATTGTTCTGTAACAGGCAAAACACTTTGTGGTAACTTTCCTTGCACAGGCATTAATTTTTGCGACAAACTATCAAGAAAATGTCGAATCATTTGCTGGTCGTTAGTGATTGGCATCACCACATGGGCTGAGCCTGAAAAAGCCACTAAAGCAGTTTTAGTATCGCCCCTAAGTTTTAAAAGCTGTAGTATTTTTTGTTTAGCTCTTAATAATCGGCTTGGTTGAACATCACCTTGCTCCATCGTTTGGGATACATCTAAAGCAATTACTAAAGCAGCGTTATTTTCGCTAAAAGGAGAGGGCTGTTGTTGCCAAGTTGGTCCCATTAATACTAAGCAAAGTGGCAGTGAAATAATTAAAGATAGCTTCTGTGGTGATAGCCAATGGCTGGTATTGCCTCGTACCGTTAACGTATTGAGCATTTTTGCAGACATGACTTTGCGCCATAAGGAAAGGGTATCATCACGTTGGCTAAAAAAACGTAAAATAAATATTAGCACTACAAATGAAACTAACCACCAAGGGCGTAAAAAATGAAAGTGTTGTAGATTTGTAAAGCTAAAAAAATCAGCTAATTCAGTCATTTTTAACCTCGTTTAAGGTTAAATTATCAGTATTGTTTAGTTTATCGTTTTTTAAAGGTTTTTTATTTAATTGCTTATTGTTTAAATAAAAACGCAAATTGACCAATGATAAAGCAATAATATAAAGCGTAACCATTAAAATAAGAGGATAGTGGTGAATACTTGCTCTTGGTCTAAATGATACTGAATCAAATAACTCTGGCTCTAATGCATTTATTTCACTGTAAACTTGTTGTAGTTCTTCCCTATTTAATGCCTGAAAACTTGCGCCTTTGGTGAGGATACTTATTTTCTCTAGTACAGCTAAATCTACTTTTTCTTCACCAACGGCGGTAGGATCGCCTATGGCAATAGCGTAAATTTTTATATTATAAGCCGCTGCAATTTTTGCAGCTTCAATTGGCGGTACCTTTGATGCATTATCATTGCCGTCAGTGAGCACAATTAACACACGGTTTTTGGTTTGAGATTGTTCAAAAACACTGATTGAAAGACCTATAGCATCACCAAAGGCGGTACTTGAACCCGCCATGCCAATTTCACTATCGTCAAGTAATGCAAGCCAAGTATCAAGGTCACTAGTAAATGGCGCTTGTAAATAGGGGGCATCGCCAAACAAAATTAAACCTAAGCGATCATGCTCTCGGTTTTGGGCAAAATCAGCTAATACTTGTTTTACGGCGCTCAGTCTGTCAACCGTGACGCCACCATCTAACGTAAAGTCTTCAACAGACATTGAACCGGATAAATCAACGGCAATCATTAAATCTCGAGCTGATTTTGTTTGAGTAATCGGCGCGCCGATATGCTCAGGCTTTGCCATTGCGGTAACAATGCATAACCAAGCAATTAATGTGAATAAGCGTTGTAAGTTATTTCTATTGAGTAATACTGCGCCGCTTTGTGGCTTTTCTCCAGTCACATCGACAAGTCGGGCAAAATAGGGGACTTTTACCGAGGCTTTCTTTTGTTTGTAAACAGGAGCGAACCAAATTATCAATAAAGGTATTGGCAGTAAAAAAAACAGCTCAGGATACGAAAATTCGATACTAGTAAAGTTAAGACCAAAAAAGTTAATGTTCTTTAAATCAATCATTTAACCCTCTGTGGTGTTTTACCCAGAGGGTAATTTGCATTAACAAAACTTGATATTGATCAGAGTGGACATCGCTTGCGTTTATTGGCATATAAGAAAGTTGCTGTAAAACATTAGGGCAACTCGTGGAAAAGCTGCTTTGCTGACACTGTTGGTCAAGCCAATTCTCCCATTGGCTGCCGGTAAGTTGAGTGATATCAGTACGCTTATAGGCGCTTAATGCTGTTTTTCGAAGTAGTGCAGGGAGTTGTTTATAGAGATCGATATTATTGGCTTGCTGACATTGTTCTAACCATGCAATGGCTTCACGACGATAAGCATTTCGTTGGTGATTTTTATAAGTATGGTAGCTCTTTCGGATGATTAACAACAGTGCGATACCCGCTAAAATTTTCCAACCGAGAGTTTGTGGTAACCAACTAATACTTTCAGGCGATTGAGTTTCAACAAGCTTTTCTAAAAGATAATTTCCCCATGGTTTAGCAAAGGGCACTTGCTGTGTTGTTGTTATCATTTCAACCATAGGTCTATTTACCACCAAAAGCTTTTCGTACTTGGCTATCAACTGGCGTTAAGGTATCAATTGATAATAAAGGAATACGATATTTTTTGGCGGTATCGTCGTACGTTTTCATTTGTCGAGCTATTTCAGTTTGGTATTTCTTTTGTGTTGCTTTATCTTGCGATGAAAACTGAATCTGCTTATCGCCATCACTAACAACCATTTGTGCCATTTGTGGTAAATCTAATTCGAGTGGATCAAATACATGACAAGCTATTACTTCACTGTGTTGGCGTATCTTTTTTATATAATCAGTGCTCTGTTGATTCCAGCCGTGACCATCACCTATTAATATTACCAAGGCATTGTGACCACTAATTTTGTGAAGTTTATTGAGCATTTTATTAAATGCATCACTATCGTCATTGGTTTGAGGTATAGATATATTTAATTGATGATTCTTTTTAATAATTTCTGCTAAAACATTAATTACATGATTGCGACCACGTTTAGCAGGAACAACTTTAATTTCTTCATCATTATAAATAACCGCACCAATTCTATCGCCTGTTTCTACTACTCGCCAAGCCATAAGTGCTGCAAGCTCGGCAGCAATGACTGATTTCATTTTCTTGCTACTACCAAAAAACATGGTCATGCGCTGATCAATAGCAATATAGACATTACGCTCTTTTTCTTCAGTATATACTTTTACGTGAGGTTTGCCGGTGCGTTGAGTTACTTTCCAATCCATGGAGCGAATATCATCACCGGGCTGGTAATGTCGAAGCTCTTCAAAATTTAAACCTCTGCCGCGTAATTTTGATACATGCTTACCTGATAACAAACTATTGGCTGGTTGCTTGGGCATAAATGAGAAACCACGGGTTTTAAACTGAAAACGTCTAAGTTCATTTATATCCGCATAAATTAGGCTATCATATTCAGTTGATTTGTTATTTGTAATCACTTTATTTGGCATTATTTATCCCTAAAAGCATACAGTCAAAGCTCTCAATCAAAGTTAGGCAACAGCCACCTGGCGTAATATTTCATCAATGACTTTATCGGCTGTTATACCATCAGCCATAGCATCGTAGCTCAATACTAAGCGGTGACGTAATACACTATGAACAATAGTGCGTACATCATCTGGGTCACAAAAATCCTTTCCATTTAACCAAGCGGATGCCCGAGCGCATTTGTCTAATGAGATGCTCGCTCTAGGACTAGAGCCAACATTAAGCCACGCTTTTAATGGTGAATCAGGATAACGTTCAGGTTTTCGTGTTGCCATCACAATAGCAACAATATAGTCGACGATGGCTTCACTCATATGAATATTATGAATTTCATCTCGAGCGATAAATATATGCTGTGCATCAATTTGTTCTACACTTTGTTGCACCTGCTCTTCACCACGAACGAGTTTAATGATCTGTGCTTCTGCTTCATCATCAGGATAATCAACGGTAACTTTCATTATAAATCTGTCCATTTGAGCTTCAGGTAAGGGGTAGGTGCCTTCTTGCTCAATTGGATTTTGGGTGGCTAGCACCATAAATAATTTAGGTAATGCGTAAGTTTTACCTGCGACGGTGATTTGTCTTTCTTCCATCGCTTCTAATAATGCCGCTTGTACTTTTGCAGGAGAACGGTTTATTTCATCGGCTAGTAAAATATTATTAAAAACAGGTCCTTGTTGAAAAGTTAAGGTAGGTTTTCCGTTAACTTCTTGATAAACCTCGGTGCCAGTAACATCAGAAGGCAATAAATCCGGGGTAAATTGCACACGGCCAAGATCAACGTTTAAAGATGTGGCTAAACTTTTTACCGAGCGCGTTTTAGCTGTGCCGGGAAGTCCTTCAAGCAAAACGTTGCCATTGGTAAGTAGTGCAACAAGTAAAGCATCTACCACATGTTCTTGACCGATAACTGATTGCTGAATTTGATGTTTCAGTTGCTGTAAAGCTTGCAAACTTTGACTCATGTTATTTTCCTTTAACTTATCTTTGATTTACTTTTAAACTGGTCTTAAAATCACTTTTTAAGCTGTGCTCTTAATTGTTCTATTACATTTTTTGGCGCAACTGTTGCCAGTTTTGTTAAACATTGTTTGGCTTGGAAGGCTTGATGGCGTACTTGCATTTCACATAACGCATATAAATGTTGTGGGTTTTGGCTAAGTTTATACGCTTGCGTGATTGCCTTATATGCTTGTGTTTTATTTTGCTGCTCTAAGCTTAACCCTAATACATAAAAATAATGACTGTTTTGTGGTGCAAGCTTTGTAGCTTGAGCCAAATACTTAGTTGCAGCAATTTTATCTTTTGCCCTAATGAATGCCATGGCCAGTTCAAAAGGTAATTGCGCATCATCAGGATTCGCTTTAATCCCTTGTTCAAGTATTTTCACCGTTTGTTGATTTTGATCTAACTGACGAAACACTTGGCTTAAATTAACATAGGTTTGAGTAAAATTAGCCTCAATGCTGATACCTTGATTGAATGAATTTATAGCTTGTTCAAATTTACCTTGATAACTAAAAACTATACCTTTATTGGAGTGAGCAAAGCCGCGGTCGTTATTAAAGTCTTGGCTAATTAAGTATTCATTTAGCGCAGGGCTTAATTGTTTTTTCTGTTCAAGGCTTAACTGTTGCCAAAGGCTCGCTAAGGTAAAAGCTGCAGAGGTTCGTACAGCTAATACCTTATCAGTTAACAGTGGCGATAATAAACGCCATTTCTCTGCTTGCAATGATTGTGCTCCATTACCCTGTAGGGCAAGTATTGCGCCTAGTCGTATATATTCATTGTCATTTTTTAATGCTCTAGCAATGGCAATTACAGTGTTAGCATCTGATGTTTGCGCCATCTTAGTTAATGCCGAAGCACGTATAATTGGAGCATAGGATATTGTTTGCGCAATGCGTGATAATTCTGAACTAACACTTTGCCATTGTTGATTTGATAGTGACATTGTTGCCGCAGAAAATACTGAAGCAAAATCTTTTTCTTGCTTTTTAGCTGTTCGCTGCTTGGTATTTGGAAACCAAGTATTTAGTTTAGCTAATGACCAGTTACTGGTTTTATCTTCATGGCAACTTAAACAAGTATCAGGGCTGCCTAATTGCAATGCTAAATCAGGGCGCGGAATATGAAAGCCGTGGTCGCGTCTTGCATCTATTTCCATGTATGTGGTTTCGGGCATATGACAGTTGACACACAGTGCTCCTGTCGAGTCGTCATTGTGTTGATGATGTGATTTTTTCGCGTAGTTATCTGCTTGATGACACTGTAAGCATAGACTTTCTACTGGTAGTTTTAATTTTGCAGAGTGTGGGTCATGACAATTAGTACAGACAACACCTTTTTGGTACATTTTAGATTGTAAAAATGAACCATAAACAAAGTTCTCATTATACACTTGGCCGTCAGAATGATAATTTTCACTTGAAATTAAATCAAGCAAGTAACGTTCGCCAAAAGCATTGTTTGATACATGATTGTTATTACTAATTTGTGTGCGACGACTGTGGCATTGGGCACAAGTTAATACTTGTTGGCTGTGTGCAGTTTTTTGTGGTGCTAAGGTATTGCTAGCACTTTCAGGTTGCCAATATTTTACTGATTTTGATAAATCTCTATCAAAGCCAAAGTTAGCAATATCTTTATTTTCTAGCCATGAAAGGTGATCACTTGCAGCGCCATGGCAACTTTCACATGCAACATTGATTTCACTAAACTGGGTGTTGTAGCTATTGTTATCAACATCAAAGTTTTTACTAAGGTTGGTTGAGTGACAATCTGCACACATGTAGTTCCAATTTTGTCCAGTATTGGTCCAGAAAAATTCTTGATGTTTTTCGGTTCTGTCAGGATAAAGGTTAAACCAGCGTTGACCGCCATTTTCTTTATCACGGGAATCCCATGCAAAAGGGATGAGTTGTACACGGCCATCATCAAATTCGACCATGTATTGTTGCAGTGGGGTATAGCCAAAAGTGTATTTAATTTGATAATCGTGAAAATCACCGTCTTCGCCTTTTATATTAACCCAAAACTCAGGTGTCAGATCAGTGCCTTTTTTGAAAAATTTATTTGATTGAAAGGTAACCTGATTAAAGTCACCAAGCACTGATTCATTATTAGTATGCTGCATGGATTTTTCATGGTGAGAGCCTTGCCAAGCTTGAGACTGTTCTTGATGACAACTTTGACATTGTTTACCGCCGACAAACTCAGCAGCGTAGGACAGGTTTATGACTAATACATAGAATGTTAGTACAGATATTATTAAAACTTTAAATTGTTTTATAAGCATCTAGTCTTTACTCATCGCTAATCTAAAGCCAATATCTGCCATCCTAACATTATTAGTGGCGCCATCACGAATAAAAACCAGTGACTCATTCGCAGAGAATTCATAACCACTACCACGGAGTACTTTCATCACTTTTTTCTTACTTTTAGTATTAAGAACACCAATTAATGGGTTATGAGCATTAGTTCGTTTATATGCGGAGCGGCTCATGTTGTCTTGGCAAAATTCCCATAAATTACCTGTCATATCATAAAGACCTAGCTCATTGGGCTGTTTTTGTCCAACAGGATGACTGTGTTTATTTGAATTTTCGCTATACCAAGCGACATCAGCAATACTGTTAGAGCCACTATAACGGAAGCCTTTTGACTTTTGTCCGCCTTTGGCGGCGTAGGCCCACTCTGCTTCGGTAGGTAAGCGAAATTTCTTGCCAGTGGCAATGTTTAAACGTTCTATAAAAAGCTTCATATTTAGCCAACTAACATTATTGATAGGGCAGGTGGCGCAGGCAAAATAACTATTATTCCAGCCCATAATTTGTTCAAAGATATTTTGAGTTAACTCAAACTTTGAAATATAAAAGCCATCTAAACTGACTTGATGGGCAGGACGCTCTCTTCTTCGTGCTTCAGGGGAGTCTGAGCCCATTTCAAAACTGCCAGCTTCTAACCACACCATGTTGCTAATGAGTTTATCTAGCATGTCATTTGGTAAAGAATATTGCTGCTTTTTATTTGTTGTTTCTGTTGTCAACTCGAGCTGTTGTGCATTGACATTAGGCGCAGTTATAAAAAGAAAGAACGGAATATAGTAGAGTTTTGTTTTGTGTTGATTGCTGAAAAACTCGATAAGCTGTTGAAATAATGTCATAGAATCTATTTTATCTTTACGTATTTATAATATGTTTTAAATTTTATTCTTGAAGTTTTATATGGAGTAAAGGCCATCATGTTTCATTGATGGCCTTTTTATCTATTTTAACTTAGCAAATCATCTTGCTGGTTATGGCACAAAACTGCCGGGTTTTTGACGTTGCGGGAACTCTTTAAAGGTTGCTTTGAATTCTCCAACTTTCATCATGGCAGGGGCCATCAAGAACATGTGCTCTGCCCACCATTGTCCATAACCTTCAGATTCATGATCCATACGTTCGTATGGGTCCATTCTTAAGTTAAATATTTTAGGCGCACGTAAAGTGGTCCATGGGTTTTGCCAAACTTCTAATCCATGTGCTCGCTGTTCTTTAAAAACGAATTTATAGTCTTCGTATCGTAATCCAACAATGTCACCAGTATCAGAAGAGTAGATAAATTCTTTACGAGGACCTTTTTTAGAGGTATCTAAGAAATGAGGTAAAAAGTTATAACCATCAAGGTGTACTTTAAAGTTAGTGCCACCAACATTAGTACCGTTTTTAAGCTTGCTTTTGATTTTTGTATCACCAGCAACGGCTAAAAGAGTAGGCATCCAATCGATTAATGAAATCATTTCATTTGAAACTTGATGTGGCTTAATCTTACCTGCCCATTTTACCATCATAGGAACACGGTAACCGCCTTCCCAGTTAGTGTTTTTTTCACCTCTAAATGGTGTGTAACCACCATCAGGCCATAAGGCTAATTCAGCGCCATTATCGGTGGTGTACATAATAATAGTGTTTTCAGCTATGCCTAGTTTATCAATTTTATCTAATAATTGACCTACATGGCCATCATGTTCAACCATGCCATCAGCATATAAACCTTGTCCGGTCACTCCATCAGACTCAGGCTTTAAACGAGTCCATACATGCATACGGGTAGAGTTAAACCAAACAAAGAAAGGTTTTTTCGCGGCATGTGCTTTATCAATAAATTTTAAAGCAGCACCCAAAAACTCTTCATCGATGGTTTCCATCCGCTTTTTAGTAACCGGACCCGTATCTTCAATTTTTCCATCTGCGAAAGAATGAATTGCTCCACGTGGGCCAAATTTCTTTTTAAATTCAGCACCTTTAGGATAATCAGGATGTTCAGGTTCATCTTCAGCATTTAAATGGTAAAGATTACCGAAAAACTCATCAAAACCATGGTTAGTGGGTAAATGCTCATCTTGGTCGCCTAAATGGTTTTTGCCAAATTGACCAGTCATATAACCATGTGGCTTTAAAAGTTCGGCGATAGTAGGGTCTTTTTTAGTTAAACCTTCTTTTGCTCCAGGTAAACCAACTTTAGTTAGGCCTGTTCGCATAGGGTGCTGGCCGGTAATAAAACCAGCACGTCCAGCAGTACAACTTTGATCGCCATATGAATCAGTAAATATAATACCTTCGTTGGCAATTCTGTCTATATTAGGAGTTTTATATCCCATGATACCGCGGTTATAGGCACTGATATTGAAAGGGCCAATATCGTCACCCCAAATGGCGAGAATATTAGGTTTAGAGGTGTCAGTTGTTGCCATTACCGCACTTGATACAGCAATTAATCCTAACCCTAAAATTAGTTTTTTTATTTTTTTCTTAGTTACCATGTTCTTTCCTTATTACAGATGGTGAAATACTAGCTTAAAAATACTAGCAGAAAAAAAAGCCTAAAACGAAATATTTCAGGCTTTAAAAGTCATTTAATTTAACTATTTACCTTCAGATTTAGTTAAAAAAACATCATAAACTGCTTCAACAGACCAAGAACCGGTAGGTTGGCTTGGTGGATACTGCTTAAAGGTTGAGAGGAATTTTGCTGTTTCAGATAAGCCTAAGTATACATATGGGGCTTTATCAATCATCCAATCGTAATAAGAGTTAGAGTTCTCTTCTGCTTTGCTCCAAGGGTCACGGCGCAAATTAAGGATTTTGGGCATTCTTAACATGGTAAAAGGTTCAGCCCAAAGTGCCATTGTTTTACCACGGTTTTCTGCATAAACCATTTTCCAGTCACCAACACGAATGCCCACAGGGAAGCCTTCATCATTTAAATAATGATAGATATTACGCGCACCTTTTTCTGATTTACCCGTTAAGTGCGGTAGCATGTTGAAGCCATCTAAATGAATAACACCTTTTTTATCACCAAAGCGACGCTTACCTTTAAGCATATCTTGTTTTAATTTTGTGTCGCCTGTGGCAGCAGCTAAAGTAGGCATCCAATCCAAATGCGCCATGATCTCATTAGAAATAGAGCCAGCCTTAATTTTACCCGGCCAGCGAACCATCATAGGAACACGATAAGCACCTTCTTTTTCACTGTTTTTCTCGCCATTAAAAGGGGTAACGCCTGCATCTGGCCAAGTATTAAAATGAACCCCGTTATCGGTTGAATACATTACTATAGTATTGTCAGTAATTTTTAATTTATCTAGTTGATCTAACATCATGCCAACATGGTTATCGTGAGCGACCATGACATCGTTATAAAAACCTTGCCCAGATAAACCGACATGTTTAGGGTTAATATGAGTTCTAAAGTGCATTCCTGCGGTATTTAGCCAAACAAAAAAGGGTTTTTTCGCTTTTACAGCTTTGGCGACAAACTTTTGTGCAGCAGCAATAAACTCATCATCAGCGGTTTCCATACGTTTTTTGGTTAATGGCCCGGTATCTTCAATTTTACCATCGGCATAAGAGTGGATAACGCCACGTGGACCAAACTTTTTCTTAAAAGCCGGATCTTTTGGGTAATCTGGATCTTCGGGCTCTTCTTCTGCATTTAAGTGGTAAAGATTACCAAAAAATTCATCAAAACCATGGTTGGTTGGTAAATGTTCATCTTTATCACCTAAGTGATTTTTACCGAACTGGCCAGTGGTATAACCTTGTGCTTTTAACATTTCGGCGATAGTGATATCTCTATCTTGAATACCTTCTTCTGCGCCAGGTAAACCAACTTTTGTCATACCGGTACGCAAACCTGATTGCCCAGTTAAAAATGTAGAACGACCAGCAGTACAGCTTTGATCGCCATAATAATCAGTGAACATCATGCCTTCTTTGGCAATACGGTCAATATTTGGTGTTTGATAACCCATAATACCGTGGCTGTAAGCACTGATATTGGTACGGCCAATATCATCACCCCAGAAAAATAAAATGTTGGGTTTTTCTGCTGCCTGAGTGGCTGCCGTTGCTATGAGGCAGGCCCCTAAAAAGAGTACTTTAAATTTACTTGAAATTACCATGGTTTTTCCTTTATGTTACCGAATAGGCTAAATAGCAGTAATAACATCCTAACTGCTTGTACTTGTTTATCATTGTCTTAGCAAAATTAATATTATAATATTAATTTCTAATTGCAAATAATTATCATTAAATGACTGATGATGACGTCATTGTTTTAACTTTTGTAATGAATTTGACGTTTCTGAGTTTAAGGACAAATTATGAAGATAAAAATATACCATTCATTCACAAGAAAGTTATCATTACATGCCATAATACTATCTTTAATTGGTATTACCTTTAGTTCATACGCAGACCAAACGCAAAAAAATCATCCTAAATTAATTTTACAAATCACCGTCGATCAATTACGTGGTGATATGCCATATAAATACTTAGATAAAATGGGCAAGGGTGGTTTTAAATATTTACTCAATAAGGGAGTGGTTTATAAAGATGCCCATCACAATCATGCTAATACTGAAACAATAGTAGGTCATGCTACCTTAGCAACCGGTGCATTACCTGCGATTCATGGCATGATAGGCAATGTCTGGTATGACAATACACTAGGTCGTTTAGTTTATAATATTGAAGATGCAGACTATCCACTTTTATCAGCCAATGCGGATGTTAATCAAGAAACAGAAGTAGACCCGACACAAAGAACGGCAAAGTCATCAGGTCGCTCGCCACGCAATATTCAAGTTTCTACCTTTAGTGATGAATTAGCGATTGCTACCAATGGCAAAGCAAAGATTTTTGGTGTATCAGTGAAAGATAGGGGAGCAGTATCACTTGCAGGGCATATGGGTAAGGCTTTCTGGTTTTCTAAAAAGTCTGGAGAGTTTGTAACAAGCAGCTATTATTACGACAAATATCCTACTTGGGTGAATGATTGGAATGAAACAAAACCGATTAAGCAATACCATCAGCAAAGTTGGCAATTATTGCAGCCATTGAAAAATTATGAATTTGCAAAGCAAGATGATCAAGCATGGGAGACTAAGTTTCCTGGCTTTGGACGTGTTTTCCCCCATGCCTATGGTGATATGAGTGATGGGTATTTTACTACCTTTTTAACACTAAGCCCTGCAGGAGATGAATTAACGTTAGATTTTGCTAAAGCGGTAGTTAATAACGAGAAGTTAGGACAAGACAATATTACTGATTATTTATCGGTGAGTTTTTCTTCTACGGATTATGTCGGGCATATTTTTGGGCCTTCAAGCTTAGAAGCTGAAGATAATATGTTACACCTTGATAGAACCATTGCTAATTTGCTTACCTTTATTGATAAAAAAGTTGGCTTAGATAATACCTTGATTGTGCTTTCTGCCGATCACGGCGCGGCAGAAGTACCTGCTTACTTATCAAGTTTAGGTATGGAAACCAGCGTTGTTGCGCCAAAAGAGTGGGATAAATCAGCAGGCATGATAAAACTAAAAAGGCAGTTTGGCTTTGATAAAGAGCTAATAAAATCGTACTTTCATCCTTATCTGTATTTGGATAGAGACTTGATTGCGCGCCGAAAGTTATCGCTCGCTCAAGTACAAAAAGCTGTCGCAATAGAAATAGACAAACTCGATGGTGTGGCCGTTGCTGTGACCAGCACGGATCTTGAAGCAGGCAACATTCCTAATGACTACTTACATACCTTAGTGGCCAATAATCATAGCAAAAATCGTTCAGGCGATATTTACATTGTGCTTGAAGCCCATCGTTTTGTTGCAGACATGGAAGGATTATCAGTAGCCGCAACTCACGGTTCACCTTGGGGATATGATACTTTTGTACCGCTTGTTTTTGCTGGTTTTGATCTTGATGATAAAATTATTCATCAAAGGGTGAGTACTACTGATATTGCCGTTACATTATCGGCTATTATGGGCATAAAAGCACCATCTGGCGCACAAGGAAGAATTCTAGAAGATACTTTAGATAATGATTAAATATCAGTGCCTATTTCGTTTGCTATACCGCTAAATGTCTTTAGTAAAGTAACTATACACACTATGATGTGCGTCTTGTCATAAAATATAAACAACCTACAAAGTAAAAAACTAACTATGCGCCGATCAAGCTATCCTGAACATGAAGTTAACACCATAAACTGGAAAGCTTTTAAGCTTATTTTACCTTACTTATTTGAATTTAAAAAACGCATTGCCTTTGCTTTTTTCTGTTTGATACTGACTAAAATTGCCAGTGTTTACTTGCCTTTTATTTTAAAAGATATTGTTGATACTTTAGATGCTAAGGCACCTGAAAATGTGCAAAGTTTAGTCGTGCCTTTGGGGTTAGTGCTAGCTTATGGTTTAGCGCGTTTATCTATTGTGGTGTTTGCTGAAATTCGTGATACTTTATTTGGCCGAGTTACAGAGCGAGCAATTCGCCGTATTGGTTTGAAGGTGTTTCGTCATTTACATCAGCTTGATTTAGACTTTCACTTAAACCGCCAAACAGGAGGGTTATCTCGCGATATAGATCGAGGCACCTCTGGCATTAGCTTTTTAATGCGCTTTATGGTTTTTAATATTGTACCAACGTTGCTTGAAATCGTGATGGTAGTGACTATTTTATTTGTTAATTATGGACTTTGGTTTGCGTTGATTACTTTAGGCTCAATCCTTTTATATATAGCCTATTCTGTTTATGCCACTGAGCTTAGAACACGTTATGTTCGCGCTGCCAATCAAGCTGACTCTTCAAGTAATACCCGTGCTATTGATAGCCTACTTAATTACGAAACTGTTAAATATTTTACCAATGAAGATTATGAAGCCCAAGCGTACGACAAGCAATTAAGCACTTGGGAACAGGCGAAGATCAAAAATCGCTTATCATTATTTGCTTTAAATGGCGGACAGGCCTTTATTATTGCCATGGCAATGACCTCTATGTTGGCACTTGCAGCTGTTAATGTTAGTGAAGGAAAGATGACTTTAGGCGATTTTGTTTTGATTAATGCCTTTATGATGCAGTTATTTATGCCATTAAACTTTCTAGGTTTTGTTTATCGTGAGATTAAAGGCTCGCTAGCGAACATTGAAAACTTATTTGGTTTATTAGATAAGGCTCCGAAAGTACAAGATGCAGACAATGCCAGTGAGTTAACAATAAGCCAAGCCACTATCAGTTTTGATAATATACATTTTGCTTACAATAAAAAGCGACCCATTATTAAAGGCATTTCTTTTAAAATAAATGGCGGTGAAAAAGTGGCTGTTGTTGGGACAAGTGGCTCGGGTAAATCAACACTAGTTAAATTATTATTTCGCTTTTATGATGTGAGTTCCGGCACCATTAGCATTGATAATCAAAATATTAGCCAAGTAACACAAAACTCACTTCGTCAACATATTGGTATAGTGCCACAAGATACTGTGTTATTTAATGACACCTTATTTGCTAATGTTAATTATGGCAACCCGGAGGCTAATACAAAGCAAGTTATGCAAGCAATCGAATTAGCTCACTTAACTCAGTTTGTAAACAGTCTACCTGATGGTGTAGAAACAATGGTCGGAGAGCGCGGACTGAAGCTTTCGGGTGGTGAAAAACAACGGGTTGCTATTGCTCGAACAATTTTAAAAAATCCACAAATACTTGTATTTGATGAAGCAACTTCTTCATTAGATAGTCATTCTGAACAAGCTATTTTAACGGCGATTAATGAAGTCGCAAAAAATCGCACGAGTTTAGTTATTGCACACCGATTATCAACCATTACTGATAGCGACAATATTATCGTTATGAGTGAGGGGGAAATAGTTGAACAAGGTAATCATCAACAGTTGTTAACCTTGCAAGGAAAATACAGTAAAATGTGGCAATTACAGCAGTCAGTAGAATAACAAGTGAATTAATCAATGAGTAATAATAACAGTGAAAGTATCACTCAAAGCAATATAGAAAGTGGCGTGATTTTAGCGACTAAACAATGGTTGGAGGAAATTATAATTGGCCTTAATTTTTGCCCATTTGCGAAAAAAGAATTTGTAAATAATACCATTTGTTATCATGAGTCCAAGTCTGACCAAATAAAACCAGCATTACATGAATTAATAGAACAGTGCCGTTATTTACAAGCCCATGATGAATTAGAAACAACACTTATCGTTTATAGTGATGGTTTTCGTACCTTTGAGCGTTATTTAGACTTAGTTGATTATGCAAATGACTTATTGGTTGATTCAGGTTTTGAGGGCACTTTTCAACTAGCGAGTATGCACCCTGAGTATTGCTTTGACGGTGAAGATTATGATGATAGCAGTAACTTTACAAATAGATCACCATACCCCATTATTCACATTATTCGTGAGGAGAGTATGGCTCGAGTTTTATCCGTTTATAATGAGCCAGAACAAATTCCTGAAAACAATATCGCTTTAGCTAATGAAAAAGGGACTAACTTTTTTCAACAAGTACTGAAACGCATTCATCTTAAGTATCCCTTACAGTAATAAAAATAGAACAGTTTATGTCATATTTAGAACAGTTTTTCCTGATTGCCGTAGTACACTTACTTGCAGTTGCAAGCCCTGGCCCTGATTTTGCCATTATATTAAAGCAAAGTATTCGATATGATCGTCGAACTGCTATTTTTACCAGTTTCGGTATAGCGACCGGTATTTTATTGCATGTAACTTATTCTTTAGTTGGTATAGGGTTAATTATTGCTAGTGATGAGCGTTTGTTTACTGCGCTAAAATATATAGCTGCTAGCTATTTTTGTTACATCGCATGGCATGGTTTGCGAGCGAAAAAACCTGAAGAGAGCAGTAACGAGTTACTAGTTTCGAATGGCGAAGATAAAATCAATCTAGTTCCTTCAGCTAAAAGAGCATTTTTTACCGGCTTTTTAATTAATGGTTTGAATGTAAAAGCGACCTTATTTTTTGTTAGTTTGTTTTCCGTGATAATTGCTCCAGAGACTCCTTTTTCTATAAAACTAAGTTATGGCTTATACATGACATTAGCAACGGCTGTTTGGTTTGTATTCTTATCTTATCTATTAACACATCAAAAAGTCAGGAGTTTTTTACAAATAAAAGGTTACCTACTCGACAGGGTGATGGGCGCTGTTTTATTATTATTAGCGGTGCAATTAGTACTAAGTGATTTGAGTTAACCTCACCAACATTCTTCTTCATATTCGGGTATAATATCCCTTTCATTTCGTTCTTCGTGCTTTTATCTCGTTCTTCGCGCTTGATTAAGCTAAGTATAAAAGGATTATAGTTTTGCCAGAAAAAATATCTATCGTACAAGTTGGTGGTAATATTGAGAGTGCTCTTAAAGGTGACTACCAAATTGATGTTAAAGCCATTTTAACTGAGTCTTGGCAAAAAACGTTAAAATCTAGAGCAGCAATTAATTTAGGTTTGTTATTTTCTTTATTGCTTGGCATGTTGGTTTCTTTTTTAGTCAGTAATTATCTTGGCGGGATTGAGGCTGTATTAGCTGATCCACAAGCAAGCATGTTGTTAAATGTTATTGTTACTATAGCAATATGGCCTTTTATTGGTGGTGTTGAAATGATGGGAGTACTGCATGCTGTTGGTATGAAAACTGATGTTAAAATGACTTTTGCCTTCTTACAACGTGCAAGTTGGGTTGTGTTATGTGCATTGTTTACTTCGGTGTTGATTAGTTTAGGTTTTCAATTATTTATACTTCCTGGTATTTTTTTAGCGGTGACTTTATCTTTAACCATACCTTTGGTTATTGAGAAAAAAATGACACCGATGAAAGCTATAATTTTATCAATTCAAACTTTACGTTTTAAATTTTTATCTTTGTTTTATATATACTTTCTTTTGCTCTTATCACTTGTTCTTTTGTTTATTCCACTCGCTTTATTGCTTGAGTCAAGCTTTGCTCCATTGGGGATTATGATTTTGTTGATTGGAGTGTCGTTCCTTGCGCCTCTATTTTATAATGTTAAAGGTATTTTATATCGTGAAATATTTGGTATTAGCTTAGCAACAAATAATCCAACTGATGTTACTTTACACTCAGGAAAAGCTAACTCAGAAAAGCTTAATTCTGATTCAGACGATACATTTTCAGCGTAAACTTAGTACATTATGGACTCCTTATGAAAAGCTCAACATTAATTAAAATTGAACTATTGTTGATTCTAGCCATTTTATTACTCGCACCTTTTACATTTTTAAAGCCAAAAATAGCTGATAAAACGATTGATGAATTATCAAGAGAAGAAATAGCGAAAAATAAGACAGAAACAGTAGTAAAGAAAGCACCGGAAAAGCCATTGCATAATGTTGTATTACCTGATTTCGCTACAATTTTGGATATACAGGCTAAAAAGAAGAAGTTTTTTGACTTTATGAAACCTGCTGTTGTTAAGCAGAATAATCAATTATTGAAAACTAGATTAAAACTTAATGCCTGGCTTGAGCATATATCTCTAGAAATGCCATTATCTGAGCAAGAACATAAAGAGTTAAGCGTTTTAGTTAAAAAATATCGTGTAAATAAAGAAGCTTCTACGTTAGCGCAATTGAATGATTTGTTATTGCGTATTGACATTATTCCTATGTCTTTAGTTTTGGTTCAAGCCGCTAATGAATCTGCTTGGGGAACTTCTCGATTTTCTCGTATTGGGTTGAATTTCTTTGGTATTTGGTGTTATCGACAGGGTTGTGGCATGGTTCCTGGCGGTAGAAATACTGGCGCGAAGCATGAAGTAGCTGCTTTTCAGAGCTTAGATGAAGCCGTAACTCGCTATTTTGATAATATTAACTCTCATAATGCTTATCGCGTTTTTCGTACTATTCGTTTTGAATTAAGATCACAAGAGCAAGAATTGAACCCTGAAATTTTAGCGACAGGTCTATTGCCATACTCTGAACGTGGAGTCGATTACGTTATGGATATCACTAAAATGCTTAGGCAAAATCAGCAATATTTACTTGAAGAAAGAGTTGCTCAAAAAGAATCACTTGGAGACTAGCAATAGTTTCTAGTCATTAGTAAAGAGGTGCGAAGGAGTGTTTTCGTAACTCGATACCCGTCACTTATATGCTACTTTACTTCAATCACATTTAATTCATTGTTATGTTTGCTTTTATCTTCGAAACTATTACTTTCAAAATTAGTACCTATTTCACTTTCATCAAATGCTAAGTCACCACCATTAATTATCCCCGATGAACTATTAATATTTTTAAAGTCGAATAAGTTACTATCACAAAGGTGTGAAGGCACAACATTGCGCATAGCCGTGAACATAGACTCTATCCTACCCGGTGATTGTATATGCCAGTCTTGCAACATGCGTTTAATATTTTGACGTTGTAAATTTGGTTGAGAGCCACATAAATTGCATGGAATAATAGGAAACTGTTTTAATTCACCATATTGAATTAATTCACTTTCCTTACAAAAAGCTAATGGCCTGATAACAACATGTTCGCCATTATCTGAAACTAGCTTTGCCGGCATAGCTTTCATTTTTCCACCATAAAACATATTTAGCATTAAAGTTTCAATCATGTCATCACGGTGATGCCCTAAAGCAATTTTAGTTGCCCCTAAGTTCTTAGCTGTTTTGTAAAGTACACCGCGGCGTAATCTTGAACATAAGCTGCAGGTGGTTTTTCCTTCAGGAATTATATCTTTTACTATTGCGTAGGTGTTTTCTTCTATAATGGTGTATTCAATACCTAGGCTTTCTAAGTATTGTGGAAGAATATGCTCAGGAAATCCCGGTTGTTTTTGATCTAAATTCACGGCGATTAATTCGAAATTGATAGGCGCAGACTCTTTTAATTTCATAAGTATGCTAAGCAGAGCATAGCTATCTTTTCCACCCGATAAACAGACCATTATTTTGTCGCCATCTTCAATCATATTGTATTCAGCAATAGCTTGACCAACATTACGTCTAAGGCGCTTTTCTAATTTCGATAATTGAGTTTTTTGTACAGTAGTTAAGGCAGTAGAGTTCATGTGTTAGCTTTCTTTATGATGATGAGTTTACGCGGTGAGTATTAGATAATTGGTTTTGCGGCGCATTATAGGGCTTTTAAGCTTTTAAAGCTATAAGGCTGCAAAGGTTGGAGGGGCCAACATTACAGCCTAATAACTATGATAAGAGTATTGCATTATTTATTGTAGTGGTGATACATACCCATCAGGTTTCAGCGCAAGTACATCACAATTAAGTTGGTCAATGACATGTTCTGCTGTATTGCCTATTAAAGCCGCTGAAATGCCTGTTCTTCCCACTGTACCTAAAATCACGAGTTCTGCATCGATTTTTATTGCAACCTGCTCTATGACCGTTTCAGGTAGCCCTTCTTCAACGTGAGTGTTAGCCACGCTAATATCAAACTCATTTGCATGAGCAATCATTGCTTGCTCATGATGTTTGAGCATAGTGTCATTATATTCATTTGAATTAAACTCAGGTATCTCAATGGCAATATTAACGGGTGTACCAGGAAATGAGTTAACTAAATGAACATTTCCCTGAATAAGTTGTGCTAATTTCTTGGCATCAGCAGTGATTTTCGCATTGAGTGAATGATGTTCAGCTTCATCACTGCCGGCATTAATAGCTGCCAGAATGTTGCCATTCTTTGGCCACTCATGTTCTTTTACTAACAGAACAGGGCATGGGCACTTACGCAAAATATGCCAATCGGTGGGGGTAAATACTACCGATTTAAACTTGTCATGTTGATGAGTGCCTTTAATAACAAGATCGTAGTTTTCTTGGATCACTCGCTCAATAATCGCCTCAAAAGGACGGTTATGCCAAACCACTCGGCTACTTATTTCAATATTAGGATTTAAATCACTAATAAGACCTTCTAACCAAAGTTCTTTATCTTTGATTACAGATTGGCGCATAACATCACGCTCATCACTTGAAAGGATAGTTGTCATTTCGTAAGAAAAATCAAAAATACTTAAAAAGGCACTGACGTTAACCTTGCTACCACAAGCATTTATGCTTGCTGCTAAATCTATTGCTCTTTTTAATGCTTTTTGTTCGTCGGTTGTTGGATCGATAGCAACCAGAATATTTTGATAAGTTTCCATGATAACTCTCACTTTCGTTTCTTTAATAATAACTAACTTTAGTAAAGCCTAGTTAATTTATAGCAAAAGTGTGGAATTAATGCTTGTTTTAAATCAAGTTATTTAAAATTTTAGAAGCTAACATCGTTAAATTACAATGTTAGCTGGCAGGAAAGGAGTTAAAGTTCAGCGCAATCAATCAGTTCATCAATCTCTAATATAGTGATAAGTTTACCATCGACTTTAATTAAACCATTTTTATGAAAGCGATTTAATAAGCGGCTGATTGTTTCAACAGTTAAACCGATATAGTTACCAATATCACTACGAGTCATTGTTAGGCGAAATTCAGAAGCGGATAAACCTCTAGCATGATATCTATCGCTTAAACTCACTATAAAAGTGGCAACACGCTGCTCCGCATTCTTTCTGTTTAATAAGGTGAGCATTTCTTGATCTGTTCGAATTTCATTACTCATTAAACGCAAAACTTGCTTTTTAAGTTTCGGCATAGTGTTAGATAATCTATCTAAATTATTGTAAGGAATTTCACAAATCATGGATGTTTCAAGTGCCTGGGCAAAACTTTTGTGTTCTGTATCCGCAATAGCATCAAAACCGAGTAAATCACCAGCCAAATGAAAACCGGTAATTTGTTCTTCACCTTGTTCGTTTACAGTAAAGGTTTTAAACGTACCCGAACGAATAGCATAAAGGGCATGCATTTCTTGACCATCAGTAAAAATTTTATCACCTTTATGGACTGGGCGTTTACGCTCAATTATTTCGTCAAGAGTATTAAGTTCTTGATCATTTAGCGTAAAAGGGAGACAAAGTTCACTAATACTACAGTTTTGACAATTAATATGCTGTGCACCAGGGCAACTATTATTTGACATATGTTACTCAGTTATTTTTAGAGAAATAGATTGATTTTAAATACACACTCGCAGCAAGGGTATTTACTCTAATTTCCAGGACTAGACTATGGTATTAGAACATTTGTTGATATGCAACAATAAAACTATAAATACCAAATGATATTAGCACTAAAGCCATTGTTTTTCTTATAATAGGCTTGGCTAGGTTGTTTTTTATACTGTCTAATCCGATAGATAGAGTTAGCAATGCTGGCAAAGTACCTAGACCAAAGAAAAACATGATGCTAGCGCCAGTAAGCATATTACCGCTTGCTAATGCCCAAGTTAATGTCGAGTAAACTAAGCCGCAAGGCAACCAGCCCCAAACAGCCCCAAGAGTTAATGCTTTAAGTGGAGAATCTACAGGAATTGCCTTACTTGCTAAAGGAGAAATATAGCGCCATAAGTGCTTGCCTATAACTTCAATTCGGTTTAACCACATTAACCACTGGCCTAGGTATAAACCGAGTAAAATCATGAAAATGGCCGAAAATATTCGCAGGCCGGCAAGTGGCATTCCAATGTTTTTAGCAGCAATAGAGCCCGTGAAACCAACAATAGCCCCTATGAAGGCGTAAGAAGAAATTCTGCCAAAGTTGTAAAAAGTAACTAAGATTGTTTTGCTATTCTTTTCAGGGGTAATATTTTGATTGTTGACGGGGATTTGTTGTCCGTCATATTTATCTGATGATGGCAGGGCAGAGGTTAGCATGGTGGTGATACCGCCACACATGGCAATACAATGGCCAGAGCCGAGTAGGCCAATAATAAAAGCAGAGAGTAAATCTAAACTCATTTGTTGCTTTGCTCATTACTTGAAACTTTTAGTTCGTTGTTTTTACTTCCTTGTTCCTCGCAACTCGTAACTGGTAACTCATCACTTTTTTTATTTTCTTGTTCTTCGCAACTTACAACTCGTAACTCATTACTTACCTCATCTTCATCAAAAAGAATGCTCATTCCTTGTTTTTCAAGATCATCAAACTGTTCGGTTTTTACTGCCCAAAAAAATAGGTAAATACCAAGGGCGGTGAGTAATACCGCTATGGGGATTAAAATATAAATAATGCTCATCTTTTTACTCTTGATTCTCTTCTTGAGTTCAGGGCTCTATTTTTTTAGTAAACGTAGTGAATTACTAATCACTAAAATTGAACTTAACGACATACCAATAACAGCCATGTAAGGGGTAATAAAACCACTCACAGCTAAAGGTAATACGATAGCATTATAACTAAAAGCCCATAAGTAATTTTGAAAAATAATGCGCTTGGTTTTTTTTGAAATATGATTCAATGTGCTGATGCTTGAAAGCTTATTGTTTAATAAAATAACATCAGCACCACATTTAGCTATATCTGCTCCACATCCCATAGCCATAGAAACATGAGCAGCACCAAATACCGGAGAATCATTGACTCCATCACCTATCATAGCAATGGTGGCATTTTTTTCTTGTTGCTTTTTAATAGCTGTCATTTTATCAGTAGCGCTTAAGTTTCCATAACATTGCGATATTGATAGTGTTTGCCCTACGGCTTCACAGGCACTTTGATTGTCACCTGAAAGCATTAATATTTGATGGTTTACATTAAGGTTGTCAATTAATGCCTTAGCATCATCTCTTACTTTATCGCCAAGATAAAAAGCAGCAATAAGCTTACTTTGGGAAACTAGTACACAAGAAGCACTCATCAATGACTTGCTTTTCTCATGCTCTTTAGGTGTTTCTTTAGACGTATCTTTAGGTGTTAGTAACCAACTGGCTTTGCCAATTTTATAATGTTGACCATTAACAATGCCACTTATCCCTAACCCTGATTGTACCGTTACTGTCTTCGTTGTTAAATTAAAGTCTCTGTGTTGTGTAAAAGGTTTCGCTAGAGGATGCTCCGAGTGAGACTCTAATGCTGCTGCGATCGCTAATATTTGCTTTTCTGAGTATTGATTGTCGCTGATATTAATTTTCTCTATGACAAACTCACCTGTTGTTAAGGTGCCTGTTTTATCAAAAGCAAAACAATCAATGTTTGGCATAGTCTCCATAACATGGGCAGACTTTATCATTATGCCAACACGGTTCAACCGAGTAGTTGCGCAAGTTAACGCCGTTGGCGTTGCTAATGATAATGCACAGGGACAAGTGGCAACTAATACAGATAATGTGATCCAAAAGGCTTCTTCGGGTAAATGTTGTTGCCAATAAATGGCTGTGCCAATTGCGGTAATTAATATAATCGCAACAAAGTATTGGGCAACCTTGTCTGAAAATTGTGCAAGTTTTGGCTTGTGCGCTTGAGACTGCTCACTTAAACGAATTAATTGACTCAAAAAAGATTGGCTGCTTGGCTTTTTTACTAGCACGTTAAGGTTGCCGTCACCATTAATTGTACCAGCGAAGACAATGTCATCTGCTGCCTTTGCAACAGGGGTCTGTTCTCCTGATAACATAGCTTCATTAACTTGACTACAGCCACTAATAATAGAGCCATCAGCCGGAATAACTTCCCCAGGTTTGATTAAAACTATATCACCTTTGACTAACTGCTTAGCTGCAACAAGCTCTTCCTCACTTGAATTTCGTAACTCATCACTTACTTTTATATCTTCGCAACTCGACTCTCGTAACTCGCAGCTGTTTCTTCCTATTCTTGTCGCCGTCATCGGCATAAGCTTTAATAAATTTGCAGAGACTTGTGCCGCATGAGAGCGAGCACGAAACTCTAAAAATTTACCAATAAGTAATAAGAAGGTAAACATAGAAACCGATTCAAAGTAAACTTCACCTTGCTCAGTTATAGTTGCCCAAGCGCTGGCACTAAAGGCTAGAACAATGGCAATAGACACAGGTACATCCATTGTCAGTCGTTTTAGTTTTAGTGCATTTATTGCACCAATATAAAATGGGAAAGCACCATACGAGACAATGGGCACAGCTAAAATAAAACTGACCCAGCGCATATAAACTTTATTGTGCTCTGCCATATCTGAAAAAGCACCAAAGTATAATCCAACGGCAATCATCATAATTTGCATCATTAAAATGCCACTGATGCCTAAGCGCTTTATAAAAACTTTGCTTATGGCTTTGTTACGTTGCTCTACTTCGTTAGCTTTAAAGGGAAGTGCTTGATAGCCAATGTGTTCAATGGCGTTAAGGATTTCACTTAACTGCAAAATACTATCTTGCCACTTAACCGTTGCTCGCTGGGTTGTGGCATTGACAGTTATTTTGTCAATACCTTCAAGTTTACTTAGCTGCATTTCAATTAACCATGCACAGGCAGCACAACTAATACCTTCGACTGTTAAAATAGCTTCTTTTGAGTCTTTGTCTTGAAAAATAAACTCACTTTGAAGTACTTCTTCATCAAGTAGTTTGTTTTTTTGAAGTTGCTGCGTTTTTAGTTCTTCAGGTATTAACTCAGTGCCCTTTTGAGCCGGCTCTGTTCTAAATTGATAATATTGCGTTAAGTTATTATCAACAATAGTTTGAGCAACAGCTTGACAACCTATGCAGCACATAGGTTGTTGTTTTTGGTTGATGGTGACGTAAATATTTATGCCTTGTGGGATTAGCTCGTCACAATGGAAACATGAGTGGGACATGGTTTACTGTGCTTTAGTTGGGTCTGGAATTATATCAATAAAATCACTTTGTGGTAGGCTAATTGTATCTTGAATTTTCCAACTAGTGTCGGAGGTATTGTCAAATGGGGTAATAGTTATTTTCCATTTCCCCGAAATATCATTATCAAAACTATGCCTAAAGAAGCCATTACCGTCAGGTGTTAAGGCTAAATAAAAGTCTTTGTTTTCAAGAGTAGGATGAAAAAAATTAACATTGAGTAAAGGAAATATTTTCTCAATTCCTGTTGGCTTTATTACAAGTTCATTATTTGAAAGCTGCAATGCGAACCGCATCCCTAATTTTTGTGCTTGTTTTACTTTGGCAACTTGTAAATTAATGGTTTTACCTGTTTTGTAATAATCACCGACAACTAAAGTATCTGGATCGGTATTAGCGATTATATACGTGGCAATTCCTGCAACAACAGCAGTAAAAGGGAGAATAAAAACTAACCAAGCCCAGGGCTCGCGATACCAAGATGTTTTCATAGTGTATTACATTATTCGACTGTACAAAATTGTTGGCTATTATAGCGTTTTTCTGTTTTTTGAGCTAGTTTTCTTTGCTGGATTTTGATAATAAAAAACCCTAGTTAACAATGTGTTACCTAGGGTTGATTTTATTCTATATAGGCTGCTATAAATATTGGCAAGACCTTTGTATTTTCTTGGCTCTTAATCCTGGGAAAGAGAGTAAACATAAGCACTTATTAGGTGTACTTTCTCTTCTCCTAGAATATCTTTCCAAGGAGGCATCACACCAGCGCGACCATTACGAATTGATTCTTCAATTGCACGTTGTGAACCACCATATAACCAAATGTTATCTGATAACTTTGGTGCGCCCATAGGTAAACCAAGCGCCAAACTACCTTGACCGTCTGGACCATGACAACCAGCACAGATTCCAAACTTCGCTTTACCAGCTTTAGCAAGATCAGCATTGACAGAGCGACCACTTAAACTAATAACATAAGCAGCAACTTCTTTAACACCTTCTTCACCGCCAAGAGCTCCAGCCCAAGGCATCATGCCGGTCGCCTTACGTCCATGCATGATACTTTCTTTGATTTTTTCTGGAGTACCGCCAAATAACCAATCTTTATCAGCTAGGTTAGGAAAACCCGTTGTACCATGAGCATCAGAGCCATGACATTGAGAACAGTTTTGAATAAATAAGCGTTGACCTACTTTTAATGCTTCACTATCAGTTGATAAGTCTTCGATAGTTCGTGCAGCATAGGCTTCAAAAATAGGACCGTACTTTGCGTCAGCTTGTGCAACTTCACGGTCATATTGAACTAAAACACCTGAGTCTTTAGCTAAATATTCAGCAGTTTTTGCTTTTGATTCAGCAATATTCAATATGCCTTGGTTGGAACTCTTCCAGCCCAATAAACCAGTCCAGTTACCTAATCCATAAAGTGCAATATAACCAAATGCCCAAATGATAGTTAATAAGAAAAACGTGCTCCACCATTTAGGTAAAGGGTTGTTTAATTCTTCAATGCCGTCGAAGGAGTGCCCCATTGACTCTCCCTCTTCAACGCCTGCAAAGTTCTTTAAGCACCAACGTAGTAGAATAAAGCAACCTACTAGCGAGCCTAGGGTAAGAACCCAAACCCAAATATTCCAGAAGCTAGACATTATTATTAGTCTCCTGTTTGCTATCTGTATCAAGATGACGTGCTTTATTCTGTTTAGTTACTTTGTCTTCTTCAAAAATTGAATTGGCAACTTCATCAAATGATGATTTGCGTTTTTTTGAAAATGACCAAACGACTATAATAATAAATAACGCCAATATAAGGAGGGCAAAAAACCCTCGAAGTGTTCCGTAATCCATAAGGTTCAACTTATTTCAATGCATGACCCAATGATTGCAAATAAGCAACCAGGGCATCCATTTCAGTTTTACCTTTAACTGCATCAGCAGCGCCATCGATTTCAGCCTGAGTATAAAGAGGAATAGCATTGCCATTTTCATCTTTATGACTACGATTGCGTGTTAACCAATTAAAAGTCTCAAGTTTCTTACCTGTAATTTCACCATCAAGGGTATTAGTGTTTAACCAGTTATACGCTGGCATGTTTGACTCTGGCACAACCGAACGAGGATCAGTTAAATGCGCAATATGCCAATCATCACTATAACGTCCACCAACACGAGCTAGATCAGGACCGGTACGTTTTGAACCCCATAAAAATGGATGCTCCCAAACATGCTCACCGGCAACACTATAGTGACCATAACGCTCTGTTTCTGCCCTAAATGGACGAATCATTTGACTGTGACAGTTATTACAACCTTCACGAATATAGATATCACGACCTTCCATTTGTAGGGCGGTGTAAGGTTTTAAGTTATCAACTGGCGTAGTGGTTTCTTTTTGGAAGAACAACGGCGTGATCTCAACTAAACCACCGATACTGATAGCCAAAACAGTAAAGAGGAAGAACAAGCCAACATTCTTTTCAACGCTTTCATGTGAATTTTTCATGTTTGTTCTCCTTAAACCGCTTCAACGGGCTTAAGACTTCCGTCTTTTGCGCCAATAGTTTTAAACATGTTGTAAGCCATTAATATAAAACCAGCTACAACGAGAACGCCACCTAAGAAGCGAATAAAATAGAATGGATACGATGCAGTTAAGCTTTCAACAAAGCTGTAAGTTAACGTACCGTCAGTATTTACTGCGCGCCACATTAACCCTTGCATTACGCCTGAAATCCACATGGCAACAATATAAAGAATAATGCCGGCAGTGTGTAACCAAAAGTGAACGTTGATTAAACGAATACTGTACATACGACCTTGATTAAATAGCACTGGAATTAAGTGGTACATAGCACCAATTGAGACCATAGCAACCCACCCTAAAGCACCTGAATGTACGTGACCAACAGTCCAGTCAGTATAATGAGATAAAGCATTAACTGATTTAATTGCCATCATTGGTCCTTCAAAGGTAGACATACCGTAGAAAGATAAAGAAACAATTAAGAAACGCAAAATAGGGTCATTACGAAGTTTATGCCATGCTCCAGAAAGAGTCATAATACCGTTAATCATACCACCCCAAGAAGGAAGGAATAATACGATTGACATAACCATACCAACCGATTGTGCCCAATCTGGAAGTGCGGTGTAATGTAAGTGGTGAGGACCAGCCCAAATGTATAAAGATACTAATGCCCAGAAATGAACAATAGATAAACGGTAAGAGTAAACAGGACGTTCAGCTTGTTTAGGGACGAAGTAGTACATCATACCTAAGAAACCAGCTGTTAATAAGAAACCAACGGCATTATGACCATACCACCACTGCATCATGGCATCAATTGCGCCAGAATATATAGAGTATGATTTCATTGCTGAAACAGGGACAGCCATTGAATTACCAAGATGTAGAACTGCAACTGTGATAATAAAACCACCGAAGAACCAATTAGCTACATAGATATGTGACGTTTTACGTTTGATTAGCGTGCCAAAAAATACTATGGCATATGAAACCCAAACAAGAGTAATAAGAATATCGATTGGCCATTCTAACTCTGCGTATTCTTTTGATGTGGTATAACCCAAAGGCAAAGAAATAGCAGCCGATAAAATAACCGCTTGCCAACCCCAAAAAGTGAAAGAAGCTAATTTGCCACCGAATAATCGAGTTTGACAAGTTCGCTGTACCACATAGTAAGAAGTAGCAAATAAGGCACTTGTACCAAAAGCGAAAATTACCGCATTGGTATGTAGTGGACGAAGACGAGAGTAGGTTAACCAAGGTGTATCAAAATTTAACGCAGGCCAAATTAATTGTGCCGCGATAAGTACACCTACAAGTGTACCAACGATTCCCCAGATTACGGTCATCACAGTAAATTGACGTACAACATCGAAGTTGTAGTCTACTGCTGACGTATTACTTTGAGTCATGTTATGGATTCCGCAGTGTTATTATTAATGAGAATAGCTTTTATCGATTTAATTTATTCGTAAACAACAAAAAAACGAACGATATTTGTACTATTTCTGTTTGTTTGCCAAATGGCGGTGATATATGTCACAAAAGCGAGCTAAATGCGCTATATACAAGACAATTTTACCTCTTCGTGGTGATGTAAATCAACCATCACAACTGTTTAATTTTGACCTAGATCAAGTTTTAACTCTATTGACCATAAATACTGTATGGGTATAAGAGTAAGAGCTTAAAACAGAGCCTTTAATTATTGAGCTAAAAAAGAGTAAAAATTAAACAGATACAACCAATTAACAAGATAGACTATTTTTTAAAAATCAGCTAGTTTACTGAGTTTATCTTGTTCAAGTAGTTGGATTTTCTTCCCTTCTACTTGAATTAATTGCTCTTTTTGAAACTTGGAGAAAACACGACTAAGGGTTTCTCTGCGTAAACCTAAAAAGTTAGCAACATCATTTCGGTTAATGGGTAATTCGATGTAATCGTCATTACCTGTATAATCAGCGTTTCTTTCGATTATATTTAAAAGAAATGCAGCCAATAAACTATCAGCGGATTTTTTACCTATGTATGCTTGAAAGTTCCTTTGTCTGACATAACTTTGTCGGCTAAGTAGATCAATAAAGTTTTGCTGAATTTCTGGTACTAAATTACCACAAGAAGTCATTTGTTCAACACACACTTTACAAACTGAGCTGTCACCAACTGCAATAGCAGTGTAATTATATGTTTTTAAATATAAAGCATCTTCACCAATGAGCTCACCAGGAAAACGTAGCCCAATAATATTTTCTTCATCATCATCCGTTTGTTGGCATAATTTATAGGCACCAGAAGTAACCGCATAAATATCAGTTAAAGGAGCTGATTGTTGAAAAAGCACTTTGCTGGCAATTCTTCTATGCAAATAGCTATCAGATAAATTTATTGACTGATTTACTGTTGTAACAGGCTGACAAACTGAATTCATGGAGCAGTCTTCACATTCCACATATTTGGTTTGGTCATTTTTTGATTTACATTGACTAGGCACAGTTATTACTTCTTTGGTAGCATAGATATATCCATGTTACCTCAAGATGCAGGATTCAGCCATATTGAAGTATCATGAGTATGTATTCAGGTCGCTTAGTTTAAGGGAGTCAAGTAATAATAACAATTGCTTGAACTTAGAAAATTTCAATGATTAAAATTATTACCGTTATATTATTTATTTTCAATATATTAGCTTGTGATCCAATACAGCAAGCATCTAGCAGGGGAGATATTCAACTTCATTCCTCTTTCACTTGTTTAACAAGCCAAAATAAATGTGATGTAAACTCTAAGTTTGGTCGCTTCAATATACAATTTTCAGGTGAAGCTATACAAGAAAGAATAAAAACAGAATTACCTTTTCAAATACAACTAAAATTTGATGCTGCAGATGAAACACATCAATTAAAAAACATATCAAGTTATCTTGAAGGTAAAACCATGTTCATGGGGAAAATACCGGTTTTTTTTCAAAATAATAAAACCAATGTTATGGTTGCAGAAAGTTTACTGGCAAGTTGCTCTGAAGAAGTAATGACGTGGCGACTATGGTTTCAGGTAGAAATAGTTGCTGATGGTGAAATTCAGCAGCAAGACTTTTTTATAGATTTTGATAGTGAAAGACTTTGAATAAGTTAGTAGTTAGTAGTTAGTAGTTAGCAGTTACGAGTTATGAAGAACATGTTTCATTCAGTTTCTTCGCTACTCGTAACTCGTTTGCTTACAACTGGTCTCTATATATTATTAGTAACATCAACGGACAGTTTTAATTTTTGTCCTGGCTGTAAATATTTTGTTCTACTTAAGCTATTCCAGCGTTCAATATCACTGATACGGACATTGAATTTGTCCGCAATGCGAGCGAAAGAATCTCCATTACGTACCTTGTAAGTTATATTACGCATAATTGCTTGTTCAACACTAGAGTTTATTCTCGCTGTTTCAGCTCGTTTATTCGATGAAGAAGGCTTTTGCCAAATAACTAACTTTTGACCAAGTTTTAAGGTGTCACGCGGAGCAAAACCGTTCCATTTAGCTATTTTACTGCCTTTGACTTTATAATGTTGACCGATATCCCAAAGATTATCGCCAGAAACAACAGTATGCGTTACTTTTAAACCTTTTTGTGGTCTAGCTTGTTTTTTTGCTATACGTTGATCTTGAGAGAGTATATAGCTATCAAGTGACTTTGCTGCAACAGGAATAAGTAAATGATTTCCTGCCCTTATTTGATTTCCGTTAATGCCATTCACTTGGCGAATTAAATCGATACTTGTATGAAATTTATTAGCAATATAACCTAAATTATCACCATTTTTAATTTTATAACGTTGCCAAGCTAAACGATCATTCTTATTCAGTTTTGCTAAACTCTGCTCGAAACTTTCAACTTTATGTTTGGGTAAAAGCAAACGGTGAGGGCCGTCTGGATCGGTTGACCAGCGGTTGAAACCAGGGTTTAAACGTTGTAATTCAGTCAGTGATAAATTAGCTAAGCTTGCCGCTTTGGCTAAGTCGAGCTGTGACTTAATGTCTACTTGGCTGATCACTTCTTCATTGGCTATTTCATAAAGACTAAGGTTGAATTGCTCTGGACGCTTAATTATATCGGCAAGCGCAAGTAACTTAGGAACATAGGCTTTGGTTTCTTTAGGTAAATCTAGCGCCCAAAAATCCGTGTTTTTCCCTTTGCTTTTATTTTTGTTTACTGCCCGCCGTACCCGTCCTTCACCTGAGTTATAGGCAGCTAGAGCAAGTAGCCAATCGCCATCAAAGTATTTATGCAAATACTTCATGTATTTTATCGCACCCTCTGTTGAAGCAATAACATCACGACGACCGTCATACCACCAGTTTTGCTTCATGCCAAAGCGTGTTCCTGTACCTGGAACAAACTGCCACATGCCTGAAGCTCTACCATGAGAATAAGCAAAGGGATCAAAGGCACTTTCAACTATAGGTAATAATGCTAGTTCAATGGGAACATTGTTTTTCTCAAGCTCTTCAACAATATAGTACAAAAATGGCTCAGCACGTTTGGCTACTCTGTTTAGATAACTTGGGTGTTTAACGTACCAATCACGTTGTACTGCAACACGCCTATTTTCAGGCACATTAAAGGTTAATTGTCCACGAATACGCTGCCAGACATCATTGTTGCTTTGCAATGAATCATTTTTTAGGGAGAAATCAACATCATCGACTGGGTGGATAACATCAATATTTTCATCAATCAGTAATGCTTGGTTAATGTCGGCAGTTGAAGCTATAAATTCGGGTACTTGCGTTGTTTGGTTAGTACTATCTTGTGAAATTGAAGTGCTTTGACAACCACTTAGAAGAATTAATGCAGGGAATAAAAAATATTTCATGAACAACCAATGATAATTTGAAAAATGAATAAGGTATTAATTGCATTTTGTTAATGCAATTAGCGTCAAGGTTAACACGTTAAAATTGGTCTTTCCAGCGTCTAATAGTGGTGAAAGCATCAAGACTAGTTGCTTGAGTATTGTTATCAAACTGCTTAGCACTCTCTTGTAGTGCGTGTTCATGACTTCGTAAAAATGGATTGATTTGTTTTTCAATCATAATAGTCGATGGAATTGTAGCTTGTTCTTTGGCGCGCAATTCATCCACTCTTTTACTATAATTAATTAAAATTTCGTTTTTTGGATCAACACTTAAGGCAAACTTCAGGTTAGCTTGGGTATATTCGTGGGCGCAAAATACTTTTGTACTTTCAGGTAAATTTGATAACTTGGTGAGTGAATTTAACATTTGCTCTGCAGTGCCTTCAAAAAGCCTACCACAACCACCTGAAAAAAGTGTGTCGCCACAAAATAGAAGAGGCTCTAAGCTGCCTTCTGCAAAGTAGGCAATATGGCCAGAAGTATGTCCCGGTAATTCGATTACATTAAAGTTGATGGCAAGATCAGATAAATTGACAACATCATTTTGTACTAATTTGGTATCACAACAAGGAATATTCTCTTGTGCTGGTCCATAAACGGTGAGAGGCCATTGTTTTTGTTGACAATAAGTTACTAGCTTTTTTATACCTCCGGTATGATCTACATGATGATGAGTAATTAATATAGCGTTAAGTACCAATTGGTTATTTTCTAAAAAATTGATACAGACATCAGCATCACCAGGATCAACCAGTGCAGCCTTATTTTTATTGGCGATAGCCCATATATAATTATCAGAAAAAGCTTCTAAAGCAGTAACACTAACTGTTGAATTGCTTGTATTAATTGAAGTCATCTAGAATTTCCAACTTGCTTAAGACGTATAGTTAATTATACTGAAATTATCCGTAATACCAATTGAAAAAGTTTCGCTAAGTGATGAACTTATTAATTCAATTGGTATAAAACACACTTAAACAACTTAACTTAACTTAACTTTATGAAACCCGCATTAGCATTCAGGCAACCTCATTATCCTAAGTCTTGGCAAGAATTACCTAATGGCGCGATTATTTTGTCGGCCATAGAAGAAGTTTTACAACCATGGTGGCAAAAATTCTTTGGTTATCATTTACTAAAAATTGGCGCTTTGAGCCATGAAATTTCTTGTGAAGCAAGTCCAATTAAACATCAAGTTAGTTGTTGTTTTAGTCCTACAATTTCTGGTTCTCAAAGAGATTGTAAGGCTGATATTGTTGGTGAACTCGATGATTTACCATTACTTGAGCATAGCGTAGATGTATGTCTACTTAGCCATGCTTTAGAGTTTTCATTAGATCCCCATCATGTAATTCGTGAAGCGAACAGAGCACTTATTCCAAATGGTTACCTCATTATTACCGGGTTTAATCCATTGTCTTTGGCCGGGCTTAATCGAGCAATACCTTATAGAAGAAAGCAAATCCCTTGGAATGAACACTTTTTCTCTCCAATGCGAGTGAAAGATTGGTTACATTTAATGGGCTTTGAAATCCTTACCGATGAGCGCTGTTTGCATAGCAGTTTGGCTGGAAAAGTCAGTGACAATGCCGTGGCTAATTATTGGCGTAAATTTGCTAGTAATTACTTAACTAGCTTAGGATCTGTTTATGTCATTATAGCTAAAAAAAGAGTTTTGCCTTTAACGCCGATAAAACCAAAATGGCAAATAAGGGCTAAATTCACTCCGGTGAAAGTGCCTACCATGAACGTTCATTCGAGTAATAAAAACAATAAAAAAACTGCCTCATAAATCAACATGAAACACTTGCTGTTAAGGCATGAAAATTAGTAAGTTATCGAGTATGATATTTTAATAACCTTAGAAAAAATTGAAAAATAATGAATAGAAATAATCTAGAACAATATTTGGGTAAATTATTAACGCCTGAGCGAATAAAAGATTACGCCCCTAATGGATTGCAAATACAAGGGAAGGAAGAAATTACAAAAATAGTTACCGGTGTTACAGCATCACAAGCATTAATTAACCGAGCTATTGATGAAAAAGCCGATGCGATAATAGTTCACCATGGGTATTTTTGGAAAAATGAATCTTATGTTATTCGTGGTATGAAGCATAAACGCATTAAATCTTTGCTTGATAATGACATTAATTTATTCGCGTATCATTTACCACTCGATATTCATCCCACTTTAGGTAATAACGCACAGCTAGCAAAGCTGCTAAATATTGACGTGACAGGGCCACTCGAGTTAGGGAATGATCTAAGTGTTGCTATACAAGGCATCTTACCTGAAGTTTACTCAAGTGTAGCATTAGCTCAAACAATAAATGAAAAACTCAATCGAACATGCCTGCATATTGCTCCCCCATCAAATAAAGCAATTAAAACAATTGCGTGGTGTACAGGAGGAGGTCAAGACTATATTGAACTTGCAGCAGAGCAGGGAATTGATGCTTTTATCTCTGGTGAGGTTTCAGAAAAAACCACTCATATTGCTCATGAGATGGATATACATTTTTTTGCTGCAGGCCATCATGCAACTGAGCGTTATGGTGTTAAAGCATTAGGTGAATGGTTAGCAAAAGAATATAGCATTGATGTTGTATTTGTTGATATTGATAATCCAGTTTAATCTATACCCACTGTAAATAATAAGTAAATAATAAGTAAATAATAAGTAAATAATAAGTAAATAATAAGTAAATAATAAGTAAATAATAAGTAAATAATAAGTAAATAAAAAAAGCCCACTTCTGTCAAAAAAGTGGGCAGTATTTTTATTTTAACGGTGATTATTCACTTGTTTGATTAGCAAATGTCATTTTGTATCCTGTTGCAGAATTAGTATCTTTCTCTAAGATAATAAATTGAGTTCTACTTTCTTCATCGAGAATTAATTCGGTAGACGTAAGGATGATCTCACTACTATCAAGTTTACCAATAATATAAACGGTATAAGTATTATTGAGTAGCTCTACAGCGCTTGGATTTGCAAATGTTGCGGTTAAAGACTGGTCGGCAGTTTCGATAACTTCATCATTTCTCACAAAATAAGCTTTAATGCTGCTGAAATCATCAATAATTTCATCTTGATCAATTAAATTAATGACTGTCATTTGATGACTATAAATGCTTTCATTTTGATTATTGTCAACGACGAGTGAATTAACTGTTATTTCTATTTCGTCAATATAACCATCACCATCTTCATCGATATCACCATCGCCGTCTTCATCTACTGCTTCTTCTAGAAGGTAGAAAAATATGGTTTTATCTGTGTTCTCGTTTAGTGGTAATAAATGATTACTGATAATTGGACTTTGATCATTTGACGTAACCAAACTCATACTATAATCTCCAGAATTAGTAATAATTGACGGGCTAAACTGTCCAAAAGCAAGCGCAGAAACTTCAGGGGAATCATCAATGTTATTAATATGAAAATCAAAAGATTTTTCATATTCGCTAAGTAATTCGTGCTCTACAATGCCGTTATAGACACGATAACTAGCCTCAGCATTAACGTCGGAATATTCTACAATTGATGATGTTGATATCTTGTCTAACGTAAAAGGAGATGAACCTGCACCTGTATTCTCTCGAATAACCATAATGTATTCAGCGGCGTAAGGAAAAGAAATATCTTCAGATGTATACAAAAGTTCATTGCTGCCTGCTGAGGTGAGATAGAATATATAATCATCTTGAGCAATTTTTTGGTTGTCTGTCATTACAGTATAAGTTGTTTGGCTTAATAACTCGGCTTCATTGAACGTTTCATTATGCTCTGAGTAATAAATATCTACACCTTCTGAGAGAGTATGCATATTTAGCACTCTAATATTGAATACTTCATCGTCGTTATCATCATCAACTTCATCATCATCTCTGACAGGAATTTCGTAAAACAATACGTTTGGTGCTGTAATATCCTCTGATATTACAATAAATTTAACAGTATCGCTGTCCACTTTTAATTGGTTTTCATAAATAGTTTCCAGATCATATTGATTGTCGTATTCGTTTTGCCAAGCAAGACCAATATCGTAAGTATCAGTTTCATATGTTAATTGGCTGCTAACCTTTGTGAATAATACTGCTGAGTGGGTTTTTTCATCAAAATCATCATCATCATCTTGGTCAACTGTTAAATGTATGCCCGGTGCATTAGCCGACAAATTATACAGTTGAATATAACCTGTACCGCTATCAGAACTGCTACTGCCACAGCCAAATAGACTTAATGAAAATATTAGGCTAAGCCATAAGGCTAAAGACTGTTTACCTGTGCGATAAATAAAACTAGTGAGTGTCATTTGTTTTCCTTTTGTTATTTAGCTCTCAGTACTTCAAATTTAAGGCGAAAGAATCCCTTAGCTTGAATGCTAATTTTTAAAGTTTTTAAAGAGGTAGTTAAGTTATACCAAACGGATTAATAAATAGTCCGATTGGTATTATTACTAGTTGATAGAGTGCATTGTATTGCGGAAGTTCACTATACACACATGGCTTTACATTTCTTTACTTAACCTTACAAAAGGGAGATGGTTATCTGGATTTTGAGTTTAATTCATACAACAAAAAAAAGAGTGAAAGCACAATAAGTGACAACACTCTTTTTAAAATTTCTTTGCAACTAACGTTTAATCGTTAGTAAATCACACCGCTTATGCGCGAGCTTCTTTAGCTTCGATAGTACAAGCTTTTTCTTCAATGATTAAGCCAGCTTCAACAGCGTCAATTGCACGTTGGTCATGCTTGTTTGCAGGGCAACCACAAGTGTGATCACTAACGTTGTGTAAACGAGCTTGCTCTAAGTGCCATTGTGCTACTTTAATATGTTGATCTACATTCATTTTACTTCTCCAGGAGGATAATCTATTAAGGCTTAAATCTATCAGAATTGATAAGATGTGTGATTGTAGTAAAAATTACGCTTATGTCTAGAAATATTTGAGAATATCTTAAATATTTGTTCTATATCAAAGAGTGGTGGTTTGGTTGATGTTAAGTGGTTAATGACATATAAGGCACCTTGACCTAAAGTTCTCTATTTAGGCTTAATATAGCTTGCTCTCTATAATGAAATTGATACTTTTTATCTAACAAGGTGTCAAGTTGAAGCTTATGTAATGATTGCTTTATCTTATCATTGCCAGTGATTACTATGACTTGCTTACCATTTGCTTTAGTACGATCCACTAGATCGACAATCATCACTGATGTTGTTGTTCCAATTAGTTTAGCTTGCGATAAGTCTATTATCAGTGTGGTAAAGTCAATGTTTTCGGTAAAACGGCGCGATAACTCTCTTGAAACAGCAAAGCTTACCGGACCATCAATTGCCAGTAATAAAGTACTGTCTAGTATTTTACTTGATATTGCATTGCTTTCATCTTTTACTATTTCTAAACCTTTTTTAAAAGTAATGTTATCTAGTTGAATATTCGTCAACCTGTCTAAGGTAACAAGGTTTGCTATGAACATACCTACTAATACAGCCGTGATCAAATCGACAAAAACAGTTAAGAATAAAACGAGCAACATTAAAGAAGCTGAAAACAACCCCACTTTGTCAATTTGACTAATAAAACGCCAGTCAATTATATCAATACCTACTTTAATCAACATGCCTGCAAGTACAGCATGAGGAATAAACTGTGCGTAGTCTGAAGCCCAAAGAGTGATAACTAAAAGCGCGATTGAATGTGTCATCCCTGATAATGCAGTTTTACCACCTGCTCGAATATTAATAGCGGTACGCATGGTAGCGCCTGCGCCAGGCAATGCACCAAAAAGTCCGGCAATGCTGTTACCAATACCTTGGCCAATCAACTCTTTGTCACTCAAATGGTGTGTTTCAGTCATAGTGTCAGCAACCATTGATGTTAAGAGGGAATCTATAGAGCCTAATACTGCTAATAAAAATGCAAAATAAATTACATCGTATAGCGCTGCAGTGGAAAGGGTAGGAATGATCATTTCGGGAAGCCCACTGGGAATTTCGCCAATAGTAGGGATGTTATACTCAGTTAAATAAATAGCATTAATGGTTGTTAATACAACGAGAGCAAATAAAGGTGCGGGAATGATTTTGGTTAGTTTCTTAGGCCAATAGACCATAATAGCTAACGATATTATTCCAATGATGGTGGCTGAAGCATTTAAGTGGTTTACTGAGTCATTAATTTTCGTTAAAGCTGAAAGGGCATTGCTATAGCCAATCAGCCCAACCAATGGTGAAACTTGTAGTAAAATAATAATGATACCTATGCCACTCATAAAGCCAGAGATAACAGGATAAGGCACCATAACAAAGTACTTCCCAAGCTTTAATAGACCAAAAATCATTTGGAATATGCCTGCCAAAATGACACAACTAAAAGCTAATGAGAGACCATTTTCAGGATTGTTTGCAATCATTTGCGTTAGCACTAATGCCATTACTACGCTCATTGGCCCCGTAGGACCTGATATTTGAGTGGCAGTCCCACCAAATAGAGCAGCAAAGAAGCCAACAAAAATAGCACCATAAATGCCGGCTATTGCCCCAGCTCCAGAGGAAACACCAAAAGCGAGAGCAAGCGGTAATGCAATTACTGCAGCGGTTAGGCCTGCAAATATATCGGAAGTTATATCCTTGCTAGATATTTTATTAAACAAATTAAAAGCGCTGCCTTGAATTGTTCATTTGTTTGATAGATGAACTGCTTACAATTCAATCAATATAAGCATCAAAAATAAGACTATGCTATTAGACTTTGGTGGGCAGAACGATTTTAATGGTGACACCATCAGGAGAGTGATGATTTTCAGCACTGATTTCCCCTTGATGAAATTGACAAATTAATCGAGCAATATATAGGCCTAAACCTAGGTGGGGTTGCTCCTGTTTTTTGTTGTTGCGTAATGAAACCATAGAGTCAAATAAGCTCTCACTAAGCAACTCAGGTAATAAAATGCCATTATTGTTAATTAATAGCTCTGCATGTCCATTTCGGTGTTTTAATTCAAGGGTAATAACCTTGTCTTGGCTAAATTCAACAGCATTATTGATGACTTTATCTAGTAACTGTACTATATGCTCTGGCGAACCACGAAATGTTAGCTTAGAAATTTCAGTGTTTAAGTCAAAAGTAAAATCACTATAAACTTGCCGATAACCTGCAATACAACCAGAGACAACTGTTTTTAAGTCAAACACAACTTTATCTGTTCTAGTAAGCATTTGTTCAAGGCGAGTCGCCTCACTCATATTGGTTAAAATCAAATTTAAGGTGTTAATTCCCGTTTGTGCGCGTTCAATATAAGGATTTATTCCGTTATTTTCGTCGATGCTTTTATCTATATTCTCATCGGTAGATAAACGTTGTTTTTCTTGCAAAGCAAGATTTTCCAGAGAAGTTTTTACTACCGCAATAGGAGTTCTTAATTCATGAGATAGGCGAGAAGACATGCTCTCTAAGTAATGATTATATTCACTGAGTCGATTGACCGCTGTTGTGAAACTACGTGATAAATCACCGATTTCATCATGACTTGTAGAGACGGACATCTCGCCAATAATACGCCCTTGTGTATCTATTGCTTGCTCCGCTTGTGTTGATAAATGTCGAATACGTGATGAGATACGTGTGGCAAAAATAATGAAGGTTAATGCGCCTAAAATCATAATAGCCAAAATTACAGTAAATAATTTTTCTAAAGCACGATTCCTTAAAGTGCGAATACCATTGGTAGTTTCTTCAACAATCACAGCACCTTGCACCTTATTGTTTATGAAAATAGGGTAGGCGGCAGACAATACTAATGCTTGTTTGTCTGTAGTTAATCGCCATTGTGACGTTGCTTTACCTGTTAAAGCACTAACAATATGCTCACCGCTTAAGTGTCTGGCATCGTATAGTTTATCAATAAAATCTGTTGGTGGTTTTGTGAGTACTTTGTAATATAAAGGCAGTAATACTTGTTGTTTAAATTGATACCAAAGACTACTTTTTTCACTCTCACTTGCAGGCTTTTCTTTTTCATGCCAAACGCCGCTAGCTGATTTTAACGAACCGGCACTGGCAAGAACTCTATGGTGCTGATCTACCACCCAAATACTAGAGTTAGTATAGCGCATGCCTTTCACGATACGTTCAATTTCAGGTGAGGGGACGAGTATGGTGCCAAGGCTTTCAAGCTTGCTTGGATCGGCAGAGCCAATTGCTGAAACAACTTCACCTGCTGGCTGATTAATATCAAAAAAAGCAAAGGCAATTTTATCGCCTAGGGTTTTTAAAGGTACACGTAATTCAATATTATAACCTTGAGGGGTAATCAACCAATGGCCTTGAATATGAGGCGCAGGTTTTGGAATGTCATCAGTATTCTCTGTTATGCTAAAAGCGGATATCCAGCCTGCTTGTTTATTACTGATGATGAAACGATTTAGGTTATTGTTTTGGTCGCTAAATGATAAAGCTAAATGATCGTTGTTGATTATGCTTCGGCTATTTTTTCCACGAAAGATAACTTGGTTATCAACCACTTGAAAAAATAAATATAGATACTTATCGTATTTTCCTACACTCGCTTTAAAGTTTAGACTTAAAGGTTCGTTAGCAAATAGCTGTTGTTGGTGGTTATAGAAATGCGCTCTTTGAGAAAAATAGGGCCAGTCGTTATGCAAACCGTCAAGTTGAATAGCCTCAGTTAGTTGATAACCATATAAGTCTTTTCCCTGTTCAACATTAGGTAAAAAACTTGCTTGATTTTTAAATAAATTTTCACGTTCGTGTAATGCTGTAGCTAAAGCTCTAGCAGTGCCAACCAATGTTTGTTCTTGACCAAAACGCAGATATTTCTCCATTTCCCATACGTACTGATAGCCAAACCAAGGAATGATGAATAAGAAACTGGAGAGCAATAATAGTTTTGCTCTTAAACCAAATCGCAGTTGAAAAGCTTTTCTACTAGTCATGTTCACTCGTATTATCAATGTCACTTAACCAACGATAGCCCATGCCGTAAACTGTTTCGATACAGTCAAAGCTTTCATCGGTTTTAATGAATTTTTTACGAATACGTTTTATGTGAGATGTGATAGTGCTGTCATCAACATAAATCTTTGAGTCAGTCATTAATTGTGTGCGATTTTTTACGTGCCCAGGGTGTTTTGCTAACGCATGTACTAACCAAAATTCAGTAATGGTTAGATCAATGGGTTTTTTATGCCAAGTAATGGTCATACGCAGACTATCAATTGTTAATGGGCCTGTTTTGGTGATATGTTCATCACTAACGGGCTGTTTAAATGCTTCTTGACGACGAAACAACGCTGATATTCGGGCAGTTAAATGAGGTAAACTGATATCTTTGGTTAAATAATCATCCGCACCTATACGAAGTCCTGAAACGGTATCAAAATCATTATCTCGAGCGGTCAAAAATATAATAGGTAAACTGGCAGATTTGGCGCGTAATTGCTGACACAAAACAAAACCACCATCATATTCTTCATTTAAGCCAATATCTAAAATCACTAAGTTAGGTAAGCGTAAATTAAAGGCTTGTGTTGCGGTTTCTCTATTTGCGTAAGTTTGCACTTGGTAGCCTTGAGTACGCAAAACATCGGCATAGTTTTCTCGTATGGCAGCTTCATCTTCAACAATAGCAATTCGTTTGGTCATTGGATGCTTCTAGTAAGTTTCGAGTAAGAATAATAAGTTACGCGCAAGAAAAGTAGCGAGTTACGAAAACACTCTCAATGTATTGTCTTCAGTTCTCGTAACTAAAAACTCGCGAATCTTTGCTTTCCATGACTATATCTAAATTTTTCCTATAACGCGCCTAATTTTTAAAATTGCCATATTGTTGCCACAATTGCTCAGTGATTTGCCCTTATTGGAGCATATCAGCGTCCTTTTATTGCGGTTTAATAGCTTTTGTCAACAACAACACACTTTAACAAAATCAGCTATATGAAAGAGGAAATATTATGAACACAGCTAAAAGCATTATCTCAAAAGAAGAATCAAATAATAAGTTACAAGGTCATTTACAAGGGAATTCAAAAAAGATCTTAATTGCTACAGTAGTAATGACCGCTATTTCTAGCACATCGGTTTCAGCTTATGAAAATGACATTGACAAAAAATTAACAGTAGCAGAAAAGCAGCAAGTACAAACTAACAATGAAAATATTGGTTTTGGCACGGGAGCTTTAATTGGTGGTATAGCAGCAGGACCTTTAGGCGCAATATTGGCAGGTGCCGGCGGTGCTTTTATTGCAAAATTCATCAATATAAATGATGAGAATGAAGAGTTAAATATCGCGTTAACAGAAGAAAAACAAGCACACCAACTAACAAATGAGCAGACTCAAAAACAGTATCAAGTAAAATTACAGCGCTTGGAAACTTCTTATCAGCAGCAGTTAGTTACTCTAGAAAGCCAACAGCATCAAACAGGGCAGTTACAAGCAGGGCTATTGCAAGCAGAAAAGCTGTTAATGAGTTTACAGTTCTCTACGGGGTCAAGCGATATTGCGGCGCATTATCAAGAGCAAGTCGCGGCATTGGCACAAATATTAAATAGCTCGCCTAATATGAAAATTGATTTATCAGGTTATACCGATTTAACTGGTGAAGAAGCACTTAATCAAACGTTGTCTAAAGCCAGAGTTGAGTCAGTAAAAACCTTGTTGATGGCACAAGGAGTTGATGAACAACAAATAGCAACTTTTGCTTTTGGTGAAGGAGCGCCTGTTGTGGCGAATAATGAGCATAAAGTGAGCTTTTATGATCGCCGTGTGGTATTGAAATTACACAAACCATCAAAACTAGAAAACACAGAAATAGTAAAGAACCAAATGGCGAATAATCACTAATTTTAATTTTTATAGCTTTAATTGATATTAACTCCCAGTCAGTAGTTGTGTTTTAGATTAATTAAGGAGGTGCTTATCAGAATTTAACTTATGTAATTAGTACAATAAATAACAGGCGTTTTAAAACAAAGCCGAGGTAAAGTATGTGAACCAGCTAATCCTCGGCTTTTAATTATTTCCGAAATAGAAAGGCTTAGAAATATAAATATAAAGTAGATTAGCTATATTTAGTTTTACAAATTTACATGTTGCGATTTACTACATTACAGCCGTGAGAAGAGATAATTAGTAAAATTCTACAAAAACAGTTTACTTATTACCAAAATGCCTATATAGTTGCGCCGTTATTTACACTCCTCTCGTTTATTTAACTGGTTATCCTTTGCGATAATCTATGTTTTGCCTTTCCCTTTCACAGTTAGTCATCACTCAAATTATTAAGCTTAAATTATTGTCTGAGTTATCGAGATATGCTCTCGTATTGAGTTGATATTTATAAATATCTAAAAGTTTTCACACAATAATATAGCTTTTCTTATTCATGCGTTTATCCACTTGGTATAGCGCAAATTAAAAGAGTTTTATTATGTCTTATACATATAAAGGTACGGTTTATTCGATTAAATCGCCGATTAGTTCCATTTCAGTTAACAAACATAATGTTGTTATTACCGATCAAAATGGCCCCAAGTTAATCAAGTTTACTAATGTAGACGATTCAAAATGCTTTTTAGCATGGGTTTATCAAGCTTAGTTAACTAGCAAAAACGTTGATTAAAAACCTCAACTAAAAGATAAGTAAGGAATAGTTCAATTGGATTTTAGTTCTTAAGGTTATTTAGTCAACGATTTTTTCAACATTATTTCCTAACAAAATCCGCCCTTTGAGGCGGATTTTTAGTTTCTATAATTGGTCTATCAAGTAGTTTGAATTCAACTATCCAGTCACTTTTCTTACCAGTGCTCTTCCTACCATGCGCACCTTAGTTGGCAATGGCATGCGCTTTAAGTTGGTTTTAACGGCGCCTTCAGTAAAAGCTGTAGCTTTTGAGTAATCAATATTGATATCTAAAATTACCGCTTTATTATTTTGAGCTAGAGCTCTGGCTTTAGTTAAACCAGATTTAATATCACTATTAGTCTCAATACGCACATATTCTGCGCCAGTTGCCATCGCTAAACCTTTTAATTTGGTTTGTGGTAATACCGTACAAGTTTTACGGTTGTAAGGTATTTGCTGTGCTTGAGCTATTTGTGATAACTCACCATCATTAAATACGCCAATGACTAATCCTAAGTTTTGACTAACCGCTGTCGCCAGTTCGGTTGCTGTCATCATAAACGCGCCATCGCCAACAATTGCATGTACTTCTTGTTGTGGTTTTGCCATTTTAACGGCGATAGCTGCAGGTGTGGCGTAACCCATGCAGTTAAAGTCTGTTGGAGAAATAAATCCATAAGCTTGATGAATTGGCATTAGTTCGGCTGTTAAAAAAGTATGATTACCATCATCAACGACCAAGTGAGCATCATCACTTAGTTGTGCTCTAAGTTCATCAAAATAAAGGACAGGGTTGACTCTATCTTTCGAGTCATGTTGATACCATGATTCGCGATAGGCTTTTTTATCAACGGCAATTTGCTGAGTTACTTGGCTAGCATCTTTAGCTAAGCCCAAAGTTTTTAGCGTGATGAGAAGTTGTTGACAAATTTGTGCAGAATCTCCTTCAATAGCGATGGCGGTTTTAAAATTAGCATCAAAAACATCAGGGTTAATATCAATATGAATTAAATTTTCGGGTAATTGACCGCCGAAACTGCCTGTGGCAATTTCTCCAAAGCGTGTGCCAATGGCTAAAACGCAATCAGCATTGTTAAAAGCGTTTTGCGCGGCAGGGGCTGCCGCAGGGCCAAAACAAAAACCTGCATGTAAAGGATTGTTAGCCGGAAATGCGCTAATACCTTGCATGGTTGTAGCAACCGCGCTACCAATTTGTTCACTTATTGCAATTAAAGTCTTACTGGCATGAACCGCTCCCCAGCCTGCAAATATCGCTGGGTTTTTAGCCTGCATTAGTATTTTTGCAGCGTTTTCAATTTGCTTACACACTTTTGCAGATAAAGCCGGTTGTGTTGGCTTAGTGTAAGTTGGTAGGTCACTAATGCTTGCTTTGTCGAGCTGTAAATTTACTGGTAGTTCAATGAACACCGGGCCAGGTTCGCCTGATATGGCAATGTCATAGGCTTTGTAGATGGTTTCAATCACTTCTGCATGACTATCAATTTTAAAAGCGGCTTTAGTAAATCCTGCGACTAATTTCAGTTGATCTATTTCATGAAGTTGATAGTCAAAATTTGAATCATTGCGAATACCACCCGTGATAACAAGCATTGGGATTCCATCAAGGTAAGCTTCAGCAATTCCACTTGCTGCGTGTGTAACCCCTGCTGCTGGCACTATCACTAATGTACCAATAGAGTCGGTAATTCTGCTGATAGCATCAGCCATAAAACCACCATGACCTTCATGCATTACTAAGTTTGGTGTAATTTGCTCAGAATTATTCAATTCATCATAAAGCTCGGTATTATGAACACCGGGAATGCCAAACGTGTGTTTTACGCCAATTTGCTCTAGTGCGTATCGTGTTAACCATGCGGCTGTCTTTTTCATTATTTAGCTTCCTGTTTGTCTGAATTTGTTGTTTTGTTGTTATTAATTGATTTTGCTGCTTGCTGTGCGGTTAATATGCAACCAGCTAAAAAGGTACCTTCTAGTGATTTTTCGCCACTTGCGCCGCCACCACCAAAGCCAGCAGCTTCCCCTATAGCATATAGGCCATTTATAGGTTGAGCAGTTTCATCAACTACTTGTGAGTTGAGGTTAGTTTGAATGCCACCTAAACTTTTTCGGCTAATAAGTGCTACCTTGATGGCGATAAGAGGGCCGTGCTTTTTATCCTGAATAGGGTGAGGTTTACAGGTTCTTAACTTGTCTGGCCCCCATTTTCTTGCGTGTTCTATTCGCCTTATTTGATCGTCATTCCATTGCGATGATGGTCTTGCCAAAATAGTGTCGTAATCATCTAATGTTTGTTGTAAAACTTTTGTTTCAACTGCGTTTGTTGGCGTTAAAGTATTCATTTTATCGGTTAACTCGCTAATTGAATCTGCAACGATAAAGTGATCACACTCATCTTGCATTTGTTTTACTAATCGATGGTTGCCCAGCAAAGTTTCCTTTAACATAGTAAAGAATTTCTTATCACGGATCATTTGATTATGGTCAACCCCTGAAACCGCAAACTCTTTACTGGCTATTTTCCAGTTAAGTACTTGCCAAGCATAGCCTGATTCTTGTTCACTCATACGGCGGCATAACTCATTAGTGTCAAAGCCTGTAACCATCGGCTCTGGGCCGATACGTTTTGCTTCGCTGTCTAACCAAAGCGCTGATTTACATGGAATTAAGCTTAATCCTTTGTTTTCAAAGGTAGCTTTAGGATCAGGTATGCCTGCTGCGTAGTTCCACATTTTATCTAGATGGGTAACATTGCCGCCAATATTGCTAACTTCATCATGCATAGCACCATCACAGCTTGGGTGAGTTCCGTTTAGCATGTTCTCTGGGGCAGGAGAAAAATGCTTAGGCCAATTGTCTTTTACTTTAGCTAAATTACCGGTGAAACCGCCTGAAGCAACAATAGTACTACTGGCAAAGTACTGGTTGTTTTGAGTGTCTTGACAGCCAATGATTGTCTCGTTAGAGAATAGCAATTTGCTGACTTTGCAATTAAAACCAAAATGGATGTTTTTATCTTTATAGGGAGATATAGCGGCAAGCATTTTATTAACAAGCTCTAATGAAGTTCCCCAAATAACATGGTAGCGGGGTACAGAGTTACCACCTGAAAATAAACCACGTTCAACCCAGTTTACGGCAGGTAAAAATTTCACCCCTAGATTTTTTATATATTGGTAAATATCTTGGTAGCTTTGTTCAACATATAGTTTTGCCCATTGTTTAGGAAAAACATCATCATCAGAAAAGTTGGCAAACGTATGCCAGTCTTTTAATGCTATTTCTGGATTATCAGTAATACCGCTGCGTTTTTGCTCGGGAGTGCCAATAAGCGCCATCCCGCCAAATGCACTTCTGGCTAAACCGCCAATTTTTGTTTGATCTTGTGCATCGAGTATCAGTACTTGTTTATCTTTTTTGGCTAACTCTAATGCAGCAGTTAGTCCTGCAATACCCCCACCAATGATTATGGCGTCATATTGTTTTTCTTTACTTTTACTGTTGATAATATTGGTGTTTTTGTTGTCAGGTAGAGACATAACTCTTGCATCACTTTGGTTGGCATAGCATTATCATAGCTCGACATTTTTTTAACGCTATAGTAAAAATTACCTAATGGCTCAATTACCCTTGAAAGAAACACCTTTAAAAGTAGCTCCCGTTCAACAGCAAGAGCAATTGAACCAGTTTATTGCAAAGCTTTATTTAGCCACTAGTAAAATAGAGTTAGCTGAATATCGTGACTGGGCCTTATCTCAATTACATAATTTAATTGATTTCGATGGCGCAATTTGGAGTAATGGTCATCAGCAAACAGTGCGTTTTCATAACCATACATTAGTTAATGTACCTGAATCTTTAACTCGAAGTTTACTCGAAAACTTATCGATAAACCCTCTGGTTGATAAACTGTTTGATAATTTAGGATCGCCAATAGACATGCGTGAATTAATGGCTGATGAGGATTTTTATCGCTCTGAAATTTATCTGAAGTGTTTTAAGCCTCATGCTATTGAAAGAATTTTATCATCGATTCACCTTGATGAACGTACGGGCTTATTTACCTTGTTAACTTTGTATCGTTTTGATCGCAGCAAGCCTTTTTCTGAGCAAGATAAACAGATGCAGAGGCAAGCCTTATTTCATTTACTTACCGCTGCTAAACATGCGCTGTTTTTACAGCTTGAACACACTGATGATGTCCAAGCAAAAGCGCATAAAAATAGCCATAAAGCTATTTGCGACAGCCAAGGTTACATTCACCAAGTACAAACGAGTTTCATTGATTTATTAGAGCGTTATTATATTAATAAGGGCGAGCCTAAAAACAGTTTATTAAAACTACCTTTTACCTTGGATGTTTCTAAACAAGCTTATGAAGTAGATGGTTTACAAGTTGAACTTAAACCTTTTAATGATTTAGTGATAGTTGAAATTTGGCCACAAGGACCTTTAGATAGTTTATCGATGCGAGAGCGAGAAATAGTACAAACACTGGCCAAAGGATTAACCTTTAAAGAAGCGGCAAGAGAGCTAGACTTATCGCCGTCAACGGTCTCAAATCACCTTTATCGTATTTATCAAAAACTTAATATTGGCAGTAAAAGCGAATTATTTAAGCTGATGCCTTAACGTTTAATTGATCATGTTTGATCTCACGTTTGGATATTGATTTTGTTCGCCCCTTATTATTGAACCGGTCAGGAAGTGTCACATAATAGTCTTTAAGCCTTATCTTTGGATAAAGGTTTCGGATTCGCTTTTATATCAATAACGCCAAATACTGCGGAAATCAAAAGTAAAGGCCGTTGGCCAGAACTCTTGGCTTCCGACAGCTGTTTTTTGTTAGCTAGCGCCTGATGAAAGAGTTTCACCTAGTGCGGAAAGCAGCGCTTGATAAATTGGATTGCAAAACTCAGAGACATCATTTTCATTTTCAGATTCAAATGTTGAGCTCCATTCAACCAAAGTACCATTTTCAATTTCGCTAAGCTGTACTATTCCTATATAATTTTTAACTGCCTCTCTTGCAACTGGCCCAGGGCCGTCATCGATACTATAAGAGAAAGTATAAGAGCTTGGATTTAATTCTATTAAAGTTTCGTGAAAGGCTTCATTTAAGACTCTCATGGCACCAACTTCATTTCCTTTTTTGTCACCAATTGACTCAACTGAGGTAGCGACCCCTGGAGCCCATGAGAGATCATGAAAGTCACATATTGTTTCCCATACTTTGCTTATCGAGGCATTTGTCTCAAGTTTGTTGTAACAGTTTCCCATTTTCTTCTCCTGTTCTCTATTACTGTTGATTCTCACCTAACAATTACTAGGCGGAAAAAATTCCGTGCTTCGGGCTGATATATTTCTGACTAAATTATTATTGAATCTTTTAAATTTACCTTTTTACTAACACATCAATAATAGGTTATAAATTTTTAATTTTGTAATTATTTGTTGAAAATAGGGAGGCTCATTTGGAATGGAAATACAGCTCTTTAATTTAGTCCAACGATTATATAATTTAACAGGCAGGGAGGTGCTTTTCTCTTTTATGCTAAAGCACAATAAAAAAAAGATATTTTTTGAAAATTACACTATTCTTTTCTATAATTTATGCTGTTCATTATTTGAGCACAGGACACTTTGATTGAGATCCTGTTGCTGTTCAATTGGAGTGATTAAACACAATAGACTTTTATTTACATGGAGAAAAAATATGTCTATTCCAAAAATAGTGGTGATTAACTTTACAACTGATATAAGCGACCGAAAAGTTCAAACAGTTGTTCGCGCTGTTAATCGCCAAATTATCGAAGATTTTATGCCCACATGGGGCGTAGGTAGAGAATTGCAATTACAAGCGTCATCATTTGACCCAACACTTGATGAAGATATTTTAAAGGAAGATATTGTACGGGGATCGGCTGCTTTGTATTTAGTTGATGAAGCAACCGTTCAAGGAGCAATGGGTTATCATGCGCTGAATAATTCAGGTGTTCCTTATGGATTTGTTTACACCAATTTATCTAATGGTGATGATTGGTCTGTTACACTTTCTCATGAAGCTCTTGAATTAATTCTTGATCCAAATGTGAATGCTTTAGTTATTGGACCAGATCCTGAAGGCTCTAACGATACTGTACTTCACACGTATGAAGTCTGTGATGCAGTCGAGCGAACCAGTTATTTTATTGATGAAATCGAAGTATCAAATTTTGTTACACCTGCGTATTTCACCAGTGGTGATGAATTAGGCACAAGAAATGACTTCTTAGGCATGGGAGTTACATCCTTTGGTGCGCTAAAAAATTGTCATCTTGCCTATTTGCACTTAAACCAAGGTTGGAAGACTTATTTCGGTGAAAGTAATATCGCTGTGAACAAAACCAGAAATGACTTCATACGTTCTAAGTGTATAGATGCGTGGCCTGATGATAAAGTTTTAGATGATATTATCAATAAATGCGGTAATGATAAGGTACGCTCTTTGCGAAGAACAGGAAGACATCAAAAACTGTTCCCCGATCAAATGATAAATAGATAAAATAGAAGAAAAGCCGCCATAATTAATGTTATGACGGCTTTTAACTAAGACCCTACATTCACAAGTTATCTTGTAATCCGTTATTTGATATTGAAATACTTCTTCTCAGGTTCTTAAGTGCTTTGCTTTCATGGGTAAAATCCTTTTATTTCCAATATTATTGTGCATCGACTGGGCAGTCGTGTAATAACTATTATTATTTAACCGAAAGTGCATTCTATATAGGAGGTTTACTAGAAAAATTAGTTTGTAATTTCTCAATACTTGTAACATCTAGCGACTTATCTCGAAAAACATCTTTCCACAGTTCTTGGTACTCAATATACTCACTTTTTGAAATATGATTATCAATAAGTTTATCAATCAATAAGTTTAATCGTTTGAGTGTATTAGTTTCCATACATGACTCTCATCATAGGTATCTTGCTGTCGGGTTGTACATAATTTAATCAATTAAACTATAATACATTATAAATAAAAAACAAATATTTGAATAAACAACCTATGAAAACTTTCTTATTTAACCAAGCTAATGCTTGCGTTCAAGAAATAACAAGTGCTTAGAAGTTCCCGATAAATATAGAAAATGTATGGGAACTTCGTAGTTTTAAGTGTGTATTGAGCACTTTGTTAACCTTTCACATTAGCTAATAAATCCCAAATCAATTAACGACGATTGTCGTCCTATTTCGTACTGAGCTATCAAATTTAATGAACATCGATTATTAAATTGGTAAAATTCAATGCTGGTTAAACTACATAAATTGCTGGATTCATCTTTCAGCTCCCTATCTCTCAATTACTCGATCAAAAGGAGGTAAAGAATCAAGTAATTGTTTACCATAACGTTTAGTAACAACTCGTTTATCCATTAACGTGATCACGCCTTCATCCATTTCATTACGTAAAAGTCGACCACATGCTTGTACTAGTTTTTTAGAGGTGTCAGGCACAGATAATGTCATAAAGGGGTTTCCACCTTTAGCTGTAACATATTCAGCTTGTGCTTGTTCAACGGGAGAGGTTGGTACAGAAAAGGGCAGTTTGGTTATAATTAAATTGTTCAAATAATCACCAGGTAAATCTAAGCCTTCAGAAAAGCTTTGCGTACCAAAAATAATACTTACCTTATTGTTATCACAATGCTTTTTATGATTTTCAATAATATGCTGGCGAGAGAGTTCGCCTTGCACGGCAATATCCAGCTTGAGGTTATCTTTCAGTGCTTGAGCTACTTTTTCCATTTGCCAATAAGAAGAAAATAACACCAAACTTGCACTGCCTTGTTCAATATATTTTGGTAGCTTTTCTATTAGTTCATCGGTGAACTCTATTGCACTTGGCTCGTTAGCCATTTTGGCGACCACAAGTTGCGCATTGTTTTGATAATCAAAAGGCGAGGTGACTTGTTGGTATTGACTTCCATCGTTATTTTTTAAACCGGCTTGAAAACGAAAGTGATCAAATGAGTTTAATGCAAGCAATGTTGCTGAGCATAAAACAGCACCTTCGCACTGGCTCCACAATTTATCTTCTAGCGTAAAACCAACTTCTATTGGTGATGCACATAGTAAATAGTCTTGGCGTGCACTGCTTTTCGTTGGTTCTTGTATTTGTAGCCATCTTGCCATAGGGGCTGCTTTGTCACTGTCTGTTTTTGCATACATATACCAAAGTGCCTGCAAATTCTCTAGTCGTTGTAGCATAAATCCAGCTTCACTTAACACAGGCTCGGCAAGATACATTTGGCAGTCACCATCTTTTACTGCTTCAATTAGGGCGCTATACAGTTTATTTAAATGGCTTAACGACTTTTTACTGAGTTCATTACAATCTTCTGCCCAGTTTTTTAGTGTTTTGGGGATAATGCCGTTGTCGAAACGGTATACTTGCTCATCATTTTTCTTGAAATTACCGTTACTTTTATTTTTAGTTATTTTGTTTTCAAGGCTTTTGTTTTCTAGAAAATACACGCTGGCATTATTATCAACAAAGGTGAGTACTTTTTGCATTTCTATGAGTAAATCTTGGCAATCATCACTTAGCTTTAGGGCTGGAGAGATGGTTCGTTGCGATTTTATCAACTTAGCCATTTTATCGCCGGTTTCTCTTAACTTTGTAAGCCAGTCAATCGCGCCACGTAAGGTAATACTAGCGCTTGAATGATCTCGGGTTACCTTGGGTAAGTGGTGAGCTTCATCAATGATGTAAAAGGTTTCATCGGGCGCGGATAATATTCTACCGCCGCCTAATTCGAGATCGGCTAATAATAGGCTATGATTTACCACTAGTACATGTGCTTGCTCCATGGTTTCACGTGCTTTATGAAACGGGCAATGATGATGTTCAGACAAGGTTTTCAAACAACTGTGCTTATCACTTTTTACTTGTGACCAAATATGGTGTGGAATAGGGCTTTTCCATGAGTCAATATCACCATGCCAAGAGCCATCAATTAATGCTTTATGCATGGCGTTTAAGGTACGAATATCACTGGCTTTGGGTTTTTCTGCAAAAGTAAACCCTGCCTGTGGTGAGTCTGTAGCGACAGCTTGCGTTAGTTTTTGCCTGCAAACATATCGTTGGCGACCTTTGACCAAGGCAAAATCGAACTTTAATCCAGCATGTTTTTTCAGAAAAGGTAAGTCTTTATCGACCAATTGTTCCTGTAATGCCACTGTAGCGGTGGAAATACAGACTTTTTTGTCACGAGCTAACGCGAGTGGAATAGCGCCCAAGCTATAAGCAAGTGATTTACCTGTCCCCGTACCTGCTTCAATGGTAATGATTTTTCTATCTTTATTGTATTCTCCAGCTAATGTTTTCGCGATTTCGGCAATAAGAAAAGTTTGTTGTTTTCTAGGGTTGAAATTGCTTAAATTCTCACCAATGGCTTTGTATGATTGGCGGATTAGTTGTTTTAACTTGTCAGTTAACATTTAGCGCAGTTTCCATAAAACAGTAAATAAGATATAGTGCTGTATATAATAACAGGTTCTAATTGTTTATCCTTAACATTTTTAAATTGCTTCAAAATATGCAAACTAACTTATCACAACAAATTCAAAGTGGCTTTTTATTAAGTCGCCAAGTGCAAGACAAAGGTAATGCTTTGCAGATCACTTTATGGCTAAAAACCGATAACGGTGCTCAAAAACTTGTTGTTAATAATGAATTAGCCGTGTTTTTTATTGAAGAAAAACAAGTAAATAATGCGGCAAAAATATTACAACAACAGGGCATTAATCTTGTTAAACAGCAAAGTCTAACGTTGAAAACTTTTGGGCAAGAACCTGTTCATGGTTTTTATTTTGCCAATTTATCACAGTTTTATCGTGCCCGTGAATGTCTTAAAGCTCAACAGATCAAATGTTATGAGGATGATATACGTCCAGATGATAGATATTTGATGGAGCGTTTTATTACTGCCGGCGTAGATTTTTTGTGTAACTCTCAAATGAGTAACCTAGGAGTGAAGTGTAAAAAAGCAAAAGAGAAGTTAGTTATCAACTTGAGCATGTTATCACTTGATATAGAGTGTTCAATGGCTGGTGAGCTTTATTCTATTGGCCTTTATGCAAACAATCATGTAAATAACAAGTCTGAATTTAAATGCGTATTAATGATAGGTGAGCCACAAGTTGATGCAGAGCCATATATTGTTTGGCTTGAAGATGAAAAGCAGCTATTAATTGAATTGATTAAGCAAGTAGCAATCATTGATGCTGATATATTTATTGGCTGGAACGTTATCAACTTTGATTTTAGTTTACTGCAAAAACGCTGCGATCTTCATCATCTTAAATTTTCTATAGGGCGAGATGGTAGTGTCCCTCGTTGGCGAATCAATAGTAATAATACCGATCAGCAGTTTATTGAAATAGCAGGTCGGGTTGTACTTGATGGCATTGATTTACTAAAAACTGCCACCTACCACTTCCCAAGTTTCTCACTCGATAATGTTGCCAACACGCTATTGGGTATGGGTAAAAAGGTTGAAGATGTAGATAATAGAATCACAGAAATCACCAATAATTTTTTACATAATAAACCGGCTTTAGCTGCTTACAACCTCGAAGACTGCCGTCTAGTGTGGCTAATATTTGAGAAAACACAGTTATTAGAATTTGCACAACTTCGCGCACAATTAACAGGACTTGCTATTGATAGAGTAGGCGGCTCAGTTGCCGCTTTTACAAATCTTTATTTACCTAAGCTTCATCGCAGTGGCTATGTTGCGCCAAATATGGGGGATGGTGTTTCTGAGCTGATCTCCCCCGGTGGTTATGTTATGGACTCTATTCCCGGTCTTTATGACAATGTGTTAGTGCTTGATTTTAAATCTCTTTATCCGAGTATTATTCGAAGTTTTAAAATAGACCCTATGGGCTTAGTTGAAGGGTTGAAAGAAGCTGATAGAGCAGGGCTTATCGATGAAAACCAAAGTGGTAAAGTAATCAAGGGCTTTGATGGTGCTTATTTTTCTCGTGAGAAACATTTTTTACCCGATATTATCACTTCTCTTTGGTTAGAACGTGATAAAGCTAAGTTACAGAAAAATGCTGCCTTATCACAAGCCATTAAAATTATTATGAATAGCTTTTATGGGGTTTTAGGATCTACAGGCTGTCGATTTTTCGATCCTCGCTTATCAGGCTCCATCACAAAGCGTAGTCATGAAATATTAAAAACGACCAAGTCATGGATTGAAAATAAAGGTTATCGCGTGATTTACGGTGATACCGATTCTATTTTTGTACATGTTGGCAGTGAGCAAACGATTTTGCAATGCAAGGAATTAGGTCGAGAATTACAAGGTTTTATTAATGAAAAATGGCAATGTTATTTAGAAACAGAATTTGATTTACCTTGTCAATTGGAAATTGAATTTGAAACTCACTTTACTAAATTTTTAATGCCAACAATCCGTGGGCAAGATATTATCAATGGACAAAAAACAGGAACAAAAAAGAGGTATGTTGGTTTAAGCAAAGGAGAACTTGTATTTAAAGGATTAGAGACTGTCAGGAGTGATTGGACTCAGGTATGTAAAGTGTTCCAGCAGGAGCTATTCAGGCTTATATTTAACGACTTACCGGTTGAAGAGTACATCTGCACTTTAGTAAATGATATAAAGGGAGGAGGGTACGATAGTGAGCTTATTTACATGAAGAAAATCAGAAGAAAGCTAGAAGATTACGTCAACACACCACCTCACATAAAAGCCTGTCTAATTGCAAACAAAGCGTTAATGGATTTAGGGCTTAAAGCTAAGTATAGAAAAGGAAGTAAGATTGAGTATGTCATGACTCTAAATGGTATTATGCCAATAGAACTATCAAAAGGTAATCTTGACTATGAGCATTATATTGATAAGCAGATTAAACCAATCGCTGATGATGTATTACCATTTTTAGGAACGAATTTTGATGCTATTACTAGTAAACAGATAGGGTTATTCTGACCATAGGTAATGTTTGGGTTGTTTTTAGCACTAGTCATATAACTGAAATGTTTTCATAGTCTGCCCATCGAACCTCTGAAAGGAAATCAAAGATGGGCATTCAATTACATTAATTGGATTATTCAATATCAGTAGGGTGATAACCAATTACGTGGTTACTTCTTTGAATTAAACTATTAAATTCATCCCTAATTTCTTTCGATTTTTCTTTACCTTCTTGTTTATTAAAAGCTTTCAACCACTTTATTCCTTCTTCAGTCACTTCCCATTCCATGGATGAGTAGCCATTTTTTAAATTCCATAATGTTGCCATATCCCATTCGCCACTTTGAAATTTTACAATATATGGAACTTGAGTCCCCGCTTTTTTAGATGCTGGAAAATAGTGATTCTTGATTATTTCCAAAGCCCTATCCGTTTTTCCATGTTTGAAGTCGGTATAGGTGATTGATAGAAATTGAACATCTTCTAATTTTTTAGGTTTTTGCTCTTCAGCATTATTCATAAATGACGTAACAGCTAAGCAAAAAGATAAACTTGATACGATAGCCTTTTTCATAATTATTATTCCTATATAGTTGATGTGTTTTTTTACGTTTCATTTTCAATTTAACAACAAGCGTAGTACAAATGATAAGCAATTACGAATGGCCGATATACAAAGATTAATAGGGGGAATACTATTGGTTTAATTCTGATGTTGATGAACTACATCCTTTATTAAAAAACGATTGTTGAATAAATTTTAACTCTTCATTCCAGTATTTATATAGTTCCTTCTGATATCAATAACCTTACATTCAAATATTGTAATTATTATATCTAGTTAAATAAGTACTAATTAGATTTGGTGTTACCAGCTATAGTTAAATTAAAACTACGTAATAGCTCATGGAAGAATAATTTTGAATCGTAAAATTAACATAATCGTAATAGTTATTTCCTTTACGCTATCGTATTTAGTGGCTAGTTATTTAAGTAATAACAGGTTAAATTTATCTAGTACTCTAAAACCATTCCTTGAATTGGTTAATAAAGACGATACTGAAATATTATTAGTTGATGAGCCAATAGAGCCAAATATTTCTAAAGTAACCAAACCAAACCACATTCAAGTTAATAACCTGCCAACATGTAAAGATACCTCAATTGGCAAGATCAAGTATAAAAAGGTTAATAATGTCTATATCTGGATTGATGATAATGGTATTGAAAACTATAGCGATAAACCACCAATAACTAGTAATTACCAAATATACAATTATGCAGGAAGACTTGTATATGATTACTTTTCGTTAAATTTACAAACTAGTAAAACATCATCGACATTTAGAACAGAGTTAGAAAACAAGATAACTAAAGTATTTAAATTGTATGGTTATTTACTGGATAAAGACTCATTACGAAAGGTCGAAATTAACCAACGGATCTATAATTCACCAGAACAATTTTATATCGACAGTAATCAATATGGTAAATTATTAGCATCCACTACTGGTTTCTATACCAGTTCTAATAACCAAGCATCCATATTATTTACTACAACCTCTCAAACAATCAATACAGCTGTTCATGAAGCAACCCATGCAATTAATAGAGGCGTCATAGGTTTGTCTAATAAGTGGTTGAATGAAGGCTTATCTGAATATAAGGAAAACATTAGCACTATATCAAACTCAATTAACGTTGTACCGAATACAAGTTGGACTAGAAACTCTAGATTCATTCATAAACCATTGTCGTTAATCGAATTATTTAATGCACCTGATGCCGATTGGAATTCAGAAAAATCAAATCAGCTTTATGCTTCATCATGGGGATTTATTTATTATATGATGGAGAATCCAATGAGAAAATCAGTATTAGCACAATTGATTAAACGAGAGCAGCTAGAACGCTGTAATAAAATAGATTTACCTACCATCGAAAGTATATTGAATAACATCGATCGTTTAGAAATCGAATTCCAGTTATGGGCAAGTAAAACCATTAAGACGCATTCAATATAAACCGTTAATTGAATGTTATATAACGATTAGTGGCCCACAAGCGGTGGAACATCTATCATCACCCCCCCCTAGATTATCAATTTTATATATACAGGTAACTATGTGCGATAGTTGATAGAATTTTACCCTTTTTAGGCATTAGTTTTAGGCATTAGTTTTGGGCAAATAACCGATGCTCAGTTAAGCTTGTTTTAGTTTTTATAATAATCGTTAATACAATAATAGGTAACAGCATAGATTAATTATTTATTACTATTTATTAAAAATTAGCAGATAACAGGTGAAAAGCATTCTGTTTCAATGTATAAATATAATTAAGTTTAGATGGCTAGATAGCTATTTTAAATAATCATATTTAAGGGTTAAGTTTTAATGAAACAAGATACAAAAATTGTTACTGCAGGTCGCAAAGCTAAGTGGACCAATGGCGTAGTCAACCCAAGCGTCACTCGCGCTTCAACGGTTGTGTTTGATACCGTTGCACAAATGAATAATGCTTTAAAAGACAGACATAAACAAACGATGGTTTATGGCAGACGTGGCACTACTACCGCATTTGCATTTAGTGATGCCATGACAGAACTTGAAGGGGGAGCAGGTTGCGCTCTTTACCCGTCAGGTACTGCGGCAATTACGAATGCGATAATTTCCTTTGTAGAAAGTGGCGATCATATTTTAATGGTTGATAGTGCTTATGAACCAACCCGTGATTATTGCGATAAAATTTTAGCTAAAATGGGCGTAGAAACCACTTATTATGACCCCTTAATTGGCGCTGGTATCGAAGCCTTAATTCGCCCTAATACCCGTATTGTTTTCTTAGAATCTCCCGGTTCAATCACCATGGAAATACAAGATGTACCAACCATCGCTAAAATAGCGCATCAGCATGATTGTATTGTGATGCTTGATAATACATGGGGAGCAGGCATTAACTTTAAGCCGTTTGATTACGGTGTTGATATTAGTGTGCAAGCCGCAACTAAATATATAGTCGGCCACTCTGATGTTATGTTAGGTACAGCAACGGCAACGGACAAATATTGGCCGCAATTGCGTGATAATAGTTATTTAATGGGGCAGTGTACGTCGCCTGATGATCTTTACCTTGCTTTACGTGGTATTCGCACCATTGGTGTTCGCTTGAAGCAGCATCAAGAGAGCGCTTTAAAAATTGCCCATTGGTTAAAAGAAAGGCCAGAAGTTGATGTTATATTACATCCTGCATTTGAATCTTGTCCTGGACATGAGTTTTTCAAGCGTGATTTTACCGGTTCGAATGGCTTGTTCTCTTTTACGTTGAATTGTGGCAATAGAGAAGCGCTTACTGCATTTCTTGATGGTTTGTCGCACTTTAAAATGGGTTATTCATGGGGAGGATTTGAGTCCCTTGTTTTAGGCCTTACTAGTGTCGATTCAATTCGCAGTGCAACCAAGTGGACAGCAGAGTTTCCGTTAATTCGTTTGCATATAGGTTTAGAAGATGTTGATGATCTAATTGCCGATTTAGCGCAAGGTTTTGAACGTTTTAATGAAAAGTTATAAGTAGTATCTTAAATAGATATTATTAAAAAGTTAGTAAGTGTGCTCTAGAGTAATCAATACTTACTAACTTTTTTTGTTCGATTTAATTAATGTTTCCCTAACAGCATAAATATATTTTTCGCTATATCAGTATTATCTTGCGAACCGTTAAATAACTTACTTTGTTTACCAAAAGCAAATACCGGTACGTCAACAGCAGTATGACCACCAGAAGTCCAGCCACTGTTAGTGCGATTATCTATAATATGTTTTACTTTCAACAACAACGCTAACTCGGTAGTTGAGGTGTTTTTATCTCGGTAGATATTTTTACTGTTATCTAACTGTGGTGTTGCTTTTGTGCTGATAAGTAAATTCAACTCATCTTGGCTTAATTCAAAATTAAATAATGATGTTGTTTTCTTAGCGTTAATTTCATTTGTAGCTAATTGTTTGGCAATATAATTAACGGAATGCTTCATAGTACGTAAGTTGTTAGCATTCCATTCGTATTTACCATTTTTAGCTAAGGTGAAGCCGCCAGTGCTGTGGTCTGCTGTAACGATAACAAGCGTGTCAGGGTGATGTTCAACAAAGTGCTCTAAATACTCTATTGTTTTTGCCAAATCGTCCATTTCAGCCATCGCATCACTTATATCATTTCCATGTCCAGCCCAATCAACTTGGCTGGCCTCAATGAGCATAAAAAAACCTTCATCAGCTAAGTTATCAGAGCTTTGTAAATCGACAAGGTGGTGAATGCCTGCCTTGGTCATTGTTGATAAGCGGTGCTTGTTTGTGTCATCTAGTGCCCAAGGTAACCCAATATCAGCAAAAAGTCCTAAAACAGGTTTATCACTAGGTAAACTTGCTAAACCTTGGTAGTTATCAAGGTAATGAAAGCCAGCTTGTTTAAATTCATCAACTAAGTTTCTATCTTCACGAAGAAAATATTTCCAACCACCGCCAAGGTAGAGATCTGCTTTTATACCACTGTCTATGTAGCTGTCGGCAATTGCATTATAGTTTCTACGGTTCTCATTGTGGGCTAGGTATGAAGCCGGGGTTGCATGATTTATTTGCGAAGTTACCACCACACCTGTTTTTTTTCCCTGCAACTTGGCCCATTCTAATACGGTTTGAATTTCCTGTTTATTTACATCGACACCTATCGCGCCGTTATAACTTTTTACACCGGTTGCCAATGCTGTAGCACTAGCTGCTGAATCAGTTACAACACCTGAAACTGAAGCAGGGTAGGTGCTTGATAAACCTCTAAGATGACGATCGAATACAGTTTCTTCTACAATTTCTGTATTTGGGTTGTCGCTAAAATATCGATAGGCAGTGGTATAAGCCGGTCCCATACCATCACCAATAACCATAATAATATTCCTAGGTAAAGAACTAGGTGCAGATACCGGTATTGGCGTTGTATGTGCTGATTGCTTCACTATTTCTGTATTGTCAGATTCTGTGCTCACACAAGATACAGTAAGCAGGGAAAGTGCTAGTGCAGGTATAAAAAGTTTCATTAAATATTCCAATTTTAAAATTATTTAGCTAACTCGACATCAACCCATACTAAGCGGTGATCTGATGAAGCCTGTCTATCTTTGATTAAACGATATGTTTCATCATCTTTTTTGGGCCAAAACACCCCTGAGTCTTTAATAGTAAAAGCAATTGTAGAAGGTAGTACATAATCTGCTCGCATACCCCAATAAGCTGTATGGTATTTAGCATTTATATTTTCAGCCCTATGTAATTCACCACCTAGGCTTGTTGGCTTAGGATCTTGTAATTTGTCACTTGTCAGTAGTGCATTAATGCCTTGGCTTGTATCTGAAGTAATCGCATCGCCTTCAATGGTTGACGCATTTTGATCGCCTAAAATGACAAAAGCTTGTTGTGGTGCTAAACCGCCTTTCTTTCCTAAGTCATCATAAATGTAATGGGCTTGCTCTTCATTGATATAGTCAAACCAGAAACGAATTTCATCATGGTTACGTTTACCGTTACGATCTTCTGGACCATCAAAAACAGGTGGAGTAGGGTGGCTAGCTAAAATGTGGACTGTTTTGCCATTGACGCTAACAGGAATATCCCAATGTGACTTTGATGATAGTCTTAATTCTTGCCATGCTTGCTCACTAAACCAAGGTTGATTAGTGTTAGGGTCTATCGGTTTTAAAGCGTTGGGCATGTCACGCCATTTAAAATGTTGAAAAGTTCTTATTTCTTTTTCTTTAATAGGATATTTAGATAATAACACCATGCCAAAATGACCTTCAAAATAACCAAAACCGTGCGTATCGCCAGGTTGTTGATTGGCTTTTCCATCATGATTTATATCTGCATTTATTTTTACACCTGTATTGACAGCTCCTTGATAAAAATAAGGGTAATCAATACTCGCTTGACCATTTTGTTCCTGAGCTAAATATTGATTTATCAAATAACGAATATTGTCGTGGCTGTTATCAACGCGATCAAATTCATTGAGTAAAATGATATCGGGATTAACTCGTTGGATTATTTCAGCAATGTTTTTAATTTGTAGGGTATTTTGTTGTAATGCTTGAGTAAGTTCATTACCGGAAACATTAGGTATGCTGTTTGATGAGCGTTCAATATAGTTTAATGCTTCCATACTGACATTAAATGTAGCTATACGGAGTTTGGTTGGTGTTTCTGTTTCCATTGTCGTAGCCTTGCTCGAAATAGCTGCACCCAAAACTAAAAAACTATACAGTGCCAATACAATTAATTTTAGAAAGTATTTCATTGTTTTAATTTACAACCTCGCAAAATTATATCGGTAAGAAAGTTAGTGACATGTTCAATATCATCGCTTTCGTAATCAGCACGGTTCATTATGGTCAATATTTGATTATCAAAATCAGCATAATGTTGTGTTGACGACCAAATGAGAAATATTAGACTTACAGGATCTACTTGATGCATTTCACCATTATCAATCCAACATTGAAAAACTTTTGCTTTTTCTCTAACCCATTGACGCAGGTAAGTGCGGGCAAAGTCTTTTAAGTGCTGTGCGCCTTGGATAATTTCCATAGCATAAATTTTTGAGGCCTTGGGATTATTAAATGACATGGTCACTTTGGCACGAATAAATTTTTCAATAGCGAGTTTAGGACCATCTTCGGGCAAAATATCACCGATACCTTCATCCCACATATTTAAAGTTTTTTCTAATACAGCATGATAAATATTTTCTTTGTTTTTAAAGTAATATAAAACATTCGCTTTTGGCAAGCCTGAATTATCAGCAATAGATTGTACCGTCGCCCCTTTATAACCTTGTAGAATAAATTCGTCTTGAGCGGCGGTAATAATTTTATCTATGCTGACTGCTCTTATTTTTTGTGGTTTATTATTATTTTTCATTTTTAATTTGATTTCTAACTAATGTTGACTATTTGTTATAGGAACTAGCATAATTTTTGACTGACAATTATTAATCATTTCGTAACTAAATTACAGTGATTATTTATGATGACATCAATTATGATTAGCGCTGTAAATACTTGTTCTTTTAGCAGTGTTCAAAAACTATTTTAATTTCTCTGTCCTGCTGGTCTATTTTTATTTATTCTTCTATTAACCAATCCTATAGTTATTGATTGCAAAAAGCAAAAACTTGACCTTTTGGTAAGTTTTTTTAAATTGTTCTTTTTATTTGTACAAAATTGAGTTAATTTAAGTAGTGATGTAATAAAAGTGTAAAAATAATTGTTTATATTGATTTAACTGAAATTAGCAGTAAATACTCTTTAGCCGGGTAACCGTTAAAAGAAAAAATAATAACTAATACATAAAACACAAAGGAATACTAAGATGAAAACCCACTCTCTATCACGCATTACTGGCGCGCTCGTTCTTGCGCTTGGATTGTCATTACCTGCTATGGCGAATACTACTTCCGCAATAAAGGGGCTAGTATTTGGTCCTCAAGGTAACCCTGCTACTGGTACGCAAGTAACAATAATACATGTACCATCTGGCACAACTAAAACAGCTGTTGTTAATGATTCCGGACTTTTCACTGCTAAAGGCTTGCGGGTCGGCGGTCCATATAAAGTTATCGTTGATTCTACTAAGTTTGAAGATCAAACAATAACGGATGTACATTTGACCTTAGGTGAGACTTACCCATTGAATGTTGAGTTGCAAACTCAAACAGATATGGAAACTATCGTGGTAACAGGCCGACAAATCAGTACTTTTTCTGGTGGTACGGGCCCCGCATCACACTTTAGTGCAGAAGATTTAGCAAGAGCACCGTCAATAAATCGTGATCTCAAAGATATTGTTCGTATTGATCCACGAATTTCTATTGATGAAAGTCGTGAAGGTGCCATTTCATGTGGTGGTGGAAATCCTAGGTTTAACAGTTTAACTGTTGATGGCGTTCGTATGAATGACAGTTTTGGTTTAAATGATAATGGTTATCCAACGACACGCATCCCTTTTTCTTATGACTCAATTGATCAAGTATCGGTAGAACTTGCTCCATTTGATGTTAAATATGGTGGTTTCACTTCTTGTAACATTAACGCGGTAACAAAATCAGGGACTAATGAAGTTCACGGTGGTGTATTCATTGATTATACCAATGATTCAATGAAAGGTGACAGCATTGAAGGTGAACATCAAGATAATGGGAGCTATGATGAAAAACGATATGGCTTTAATGTTGGTTTACCGCTAATTGAAGATACTTTATTCTTATTTGCCTCATATGAAAAGTTAGATGGCGCTCAATTATTCGAATACTCGCCAATGACAGGTGATGATCCTCAAGTTACTCAAGCGGATATTGACCGTGTAAATCAAATATCAATTGATAAATATGGCTATACCGCGGGTGGTACGCCTGCAAGTATGCCAGTCGATGATGAGAAAATTTTAATCAAATTGGATTGGAATATTAATGAAGATCATCGTGCTAGTTTTATCTATAACTACAATGATGGTTTTAAATTAGATCAATCTGACGAATGGGGCATGACTTTAGATAATCATTTCTATGAATCAGGCGCTGAGCTAAGCTCATTTGTTGCTTCAGTTAACTCTGATTGGACAGAAAATTTTTCTACAGAAGTAAGAGTTGCCCGTACTGAATTAGAAAATAGACAAAACTCTTTAGATGCTGCTAGTGGTTTTGGTGAAGTGCAAATTCGTCATAACGGCACCACAATTTTTGTCGGCCCAGATGATTCTCGTCAGTCTAATGAAATGAACTGGGACAATACTAACTTTAAATTGTCAGGGAGTTATTACTTAGGTGAACATATCATTACCGGTGGTTATGAATATGAAAGCTTAACAGCGTTTAACTTATTTATGCAGCATACAATAGGTGAATATCGCTTTGGCTCAATTGATGAATATGAAGCTGGACTAGCCGATCGGGTATATTACAACAACTCTGCTGGTACCAATGTTCCTAGTGATGCCAGTCAAGAATTTACATACGGCACCCATACCTTTTATATTCAAGATGAATATACCCTTACCGATATCGATATGACCTTAACCTTTGGTTTACGTTATGATCGTTATACCAGTAGTGATAACCCAAGATACAATGCACAATTTGAAGAACGTTATGGCATTCGTAATGACAAAAACATGGATGGTATAGATTTAATACAACCGCGTGTTGGCTTTAATTGGGCAGTTGAAGACAATTTAGAGATACGGGGTGGTTTTGGTCTTTATTCTGGTGGTAACCCGAACGTTTGGTTATCTAACTCATATTCTAACGATGGTTTAGTGAATATTGCCGAACGCGCAAGAAATCATGACAGTATTCCTACTGATGATGGACGATTTGATTTATTTGGCACGCCATCTTCAGACTCTCGAGGCCCAGGTTTTGGTGTGCCGCAAGTGATGGTTGATGCAATTGGGGATCTAGATGAACTCAGTGGTAACGGTTCAGTGAATGCTACCGATCCAAACTTTGAAATTCCATCAGAGTGGAAGTATTCTTTAGGGGCTACCTATACAACTGATAATGATTATGTTATTGCGGTAGATCTTTTACATAACCGTAAGCAAGATTCAGCGACTATTTTAGACTATAACTTGGAATATGGCCCTAAAACGTTCGATGGTCGTCGTACGTATCAATCGGTCACTCACCCTGATGGCGTGAGTAATGTATTTAGTGAATTTGTGTTAACAAATACGAATAGTGATGGCAAATCAACCATTTTATCACTTGCGGTAAATAAAAGTTTTGATTTCGGTTTAGATGCTTCATTTGGTTATTCATATACTTCATCTGAAGATGCTAACCCAATGACCAGTGCTGTAGCCGGCTCGAACTATAGTAACTTAGCAACCACAGATGCGATTAATCCACCAATGGCAACGTCTAACTATGAAATTCCTCACCGTTTCACTATAAACCTTAGTTACGGTACTGAACTTATTGATGGACTTGAGACTCGTTTTAGTCTTTTCGGACAAATAAGTGAAGGACAATCATATTCATATACGTATGACAGTTCAGACAGAGAATTTGGCGATGACAACTGGAATGGTAGTCGTCAGTTAGTTTATATACCAACAGAGAATGATCCAAATGTAGTTTATGATGAAGGCTTTGATAAAGCAGCATTTGATGCCTTTATTGCCGCTGAAGGATTAGCTCGTGGTGAAATCACTGGTCGTAATGCACAAAATGCCGATTGGCATACATCGTTTGATTTCAAAATTAACCAAGAAATCCCTGGTTTAATGGAAGGTCATCGCGGTAACGCATTCTTTATCATCAAAAACATAGGCAATATGTTAAATGATGATTGGGGGGTTATGAACCAAGGTCAGTTCGTTGGTAACCGTATGCTTGAAATGTCGATTCAAGATGATGGTAAATACCTTTACGAAGAATTCAATGCTGGCAACGAAGATCAAACGTATTATAAAGATGCTTCTTTGTGGGAAATGCGTGTAGGGGTTAGTTACAACTTCTAACTAATCATTTGTTATCTTAAAAGCCGTGCTTATGAGCACGGTTTTTTTTTGTTTAATTTTAAGAGTTTTTAATATCAATTAGTAAAATTGATGCTATTATAGTTAAATAGTTGACCATACGGTTAAGTTTTGAGTGGGTTAAGATCTAATGAGTATAACGACGAGTAAAAATATTGATACTAGCACGTGGTTAGTGCTTGCAGAAAAAGCTAAGCATGCCTATCAAAAAGCCCATGCACCCTATAGCAACTTTCACGTTGGAGCCGCAGCTTTGACTGTTAGTGGCGAAATAGTTCAAGGCTGTAATGTAGAAAATGCATCATATGGCTTAACTGTTTGTGCTGAACGTAATTGTATTGCTCAAGGAGTTATTAATAATGCAAACGGCAGTACTGTTGAATTTAGTGCGATAGCTATTTATACCGAGCAAGAAAAGCTTACACCGCCATGTGGCGCATGCAGACAAGTTATTAGTGAGTTTTTTCCAAAAGAAGCTCAAGTTATGGCGGTAAACCATCTTAATCAGCAGCAAAAATGGACTGTCGATCAATTACTTCCTGATGCTTTTACCCCTTATGACTTAATCAATAAGACATAAATAAAGGATTATAATTGATGTTATTACCCCAAAATATTATCGCTACAAAGCGTGATGGAAAAATTCTGCAAGATAATGAAATAAACTTTTTTGTTGACGGCCTAGTATCGAATAATTTTAATGATGCTCAAGTTGGCGCAATGGCAATGGCTATTTTTCAACAAGGTTTAAATTCCCAAGAAACTGTGCAATTAACAAAGAGAATGATGCACTCAGGAGAAGTATTATCATGGCAAAACTTAGATGGGCCTGTAGTTGATAAACACTCCACCGGTGGTGTAGGTGATAAAGTTAGCTTTATGTTAGCGGCAATTGTCGCTAGTTGTGGTGGTTATGTACCGATGATTTCAGGTCGAGGACTTGGTCATACAGGCGGTACGGCAGATAAGCTTGAAAGTATCGAGGGCTTTAATGTTCAGCCTAATTTAAGTGACTTTAAAAAGATTGTTGCTGAGCTTGGTGTGGCGATAATTTCTCAAACACCAGAGTTAGCGCCGGCAGATAGGCGTTTATATTCCATCCGTGATATAACCGCAACGGTAGCGTCGGTGCCACTAATCACAGCCTCTATATTATCTAAAAAACTGGCCGCAGGTTTGGATGCTTTAGTCATGGATATTAAAGTGGGCAATGGCGCTCAAATGACATCACTTAAACAAGCGAAGGTATTGGCAAACAGCATCACAACAGTTGCCAATGACGCTGGGGTAAACACGCAAGCAATAATCACCGATATGAATCAAGTGCTTGGTAGCACAGCCGGTAATGCCTTAGAAATGTATGAAACAGTTAAATACTTGACGGGTAAACTGCGTGAGCCTAGATTGCACCAAGTTGTTGTTGCTTTAGCTAAAGCCATGTTATTAAACACTAAGTTAGCAATCGATGATGTAGATGCACAAAGTAAAGTAGATCATGCTTTAGCATCAGGTAAAGCAGCTGAAGTTTTTAGCAAAATGATCTGTGCGTTAGGTGGCCCTAGTGATTTATTAGAAAATCCTTGGCGCTCAATGAACAAAGCTGAGCATATTATTGAGATTTTGGCTCCTGATCATGGTTATATTAGTGCAATGCAAACCCGTGATATTGGTTTTTCTGTAGTAGGCTTAGGTGGTGGACGTATTAGTAATGATCAAAAAATTGATCACAGTGTTGGTTTCGATCGCATTTTACCGATAGGTACACGGGTTAACCGAGCTGATGTTTTAGCAAGAGTACACGCGAACTCACTGGAAAGTGCTGAAATTGCCAGTAAGCAATACATTGATTCAATAAGTTTTTCTGACGAGCCCGTTGCAGAGACCCAAGTTATATACTCATAACTATACACAAGCCCATAATTTTAGCTAGGGTTCGCTATAGGTGTGTTTACTACGTAAAACAAGCAATCATTCAAAGCAACTTGTTTATTAGTCGTTGCTTTGAATATACGTAAATTTTGTCGACATACTAGCTGATTTTCTCGGGCGTAAAAATATTCATCAATAACATTATTGCCTTGTTTATCGAGCAGCTGTAGGTTTTCAAGACCATTGCCATCAATCCAACCGATCATTTCATCTTGGTTAGCACCACCAAAATTAAAATATTCAATATTAGTTTTTAGCGTGACACCACTGTAACCTTCGTCATGTTCTGCATAAGAAAGATTAACATCATTTTTTGTTTGCAATCGCAGTGGGCGATAAATAACTTCAACATTTTTTTCTTGGTGAATGTAGCCTATATTTTCACAATTTGCGATATGACTAATCCCTGCAAAAGCGACTTCATGAGCTTGCTCATCAAGACTACCACCACACTCAATTGTAATAAAAGGGCAGGTGAATTCTTGCTCCATAAGTGAGCCTAAGTGTAGATCAGACAATATTAATGTTTGGCAAAAAAATGACGCTAAAGACAACGTTTCTGTGGTAATTACGGAGCTAATAGAGAAAGTGGGGCTTGGACTAGAAGCATTGTGAAGATCGATCACCATTTCAGGATTCACATCACGTATTGCTTGCTCTATTAAGTTTGCTCTTTCATAACAACCTTGGTGTTTTTGTTCTACTTGTCCAAAACACCTATTTATATCTTTACTACCTTCGATAAAGCGTCTTGTAAACAAAGGGCTTTTTGATGCAGCTTCAACAGAGCAAATAATAAACCGTAAATTAGCTTGTGGTAGCTTACTTTCATCTCGTGTAGTTAACCAACGATGTAAAGCAATTAAACCCGAAGGTTCGTCGCCTTGAAGTAATGTATTGATTACGCGACATTTTCCAGTATTTAAACCAGTCACATCAATGACAGTAGGGCCTGTCATTGAAAGTAGAAATTGCTCATAATCCGCATGTAATTCTTGAAATGTGGGATCTTGTAGATAGTTGATCTCGTTAAAATCTATTTCCATATTATCACCTACAAATTGTTTGATTGAAGAGTTAGATACTCAATGTCATTAGCATGTCACACCTTTAATAGAAGCAGTGTTGATTAAGGTCAATAAAAGTGGTTGAACTGTGTAAATTTTCTAATGAATACAATTGATAATTGTTTTACCGCAAATTCTTTTAACGTAGACTGTTCATAAATCCTATATTGCTTGAGAACCTTATGACAGACGAAACTATTTTTTCTAAAATTATTAGACAAGAAATTCCTACCCCATTGCTTTATCAAGATGAATTAGTCAGTGCTTTTAGAGATATTGCCCCACGGGTAAGCACACATATTTTAATTGTACCTAATAAGCACATTCCCACTACCAATGATGTTACCGATGCTGATGAGCTAACTATGGGACGAATGATTTCTGTGGCTAAAAAACTAGCAAAACAAGAAGGTATTGATGAAAAGGGTTATCGCTTAATCATCAATTGCAATGAAGATGGTGGGCAAGAAGTGTTTCATATTCATATGCACTTACTCGGTGGTCAACGGTTAGGGTCAATGTTATCTATTTAAGCTTTTTCAAAGAAAAAAGCGATAAACGGCTGCAAACTTAAGACTAAAGACAGTGCACTTAACGCTAAGCTAGCGCATAATTAATGTATGAATATTAAAACAATTGTACTTTCTAGGATTTTATGTGAATTGGAAAGAATTGCTCGAAAATAGAAACCGCCTATTCTGGTTAGTTCATTCTGCTGGTTGGTTTGGCTTTGCTTTAGTGCATTATCTGGGGTCGTTACTTCATGATTTGCGCGATATATTTGTAGTGATTATTTTTCTAAATGCATATGCAGGTTGGTTGTTCACTGTTCCACTGCGTTATTTATACCGCCGAGTATGGAATTCCTCTCCTGTTAAAATTGCCCTTGTAGTTGTTTTTGCTTCTTATTTTACTGGCGTTTTATGGCAAGTTGTTAAAAATATAAATCACTGGGAAATATATAAACACGGTTATAAGCCTGATTTTTTATTGATGTATACACAATCAAGTGTTTGGTCGTTTTATATTATTCTTAGCTGGAGTGTTTTATATTTTGGTACTAAATATTATCAAATGTTACAAGTTGAAAAGCAAAATGTATTAAAAGCAAATGCGGTTGCTCATCAAGCACAATTAAAAATGCTTCGCTATCAACTTAACCCCCATTTTTTGTTTAACACCCTAAACGCAATTTCTACACTCATACTGTTAAAGGATAATGTCACGGCTAATGGTATGGTAACAAAATTAAGTGAATTTTTACGTTATTCACTTGATAAAGATCCAATGAAAAAGGTAACGTTGAGCAATGAAGTTCAAGCGTTGCAACTATATTTGGCTATAGAGAAAGTGCGCTTTGAGGAACGTTTGCAAGTACACTTTAATATTAGTGAAAACTGTGAAAAAGCGTTAGTACCAAGTATGATCTTACAACCTATAGCTGAAAATGCGATTAAACATGCTATTGCCACACAAGAACAAGGCGGTAGTATAACTATATCAGTTAGCCATTTCGCAAGTGACTTGATGATAGAAGTTGCAGACAATGGTCCGGGTGCTGAAATAGTTGATGGTAATTTATATAGAGAAAATGGTGTTGGTTTAGTTAATACCCGCGAGCGCTTGCAAGCCTTATATAAAAAAAATTATTCACTAATTGTTGCTAATAATAGTCCTTCTGGTGTTAAAGTAAGTATTCGTATGCCATTTGAATTATCTTAATGTGCAGAAACTAAGCACACTAGTAGGATTTAGCCATGATTTTTCGCACTATTATTGTTGACGATGAACCCCTTGCTCGAAAAGGTTTAGACATACGCCTTCAAGGCTTTAATGATATTAAAATAATCGAGCAATGCAATAATGGTAGGGAAGCTATTGAGGCAATACGTGCTTACCAAATAGATTTAATGTTTCTTGATATACAAATGCCAGGACTTAATGGTTTTCAAGTGATTGAAGAAATTGCAAAACAGGGCTTAAAAATGCCTATGGTGGTCTTTGCGACCGCTTTTGACCAATATGCTATAAAAGCTTTTGAAGTGCACGCTCTAGATTATATTTTAAAACCGGCTGATGAAGAACGTCTTTCTCAAACATTGGATAAAGTTAGACAATACTTTAAATCGAGTACTGATGCTGAGCATAAATCTAAACTTATTCGTTTAGTAAGCGATGTGACGGGTAATGATTGCCAGCAAATTTTAACTGAACTTGCTAATAATCAACCTGTTAGTGTGTCTAATTATTCAGATATATTAGCCATTAAAGATGCCGGTGAAGTCAGCAGAGTGCCAGTTAAAGATATTATTTGGATCGATGCTGCTGGAGATTATATGTGTGTTCATGTATGCAGCAACTCAACGAGTACTCAAGAAAGCACTCATATTTTAAGAAAGACTATGAAGCAACTTGAAGAACATCTTGATCCAAAACTTTTCATTCGAAATCATCGCTCTACTATTGTTAATAAAGATTATATTGAAAAATTTTGTAGTCAAGCGAGCGGTGAATATTTCTTAGTGTTGAAAAATGGTAAAGAGTTAAAAGTAAGTCGAAGTTATAAAGAAAAAGTTAAGCAAGCAATAAATAATTAGTTTTTCTCATCGTTTTCTCTCTAAATTTTCCTCTCTGTTTAAGAAAAGCGTCTATACTCTATTTTATATAAAAAATTAATAATAAAATAAAAAAGAGTACAAATCATGAATGTTAGCTACATAGCTCATGTATCAGGAAAGGTGCAGGGTGTTTATTTTCGAGTATCTAGTCAGCAAAAAGCAATTGATTATTGTTTAAGTGGTTATGCTAGAAATTTGTCTGATGGTGATGTTGAAGTTTTTCTTTCAGGTGAAGAAGAAAATGTTGAAAAAATGTTAGCTTGGTTAAAGCATGGGCCTGACCTTGCAGAAGTTACACAAATGCAACAAAAGCAAGTGGATTGGCAAGAACATAGTTTTTTTTCTATTAGCTAATACCAATACAAATAAATATGTGACCATTCTAAATGGACTAATTATTCCAATAACGTTGTTGCTTTCAATCCTAATTACCAGCAATTACTCAAACAAGCGCCTTGTTCTTGAAAATTTATCCTCATTGATATTCAATCACTAACATACTGGCATTGGTATAACGTTTTGTCTAAGTTTACTCTTCTATGAATTGGAAACGTTGAGTGTCTTTCCCATCTTTGAAAATAGTTTCTTCAAACATAGCTAAAGGACGTACCCAAATATCATCTTTATTGTCAAAAGGATGATATACCACTAAGTACTCTTCTGTTTCGCTATGCCTAGCAAGGTGAAGTACTTGATAATAATTGCCTTTAAAGTGTTGATACTTTCCTAATTTAATCATTAATCTTTCTCTTTAAAGTAATTTAATAAAACAAAGCTGCAAAGTATTGAAACTTTACAGCTTGATTATTTAATGCTTTTTAGTATTAAACTCTTAAAGCTTTTTCGCCACGAGCCATGCCTACACAGCCAGAGCGAGCTGATTCAATTATCTCTGTTTCATTGCTTAATGTTTCAATAAATGCGTTTAATTTTTCGCCACTACCTGTTAATTCTATTGTATAAACTTGTTTACCAATATCTATGATAGAACCACGGAAAATATCTGTAATTCGTTTAACTTCAGTACGTGATTTGTCATTCATTGCTGCAACTTTAACAAGTAATAACTCACGCTCAACATGTTTTCGATCAGTTAATTCAGATATTTTTATCACATCAACTAATTTGTTTACTTGCTTTACAATTTGCTCTAAAACTTTATCGTCTCCAATGGTAGCAATAGTAATACGAGATAAACTATTATCATCAGTAGGGGCAACTGTTAAGCTTTCAATATTATAAGCACGTTGTGAAAAAAGGCCAACTATGCGCGATAGAGCACCCGCTTCATTTTCCAATAAAATAGCTAAAATATGACGCATTATGCTTTTACTCCTTTTTTTCTTATACCAGCCGACATTTCATCAATGTTTTTGGTTGTTAGATCATTTATTGAAAAGTTATTTTTTGATAAGCGGTACATTAGGCTTTTACCCCCTTTGATACCCACATATCATCAATGCCACCTTGACGAATATGCATAGGGTAAACATGCTCTTTTTCATCAACTAATACATCAACAAAAACAAGTTTATCTTTAATACTAAACGCTTCTTCTAATTTTGAATCTAGCTCTTCTAGCGTGTCGATTTGAATACCAACATGACCGTAAGCCTCGGCGACCTTAATGAAATTAGGTAGCGATTCCATATAAGAAGAAGAATGTCTTCCGTCATAGACCATATCTTGCCATTGGCGCACCATGCCAAGAGAACGGTTATTTAAAGTAACAATGACCACGGGCAAATTATATTGCATGCATGTAGAAAGTTCTTGAATGTTCATTTGAATTGAACCGTCACCTGTAATGCAAATAACGTGTTTATCAGGAAAAGCCAGTTTTACACCCATTGCAGCTGGTAAACCAAAGCCCATCGTGCCAGCGCCACCAGAATTGATCCATTGGCGAGGTTTGGCAAAAGGATAATATTGTGCAGCAAACATTTGATGCTGACCTACATCTGAGGCTACATAGGCCTCACCATTGGTAATCTTATACATAGCTTCTACTACACGTTGAGGTTTAATTTTTTCACCTTCAACTTGTTTATAGGTAACTTTTTCCATATCACGCCAGACATGAATTTGTTGCCACCAATCCTTCAGGGCTTGTTCATTTGGACTGTAATTATTAGCCTTAAGTTCATCAAGTAATTGCTGCATTACAATATCAACTAATCCAACCACAGGTATATGTGCGTTGATCGTTTTTGATATTGAAGTAGGGTCAATATCTACATGGATAATGGTTGCATTAGGACAGAATTTTTCTACATTATTAGTGACTCTGTCATCAAAACGAGCACCAAGCGCAAGAATAACATCAGCATTTGCCATGGTTTTATTTGCTTCTACGCTACCATGCATCCCCAGCATACCGATGAAATTTTCATGAGTACCTGATATGCCACCAAGTCCCATTAATGTGTTGGTAATAGGTGCCTTTAAGGTTTCAACTAACTGAGTTAATAGTTCTGAAGCATCAGCTAAAACAATACCTCCGCCAGAATAAACCACTAACTTTTTCGCTTCAGTTATAACTTTTGCAGCTTTACGGATCTGTTTTGGATGCCCTTTAACGTTTGGATTATATGAGCGAATTTTTATGTTAGTTTCCATGCTAAATGGTGCTTTGTTTTGTGGAATAAGTAAGTCTTTAGGTAACTCAACCACTACAGGCCCCGGTCTTCCTGTATTCGCGATGAAAAATGCCTTAGCAATAACATTAGGAATATCGGCTAAATCGCGACAATTAAAGCTGTGCTTAATAATAGGACGAGTACAACCAACAATATCCGTTTCTTGAAAGGCATCATTGCCAATTAGTGTTGTAGGCACTTGTCCAGCTAGAACGACCATTGGAATTGAATCCATATAAGCGGTAGCAATACCCGTAACACAATTTGTCGCTCCGGGACCAGAAGTCGCCAATACAACTCCTACTTCACCAGTAGCTCGAGTATAACCGTCTGCCATATGAGTAGCAGCTTGTTCATGGCGTACTAAAATATGTTCAATTTCATCTTGTTGGAAAATCGCATCGTAAAGATCTAAAACTGAACCACCGGGGTAGCCAAAAATATACTTTACCTTAAGTGCTGATAATGCTTTAACCACCATTTCTGCACCAGTAAAAAGCTCTGTTGTCATGTTGATACCTATAACGTTTAATATACAAAAAACCCTCGGTCTAAATTAGAGCGAGGGTTTGGTTATTTATTTGCTTACCTATATTACTTAAAAGCTAACTTTTCAAACAACCTAATCCCCGCAGTGATTTGACTATCACTACGACCATGAGGAGGACGTTGCAGTTGTTATTTTTAATAATTGAATACATAGTTCATTAAATCTAATGTTTTGTAATAAGATGAAGCTTGATACTATTTTTAAAGGGTTTAGCAATAACTGTCAACCTTTAAATACATATTGAACAAAATTTATTAAAATTTGTTGGGATCGCTTATATTGATTTATTATAAAAGTGAAAAAACTATGTTAATTACTTGTTTTTGCTATTTAAGCCTTCCATTATGATTTATAGTTGATGCAGTTACATTTAATGACAATATCATTTTAGTATTTAAGTTAAGCTTTGAATAAATAAGCAAAAGGATAAAAAAGTATGAATAATATAAAAAAAATATTAGTTACAGCATTAGTCATAGTTGTTGCAAGCTGTTCAAGTACGTATGACGCAAAAGTTGATTTTGATAAAAATACTAACGTTGATACGATAAATTATAAAACATTTGCTTGGTTGACATCAGGAAAAATAATGGCACCAGCGGAAGATATTAATCCAGTTATGAAACTGCGCGTAGATGAAGAAATTGAACAAGCATTTATAGCGAAAGGTTACCAATTAGTGACTAATGCAGAAGAAGCTGACTTTGCTATTTCATATACTGTAGGTAACAGAGATAAGATTAAAGTAAGTAGCTATCCTTCATCATATAACTCAAGCTTTGGTTGGGGACGAGGTTATTACGGTGGTTATTACGGTGGAATGTATGGATCTAATATGGGGACCGAAACTCGAGTTCGCCAATATACAGAAGGTAAATTAGCAATCGATGTATATGATGTTAAGTCTCATCAACCAGCATGGCACGGTTGGGCAACTAAGCGACTTACCTCTGATGATAAAGAAGCACCATCATCAATGATTAAAGATGTGGTAAATGAAGTAGTTACACAATTCAATTAAATTAAATTGAGATTTCTAATATAAAAGCGGCCTTGGTCGCTTTTTTTGTTTATTTAACTTATTTTTAATGCTTTTTTCATTTTCTGCATTACACTTAACACTAAGACTTAACTGAGATAGAAATACTATTAAAATGAATGACTTTATTTTTAAGGAAGAATCAGAAGAAGATAAAACCTTAACTGTTGCCAAGTCTCATAAAAAATGGCGCATTTTAGTTGTTGATGACGACGACTCTGTTCATCAAGTAACTAAATTGGTTTTAACAGATGCTGAAATTGAAAATCGTCAGTTAGAAATTATTTCAGTATATTCAATGGAAGAAGCTAAGAAAAAACTGTTAAAGGATAAAGATTTTTGTATGGCTTTTGTTGATGTGGTTATGGAAACTGACCATGCAGGTTTAGAGTTAGTTCAATGGATAAGAGAAGACTTGAAGAACCAGGCCATACGCTTAGTTCTTAGAACAGGGCAAGCAGGTTCAGCTCCAGAAGCAAGAGTCATTAAAGATTATGATATAAATGACTATAAAGAAAAAACAGATTTCACCTCTAATAAAATGATCACCACAGTGTATGCCAGTATTCGTGCGTATCGTGACATAATGACGATCCAACGTAGTTTAGATGCTTTTAAAAAGTTAATTGAGGCTACTCATGACTTGTTAAAAAAAGATCAACTTAAATCTTTTGGGTCGGCTGCGCTAAATCACTTATTATCTTTAATGAATGTAGACAGCTCTGCCTTATATATAGCTAGAACTCAAGTCGATTTTGACCTGCATTCCTCTAGTTTAATTATTGCCTGTACTGGTAAATATGTCTGTGAGTCAAACTCATTAGAGTCTTCAGATATCTCTGATGATGTGAAAGATAAAATTCAGCAAGTATTTATAAATAAAAGTCATTATAGCGATGCTCATTGTTTTGTTGGTTATTATCAAGCATCTGTAAATGCGGCTTCTGTTCTGTTTATTGAGTTTGAAGATGATAATGAACATTTTAAGGCAAGCTTAGCCGAGCTATTTGCTACCAATGTCGCTTTAATTTTAGAAAGTTTAACTAAGCAGAAAGAGATTGAGAAAACGCAAAAAGAGCTGTTATTTATTGTAGGTGAAGCAGTAGAGGCACGTAGCAAAGAAACAGGGTGTCATGTAAAACGTGTTGCTTTGTTATGTGAATTGTTAGCATCAAAATTAGGCTTAGGAGAGCCTTTTGTTGAAGCACTTCGTTTAGCGGCCCCGTTACATGATTTAGGAAAAATCGCTATACCTGAACATATTTTACACAAGCCAGGTAAGCTTGTAGGTGATGAGTGGAATATAATGAAAACTCATGCGCAAGTGGGCGGTGATATTCTACAAAAATCAACGGTTAGTGTATCAAAATTAGCGGCTAGATTAGCTCATTATCATCATGAAAATTGGGATGGTACTGGTTATCCGGAGGGCTTAGCAGGGCAAGACATTCCCATTGAAGCAAGAATAATGGCAATTGTTGATGTGTTTGATGCATTAGGCTCTAAACGATGTTATAAAGAGCCTTGGTCAGATGATAAAATTAAAGACTTTATTCTTTCTGAAAAAAATAAAAAGTTTGAAGGCGTTTTGGTTGATGTAATCATTGATAACTTTGATGAATTTATTGCGATTAGAGCACAGTTTCCTGATAATTAGTTGTAGGATCTCATGTTTCATCATAAAAAAGGTAGTTTTAGCGCATGGATGCTAAGACTTAGAAAAATAATACGTTGGCCTCTAATGACTTCAAGAGAGCCTGAAACATGTGCTCAGCATTCATTTGAAGTTGCGTTAATTAGTCATCAAATTGCCTTAATAGGTAAGATCAAATTTAATCGAACTTATGACCCTTCAGCTATAGCTTTAGCGGCGCTTTATCATGAAGCATCCGAATCTGGGGGCGTTGGCGATATTCCCAGCCCATTGAAATATTATAATCCTGATCTAACTAAACAAATAAAGAAAATTGAAAGTGAAGTAGAACATTCTATGATATATGAAGGTTTGCCTGAATATTTACATGAGGCTATGGCACCTTTAGTCATTCAAGCTAAAGTAGATAAGCAAACTAAAGCTATTGTTAAAGCCGCAGATGATTTAGCTGCATATCATTACAGTTTGTCAGAAGTAAATGTTGGCAATAGAGAGTTTATAGATGCAGCAAAACTATTAGAAAGTAGAGTAAGTAAACATTGTGAGCAATGGCCAGAAGTCAGTGAGTTCTTTCAATCTCAATTTCCAGCTTGTATGCAAACACTGGACGAACTTTCTCGCCCAGATTAATTGCAATATTTTTAAATTTGTTTATAAGTCGCAAAGAAGCTTTTAAGTTTCTCAAGGGCAGGCACTAATTCATCTACATGTGGCAAAAATACTAATCTGAAGTAATTTTGTGCCTTTATATTAAAGGCACTACCATGAACAAGTAGTATTTTTTCTTGTTTAAGTAAATCTAAAATCATTTTTTCATCATTGGTAATGTTAAACTTTTTCGCATCTACTTTAACAAATAAATATAATGCTCCCATAGCCGGGTGGCATGATAAGCCATCGATATCATTAATCATTTTGGCCGCAACATTACGTTGCTTTAATAAACGTCCATCACCCGAAATAAGCTCATTAATACTTTGATAACCTCCTAATGCGGTTTGAATAGCATGTTGACTTGGAACATTAGAGCACATGCGCATTGAAGCTAAAATTGTCAATCCTTCTAAGTAGTCTTCGGCGTGAATTTTAGGACCAGATAAAACCATCCAACCGGCTCTAAAACCGGCTATTCGGTAATTTTTAGATAAGCCACCCATGGTAATAATAAACACATCTTGGGTAAGTGAAGCTGTTGGAATATGTTTAGCCTCGTCATATAAAATTTTATCGTAAATCTCATCACTGAAAATAATTAAACTATGCTTTCGAGCAAGTTCAATTATACCTTGGAGAATTTCTTCAGGGTAAACAGCGCCTGTTGGGTTATTTGGATTAATTAAAACAATGGCTTTGGTTTTATCAGTGATTTTACTTTCCATATCTTTAACATCAGGGTACCAACTGTTTTCATCATCACAAATATAATGGACAGGATTACCGCCAGATAAAGCTACGGCAGCTGTCCATAAAGGATAATCAGGCGCAGGAATTAATACCTCATCGCCATTATTTAATAAACCTTGCATCGCCATAACAATAAGTTCACTAACACCGTTGCCAATAAAAATATCATCAACACCTACATCTTTAATTCCCTGTTGCTGAAAATATTGCATCACAGCAACACGGGCAGAGTATATGCCTTGAGATTCACTATAACCTTGTGAACTAGGTAAATTATGTATCACGTCTTTTAATATGTCGTCGGGAGCTTCAAAACCGAATGGGGCAGGGTTGCCTATATTCAGTTTAAGAATTTTATGGCCTTCATCTTCTAACCGACGCGCTTCGGCTGCTATTTGTCCTCTAATTTCATAACAAACATTGTTTAATTTAGATGACTTTATAATAGCTTTCATGGTGAATGTACTTCTTTTTTTATGAGGTTAGAATGATTGTTCATTGTTGCTAATAATAGCTCGTATTGAAATAGCTAAGATTCGGTTTTTAATGATAATTTGCACATTTTTTTAATAAAACAGCATAACAGCATTATTATATTGATATTTAGATAGTAATAAAGGGACTGATAGTCCCTTTATTTGTATTTTTTATTTGGATAAAAAATGTAAATTAAAAATTACTTTCTAGTTAAAAAGAGACATAACTTCATCAATAGCAAGCAGTGACTTCTCACCTGTAATACGGTTTTTTAATTCAACTTGCTGAGCGTCTAAGTTTCGTTCACCTATAATCAATAATAATGGTGTGCCCATTAACTCATGATCAGCGAACATAACACCAGGGCGTTCTTTTCTATCATCAAATAAAACTTCAATACCCGCTTGATTTAATTGCTTGTATAAATCTTCTGCTGTTTCTTTTACACGAGCAGATTTTGCCATATTCATTGGGACAATAGCCACTTGGAAAGGAGCAATAGCTTTTGGCCATTTAATACCATATTTATCATGGTTTTGTTCTATAGCAGCAGCAACAATTCGTGATACACCAATACCATAACAACCCATAGTTAAGGTTTGGTTTTTCCCTCCCTCGTTTAATACTGAGCAATTCATAGCCTGCGCATACTTAGTACCCAATTGGAATATATGACCAACCTCAATACCACGCTTTATAACGATATTACCTTTGCCACATGGGCTTGGGTCGCCTTCAACAACATTACGTAAATCTACAACTTCGCTTTCTGAACAATCTCTTTGCCAGTTAACACCTGTTAAGTGCATTTCATTTTCGTTTGCACCACATACAAAATCACTTAACTGCGCAGCACTTCTATCAACTATTACTTCAATTGTTAAACCAACAGGACCTATAGAGCCGGCGTTACAATTTACTGCCGCTAGTATTTGTTCATCAGTAGCAAAAGTTAATGGTGCTGAAATTTGCGGTAAATGTTCAGCTTTGACTTCATTAAGTTGATGATCGCCTCGAAGCACAAGTGCAATAATAGGTGTTTCACCTTGCTCATTTTCAATACCACATACAAGTAACGTTTTAACTGTTTTCTTAATATCAACTTTTAAGAAGTTAGCAACATCATCAATTGTTTTAACATTTGGTGTCGCAATTTTGGCTAACTCTTGACTTGGTTGTGCGCGTTTCTCTGTTGGTGTTAAAGCTTCTGCTTTTTCAATATTGGCAGCAAAATCGCTAACATCACTAAAAGCAATATCATCTTCGCCTGAGTCAGCTAATACATGAAACTCATGGCTAGCATCACCTCCGATAGAACCGGTATCAGCTAATACAGGACGGTAATCTAAACCTAAACGATCAAATATACGGCAATAAGCATCGAACATAATTTGATAGGTTTTTTCCAAACAATCTTGCTCTAAATGAAAAGAATACGCATCTTTCATTAAAAATTCACGACCACGCATTACACCGAAACGAGGACGAATTTCATCTCGGAATTTATTTTGAATTTGAAATAATGATAACGGCAATTGTTTATAGCTACTAAGCTCGTTCGCGACAAGTTTTGTGATCACTTCTTCATGTGTTGGGCCTAGAACGAAAGGGCGTTTATGGCGATCATTTAATCGCAATAATTCTGGGCCATAATCATCCCAGCGACCTGACTCTTCCCATAAATCAGCAGGCTGAACCATAGGCATTAATATTTCATTAGCGCCAGCTCGTTGCATTTCTTCCCGAACAATGTTTTCAACTTTTTTTAATACACGCAAACCTGTTGGTAACCATGTATATAGGCCTGAAGCAAGATTTCTTACAAGCCCTGCACGAAGCATTAATTGATGACTAATTACCTCTGCACTAGCAGGGGTTTCTTTTAAAGTTGACAGTAAATATTGGCTGGTACGCATTACTAAAGATTTCCGAAAAATTCATACAAGCGAAATTGTATATAAGCTGCATGAGATAAATATAATTGTCGCTATTCTAGCAGGGAGACTAGCGTTGAAAAAGCAATAAATTATAATTTAACTCTAAATTTTGACCTACATTTTATTCTTAGTAATATCGCGTTAATCGGCGAGTCATTTTTATTCATTATTTAACGGATTGTTTAAGATATTATTTATTGTTAAAATTAGAGTTCATTCCTTTATTATCTTGAGAGTCTGTGTTGTTAGACTTTACTTTACTTAGCCTATTTATTCCTACTTTTTTCATTGTTTCGATCACACCAGGCATGTGTATGACTTTAGCCATGAGCTTAGGCATGTCAATTGGTATTCGAAATGCTTTATGGATGATGTGGGGGGAGTTAATAGGTGTAGCCGCTGTTGCTATAGCGTCAGTCATAGGTGTGTCCACTATCATGTTACAGTTTCCACAAATTTTTGCTTTATTAAAGCTGATTGGCGCAAGTTACCTACTTTATGTCGGTATTAACATGTGGCGTTCAAAAGGTAAATTAGCAATATCACTAAATAATGACTCACCGACTAATATCAGTAAACGCAGTTTATTTAATCAAGGATTGATAACGGCAATTGCTAACCCAAAAGGGTGGGCATTTATGATTTCTTTATTACCTCCTTTTATTAATAAGCAATACTCACTTGCTCCCCAGCTCTCTGTTTTAGTTATTGTAATATTAATTTCAGAGTTTACTTGCATGATGTTATATGCAACAGGAGGTAAAACAATAGGAAAAGTATTATCTCAACAAAGTAATGTAAAACGTTTAAATAGAGTATCAGGTACATTAATGATTGCTGTTGCTTTGTGGTTAGCGGTCAGCTAATTTCGATACTTTCAATTATGGGCATTTAATCAGCCCCCCATATTGCGATAAAAATTATCTTTCCATATAAAGAGCTAAATATGACAATAAATTTAATAAAAGCAGATTACAACAATGAACAACACTCTAAAGATTTAATTATGTTATTAAATGCTTATGCACTTGACCCTATGGGAGGTGGAGAAGCTTTAGCTGCTGATGTACAGAAAAACCTTGTAGCAACGTTAGCTAAACGTGATGATGTTTTTACTGTGCTTTGTTATGTTGATGATGAACCAGCCGGTATTATTAATTGCGTTGAAGGTTTTTCGACATTTAGTTGCAAACCTTTAATCAATATACATGATTGTGGCGTATTAGCAAAATTTCGAGGGTTAGGTATTAGTCTGAAAATGTTTGCAGCAGTAGAGAAAATTGCTATTAAGCGAGGTTGTTGCAAATTAACCTTAGAAGTTTTACAAGGTAATAAAGTCGCTAAAAAAGCTTATGAAAAATTAGGATTTTCAGGGTATGAGCTTGATCCAACGCTAGGTCATGCACTTTTCTGGGAAAAGAAATTAAAATAAAAAGACTTGGCTATTATATGGATTCTAAATTAATACCTTAGTAATAATGTTGAAAAAGCCAGTTGTTATTACTAACAACTGGCTTTTAATTTATTGAGCTTTAAAGCTTATAAAGTTGGCTTTGTCGCTGCAGCAGAGCTTCTGCTTGTTACATCAGCAGAGACAGCAGTGCGGCCTGAAACTTGATGCACTATACGATCTTCATTTGCCATAAAGCTAGTTGGAATTTCGTTCATAGTAGTAATCGTTTCAGTTTTTGTCATAGGTGAAGAAGCACGGCCAGATAAACGATTAGCTTTTTTAACTTGTCGTGCTAATTTTTTATCTTTAATAGGTGACTTTTTCGTTGTTTTAGATTCAACTTTTTTCACTTTAGCTTTTGGCTTTGGCTTAGTTTCCTGCTCTTCTTGCGGCTCTTCAATCTCGGCTTCAGTCTCTTTACTTGTATGAACAGAAACTTCACTTTCAGCTGCTACTTCACTAGTGTCAGTAACTTCAGTTGTTGAAACTTCACTAACGATAACGTCATTAACGGCTGCTTTTTCCAGTTCAATAGCATCTTGGATAGGCTCAACATTATTATCATTTTCAGCTTCTTGATTAGACTCAACTTCAATAGCTTTATCAACAGCGTTACTATTGCTTGCCGATTTAGTTGCTGTTTCAGTTGGCGTTTCATTAGCAACAGTTACAGGCTCAACGTTAACATCAGTTAATGGAAGGTCTTGCTGTACTTCTTTAGAAATAATAGGTTCAGAAGTAATAGGTTTAGCAACGATAGGTTCAGAAATAATAGCTTCAGAAACAACAGCTTTAGCTGTATTTGTTTCTACTTCTTCAGCCGTCACTTCAGGCGCTTCTGTTGTAGAGGTCTCAGTTACTGGACTCTCTGCAACTGAAGTATTTGTTGCAAGGTTCTCAGTTTCAGGATAACGAGCTTCAATTGCTTCGTTATTTTCCTCTGCAACATCTACTGATGAATCTTGTACTACATCTTCTGACTTTTTGTCGCGGCGTCTACGCTGTCCATTAGAGCGCAAATGTCTAGGAGAGCGTCTATTGCGTGAACGCTCTTCTTTGTTCGCTTTATTTTCTAAAGTAGCCTCTTGAGTGTTGCTTTGCTCGCCATCATTTACTACTGGCTCGGTACTAACAACTTCTGTGATAGAGCTTTTAACCGTTGTTTCTGGCTTATTTATTGTCTCTTCAGTAGGTGTATTAATTACTGCTTCTTGCTCTACTTTAGCTTTAGTAACACGCACTTTTTTACGGTTAGTTCTTCGTTGGCGACGTTCAGTTACGACTTCTTCTTTAACCTGTCTATTTTTATCATGTTCAGGTTTGCGATTTTGCCCTTTTGCTTTAGGTGCTTGCTTGTTAGCGTCATCGCGATCATTACGTGTGTTACG
>Ga0209184_1000151_pt1 | contig 91511 bp, 83 predicted proteins | sample EN8Hudsemesocosm_2_FD_184627 | JGI IMG/M metagenome (GOLD analysis project Ga0209184, IMG submission 184627) | Methane-oxidizing microbial communities from mesocosms in the Hudson Canyon - EN8C Hudson Canyon (SPAdes) (version 2) | ecosystem: Environmental > Aquatic > Marine > Cold seeps | place... | reverse complement strand
TTAACGATGTACTTGTAATCTGCTTCCTGCTTTCATTTATTGCCTTGCTTTTTCTAGACATCACTACCATAAAATATGGTTATTATCCTTGATTTTTAATGGATTTTTCTTAACTTAATGGCAGTGACGCGCTGCGTGGGAGCAGTTTTTATACGCGCCAGCGTAGAGCATCAAGAATAACAACGGTATTTCTTACTCAATTATATGACGCAGGCGCGTCGCACCTGAATTACCACACAGTGCGTGGGAACTAGTGTTTCACAAAAGCAATAATTAAAAACTGGAACATCGAGTCTAAAGTAGAGACAAGGCATGCCTTGTCTCTACAGACCTAAATAATACTGCTTCATTTTCTTTAAATAAGTAATTTCTTGTAAGAAAAATGTAATTACATTATAGTTACATTTTGTTTGTAATTTGGTGGTCTTATGGCTCATTTAGTTAAAATTGGTAACTCTCAAGGCATTAGAATACCTAAGCCATTTATAGAGCTGGCTAACCTTGATGGAAAAGAGCTTAAATTTGAAGTGCTTAATGGCGGTCTTTTTATTGTTCCTATTAGCAAACCAAGAAAGGGCTGGGCTAAGTCAATTAATACGATACTTACAAATCACGGCGAAGAATACAATGATAGCGAATGGCTTGATGCAGAACTAACCCATGATGATGAATTAGAATGGTAATTTCCAGTGTTAGCCGATTTGAAATTTGGCTTGTAAGTTTTAATCCAACTAAAGGTAGGGAAATTAATAAAACTCGACCCTGTGTTATTATTTCTCCCAATGAGATGTCGGCATTATCTATAACACTGGTTGCACCGATGACAAGTAAGGGGTTTGATTTCCCTTGCAGGGTTGAGTGTGACTTTAAAGGTAAAAATGGGTTGATACTATTAGATCAAATTAGAGCCGTTGATAAAACACGCCTAATAAAGAAACTAGGTACTCTTGATGCTGAGACTCAAGAGCAATTATGTGGTTCTCTTCAAGAAATGTTTGTTTTTTAAATATTTAGCTCAGTAGGTCCAATAGTAATCAAACACTTTTCAATCGTTGTTGCCATTCAGAAACTTTAATTCGTAAATCATTAATATTCAGCGTGGTAAGCTGCCTGTGTTTTAATAATTGTTTTCCTGCAACCCATACATCGGTTACTTGTTGCCGGTTGCTTGCATATACAATTTGAGAAACGGGGTCGTATAGTGGTTGAGTTTCTATTTGGTCTAAATTAATTGCAATTACATCTGCTGATTTACCTATAGATAAAGAACCAGTGTGATTATCAATACCTAGTGCTTTAGCTCCATTAATAGTGGCCATTTTTAGGGCTGTAATCGCTGGTACTGCACTGGCATCTCCTGAGACACCTTTTGCAAGTAATGCGGCTGTACGCATTTCTCCAAACATATCTAAATCATTGTTGCTGGCTGCACCGTCAGTACCTAGAGCTACATTTATGCCTGCTTTTATACATTTAGTAATAGGGCAAAAACCACTGGCAAGTTTTAAGTTTGATTCGGGACAATGCACAATATGAGCCCCAGTATTTGCAATAAGCTGGATATCTTTATCGCTTAGTTGAGTCATGTGTACAGCTATAAAAGAGGGGCTAAGAAGGCCTAAATCATGTAAACGTTGAATGGGGGTTTGATTCGTTTTTTGCTGTTGTTCTTGTACTTCATGTTCCGTTTCATGAAGGTGCATATGGATTTGTAATTCTAGTTCATCTGCAAATGTACGTATTTTACTTAAAGGTTCGTCAGATACTGTGTAAGGTGCATGGGGGGCAAATGTTGTAGAAATTAAAGTTTCGTGGCGTAATTGTTCATGTAGCGCTAGACCTTTTTCAATATAAGAGTCACTGTTTTCTGCCCAAATAGTAGGGAAGTCGATAACGATTAAGCCCACACTGGCTCGAATTCCATGTTTAATCGCTTGATGTGCGGTAACATCAGGGAAGAAATACATATCATTAAAACAGGTAGTGCCTCCACGGATCATTTCTGCAATGGCTAAATCTGTGCCATCCCTTACAAAAGATTCACTCATCCATTTTTTTTCTAAAGGCCAGATATGGTTTTGTAGCCAGTCCATCAGAGGTAAATCATCTGCTACACCACGCATTAATGACATACTGGCGTGAGTATGGCTATTGATTAGTCCAGGAATAAGAGCATGATTATGTAGTTTTTCAACAGTATTGGGTTGGTATTTTTGCTCTGATTGATCGTTGGGAAGTAAATCAATTATTTTTCCATTATTAATCACTAAAGCATGATTTTCATAGGTTACTGAATCTTCTTCAACAGGTATAATCCAGCGTGCTTGAATGATTAGGTCGACTTTCATCTTTAATTCCTTGTAAAAGGGAAGGGGTGAATATTATTAGCATAGGATGAGGTACGAAGCGCATCTTTCGAAATGATGCGCTTCCTATCGTCAGCACATATACTTCCGCTTAACTTAATGACATAGCTTAGAATTATAACCATATATAAATGATGTGTGAAAAAATGAATGTAAAAAATGAGCTTAAGGTTCAAGCTCTAGAGTGGACGGGCGATAGTTTAAAGGTATTAGATCAACGCGCTTTACCCGAAGAGATTATCTATGATGAATATACTGAGGCAGTGGGTGTTGCTGAATCTATTTCAACAATGCGGGTGAGAGGTGCTCCTGCTATTGGTATTGCAGCTGCCTATGGGGTGGCATTGTCTGTTATGACTCATTATTCTAGTACAGAAGCTAATTGGAAAGAAAATGTTCTGAATGATATTAAGCAACTTGCCAATTCTAGACCTACAGCTGTTAATTTATTTTGGGCATTAGAAAAAATGCAACAATTGTTAAATAAGCATACGGGTGATCCTACCGAGCTAATAAAACAGGCTGCAATTCAAATTCATTTGGATGATATTAAAGCGAATCAAACCATGGGGGAGTTTGGTGCTGATTTATTGGGAACAAAGCCAACTGTAATGACTCATTGCAATGCAGGAGCTTTGGCAACGGGAGGCTATGGTACTGCTTTGGGTGTGATTAGAAGTATGTATGAACGAGGCTTGAATAAAATTTATGCTGGAGAAACTAGGCCTTGGCTACAAGGTGCACGTTTAACCGTTTGGGAATTAGCTCAAGACAATATTCCTGCTACTTTAATTGCTGATTCAGCTGCTGCTTGGTTAATGAAATCGGGGCAACTAGACTGGATTATCGTGGGGGCAGATAGAATTGCTGCAAATGGTGATGTTGCAAATAAAATTGGCACTTATTCTTTAGCTGTTATCGCAAAAGAACATGGTGTAAAAATGATGGTTGTTGCACCTGTTTCTACCATTGATTTTGATATGGAATCGGGTGAGGGAATAGAAATTGAACAACGTCATCAAAATGAACTTTTAGCTGATTGTTATATCAATGATAATTCAAAAGTCAGTGCTTGGAATCCTGTGTTTGATGTGACTCCAGCAAATTTAATTACTGCGATTGTGACTGAAAAAGGTGTAGTTCATCATCCAGCTGAAAATGGAGTAAAACATTTACAATGATAAATTTAAAACAAAAGTCAACTAGTCCTGTTCATGCTGTTAATTGTTTTCTGAAAGGATTGCAACTGGTAACTAAACCCGAATTACGTAAATACTTATTAATACCTATTATTATTAATATAATTTTATATAGTGCAGCTATTACGTTAGGCTATTTTTATATTACTGATTTAATTACTCAATTTATACCTTCTTGGCTGTTATGGCTGGAGTGGTTAATTTGGCCATTATTTTTTATGAGTTTTTCATTAATAGGTTTTTTTACATTTACTATTGTTGCTAATTTACTCGCAGCTCCTTTTTATAGTCAATTATCTGTTAAAGCCTTAGAGTTGATTTCTGGAGAGCCAAATACTGCTGTTGAGCAAAAAGTCAGTCAAGTGATTTTGGCTGAAATAGGTAGGATGGTCTATTTGCTAACTAGAATGTTACCGCTACTTATTTTATTTATTATTCCTGGCGTTAATTTAATAGCTCCTTTTATTTGGGCTTTATTTGGTGCTTGGGGGATGGGTTTGGAGTTTATGGCTTATCCTTTGGAAAATAAAGGATTGTTATTTGCTCAACAAAAAGAGGAGGCGAAGGTTAGAAGAGTGAGTGTAATTAGTTTTGGCGGTTTAACTGTGCTTGGTTTGTCTATTCCTTTGTTAAACCTTATTGTAGGGCCTGCTGCAGTTATTGGTGCAACTGTTTATGTGCATGGTTTGACTGCGGAAGATTAAGAAGACAGAGCTTGCTCTGAAGCCCTCCCTTGCTGGGGAGGGTTGGGAGAGGAGGAGTTAAACAACCCTCTCCAGCAGGTGAGGGCTTTAGAGCGGAATCTATCAAGTCTTACAAAAATAGTTTATCTACGTTATTGCGGACTGAAGTCCGCTCTACAGTTTATAGCTTTGCTAGAAATTATCCTTTAACTTCCTAACTTTGCTAAAAACTTGATGTAAAGGCTGCTTATTCATATTTAACGCTTGTTGTATTGCAGGACTATCTTCCCTGAGGAAAGGGTTTGTCTGTAACTCTAAGGCTAATGTCGTTGGAATGGTGGAACTGTTTTCTTTCCTAAGTTGTTTAACTTGTTGAATCCTTTTTTGTAATTCTTGATTATCAGGTTCTAGTGTTAAAGCAAATTTTCCATTAGCTTGGGTGTATTCGTGAGCACAATAAATTTTTGTTTCTTTTGGTAAGACTTTGAGCTTTTGTAGTGATTTCCACATTTGTTCGGCAGAGCCTTCAAATAATCGACCACAGCCCATAGAAAATAATGTGTCACCACAAAAAAGCATATTACTATTTTTTAAATAAAATACGATATGGCCGACTGTATGCCCAGGTGTTTCAATGATTTTTATCTGCTCATTTCCTAGAGCAAATATATCACCTTCTTTAACAAAGATATCAATTTCTGGAATCCTATGTTGATCTGCTTCAGCTGCGATTATTTGGCAGTGAGTTGCTGCTTTTAATTCTAAATTAGCTCCAATATGATCATTGTGGTGATGTGTATTGAGAATATAGTTTAGAGTCCATCCTTTTTGTTTTAATGTATCTAAAACTGGCTGACAAACAGCTGGGTCTACCACAGCTGTTTGAGCTGAAACAGGTTCGTGAATCAGATAAATATAATTATCATTTAAAACGGGGAGTTGGATGATTTCAAGCATTTTTAGGTAGTGGGTCAAAGCCATGTTGAAACTACCATTTGGGGCGCAGGCTTTAGCCTGCTCTTACGCTCAAGACTGCAGGTTAAAACCTGTGTCCCCAAAAGGCTTTACTAATATCGCTAATTGGATCTACATTTACGCACAAAAAGCTTCAATAGCATCAAAGATGCAGTTACTATCCAATCCACATTCAGTCAATAATTCTTCACGGGTCCCTTGTTCAATAAAAGCATCCGGTAAACCTAAGTTTAAAACAGGCATTAGAATCTGTTGTGCTTGTAAGAAATTATTTACCGCACTACCTGAACCACCCGAAATAACATTTTCTTCAATGGTGACAAACACATCATGCGTTTTAGCCATCTCCAGAATAGTATCTTCATCAAGCGGTTTAACAAAGCGCATATTAATCACAGTAGCACCTAGTTTCTTACCTACTTCCAATGCAGGTGTCACCATACTTCCCCAAGCCAAAATAGCCAAACGACCGCCTTGATGACGAATCTCAGATTTACCAATTTCTAATTCAGAAAAATCTTCAGAAACAACTGAACCAGGACCTTTACCACGAGGATAACGCACAGCAGCAGGGCCTTTATAGTTAAATCCAGTGGTCAACATTTGACGACATTCATTTTCATCAGCCGGCGCCATAATCAACATATTAGGAATACAGCCTAAAAAGCTATGATCAAAACTACCCGCATGTGTAGGACCATCAGGACCCACCAAGCCCGCTCTATCCAAAGCAAACAACACATCTAAATCTTGCACCGCCACATCATGAATCAACTGATCATAAGCACGTTGTAAAAAGGTAGAATAAATAGCAACAACAGGCTTACCACCCTGACAAGCTTGACCTGCCGCCAAAGTGACTGCATGTTGCTCAGCAATCGCCACATCAAAATAACGTTCAGGAAAACGCTCAGAAAACTCCACTAAACCAGAGCCCTCACGCATAGCAGGCGTAATCCCCAATAAGCGAGAATCTTTCTCAGCCATATCACACAACCAACGGCTAAATACCTGAGTATAAGTAGGATGAGGAGAGGCAGCCGATTTAGGTAAAGAATCTAACTGAGGATCAAAAGCCGGTACCCCATGATAAGCCAAAGGATCCTTCTCAGCAGGCGCATAACCTTTACCCTTCTTAGTCACAATATGTAAAAAAACCGGCCCCGGTAAATCTTTAATATTACTTAAAGTATCCACCAACATATCCACATCATGGCCATCAATAGGCCCAATATAATTAAAGCCCAGCTCCTCAAACAAAGTACCCGGAACAATCATGCCCTTAACATGCTCTTCCGTCTTCTTAGCTAGCTCCCAAACCGAAGGCATTTTACTTAAAACTTTTTTACTTTCCTCACGTACAGAAGAATACAACTTACTGGAAATAACTCGAGTGAAATAATTATTCATCGCCCCCACATTAGGGGAAATAGCCATATCATTATCATTTAAGATAACCAATAAATTAGCATCCACCACACCCGCATGATTCATCGCCTCAAAGGCCATACCGCCGGTGATACTGCCATCACCGATAATCGCCACCATACGCTTATCAAAACCCTGCTGTTTAGAAGCAATCGCCATCCCCAAAGCCGCAGAAATAGAAGTCGAAGAGTGACCCACACCAAAAGCATCGTACTCACTCTCATTCCTATTCGGAAATGCACAAACCCCGCCCTTAGTCCGAATAGTCGGCATACGATCCTTACGCCCCGTTAGAATCTTATGAGGATAAGCCTGATGGCCTACATCCCAAACCAACTGATCTTCAGGTGTGTTAAAAATGTAATGCAAAGCCACGGTGAGTTCAACAGTGCCTAAGCCTGCAGAGAAATGACCGCCTGATAGGCTGACTGTGTGGGTTAGGTATTCACGTAACTCTTGAGATAGCTGTGTTAATTGTTTTGCATTAAGTTTTCGTACATCTTCTGGTAAGTTGATGTCTTTTAGCAATGGATAGTCTTGTGTTGGCATCGTATCTAACCTGAGTTATTTGTTTTTATTTTTTATTGCATGGCTAGCAAGGTTTTTACCTAAATCCCAAATTGAACCAGGAATTTGGTGGGTGTCACCAATTGCTTTATCAAACGCATCAACAATCCAGTCTCTATCATCATGAGTTAAATTTAAAGGGGGTAAAAGTTTAACAACATTCATTCCATGACCTGCTACTTGTGTAAGTACGCGGTGTTCTTTAAATAAAGGAATTGTTACCATTTGGCAGAATAAGCCTTTATTTGCCGCTTCTAACATTGCCCAAGCTGCTTTTAACTTTAAGCTTTTAGGTGATTGAAATTCAACGGCAACCATTAAGCCTTTACCACGCGCTTCTTTTAGAAATTCATATTGGCCTTTCATGGCATTAATACTATTAATAATATCTTCGCCAACCTTTGCGCTATTTTCTACAAGTTTTTCATCTTCCATAACTTGTAGTGTTGCTAGCCCGGCTGCCATTGCCATATTATTTTTAGAGAATGTAGAGCCATGTACTACTGCTCTGTCCATACGATTAAAAACGGTGTCCATTATTTTTTGAGTCATTGCTACGGCACCAACAGGGATAAAACCACCTGATAAGGCTTTAGCCATTAATATCATATCGGGCTTTACGCCCCAGTGATCAATTGCCCAAAATTTACCTGTACGACCTAAACCTGTTTGGATTTCATCGGCTACAAATAATGTTCCGTATTTTTTACACAGACGTTCAACTTCAGGTAAGTAGTTATCATCAGGGACGTTAACGCCTTTACCTTGGATAGGTTCAACAATAAATGCAGCTACATCTTTAGTGCTTAATGCTTTTTCTAGTGCATCTAAATCGTTAAAAGGAATAGCATTACAATTAGGTAGTAATGGGCCAAATCCTTCTTTAAATATTTCTTCGCCATTTAAAGATAAAGAACCTAAAGTCAAACCGTGAAAGCTATGTTCACAGTGAACAATACGTTCACGCTTTGTGGTGTAGCGAGCAAATTTAATCGCAGCTTCAACTGCTTCAGTCCCTGAGTTACTAAAGAACATTTTATTGGTGTTTTCTGGGGTGGTTGCCAGAATTTTTTCAGCCAATAAACCGCTTAGTAATGAAACATCCATTTGTACTAAGTTAGGTAATTCTAAAGTTAATGTTTCTTGCAGGGCACTAATAATAGTTGGGTGATTACGGCCAACAGCAAACACGCCAAAACCACTGAGTAAATCTAGGTATTTATTATCATCTTCATCAAATAAATACTGGCCCATGGCTTTTTTATAGTTTCTATCGTAACCAATTGTTCTTAAAACTCTGACCATTTGGTTATTAAGATGCTGCTCATGTAAATCGAATTTATTATCGAAATGCTGAGAAAAAAGTTCGGCGATGCTGAAAGACATGAATACCTCGATTAATTTCTATTGCCGTAAAAAGCGGGAAGTACAATAAGCGTACAGACTAATGTAAAGAAAATACCAACAGCTAATAATAATCCCATGCTGGCGGTGCCGACATGGGGTGTAAAAGCAAGGCTGCTAAAACTACACATAGTGGTTAAAGAGCTAAAAAATACACCACGTGCTGTACTGCTTTGTAAAATTTCTTTGTGCCCTGAAAGGCCTGATTCCAAACGATGGAAAATATGGATGCTACTGTCCACACCCATGCCCATCAATAAGGGGAGGGCGATAATATTGGCAAAGTTGAAGCTATTATCTAGTAAAACATTAGTTGCACCTGTTAATAATCCTGCTAATAACAACGGTCCTATAACTAATAAAGTGCTACTAAGCTTTCTAAGTATTAAAAATAAAAGCAGAAATATGGCAATAATGGCACCCGTAAAGGCTTCTATAAAAGCTTTAACAACTGCTGTACCAGAGGCTTGGTCTGCAACGGGTAAGCCTGATGATTCAGGTGCTGCTGTTTGTACTTCTGCAACAAACTGTTTTAGGTTTTCTACTTTGTTTTGGTCAAATTCTGGTGTTATTAGAATTTTGTATTGTCCATTAGTACTTAACCAGTTCTTTTCAATATATTCAGGTAAGTCGGTTAGTTGATAGGGCTCTGCTGATAAACTGGTTTGAAGGCGGTTCATTGTGTATGGGAGTAGACCTAATATATTTTTTTCTAATGTAATAGAGGATGACTCTAAGGAGTCTTTGTAAGTATCTATAAATAAATTTAGGTTTTGTTGTAATAGCTCTAGTGTCGCTTTAGGGGCGTTACTGGTTTGTTTTTTTAAGGATTCAGTAATAGCAATATTTAAAGCTGTTATTGCCTGATAGGGTGATGTGTTAATTAACTCTTGATTAAAGTTATTAAGTTGATCGCCTAATACTAGATCAAGTTCTTCTATAACTTCTAACTTTTCATCTTGATGTTTTGCAATAAGATCACCAAGAAATATAGTGTTATGGACTGTCGATAGCTTTTCTAGTTGTTCAGCTTTGTTTTTTGCTTCTTCAAAAGAGGATGCCAAAGTTGAAAGAGCAAAAGGTGAGTCTGTTTGCGAAGACAGTAGTTCTTTGATTGTTGATACAGATTCACTACTTGGGTCTCTTAAATTTATGGGATTAGAGTCAAAAACTAATTGAGTTAATGTGCCGGCAGCGAGTAGGGCAAAGATAATGCTAAATACCCGAATTGAAAAAGCAAATTTAAAAGGTATTTCTGCAAATGAGCCCATGTTAAATGTTGAACGGATAGGTTTAACATTTTTAATAGAAAATACGGTTAAAAGTGCAGGTAAAACCGTGAGTGAAATTGTCAGCCCAATGATCATTCCACCAGCAGAGATAATACCTAGTTCTGATACTCCTGAATAATCAGTGGGTATAAAAGCTAAAAAGCCCATTGAGGTAGTTAGTGCGCAGAGGAATAATGAGAAGCCAACGGTGTGAATGCTATCACTGATGGCTTGTTTATTTTCCATGCCATTACTACGACATTCTCTATAATGTAAGCAAATATGAATAGCAAAATCCACACCCAAGCCAATGTACAGTACAGCAAAGGCGACAGAGATTAAATTAAGGTGTCCAATTGATATGGCAGCAAACCCTGCTGTTAGTATGAGTCCTAAAATTAATACTATAAAGGCAGAAAATAGAAGTTTAACCGAACGTAAACCAATCCATAGTGAAGATAAAACTAATAATAGTGAAACTACACCAGCAATAATTGAACCTTCACCAACACTTTCTAATTCTTCATGTTCCAGTGCTACTTCGCCTGTCATTCTAATTCTGACACCAGGATTCTGTTGCATTATTCGAGTAACAACCATTCTGGCTGTAGTTAATGCCTTTTCTGCTGGCATTATTTCGTCAAAATACAAGGTGGGTTTAGCGAGTACAAGTGTGCGATTACTTGATGTATTGAGTTTATTAGCGGCTAGCAGATTCTGCCAAGAAACTTGGTGTGGTTGATTTTTAAGTTGATGAGTAATTGAATCGTTTACAGCTAGCAATAATGGATTAATATCCATTGGTAGCATGTCATCAGTTTTTTCTAACGCTTTAGCAATAATTTCAAATAAACCTTCTAAATGATAATTATGTGATAAATAACCAATAAAAGGTTGAGCATCGATTAATTTTGTAGCAAGGTCATCCAATTCATCTTGCTCTAAAAATAATAAGGCTTGTTGGCTAAAAAAATCATTTTCAGTAGGGATGTAGACTGAAGAAAAGCTTTTTGGTAATTGTTTTAATGCTTGTTCCAGTAAAACGGCTGCTTGAGATGTTTGTTCTGGCGTTTGTGCATCCACTACCAAAATCATTGCACCAGCATCTTGAGGGAATTCAGACTCTATACGCAGGCGATTTTTTTGAAAAGGAAGGTCAGCTGATAACATTTCAGCTGTATTAGTGTTAACACCCAGGTTGTTGATGGTGTAATACAAACTAGCTGAAGTTAATGCTATTGTTAATAAAATTAAGGTCCAGGGGAAGCGAAGAATATTTTCGCCCCACCAGCATAAAAACCTGTCAATTCTTGAGCTTGAAGCTGTATTCATTTGCTGGTTGTTTGTGATTCAAAACCGACTATTATATCAAGTTGCTTGGCGATTAATTTTAATTTGTTTTTTGCAGCATTGAAATGTAAGCCAAGTTTAATTAGGCCTGGTAGCTCGCTAGGGTGAGTTAATAAAAACCAAAGAAGTTTTGTTAAAACTACATCGCCTTGATCATTTAATGCGTAACTTACTGCTTTAGGTAAGCTCATCTCTACCGGATCAGCTATGCATCTTATAACTAGAGAGGGTATTTTGTGCTCTATAGCTATCTGAGCAATGGCAATACTTTCCATATCGAGAGCAATCGCTTGTGATTGCTGGTGAATAGCTGTTTTATCTGTGCTTTCAGCAACAATGGTAGAGCTTTCTGCTAGTAAGCCATTATTAGGGCTTAAAGCGGATAATTGCTTGCTGGTATTTTCTAACCAATTAGAATCGATAGATAATAGCTGTTTGTTTTCTGTTTGTAATTGCTTGGGTAAAACAAAGTCCCCTGGTTTTAAATTGGGGCTTAATGCAGCTGCACAGCCCCAACTTACTAGTCGCTTAGCACCTTTTTCAATAAGTAATTGACTGGCTTTGCTGGCATTGATAGGCCCCGCACCTGAACAGGCAACAATTGTATTTTCATTAATGAAAATACAATCTCCTTTGATGATTTTTTTACTAGTTAGGCTGTTAATTTCATCTGGGAGAGCAATAATAATTCCTGTAATCACTTTTTAGCCAGCTCATTTCGGTAACGAGCCAAAGCCCAAAGTGGGAAAAACTTATCATAGCCGTGGTATTTTAAGAAAAATACTTTTGGAAATCCCGGGGCAGTAAAGCCTTCGTCATTCCAGAGACCATTTTCAAGCTGTTGCTTTAATATAAAATCAATACCAGCTTTTACTTCAGGGCTATTCGCCTCGCCAGCAGCACATAGACCTAATACAGCCCAAGCTGTTTGAAAGGAAGTGCTGTAGTGATATTGACCACTGTATTTTTCAATATCATAGTAACTTTGGTTATCTTCACCCCAACCCCCATCTTCTCGCTGCACCTTTTTAAGGTAGGAAACTGCTTTAGTGTATAAAGGGTCTGTTTTAGGAATGTTAGTTTGTTCTAGTCCTAGTAATACTGACCAAGTTCCATAAATATAATTTGTTCCCCAGCGACCAAACCAAGAGCCATCTTCTTCTTGTTCTGTGCGGATATATTCAATAGTGCGTTCTAATGCTGGTAAATATTCATCATGATCTTGAGCTACTTTTGCCATTAACATGGCACAACGAGCACTTACATCAGATGTCGGTGGGTCTAGTAATGCCCCATGGTCAGCAAATGGGATTTCGTCTAAATAGTAGTAGGTGTTATCAATATCAAAAGCACCATAACCACCATTTTTTGATTGCATATCAACTATCCAGCGTGTTGCTCTGTGGATAGATTCATCAAGATCAGGAAGGTTTGAATCAGCCATAGCAAAAGCAACCACGGCAGTATCATCTACATCTGGATAATGAGGATTTTCATATTGAAAAGCCCAGCCACCACCTTCAGAATTTGGTCGGTCGATACGCCAATCACCGGGTTCGTCAGAGAGTTGTTTACTTTTTAGCCAGTCATAAGCACGGGTTAGGCTTTCTTTGTTAGCAAGCTTATCGGCTTCTTGTATGGCTAAAGCAGCAAGACCTGTATCCCAAACTGGAGATAAACAAGGCTGGCAATAGGCATCGTTTTCATTAATCACTAAAAGCTTATCAATTGCCTTACGGGCAGTAACTACGTGTTCGTGATCTTTGGGGTAACCTAAAAGTAACATGGCTTCATAGGAATAAACCATGGCAGGAAAAATACCACCTAAACCATCTTCACCATTTAAGCGTTCAGTAAACCAAGCAACAGCATTATCAATCGCTAGTTGATGTACTTTATTTGGAATTAGAGGGCGAGTGATGCGTCCGAGTTTATCCAGCCCCAGAAAAACTTTATTTAACAATGTGCGCTCAGGAAAATAATGTTTTTCTTTATCTGGATCGATAAGAAATAGTTCCCTTATGCTAACTTTGTTAGGGTTTTTTGCTGTTGCTTTTAATGTGCAAAGAATAAAGAGGGGCACCATCACAGTACGCGACCAATAGGAAACCTTATCTAAATGGAAAGGAAACCATTTAGGAAATAGCATTATTTCAACAGGAATGTATGGAACGCCACGCCAAGGCAGTTGCTCAAAAATAGCAAGGATGATTCGTGTAAATACATTACCTTTTGCAGCTCCGCCCTGACTAAGAACATAATTTCTTAGTTTTTCCATATGAGGCGCATTAATTGAATCACCAGCCATTTTTAAGGCATAGTAAACTTTAATGCTACAGCTTATATCACCTTCGCCACCGGTAAATAAAGGGTAGTGACCTTCCTCTGATTGGCGTGACCTTAGATAAACAGCAATCTTTTTTTGAAGCTCAACATCAATGTCATCAAGATGATGCATCATCATGATATATTCAGCTGGTATTGAACAATCAGCCTCAAGCTCAAAAACCCAGAAGCCGTCCTTATCTTGCAGGCCAATAAGTTCTTTTTGTGCTTTATCTATTGCTACATCTAGGTTGTTATGTCTTTTTGTCATAGATGTTGAGCTGTCGTGAGGTTCACTACTATCCAATTGATGGCTTGATTCATTAAACATGCAAACGTCCTATATTTTTGCAATTTTTTCTGCGTCATAAGTCCAGCCTGGTGTTTTTAAACTACCGCTAGTTATGTTGAAAATTAAAGATAAAAGCATATTGCTACGGGCAGTTGCTTTACAAACAAAAATTGTCTTTTTAACGTCTTTTCGAGTTATTTTAACTTGGTCTGAGTCATTAAAATTAAGATCGTTTTTAATGTTCTTAAGTGTTAGAACAGACATTCCTAATGCCCATAGACAGAAGTTTCTAATGCCGGTTTCATGTGCAGGTAGAAGTTGTGTGTACGTCATTGCATTGTGTAAATGACCATGAGCAATACTTATTAAATGTTCTAATCCTTTACGGAAATTTTCATCATCTGTTTCAGGCGTTAAGTTTTTAAGTTCAAAGCCTGTTTCAGTGAAAATATCTTGGGGTAACCAACAAACACCCCGTTGAGCATCATCCCAAATATCTTTAAGTATGTTGGTCATCTGCAAACCTTGACCAAAAGATACTGATAGCTCTAATAACTCTTTTTCATGCTGTTTTATTTCATCTGAATAATGACAAAATAGTTTTGCAAGCATTTCACCAACACAGCCTGCAACGTAATAGCAGTAACTATCCATATCTGCCATTGTCTTTACACCGGCGTGTAGATCCAAAGCTTGAAAAATAGGCATGCCTTTAGCCATGGTTTCAACGCAGCCTGAAAGAGCATCTATTTGATTTTTATCAAAAGTATGGGTGATTTCAATAACTCTTGAAGTGAGGTGGATAAGGGTATGTTCGGCAGGAATGGTTTGGTCTGAAAGCAGAGGGGCTAAATCTTCAGCAAAAGTTTGTGCATTTTTTCCTGTTTTAACAATATCTATAAATGCTGTACAGAAGTGCTTTTTTTGATCTACATCAAGAGAAACTTCATCTTCAATTGTATCAACTATGCGACAAAGTAAATAAGCATTTGCAACTGCAGGATGAAGAGCATCTGGCAATTGAGGGATTGTTAGGGCAAAAGTCCGTGATACACCCTCAAGTAAAATAGCCTGAAGTTCATCGTCAGCTAGATTGATGAGGGATTTTGGATTGTTTATTGAAATTTGAGATCCATTCATAGTTGTAGCTGAATATGCAGTAATAATTGTAGGGTCATGATAGACGTTTTGTTGGTGATTTGCAAAATAATGTTGTTTTTAATGCAAAGTTTAAATTTGCATTGTTCACTATATATTGGGCAAATAAATTAAACTATTTATTATAAAATTTCTTTTGTTATTAGTTGCTTATGGGTGTTTGTATTTTTATGTCGCTATTTCTATTACCCTTTAGGAGCAGTTGTTTATAGTTATAAAAAACTTAAGTCTGTTGTTTTTTTGTATGTTTTTTGTGGTTTCTGTTTTAAAAAGATAGTATTCTACTCAGGAATTATAATCTATATGTTTAAAATCATACTATCGTAACAAAAATTAACTTATTAATTTTGTTGTTTTTATGCAACTGAACGAAGTGATGGTTTAATTTTGAGATCTTTGGAGAGGCTAATATGAGTGTTCCTTTACGTCAGCAACTGGCAGTTGGAAGTTATTTAATCAAACAAAAGTTAAAAGGCGTTAAGAAGTATCCATTAGTCCTTATGCTTGAGCCTTTGTACCGTTGTAACTTGGCTTGTGCAGGTTGTGGAAAAATTGAGCACCCTGATGATATTCTTGATAAGCGTCTTTCTGTTCAAGAATGTTTGGATGCGGTAGATGAGTGTGATGCTCCAATGGTTTCTATTCCAGGCGGGGAGCCTTTGATACATAAAGAAATGCCTCAAATTGTTGAAGGTATTGTAGCAAAGAAAAAATTTGTTTATCTATGTACAAATGCACTGTTACTTAAAAAGAAAATTAAAGATTACACGCCTTCTCCGTATTTAACATTCTCTGTTCATTTAGATGGTCTTAAAGACAGGCATGATAATTCAGTATGCCAAACGGGTGTTTTTGATATCGCGGTGGAAGCAATTAAATTAGCCTTGGGTAAAGGTTTTAGAGTTAATGTTAATTGCACCTTATTTCAAGGTGAAAATGCAGAAGAAGTTGCTGAGTTTTTAGATTATGTAACCGAATTGGGTGTTGAGGGCGTTACGATTGCTCCAGGCTTTAGTTATGAGCATGCACCAAAGCAAGATGTGTTTATTAAAGGTAAAGATGTTAAAACTTTATTTAGAGGTATTTTTGCAATAGGCAAAAATAAGAAGTGGAAGTTAAACCACTCATCTTTATATCTGGACTTTTTAGCTGGAAACCAATCTTACGAATGTACACCTTGGGGTAACCCTACACGTAATGTTTTTGGTTGGCAGAAACCTTGTTATCTATTAGATGATGAAGGTAATGTTGATACCTTTAAAGAGCTTATGGAAACAACGCCGTGGGATAAGTATGGCAATGTAAATAATCCTAAGTGTACAAATTGTATGGCACATTGTGGATATGAAGCTACTGCAGTTGAAGATATGTTGGCTAATCCTTTAAAAGGTATGATGGTTTCACTTAAAGGGCCTAAAACATCGGGGGAAATGGTTGAAGTTGCAGCACCTGATTCCGATGGTTCAGATAAACCAAAGTCAATTTCAGATATTCCTGTAAAAGTTGAATCTTAAGTGAGTTGATGCTCGGTATTAAATAATAAGTAATACTTTAATTTTGGGCAATAATTTAGGAGTTTTTATTTTGTTTGTATTAAATAAAATTAAGTTGTTTTGTCTGCTAATTCTTTCTTTTGGAATGGCAGCTACTGTTGTTGCAGCTGAAAATGATGATTTAACGGTTGCTGTTGAAGAGGTAGTTGTTAAGGAAAATAGTCTAGCTAAAGAAGTAGTGACTGAATTTCAAAGTGTTCTTATCGATGCGATGAAGCAAGGTAAAGCTCTTAGCTTTGAAGGCCGGTGTGAATATTTTAAAGATGCTATCTTAAAAAGTCATGATGTCCTTAAAAGTCTTAGAACAATTGTTGGTAGTAAAGAGTGGCGTAGCTTTACCGACGAGCAAAAAACTCAGTTAACTGATGTTTTTACACAATTTATCGTATCAACTTACGCTTTTAACTTTAATTCATTTTCTGGTGAATCTTTTAAGTATGTTTCTGAGCATACTACAAAGAAAGGTAATGTAGTTGTTAGAAGTGTTTTGTATATTCCTGAAGGAAAGAGAAAGAAAGTCACTTTTGATTATGCGTTGAAGAAAAGCTCTGAAGGCTGGCGTATTTATAATATTGCTGCTGATGGGGTGAGTGACTTGGCAACTAGGCGCTCAGAATATCGTCGTATTTTATCGGCTGAAGATGGATTTAATGCATTAATTGCAATTATCAATAAAAAAATTGATAATTACGCTAAATAAATATTTAAGGTTAATTATATGTATATGACTTCGCAAGAAAAAAGCGACTCATCATTGTTTACGGTATCTTTTGTTGTAGTGACACTTTTTTTGTCCGGTTGTGCAAGTACACCACCAACAGAGGATGGAGTTGAAGTCGTTGAGGCTGTTGAAGTTATTGAAGAAGAGGTTGTTGAGGTAGACCCTTATGAAGGGTTTAATCGTACAATGTTTGATTTTAATGATGGCGTTGATACATATTTTGCAGAACCTATCTCTGATGCATATACATGGGTAACACCACAATTTGTTCAGACAGGTGTTACTAATTTCTTTGATAATCTTAAGGGAATTAATGTTGTCTTAAATGATTTTATGCAAGGAAAGGGACAGCAAGGTGCTGAAGATACAGGACGCTTTCTAGTTAATTCAACTGTTGGATTGTTGGGGCTGTTTGATGTGGCTACAGAAATTGGACTTGAACAAAATAATGAAGACTTTGCTCAAACATTAGCTGTTTGGGGGGTTCCTCAAGGGCCTTATTTGGTATTACCGTTGCTTGGTCCATCTACAACGCGAGGGATTCCAGGTGGGATTTTTGATGCAGCTGCAAATCCTGCAACCTATATAGGTGTGCCAGTACAAGTGGTTCAAATGTTAAATGCTAGAGCTAATGCTGATGGTGAAATAAACTTTGTTGAAGAAGCTGCATTAGATCGTTATGTATTTACTAGAGAGTCTTTTTTGCAATATCGTGATAATTTGATTAGTGATGGCCAGATAGAAGACTCAGATGCTCTTTTTGACTTTGAAGAAGAGGATGATGAAGATTTTGGCGATGAGGAGTTGACTAAGGACGTTCTTGATAGCAAGCCAGAAGTTTCAGAAAATGAAATTGCTAGCGTAGATGAAAATAAAGAAATAGTTATTAATGAAGATAAGGTGCTTGAACCTGAACCTGTTGCTAATTATTCGGATGTTTCTTTGGATTCTGAAGAATAGGCAATTATTTTATTCTGTAATAAAAAAGCCACTTTCAAAGTGGCTTTTTTTGTTTTAGTGGTTTGCTAAGATATTAATAGTGTAATAACGAGTGAACTTCATACCCTTCAAGCTTTTCTCTGCCTTGTAAAAAGTCTAATTCGACCACAAATGCACAGGCTTCTACCGTAGCTCCTAAGCTTTCAACTAGATCACAGCTTGCTTTGGCTGTTCCACCTGTTGCTAAAAGGTCATCAATTAGTAAGACTTTCTCACCTTTTTCAAATGAATCAATATGGGCTTCTAGTGATGCAGAGCCATATTCAAGATCATAAGAAACGCTTTGAACATCATAAGGTAGTTTCCCAGGTTTTCTTAATGGGATAAAAGGAATACCTAGTTCCCACGCAACTAATGAACCAAAAATAAACCCTCTTGCTTCCATACCCGCTACAGAGTCGATATTTCTACCCAAAAAAGGGTGGATTAGTTGGTGAACGGCTAATCGTGTAGCTGCTGGATCTTTTACTAGGGGGGTGATGTCTTTAAAAATAATACCTGGTTTTGGAAAGTCGGGTATATCTCTAATTTTATTTCTTAATCTATCCATAAGGTTTAACTCAATGAGGTTGTAGAGGCGCCTGTTTTTGACGCGAATATTTTAACTGGTGAAATATATATAATTATAGGAGCTATGAAAGTATTGGCTTTTATCTCCCCTCTTTGGAAAAGAGGGGGTGGGGGATATTTTATTATAAAAACAAGACATTTAATCTCAATGTGTTGTCTTTTTATAAAATCCCCTTTTTCCAAAGGGGGAGGTCAAAAATAGACTGCTCTTATGCTCAAGACTGCAGGTTAAAACCTGCGCCCCAAAAGGCTTTACTAATATCGCTAATTGGATCTACATTTACGCACAAAAAGCTTCAATAGCATCAAAGATACCTTTGCTATCCAATCCACATTCAGTCAATAATTCTTCACGGGTGCCTTGTTCAATAAAAGCATCCGGTAAACCTAAGTTTAAAACAGGCATTAAAATCTGTTGAGCTTGTAAGAAATTGTTCACCGCACTGCCAGAACCACCAGAAATAACATTTTCTTCAATAGTCACAAACACATCATGCGTTTTAGCCATTTCCAGAATAATATCTTCATCAAGTGGTTTAACAAAGCGCATATTAATCACAGTAGCACCTAGTTTTTTACCTACTTCCAATGCAGGAGTCACCATACTGCCCCAAGCCAAAATAGCTAAACGACCGCCTTGATGACGAATCTCAGATTTACCAATTTCTAATTCAGAAAAATCTTCAGAAACAACTGAGCCAGGGCCTTTACCACGAGGATAACGCACAGCAGCAGGGCCTTTATAGTTAAATCCAGTGGTCAACATTTGACGACATTCATTTTCATCAGCAGGCGCCATAATTAGCATATTAGGAATACAACCTAAAAAACTATGATCAAAACTACCCGCATGTGTAGGACCATCAGGACCCACCAAGCCCGCTCTATCCAAAGCAAACAACACATCTAAATCTTGCACCGCCACATCATGAATCAACTGATCATAAGCACGTTGTAAAAAGGTCGAATAAATAGCAACAACAGGTTTACCACCCTGACAAGCTTGACCCGCCGCCAAAGTGACAGCATGTTGTTCAGCAATCGCCACATCAAAATAACGCTCAGGAAAACGTTCAGAAAACTCAACTAAACCAGAGCCCTCACGCATAGCAGGCGTAATTCCCAATAAACGAGAATCTTTCTCAGCCATATCACACAACCAACGGCTAAATACCTGTGTATAAGTTGGATGAGGAGAGGCAGCAGACTTAGGTAAAGAATCTAACTGAGGATCAAAAGCCGGTACACCATGATAAGCCAAAGGATCCTTCTCAGCAGGTGCGTAGCCTTTACCTTTCTTAGTCACAATATGTAAAAAAACCGGCCCCGGTAAATCTTTAATATTACTTAAAGTATCCACCAGCATATCCACATCATGGCCATCAATAGGCCCAATATAATTAAAGCCCAGCTCCTCAAACAAAGTACCCGGGACAATCATCCCTTTAACATGTTCTTCAGTCTTCTTAGCCAACTCCCAAACCGAAGGCATTTTACTTAAAACTTTTTTACTTTCCTCACGTACAGAAGAATACAACTTACTGGAAATAACTCGAGTGAAATAATTATTCATCGCCCCCACATTAGGGGAAATAGCCATATCATTATCATTTAAGATAACCAATAAATTAGCATCCACTACACCCGCATGATTCATCGCCTCAAAGGCCATACCGCCGGTGATACTGCCATCACCGATAATCGCCACCATACGCTTATCAAAACCTTGCTGTTTAGAAGCAATAGCCATTCCTAACGCCGCAGAAATAGAAGTCGAAGAATGACCCACACCAAAAGCATCGTACTCACTCTCATTCCTATTCGGAAATGCGCAAACGCCACCCTTAGTCCGAATAGTCGGCATACGATCCTTACGCCCGGTTAGAATCTTATGAGGATAAGCCTGATGCCCCACATCCCAAACCAACTGATCTTCAGGGGTATTGAAAATATAATGCAAAGCCACTGTGAGTTCAACGGTGCCTAGGCCGGCAGAAAAATGACCGCCTGATAGGCTGACTGTGTGGGTTAAATAACGACGTACTTCATCTGACAAAGATTCCAATTGATTTTTTGAAAGTTTGCGCACATCAGCAGGTGTACTGATTGTGTCTAATAATGGATATTTGTCAGAGCTACTCATGTAGATTTATTCCTTGTATTTAATGGGTTTGCAATTTAACGTGGTATAGCGTTATTAATGGTCACGCTGAATAATATAAAGAGATAAATCTCTTAATAAATCGGCTTCTGGACCAAAACTGCTTAGACTTTCAACTGCTTGCTCATGTAATTCTTGAGCCTTTTCTTTAGCGCCATTTAGGCCTAGTAGAGCAGGATATGTCGGTTTGTCGTTATCTTGATCTTTACCTTGGGTTTTACCTAAAGTAGCGGTATCACTTTCTTCATCAAGGATATCGTCTTTAACTTGAAATGAAAGCCCAATACATTTTGCATAATGATCAAGTTTTTTAGCGACTGCGGGATCAATATCTGATTTTGCTAGAGCAGCCATATTAACACTGGCACGGATTAAAGCACCTGTTTTATGGATGTGCATATTTTCTAGTTCAGGTAATGTCAGTTTTGTACCAACAGATTCTAAATCAATGGCTTGACCACCTACCATGCCTTGTGAACCACTAGCTTTAGTTAAAGTCGTGATCATTTTTAAACGGCTTTCTGCATCTACTTCAATAGATGGGTCATTCGCTAGCACTTCAAAGGCAAGGGCTTGTAATGCATCACCTGTTAAAATAGCGGTGGCTTCATCATAAGCAATGTGAGAAGTAGGTTTACCACGTCTTAAATCATCATCATCCATTGCTGGAAGATCGTCATGGATTAATGAATACACATGGATTAATTCAACTGCACATGCTGGCCCATCAAGTATATCTTCTGATAAACCTAATGCTTTACCTGTTGCGTAAGCAAGCATCGGGCGCATACGCTTGCCGCCATCTAATGTGCTGTAACGCATGGCATCATGTAATTTTTTTGGTAATACGTTTTCAGACGGTAAGCGTGCATCTAAGGCGCGTTCAACTCGGCTTTGGGTAGATACAAGATATTCTTTTAAGGCATTACTCATCGTTAAAGGGCTCCAGGGTTTGTTTACCGTTTTTTTCTAATAAAATTTGTATTTTTTGCTCAGCATCCTGCAATGCTTTTTGACAGGTGCCAGTTAATTTAACACCTCGCTCAAATGATTTTAAGGATTCTTCCAGAGATAAATCTCCTTGTTCCATTTGATCAACTAGTTGTTCTAGTTCTTCTAGGGAATCTTCAAATAGAGTAGCGCTTTTTTTTCTAGGCATAATGATTAAGGTTTTTGTGTCGTCATTATTCAATCATTTGCTATTTCCAAACTTCAAGATCAATGATTACATGGTACGATAATAAATTATCACTATTATATCTTAATTATCAGCACGTATGAGTAGCGAATATAACGCAGCAGCAATTGAAGTTTTAAGCGGATTAGATCCTGTCAAAAAACGACCAGGAATGTACACGGATACTACGAGGCCAAATCACCTAGTTCAAGAGGTGGTTGATAATAGTGTTGATGAAGCGATGGCTGGTCATGCCGATACTATTGAAGTTGTTTTATATAAAGATGGATCGGTTTCAGTTAAGGATAATGGCCGAGGAATGCCTGTTGATATTCATCCTGAACAAGGTATTCCAGGAATTGAAGTTATTTTGACTCAATTACATGCTGGCGGAAAATTTTCCAATAAAAACTATCAGTTTTCTGGTGGTTTACATGGGGTTGGGGTATCGGTTGTTAATGCTTTAACGACTAAGCTAGAGGTTGAGGTTAAGCGTAATGGTACTGTTTACAGTATGGGGTTTGCTGATGGTGATAAGCAAACTGATTTAACTGAAATTGGAACAGTTGGCAAAGCTAATACAGGAACAAGTATTACTTTTTGGCCTGATGCTAAATATTTTGATTCTAATAAAGTGTCAGTTATTAAGCTTAAACATGTTTTACGAGCTAAAGCAGTGTTATGCCCAGGCTTAAAACTGTCTTTAAAGTCAGAACAAACTGATGAAGAATGGGAATGGTGTTATCAAAACGGTTTAAAAGAATATCTACTAGATCGTGTGGGTGATGTAGAAATTTGCCCAGAAATTCCTTTTATGGCTGAATCCTCTGCAACAACAGAAGCGGTAGAGTGGGGGATTGTTTGGGCTGTGGATAGTTTGCCTGAAGTTATTGCTGAAAGTTATGTAAACCTGGTGCCTACTGCGCAAGGTGGAACACATGTTAATGGCTTAAGGGCGGGATTAACAGAAGCAATGCGTGAGTTTTGTGAGTTTAGAAACTTATTACCTCGAGGGGTAAAAATTGCACCTGAAGATGTTTGGGAAAATTGTCATTTTGTATTATCCGTTAAACTAGAAGACCCACAATTTTCAGGTCAAACTAAAGAGCGTTTAAGTTCTAGAGAGTGTGTGCCTTTTGTTTCTGGTATCGCTAAAGATAGTTTTAGCTTGTGGTTAAATCAACATCCTCAAGAAGGTGAAAAAGTAGCTGAGATCATTTTAACAAGTGCTCAGAAACGCCTTAAATCTAGTAAAAAAGTAGTTAGAAAAAAACTAACCTCAGGTCCTGCTTTACCCGGAAAATTAGCAGATTGTTCTTCGCAAGACCTTTCTAGAACTGAATTGTTTTTAGTGGAAGGGGATTCAGCGGGTGGATCGGCCAAGCAAGCGAGAGATAGAGAGTTTCAGGCTATTATGCCATTAAGAGGAAAAATTCTTAATACTTGGGAAGTTGATTCTACACAGGTGATGGCTTCTCAAGAAGTACATGATATTGCTGTCGCTTTAGGGATAGACCCTGATTCGGATGATTTAACTAATTTACGTTATGGGAAAATTTGTGTATTAGCGGATGCTGACTCAGATGGAAATCATATTGCCACCTTAATTTGTGCATTGTTTTATAAGCACTTTACTGCGCTAGTAAAAGCTGGGCATGTCTTTATCGCCATGCCTCCGCTTTATCGAGTTGATATAGGTAAACGAGTGTTTTATGCATTAGATGAGTCTGAAAGGCAAGGTGTGTTGGCACGAATTGAATCAGAAAAGTTAAGAGGTAAGATTAATATTCAGCGCTTTAAAGGGTTAGGGGAAATGAACCCTGGCCAGCTAAGAGAAACAACCATGAACCCTGATACTAGACGATTGGTGCAACTAACGGTTGAAGAGGATGATGATACCTCTGAGCAATTAGATTTATTATTAGCAAAAAAACGGTCGCAAGATAGAAAGACTTGGCTGGAAAGCAAAGGTAATTTGGCTGAAGTTTAAATATTAATCGTCCCATAAGTTCTGGCAGTATTATCTCTACTTTAAGTAGGTAACTTATTTGTTCTAATGTTTGGAAGTGAGGCTTTAGCCTCGCCTGAACCTTGCGAGGCTAAAGCCTCACTTCCAAAATATTTTAAATTTTTAAGTTGCCATTTTATTCAATATGGCTATTTATTTTGCCTGCAACTTCATTTGTCTTTGTTGTTCTTTATGTTCGTATTTTAACTTTCTTCTTTCGCTTGATATCGTTTTAGCTGAAGAACCTATATGCTCTTCTCCACGTTGTTTAGACATTTGAACTTGTTTTTCACGTTCTTGAAATCTCTGTAACTGTTTTTCCGATACCTTATGGTAGCAATGTGGACAACTTACCCCGTGAAGGTATTGTTCACTTTTTTTGTCATCTTCTGTAATAGGAAAGCGACAAGCGTAACATTGATCATATTGGCCTTTTTCAAGTTGATGATTAACAGCGACTCGGTTATCAAATACAAAACATTCGCCCTCCCAAGAGGACTCTTTTTCGGGGATTTGTTCTAGATATTTTAAGATGCCGCCTTCTAAATGAAATACTTCATCAAAGCCTTGTTGTTTTAAATAGGCAGTAGATTTTTCGCAGCGTATACCACCTGTACAATACATCGCTACTTTTTTATGTTTTTCAGGGTCAAGGTTATCTGAGACATACTGTGAAAACTGTCGAAAAGTTTCTGTTTTAGGGTTAATGGCCCCTTTAAACTGGCCTATATTTACTTCATAATCATTACGAGTATCGATTAATAAAACTTCAGGATCAGTAATTAAAGCATCCCAATTTTCTGGTTTTACATAGGTCCCAACAATTTTTTTAGGGTCTATATCTTCAACACCCATGGTGACAATTTCTTTCTTAAGTTTTACTTTGCTGCGGTAAAAAGGAATCTCATCTTCATAGGATTCTTTGGTTTCAATATCAGCAAAGCGTGGATCTGACCTTAACCAGCTCAATAAAGCATCAGTTCCCTGTCTATCACTTGCAACCGTGCCATTGATACCTTCTTTTGCAAGTAGTAATGTACCTTTTATTTGATGATCAACCATGACTTTAAGTAACGGTTTTCTAAGAGCCTCAAAGTCATCTAAAGTGACAAATTTATAAAGAGCTGATACTACTATTTGCGTCATATATTCCTCTTTGCATACTGGAACGTAAAACCAGTGCAATAAATTTAAAATTATATTTTACCGTATCTATCTGATTTTTTTGCTAGTCTTTAATATAATTTATAGATTATGGAAATGTCAGGAATATCAATCCAAATTAAAACTTTGATGTAATTCAGGTATTTCGACTTTAGCATTGCCAAGTTTTTTTGCAAAAATTGGCATTACTTTTTTGTCACCATGAACTAAAAATGTGGTCTTTGGGTTACCTGTTAATTTATGCCAAGCTAATAATTCTGTTTGATCTGCATGAGCAGAGAACCCACCAATTGTAACAACTGAAGCTTTTACAGGTATATCTTCACCTAGAATTTTTACTTGTGTTGCTCCATCAACTATCCTGCGTGCTAATGTCCCATAAGCGGCAAAACCAACAAATACAATAGTATTATTTCGATTCCATAAGCCATGTTTAAGATGATGTTTTATTCTGCCTCCTGTACACATTCCTGAACCTGCAATAAGGACAGCCCCACCAACGATATTATTTATAGCCATTGAGTCTGCAGTTTCTCGGGTGAAATTTACGCCTGGAAACATAAAGGGGTCTTTCCCAGACATAAAAATTTTACAGGTTTCTTCATCAAAACATTCAGAGTGACGCTGGAAAATTTCTGTCGCAGAGATTGCCATAGGTGAATCTAAGAAAACAGGGAGATAATCAGGGAGTTGTTTGTTTTTTATTCCCTCACGCAGATAATAGAGTAATTCTTGGGCACGCTCTAAGGCAAAACTGGGGATAATTATATTGCCTCCCTTTTTAATTGTTTTGTTAATGGTTGCGTAAAATTCTTCTAGGGTTGGTCCTAAATGTTTGTGTTGTCGATCCCCATAAGTTGTTTCCATTACAACATAATCAACATGCGGAGGAGGGGTAGGGTCTTTAATAATAGCGCGATCGCTATAACCCAAATCACCAGAAAATAGAATTTTACGTTGCTGGCCTTTATGTTCAACCTCTATAACGATTGAAGCCGACCCCAGTATGTGTCCAGCATCTATAAACGTTGCTTGAATACCTTCACAAATAGCAAAAGATTGGTCATATTTTGCTGTACGACCGAAAAAACTAAAACTATTGAGTACATCAATAGTGGTATAGAGAGGATCAATAATGGTTCTTGTTCGGCCGTGTCGAGAGGCTTTTTTTGTTTTATAGCGAGCCTCATCTTCTTGTAAATGTGCTGAATCAAGTAAAACCAAACGGGCTAATTCACAAGATGCCCCCGTTGTTATTATTTCTCCTACAAAACCTCTTTTGATAAGTAAGGGGATTCGACCACAGTGGTCTAGATGAGCATGCGTTAATAATAAATAATCTATACTGGCAGCATCAAAACCAAAAGCTTCAGCATTTTCTTCATCCATTTCCTTGCCACCTTGATATAGGCCGCAATCAATTAATATTTTTTTTCCTTCAAATTCAAATAAATGACATGACCCTGTTACATTCTGATCAGCACCGTGAAATTGTAGTTTCATAAACCATTCTCCTAGATGTATCGTTGAAGATATTCAATTTATTAATACTTTTTGACTATACTTGAACTATAGCCCTTAATTAACAAACTGTATTCGTTTTTTTGAATATTTAAGTTAAAAAAGGACATCATTCATAATGACTACAAAAATTAATCTTATGAGTATTGATACCTTAAAATTACGCAGTGTTGGGATAGACACATATCACGAAAATGTCGCCTATTTAAACCGTGAATGTAGTATCTATCGAGCCGAAGGCTTTCAGGCTTTATCTAAAGTGCTTGTTAGTGCAAATGGATCCAAGTTATTAGCGGTGCTTAATGTCGTTGATGACGATTCGATTGTACTGCCAGGGGAGCTGGGTCTATCTCAACAGACATTTGAATATTTGCATTTAGAAGAAGGGACTTTAGCAACGGTTAATCATGCCGAACCTCCAAAATCAATGGATGCAGTAAGACGTAAGATTAATGGAGAAAGCCTTAATCAGGATGATTTTAATGATATCTGTAATGATATTTCTGAAACACGCTATTCAAAAATGGAGTTAGCAGCCTTTTTGGTATCTTCAGGCCAAAATAATCTTGATCGTAACGAGTTACTTTATTTGACCCGAGCAATGTTGCAAACAGGTGAACAGCTAAATTGGCAGGAGTCATTAGTTGCAGATAAACATTGTATTGGGGGTATTCCAGGTAATAGAACTTCAATGTTGGTAGTGCCCATAGTTGCTGCTCACGGTATGTTAATACCTAAAACCTCAAGCAGAGCCATTACCTCGCCCGCAGGAACGGCAGATACCATGGAAATTTTATCTAATGTCGATTTAGCACCAGAGCAGATGTTAGATATTGTGCGTCAGCATCGGGGTTGTTTAGCATGGGGCGGAACAGCTAAATTAGCGCCTGTAGATGATTTATTGATTTCAGTTGAAAGGCCTCTAGGTATTGATTCACAAGGGCAAATGGTCGCGTCAATTTTGTCAAAAAAACTAGCGGCAGGATCAACCCATTTGATTATTGATATTCCTGTTGGGCCTACAGCAAAAGTAAGGCATATGCGGCAGGCACTTGCATTACGAAAATTATTTGAATTTGTCGGTGATCGGCTTAATATTCATTTAGAAGTGATGATTACAGATGGTCGTCAGCCAATTGGTTTTGGAATAGGCCCTGTACTTGAAGCGCGTGATATTTTAAAAATATTGAATAATGATCCTGATGCACCTGCTGATTTACGCCAAAAATCATTACAAATGGCGGGACGTATTATTGAGTTTGATCCTGATGTTCGTGGAGGACAGGGATATGCAATTGCGCGAGATATACTTGAGTCGGGTCGGGCATGTGCAAAAATGAACGAAATTATCAAAGCCCAAGGTGAAAAAATAATTGATTTACAGCCGGGTAAGCTGTGTTATCAAGTCTGTGCTGATCGTGATGGTGTCGTCACTCAAATTGATAACCTTCAAACTGCAAAAATAGCGCGTATGGCGGGTGCGCCAATGGAGAAAAAAGCTGGGGTTGATTTGTTAAAGAAAATGGGGGATAAAGTCTTAAAAGGTGAGCCTTTATTTGATATTTATGCAGAATTTCAGGCTGACTTTTTGTTTGCAAAAAAACTGGCACAACAGAATAGTGGTTTTAGTATTGGGGATAGTGAGCAGATTTTAAAACCATTAATTTTATCCTAAGGAGTGAAGCTATGTTGATACTTGCATTTGAGGATTACATGGTGCAAGCACAGCGCTTGGGGCATACCCTTGGTGTTGCTGTGCAAAAGGTATTTCTACACCATTTTCCTGATGGTGAAAGCTTATTACGCTTACCCACATCTCTACCTGAACATGTGATTATCTGTCGCAGTTTAAATCAACCCAATGATAAATTAATAGAGTTAATGTTGTGTGTACAAACTGCCAAGGAATTAGGTGCAAAGAGAGTTACTTTAGTAGCCCCTTATTTATGTTATATGCGTCAGGATATAGCTAACCAAGCAGGTGAGGCGGTTAGCCAGCAAATCATTGGAAAGATGTTAGCAGGGTTATTTGATGATGTGATTACCGTTGATTCACATTTACATCGTATATCAAAATTGAATCAGGCGATTGCAATTAACAACGCTATAAATCTTATGGCAACGGATGAAATCAGTGATTTTCTTAAACAGCAATTTGAATATGCGGTTCTATTAGGGCCAGATGCAGAGTCTCAACAATGGGTTTCTACTATCGCAAAAAAAATAGGTTTTGATTATTCGGTGGCAGAAAAAATACGTCAGGGAGATAAGCAAGTATCCATAACTTTGCCTGAATATGATTTTAACAATAAACCAGTCGTCATTATTGATGATATGGCCAGTACAGGTAGAACAATAGCTCATGCGACGGAATTGCTATTAGCAGCAGGGGCAAAACAAGTTTATGTTGTTGTTACTCATGCATTATTTTGTGGTGATGCAGAAGAGCATATATTACAAGCAGGTGTAAAAAAAGTTTGGAGCACTGATAGTATTAGTCATTCAACGGCATGTATTAATTTAGATCATTTATTGGCCGCTGCAATAAGAAAAATTTTATGACTGTTAAACTAGAAATTAATTAAATACTTATATTGACAAGGGCTGTTAATTCAACTAAAAATAACATTAGACATTTTAATGATTACCTGATTGCGTATAAGAGTCAGCCAATGCTTAATTGACAATAAGCTTGCTTTTAGCCCTCTCCAGAGGGAGAGGGTTGGGTCGACTGCATGGAAGCAGGAGGTAGGGCAAAGCAGGAGCAATTGCCGAGAGGGGGAAATAAAATCATTCTTAATCTTTTTATAATAACAAAAAAATATTAATTTAAATTCTCCCCTCCCAACCCTCCCCAGCAATGGGAGGGCTAAGAGAAAAAGCTGTGTACCCTATGAATTTGGCTGAAACTCATGGGTAGTGAGGAATGATTATTAAAAAATGTTGAGTATGTGGATACAAGATTTGATACAGGGGTTTTGTCCTAGCATGGATAAAGAAGTTTCACTAAATCGGAAACAGAAATGATTGAAAGTTTAATAAGACACCATAATATTATTTCTATCGTAGGTAATATTATTACTGTTCATGTTTCTCAATCTAAGGGAAATCAAGATACTACAACCTGTTTTGGTGATTTAGCCAAAGTTGAGGATATTAATGGCTCTTATTCCTTAGCTCAGGTTATCAAGATTAAAGGGAATGAAGTTTCCTTACAAATTTTTTCAGGTGCTCAGGGTATCTCCACCCACGCCTCTGTCAGTTTTTTAGGTCATTCAATGCGCGTGACTTATTCAAATAATATTCTAGGTCGTATTTTTAATGCAACGGGTGAGCCAATGGATGGTGGTTCAACTTTAGAGCCTGATGCTAAAGTCTCGATTGAAAGCGCTTCAGTCAATCCCATGAAACGTGTATTAGCCTCTAAAATGATTCGGACCAATGTGCCGATGATTGATTTGTTTAATTGCTTAGTGGAAAGCCAGAAAATACCTATCTTTTCAGTTTCAGGTGAATCTTATAATCAATTTTTAGCACGTATTGGTATTCAAGCCGATGCTGATATTGTGGTTTTTGCAGGATTAGGCTTAATTTTTGACGATTTTCATTTTTTTCGTAGTCAATTTGAAGAAGCGGGCGTTTTTGCTAGAACCGTTATGTTTTGTAATCTCGCTTCAGACCCAATTGTTGAGCGTCTGTTAGTCCCCGATATGGCTTTAACGGTAGCGGAACGTTTTGCGGTAGAAGAAGGTAAACGCGTTTTAGTCTTAATGACCGATATGACAGCTTATGCCGATGCAATGAAAGAAGTCGGTATTTCTATGGAACATGTGCCGTCAAATCGTGGATATATGGGCGATTTGTATTCACAACTTGCCAAACGATATGAAAAAGCCTGTGATTATAATGGCGCAGGATCGGTCACTATTTTATCTGTAACAACAATGCCAGGAGGTGACGTAACTCACCCAGTCCCTGATAATACGGGGTATATTACAGAAGGGCAGTTTTACTTACATGATGGAGTACTCGATCCATTTGGTTCCTTATCTCGATTAAAACAACATGTTATTGGTAAGGTGACACGTGATGATCATTCCCAAATTATGAATACCATGATCCGGTTTTATTCAGGCGCCAATGAGGCAGAACAAAAACAAGCTATGGCTTTTGAACTGTCTGCTTATGATGAAAAATTATTACAATTTGGCCAGCTATTTAGAGAACGGTTTATGGACATTAATGTTTCTTTAGCTTTGGAGGATGCACTTGATTTATGTTGGAAAACCTTAGCCGAATGTTTTGATGAAAGTGAATTATTAATGAAACAAACCTTAATTGATAAATACTTTCCAACCACTAACTCTGTAGAAAATGTCTAGGTTATCCTTTAGCAAGGCGGCATTACATAAAGAAGGTGATCAATTAAAACGCTATAAACAATATTTACCATCGTTAGATTTAAAACGACAACAACTGGTTATGGAGCGTACTAAAGCGGTTAATCAATTAAATGATACGCAAGATAAAATAGATCAATGTTATGCCGTTGTTAAACAACAATTACCTATGTTATCTAGTGAGCATATTGATTTAAAAGGCTTAGTAACGGTTAAACAAGTAGATATTAGTGAAGAAAACAGAGTGGGTGTTAAATTACCTTATGTAAGCGAAGTTATAATTGATTTAAAACCTTATTCTTTATTATCCAAACCACATTGGGTGGATTTATTAGTCGTGCAGTTAAAGCAAGTGTTGGCATTAGAAGTCCAATTACAGGTAGATAATAAACGCTTAGAAATTTTACAACAAGCTGTTAAGAAAGTGACTCAAAGAGTTAACCTGTTTGATAAAGTTTTAATCCCTCGTGCCCAACAAAACATTAGAAAGATTCGTATTTTCCTTTCTGATACGGAGCGAGCCGCTGTTGTTAGAGCGAAGATTACTAAACAAATTAGAATGAAGGAAGCACTTTAATGTCTATTGTAGCCCTTAATAAACTGACTTTATGTGGTTTAAAATCTGAAAAATTAGAAGTTCTAAAAAAACTTCAAATTTTAGGGGGCAGTCATTTAATTCCTTTTGAAAAACAAAATCTTTCCACAGACCTTATTAGTCAAAAATCAACTGACAATGTAGTTCATGCACTTAAATATTTATTGCAATGTGTAAAAAAACGTAAACAAATTACAGATACAGAGAATTTTGATAGAGATAGTATTGTGCAACAGGCATTGCAAATACAAACTGATTTAAGAACACTTGCTGATCAACGTGATTTTTTAATTAATCGAATTGAAGAAATTAAACCTTGGGGGAATTTTAATTTATCGACAGACGTTAGTTTAGGTGGAATAAAATTGTGGTTTTATATTATTCCAAAAAGGTCAATGAAATTGTTAAAAGATGATCTGGTTTATCAGGTTGTACATATTAACAATATACATTGTTTTGTTGTTGTTCTTGCTAAAACAGAACCATCCACCTCTAGTATTCCGGTTCCAAGAACGCATACAGGAACAGTGCCATTATCTGAATTAAAAAAACAATTACAGTTTATTGAATTAGCTTTAGAAGATAAACAAGCAGAAAGAGAGTCTTTAACAAGGTGGATTAGACTTATTACTTTAGACTTAATTGAAAATGAAGATATTCATGCTTTAAATGCAGCTGATAACTTGTGCTTAACCGAGCAGAATCTGTTTTTAGTACAAGCCTGGGTACCAGAAAAGAGAGTAGCTGAATTTATCCAATTTGCAGATGATAATGCTCTAGTTTCTATGGTGGAAGATATAAACAACAATGATCGTCCGCCTACATTACTAGAAAATCCCAAATTATTAGCAGGCGGGGAAGAGGTCGTTAAGTTCTATCAGACACCAGCTTATAGTGGTTGGGATCCTTCTATTGTTTTGTTTTTTTCATTTGCATTGTTTTTTGCAATGATTTTGTCGGATGCTGGTTATGCAAGTTTCTTTGGTTTGCTGCTGAGTTTTAAATGGCAAAAACTGGGTAAAACTGAGCAGGGGCAAAGGTTACGTATATTAGCTTTAGTAACGATAATATTTTCAATAATCTGGGGTGTTTTGACAGGTGGTTATTTTGGTTTTAGTCCTCCGCAAAATACCTTTGTAGAATCATTGAAAATTCTTGATATGAATGACTTTGATAGCATGATGCGCTTATCAATAACGGTTGGTGTACTACATATTATATTGGCTAATACTATTAAAGCTTATCAGAATAAAACCAAGGCAGAGTTTATAGCTTCATTAGGCTGGATTAGCTTAGTCATGGGTGGGTTTATATTTTGGCTAGTAAGTAGTCAAGTATTAACAAGTACATTGAGCAATACACTGGCCTATAGTTTGGTTGGCATAGGTTTTGGCTTGTTGTTATTTTTTAGTAGTGACAGAATTTTTCATAAACCCAGTGATCTTTTTTGGAAATTACTGGATGGTATTAAAAATGTCACGCAGGTAACAAAAATTTTTGGCGATATTCTGAGTTATATGCGATTGTTTGCACTAGGTTTAGCCAGTGCATCACTGGCGCTAACGTTTAATCAATTAGCTGAACAAGCTTATTTATCAGAATCTGGCTTAGGGTTGTTATTTGGTATTTTAATACTGTTGTTAGGACACACTTTAAACCTAATGTTGTGTTTAATGAGTGGTGTTGTTCATGGCTTAAGGCTAAATTTTATTGAATTTTATAATTGGAGTGTTTCAGATGAAGGATATGCATTTAAAGCATTTACTAAAAAAGGCGGTCGATAATGGATGATTTTATATTGATATTAGGATGGGTAGGTTTATATGCGCCAATGGCTTTAGGTGCTATAGGCAGTATTATGGGATGCTCTGTTGCAGGTCAGGCTGCTATTGGAGCAATGTTAGATACCGAAAGTGGTTATGGCCGATATGTAGGGGTTTCTGCAATGCCATCATCACAGGTGATTTACGGTATTGTTGTAATGTTTACTCTTAATCGAACGATTACTTTAGATAATGCCCCTGGAATTTTTGCCATAGGTTTACTGTGTGGCTTTGCCTTATTGTTCAGTGCTGTTTATCAAGGACAATGTTGTGCATCAGCTATTCATGCATCAAAAGCAAAACCAGAGATTTTTGGCTTATCTGTTGCACCGGCAGCAATTGTAGAAGGCTTTGCTGTATTTGCCTTTATTTTTGCATTAGTGATTAGCGGTAATATTCCTCAGGTATAGCTATGACAGAGACACAACCACATATTGCTTCATCAGGTGTTGAATCGTTGATTGAACGTCTTAAAAATGAAGGTGTTGAAGCAGGGCAAAAAAAATCTGAAGATTTGGTGCTAAACGCACAAAAACGTGCTGAATGGATCATAGCAGAAGCTGAACTTGAAGCTAAAGGAGTAATAGATAATGCACGCCAGCAAGCTAATGCATTAAAGATAGCAGGAGAAGATGCCTTAAAACTAGCGAGGCGTGATGCTTTTTTAAAATTACGCGATACCTTATTAGGTAGTTTTGGTGATGAAGTCATGCGTGTTGTTGGCAAACAAATGACCGATCAATTATTTACTGAAAAGTTAATTCTTGCTTTAGCGGGTATTGTGCGTGACAAAACATCACTCGATGAGCATAAAGAAATAGTAATTACTTTACCTGAAGATATTATGGGCGTTGAGGAATTACGAAAAAACCCAGAAGAGCTTAATCAAGGGGTATTAAGTCATTATACTGCGTCAATTGCTGCCAATTTATTAAGAGATGGGGTGACTTTTAATGTGTCTGATGATGTGAGTGCCGGATTAACGGTTCAACTGGTTGATGAAGCCGTCGAAATTGATTTTACTGATGAGGCTGTTGCTGCTTTATTACTAGAGCATATTCAACCTAGGTTTAGAGCTTTATTACAAGGCATAGTGAAGTAGCTTATGTCTTATCCCAATAATTGCAAATACACGCTTTTAGTCACTAGTTTACCAGCGCATAAAACGGTGTTGTTTGATGAGCAGCAAATGCCATTATCAAGAATCCAGCTTAATAAACGATTAAAGCTATTGGAAAAAAGTGATGCAGCTGATTTGTTGAAAATTGAGCAGTTATTACATTGGTCACAGATGAAAGAAGATATTAATCAGGCATTTGTTAATGAAACAATAGCATCGATTAATTCTATTAATAATGAATTTATAAAAGACATTATTATTTGGCGTTTAGAATTACGCATTATTTTAGCTGCTTTAAGAATGAGACATCAGGGACAACAAACCGCACCCACTAAAAAGATTTTTGGATTTGATTATTGGTATTTTATGATAACTAAAAACTGGCATGAGCCAGATTTAGGGCTACGTAAACAATTACCGTGGATAGTAGAAGCCAATGAATTGTTAATTAGCAATAATAATTTACAATTAGAAAAGTTTTTGTTTGGCGTGGTATGGAACCATTATCGGCTGCTAAGTTTAGGCCATTATTTTAATTTTGAGGCTGTTATTATTTATGTTTTACGCTGGGACATTGTCAACCGATGGACTAGTTATGATAAAGAAATAGCCCTTCAACGATTTAATGATTTAATTAACATTGAATTACAAGACAAAGTGATATGGTAAATAAAAGCCAATTAACTGCCCGCGTAATTGCGGTTCAAGATGATATCGTCTCTATTGAACTAATAGAGGGCGCGCTCAAACCATTAACTAAAAATGAAGTTATTTATATTTTACCTTCACGATCTACTGCTGCACATACAGAACGCTTAAAGGCTGAGATATTGCGTATTCAAGGCAATACGGCAGACGCTCAAGTGTATGAAAGTACAGTGGGAGTAAGTGTTGGAGATTTAGTTGAGCAAACAGGGGAAATGCTAGCTGTAGAGTTAGGCCCTGGATTACTCGGCCAAGTCTATGATGGCTTACAAAACCCTTTGGATGTATTAGCTAGTGGATATGGCTTTTTCTTACCCAGAGGTGTTGATTTACCCGCATTAGATGAAAATAGAAAATGGGCTTTTACACCTATCGTACAAACGGGTGATACATTACAAGCAAGTTCAGTAATAGGGACTGTTATAGAAAGAGGTTTTGCACATAAAATAATGTTACCTTTTAATTTGAAAGGTTCAGTAGAAGTCAGCTGGATTCAAGAAGGTAATGTAACGGTTACAGAACCCGTTGCAAAAATAAAATCAAAACAGGGTGAAGAACAAGTCATTACTTTGCGGCAAAAGTGGCCTGTTCGTAAAGCTATTCCTCAACAATTATTAAAGAATAATATTGTACAAAGACATTATCCTTATGAGCCTTTAATTACCCATTTACGTTTAATTGATACTTTTTTTCCTATTGCTAAAGGGGGTACTGCTTGTATTCCTGGCCCTTTTGGTGCTGGAAAAACTGTTTTGCAAAATTTAATTTCAAGAAATTCAGATGTAGATATTGTAATTATTGTGGCTTGTGGGGAAAGGGCAGGAGAAGTTGTAGAAACCATTATAGAACTACCTCAGATGAATGACCCGAAAACGGGTGGCTCATTAATGGATAGAACTATTATTATCTGTAATACCTCATCAATGCCGGTAGCTGCCAGAGAGGCATCAATTTACACAGGAATCACCTTAGGCGAATATTATCGCCAGATGGGGCTTAATGTTTTATTACTGGCTGATTCTACTTCTCGTTGGGCACAAGCCATGCGAGAAACTTCGGCCAGATTAGAAGAAATACCTGGAGAAGAAGCTTTCCCTGCTTATCTTGATTCTGCGATTAAGAGTATTTATGAGCGTGCAGGCATCATTAAAATAGAAGATGGAACTGAAGGTAGCTTAACCATGATTGGTACCGTTTCCCCAGCAGGAGGAAACTTTGAAGAACCTGTTACCCAATCGACCCTAGGTACGGTTAAAACCTTTTTAGGCTTAAGTGCGGATAGAGCCTATAAACGCTTTTATCCAGCAGTAGATCCTTTGCTCTCATGGTCTAGATATAATGAACAACTGGGAGATTGGTTTGAAAAAGAACTCTATTCTGGCTGGAGTGATGATGTTAAAGCGATGCTTGGATTATTAAAGCGTGGTGAAGATATTTATCAAATGATTCAGGTAGCCGGAGAAGAGGGCATTTCCTTAGATGATTATGTCACTTATCAACAATCTTTATTTCTTGATATGGTTTATTTACAGCAGGATGCTTTTGACGAAGTAGATGTTTCTGTTTCAATTGATAGACAAAAAGATAATTTTAAAAGGATTGTTGAGCTGGTTAAAATTGAATATATATTTGATGATCAAGAACATGCCAGAGTATTTTTTACCAAATTAACGGGTTTATTTAAAAACCTAAATTATGCGCGATATGAGTCAACTGAATATATTGCACTAAATGAAAAAATAACTGCACTCATTTCGGGCGCTTCTTAAAGCCTTGTCAATAAAGGTAGGAGGGGCCTCTGGCCGCGATTAGAACAGGATCAAGAGCAATCGCGGCCAGAGGCCCCTCCTACCAATCAAAATAACTCTGGGACTTGTAGTTTCTTACTTGATTAGGTTTAAGCTTGCTTTTAGCATTAAGTTAAGACCATTATTAGCACATCCTATACTTCCGCTAAATTAAATTAAATTAAATTAAATTACATGGCTCTATACAAACCACAGGTTGAGTTAGGATAATTTATTGTAGGGCGGACTTCAGTCCGCTATAAATAAGACATTATTGCCTGCATAGCGGACTGAAGTCCGCCCTACAATTGCTTCAACCTGTGGTTTGTTAATAGCCATGTTAAATTAAATTTAACTTAATTTATTTAATAACCCGTTTAAAGTAGATAATGCCATTGGGTAATCAAAGGATTCAATCTGTTCACCCAATAATGTTACTGATGAACCCAGGGTATATTTAAGATTATCTTGATGCTCTAAGAATAAGTCATTGGCTGCAGTATTGTTTGTTGTTAAAAAGTCTTTAAGCTGGTCAAGGACTTCCTGTTTAATTTCTGTTGTAATTTTACTGCTTTGTTTATCTGTTGTTATTGTTTTTAGTGATTGCTGTAGATGATTTTGTTGTTGTTTTATGTCTGCGATTAGCTGAAAAACTTGTTCATTAGTTGAATTATCCCTTGGTTCTTTTAGAGTTTGCTCCAGTCTAGTTGCCGACTTTTGCAGGGATGTTAAACCTAATGTACCCGCAGCCCCTTTGATCGTATGCGCTATAAGACAGGCTTGATCAGTCTCTGATTGTATAAAATAAGTTTTTAATTTATTCATATCTTCAGCATGAGAATTATCAAATTTCTGTAATAGGCGTAAATAGGCTTTAGAATCATTAAGCATATTCCGAAGCCCTATTTGTGTATCTATACCTTCAATAGTCGCAAGTTGCTCTGATAAAATGCTGTCATCTTCTAAAGCATCTTCAGTAGCGGGTTTTTCCTCCAGCAAACTATTAGCTTCATGTTTCGGTAGATATTTAATAATGGTTGAGTAAAGATTATCTGGGTCAACAGGTTTGGCAACAAAACCATTCATACCTGCAGTTTCACAAGCTTGCCGGTCTTCATCAAAGATATTTGCAGTCATTGCTAAAATAGGTAAAGACTGTCGATCAGGTAACAAACGAATTAAACGTGTTGCTTCTAAACCGTCCATTACAGGCATCTGTATATCCATAAGCACCAAATCATATTGGTTTTGTATGACTTTATTGACCGCTTGTTGACCATTTTCTACAGACTCTACTATGAGGTTTATTGATTTTAGTAAAGATATTGCTACTTCTTGGTTAATCGCATTATCCTCAACGACTAAAATACGAGCACCAGAATAATGAGAGAATTCAATATCTTTTATAACTGCTTTAGGCGGAGAAAATTGCTTACATCTACTTAGTTTTGCAGTAAACCAAAAAGTGCTGCCTTGACCAATAGTGCTTTCAACTCCTATCTCCCCACCCATTAGCTCAGCAATACGGCAAGTAATTGTTAAACCTAAGCCTGTACCGCCATATTTACGTGTGGTTGATGTATCTGCTTGCTCAAAAGCATTAAATAAAATAGATAATTTATCTTTTTCAATGCCTATACCCGTATCTTCTACTTCAAAACGTAATAAAATTTCATCATCTTGTTCTTCTACAATCTTTACACGTAATACGATTTTTCCTTGATGGGTAAATTTTATTGCATTATCCACTAGATTAATAAGGGCCTGACTCAATCTGGTTTCATCACCTTTTAGATAGAGTGGCATATTGGGTAGCTGAGTACTAAATACAATTCCTTTTTCATTAAATTGATTCTTATACATTGCTGAAATTTTATCTAACAAAGTATTCAGATCAAAATCAGACTGTTCTAGAATTAATTTACCCGCATCAATTTTTGATAGATCAAGAATATCACCGATGATAGAAAGCAAATGAGTTGAAGATGATTTAATCTTATTTAACCATTCTACTTGTTGTGGATTTGGATTATCGTGCAAAAGTAAATGGGTAAAGCCTACAATGGCATTCATAGGTGTACGAATTTCATGGCTCATATTGGCTAAAAATGAGCTCTTAGCTTGATTAGCTTTCTCGGCTCTAACTCTTGCATTATCTAGTTGCTTGGTACGTTCAACAATGGTTTTTTCAAGGTTATTCTTATAGTTTTCTAATTCTTCGTTTGCTTGCCTTATCTCAGTAATATCACGAGCAATACCAAACAAACCTATAATTTCTCCAAAATCATCTTTTATAGGATATTTACGATTATCGACCCAGCCGTGATTTCCATCAATATCGATAGTTTCTTGCACTTCATGAGCGACAGTTACTACTCCAGAAAAGACTTGTTTCTCTAATCGATAATAACCATCAGCAAGCTCTTCAGGAAACATATCATAATCCGATTGCCCAATTAAACCTTTCCAATTATCAGATACTTCTGTTAGTTGAATTAATGTTTGACTGGCTCCTGTCAATAAATGATTTCGGTCTTTAAAATAAATATAGTCATCAGTATTTTCCATCATTGCTGCGAAGTTTCTCGTCAGCAATTGATCATCAAAAGGTTTGGCTAAGGCTTTAGCACTAATAAAACTAATCTGTAATTTTAAGGTGTTTGAAGCTTTATCAAATAGTTTATGATAATTAGCCTGTAAACAGATGATCTTTCCATTAGCATGTCTAGATCGAAAGTTAATGCTTTTAAGTGTTTTTTGTGGTGATAAAGACAATAACTCAGTTAATATGTCTTGGTCATCAGAATGGAATAACTTAGAAAAGTCATGCTTTCCCTCAGTAAAATCAGATGCTTTATACCCTAATAATTTATCAATATCAGAATCTACAGAGACAACTTTTGTCTGCTTATTGTTGAGAGCTAGATGAAAACAAATACGATTAGAAAATATTTTTTCAACCATTGTAAATTCCTTTACCCTTCAAGATCAGTAATCTTATTAAGTGCAGTTAATGCTGCTGGGTAATCATAAGCTTCTATTTGTTGGCCTAGTTGCTCTGCCATTTCGCCAAACTGTTGAATCAATAGTGTTTCATTTTCTAAGAAAATAGAGTTGGATTCAGTGCTAGAACTATTTAAAAACAACTCTAATTGCTGCAATATTTTTTGTACTGTGCCTGAGTCAACTTCAGGTTTTTGTATTGAGGGGAGAGGTGCCTCAATGTTAGCTAAAGTGTGGTGAAAATTATTGAGCTTTAGTTTTATTGACTCTACAAGCAAAGGGTCAACAAGGGTTTTATTATCATTTAATTTCTCTCGTAGCGCCTCTTCTAATGCTTTAGCAGATGCCTGAATACCAATTAAGCCAAGAGTACCCGCAGCACCTTTAATGGTATGCGCTATACTTTTAGCTTCTGTAAATTGCTCTTGTTGTAGGCAATTATGTATTTTAATGTCATCTTTGCCATGGGTATTATCAAACTGATGCAGTACTTTAAGATAATGTAATGCATCATCACGCAAATTACGTAAACCAAACTCTGAATTTAATTCCTCAATATTACTGAGTTGTTCTCGTAGATTACTTAAGTCTGCTGTTTCTTTAGATGCTATAACTGTGACGGGAGTTAGCGCTTGTGGCTGTTTTTCAGGTAACCATTTAATCACCGTCGAATAAAGGTTCTCAGGGTCAACGGGTTTAGCTATAAAACCATTCATGCCTGTTTCAACACACTCTAAACGGTCATCAGCAAATACATTGGCAGTCATGGCCAGAATAGGGAGTTGCTCTTTAGTGTGCTGAACACGAATTAATTGAGTGGCTTCCAATCCACCCATTACAGGCATTTGTAAATCCATTAGAACTAAATCATATTGCTTGTTTTTAACCTTATTAACGGCTATTAACCCATTTTCCGCGGTATCAATTTGTAGCGACATTCCACTCAAGAGGTCGTTAGCAACCTCAAGGTTAATAGCATTATCTTCAACTAATAGAATACGAGAACCCGCATAGTGTGTCGCTAGTTTTTGCTCTAACATTTCTAAACTGTATTCTATGCAATCAAGTTTAAGTTGTGTTCCTACTGTAAGCCAGGCGGTAAACCAAAAAGTGCTGCCTTTTCCTTCTTTACTATTAACACCAATTTCACCCTCCATTAATTTAGCCAGACGCTTGTTAATGGCTAGTCCTAAGCCTGTACCGCCATATTTACGTGTTATTGATGGGTCTGCTTGTTCAAAGGTTTGAAATAAACTGGGTATTTTATCTGTACTAATACCAATACCTGAGTCTTGTACCTCAAAGCGAATTAAAACTTTATCCTCTGTCTTATCTATCTGTTTGGCACGTAAATAAATACACCCATCATTAGAAAATTTAATCGAATTGTTGATAAAATTGAGTAATATTTGACGAATTCGAGTTTCGTCACCTTTAAGCCAGAGAGGGATGTTTTTTAGATCGGTATCAAAAGTTAAATTTTTAGCCTGTATAGACTCCCCCAACATAGATTGAATATTATTAAAGATTGTTTCTATATTAAAGTCTATTTCCTCAAGCACTAACTTACCCGCTTCAATTTTTGAAATATCTAAAATATCATTAATAATTGAAAGTAAATGATTGCCCGCTGCATTAATTTTCTTTAGCCGTAATGCTTGTTCAGGTGCTTTATTGTCTTTTTGTATCAAATACGTTAACCCAAAAATAGCATTCATTGGGGTTCGAATTTCATGACTCATATTTGCTAAAAATAGACTCTTGGAACGATTGGCCGATTCAGCTTGGTACTGAGCCTCAGTTAAAACAACTGCCTGAACTTTTAACTGATCATTGATTTTTTTATTTTGATTAAGAAGGTTTTTAACTTTCTGATTTGAAAGTATTTTGTAGTATTGCGTACAAATATTTAACTGGGAGTGTTTAATTATTTGTACCATATCATTACTGAAGTTTTCAGCTGTTGCAAGGGCAATAAAAGCATCAATATTGTTATTGAGCAATATTGGGATAGTAATTATTTCTTTTACCCATTCATTATTTTTAGCGCCTGCTAATGTAAAGACGGTATCTTCAGTAATATCGCGTAAATGAATGACCTCTTGTTTTAATAAGGCTTTATTCAATAGATCTGTTGACGTCGTCAGATTAAAATCTTTACAGTTTTTCTTGTTTTTACCCAAGGATAAATAACATTTAAAATCTAATGTTAATTCATCCTGAATATAAAACACGCATATTTGAGCATTTGTTATTTCTATTAATTTTATTAATAACTGTTTTTCGCTCTTAATAGTTGAAAGATCAATCAGTGTTTGAGAGATTGATGCGACTCCTTGCTGAATATAAATCTTTGACTCAAGTGAGCGAGTCATATCATTGATTGACTCAGCAAGAGATGCAATTTCATCGTGGGAATTTGATGGGATTTTTACCGAAAGATTGCCATCCCGTATTTTTTTTGTAATCTGGCTTATCTTGATAATAGGTGCAGCTAAGCCATTACCAATTGTGATACCAATCATTAAAAGAAATAGAGAGAATATTACAAATAGCCATATAAAATCATTGACCATTTCTTGGATAGGCTGGTTTAGTTCAGAGAGGTCTTGTTTACTGACAAATCCCCATTGTGTTTCAGGTATATAGGTATAAGCTGCAAGAACAGGTTCGTTTCTATAATCTTTAGAGGTAGTAATACCTGTTTGTCCTTGCGATGCTTTTAAAGCAGGCTCTGCTGATATTTTAAGCTTTAGCGGGGCATCTTTATGCCAGCGAAGTTCATTTAGTGCTGTAATATTATTATTTACAATTAAGGTTTCGCCCGTTTCACCCAGCCCAACTTTATCTTGAAGCATTGGAAATAGCGAGTTCTCTAGGTCAATACGAGCGACAAAGATACCTATTTTGTATTGTCTATTATTTTTAAAATAAACAATTGGAATGGAGAAAACCATTGAATTGTGCTGTAGAGTCTCAGAAAAATAGATATCTGTAATAGTTATTTTTTTAGATTGCCTAGCTTGATTAAAATAGACGTCATTGGATTTATCAAGCCCCTCATTTTCCCTTGCTGTAGAAACAATTACTTTCGCTGTTAATGGGTCAAGAACAAATAACTCTTCATAAGCTGGATAGTTATTTAAATATCGGTTTAAAAAAGTTCTAATGTTATTTTTATCATCTGTTTGGCTAGTGGAATAAGTTGTTTTACCTATCAATTCTTTTAGAGGATAAAGTTCAACATCACTTCTCATAACCTGTATATCAGCGTTTCTTTCATGCAACCAATCATGTACTCGTTCAACTTTTAAGTCCCGAATAGCGACGAGTTTGTCAAAAGTTCTAGACTCGATAACACTGACTCTTTGTTGGTATGTGATTACCAAAGTAACTAACACAGGCGTTAAGGCAACAATAAAAAACCAGAATGTCAGCCTTGTTTTAATACTATTAAAACTTAATGTCTTCATGGTTTTATAAGCTGTTCGCTAGGTAGGGTATTTATTGTATAGAGTAATTCTGACTGGAAGGCCTCAGTGGTATTTATACGTCTAGAAAGTAAGCGATTAGATAACATGAAATCAACAATTACTTGTGAATATTTGTAAATATTATTTTTTGATTTTGGATCAAAAATAGATTTATTTTGTTTAAGGTCTGGTGTAAATAAACCTTGTAGTCCAAGCTCATAATTTTTGACTGAAATGTTTTTAGCCTTTGTAATAATCGTTGCGGCATCAGCAATGTTTTTGGATTGAAACTCGATACTATCAAACCAAGCTTTAAGTATTGCAGTAATAGATGGCTTATGTTTGGCATAAAATGATTCAGAAACTATAACTACATCGATAATTTCATAAGGAATCTCGGATGAACTGAATAAAATATTAGCGTTGTACTGATTTAGTAGGGTTGATGCGATAGGATTGAAACAAACTAAGGCATCAACTGTCTTTTCTTTGAAGTGGAGAGCCCAATCGCTAACAGCAACATTAACTAATTTGATCCGATTTCTTTTGATATTGTTTTCTTTTAAAGCACGGTCTAGTAAAAATTCACCAACAACAGAGCCTTCATAGCCAACTTTTTTCCCTATAAGTTGCTGGATATTTTTAATGTTGGCTTGAGAAATAAGCATATCGCCACCATTTGAATAATCAACAATAAGAATTATTTTTGTTTTAAACCCTGAGTCAATAAGGGAAAAAGCTTCGTCCATTGTTATACCTGCAAGTTGGATTTTTCCATCTTTCAAGGCTTGTATTTGATCGATTGCTGATGTAAATCGCTTTATCTCTACCTGAACTTTATGTTGATTAAACATATCGAGTTCATCTGCCAAAATAAAGGGGTCATAACCCGCCCATGTATTTATTCCAATTGTGATAACGGCATTATCTTTATCTTTTTTAAATAGTGAAGGGGAGAATTGAAATATTATGAGAGCCAGTAATATTAAAACTAAAAAAGCTATATATATTTTTTTCAAAATTGTATCTCCAGTCTAATGCTCAATATTTAAATCGAAAGATTCATTTTGAATAATATCAATGCAGATATCTGTAATTTCAGGGTCAAACTTTTTGCCCCGTTGTTGTTTAAGCGTAGAAATAATATTATCCATTGGAATAATATCCCGGTAAGGCCTATATTCAGACATAGCTGCCACTACATCTGCAATAGCAATGATTTTTGCTTCAAAGCTTATTTCATCACCCTTTAGGCCATTAGGGTAGCCAGAGCCATCTATGTTTTCATGATGTTGTAAAACCATATCTGCCACTGGCCAAGGGAAATCAACGGTTGAGATGATTTCATATCCAACTTTTGTATGGTCTTGTAAAATCAAGCGTTCATACTTATTAACAGGGCCGGGGCGATTTAAAATTTCAGCAGGAATATATATCTTACCAATATCATGTATTAAGCCACCTATTCTTAAACCTTCTAATTGATGATCATCAAAGTCTAATTTTTCACCAATGGCGACAGCTAGTTTTGCAACTCTAGCTTGGTGTCCTGCAGTGTATGGGTCACGTTTTTCAACGGTTATAGATATGGCATTAACCGTTTGTAATAGGGCTTTTTTTATATTTGTCTCTGCACGTTTTTTTTCTTCATGCATACGTTCGATATCAGTTATATCATGTACCGTAATCAAATAAGCGGGTTCACCCTCATGGGTAATGGTTGATGAGCGAATTTCTAATAAAAATTTGGTTTGTTTATTGCTGCTTAATCGATGATGTATTATTTGGTTTTCTTTAAAAGGAAGCTCAAGATCATTCCCAGGTAAGACTTTAAAATGGTCTATTAATAAGGATAATGCGGTTGGATTTGAAAAAATAACTTTTTTATGGATATCAGTAACAATAATGCCATCAGTATTATGGTTTACAATTTGTTCTAATAAGCCGGAGGTTTCCTGGTTTTCTTGTTCAAGCCCTTTATTGGCGGCTGTTAATTCATTTGTCAAGCGTACATTCTCTAAACGTAATTCATTATGTTCAAAGGCTTCTTTAACGGTGGTTCTTATCTGAGTATCATCCCAGGGTTTGGCTAAAAATTTATAGATATTGCCTTCATTAATAGCATTGGTAATGGTATCTAGGTCTGAAAACCCGCTGAGTACAATACGTGTTATATCGGGGTAATTGTCTTTTACTTTGCCTAAAAACTCTATTCCCGTCATAACCGGCATACGGTGATCAGAGATAATGACATTGACAGGATTGTTCTTTAATATCTCTAATGCTGCCATACCAGATTCAGCTGTTAGAATAGTGTAGCCATCTCTTCTTAATAGACGGTTTAAAGCCTTTAGAATATTAGGTTCATCATCAACAAGGAGTAGTATTCTATCTGTCATAATTCACTTTACTATGGGATGTTGTTTTAGTAAAAAATCAAGTGTTTCACTTTTCTTGCCTTTAAATAGATTAAGTATTTCTATTCGGGCTATTTCAATTGGTAGGTTTTGATCTTGTAAAGTCGCTAATAATTTATTGAACCTAATACGTCTTTCATCACCTAATTTTGATGTATTTCGGCGACTGTTAAATTCGTCCATTAATGTAGAGCCACAACTACAATTACGAAAAACTTCTACAATAGTTGTTCCATCTTCTTCTAACGCTTCTTTTAAAGATGATCGATTATTTGGCATGTTTTCAGTTTCGCTTAAAAATTGTTCAGCCGTGTGATATTTTTTTCCACAAACAGCGCATGTTTTAGGGAAGGAGGCTTCAATATAAGCTGTTAAGCCCTTTAAATAATCATCATGATTTATCATAAAATGTGATCTTTTTTTCTTTAAAGATGATTAAACAAGCATTAACTATTTCTGGGTCGTATAAAATACCACTATATTTTTTTAGATCATTTAATGCATTGTCAATACCAATTCCTTTTCGGTAAGGCCTATCTGAACTCGATGCATCAACAAAGTCAGCAACACCCAGTATTTTTGCTTCTATACAAATTTCATCTGCTGTACAGCCATTTGGATACCCAGAACCATCAATACGTTCATGATGCTGTAAAATTATTTTTGCAATTGGCCAAGGGAATTTTATATCTTTAATAATATCGAAGCCGACTTGAGAATGTGTTTTAATCAAGCCGAGTTCTGCATCCGTTAGTGTTGATGGTTTGTTTAAAATTTCAGAGGGCAGGTATATTTTTCCAATATCATGAATTGCAGCTGCTTGATAAAGACCGTTAATTGTTTCAGTATCAATGTTCATTTGTTGTGCAATTGCTTTAGAAATATGAGCGCAATTAATTTGATGGTTTGCAGTGTAGGGGTCTCGTTTTTCTAGGGCATTTGAAACAGCTTTAACTGTAGATTCAAAGGCGGCCTGTAAATTTTTTTCCGTTTCTTTACGCAGATCAATATTAAGTAAAGCACCATGAATAGTGGTGGGATTACCGCTACTATCATATTCAATTGAGCCGTTGTCTTCAATCCAGACTAATGCTTTTGTAGTTGCATGAGTTATTCGATATTCAAATTGAAAGTTTGTTTGTTTTTCTTGTACTATTTGCTGTAACTGCTGTTTTATATTGTCTCTGTCTTTTTGATCTATATTTTCATACCAATTGAGTGAACCTAGCTCAAATTGCTGTGGAGCAATCCCTATTAATTGCTCAACTTTAGCATCAAAAAAAATAAATTTTAAATCAGGGAAACTAGCTTGATAAAGAGTAGAAGGAATAGATTCAATCACATGTTTTAAACGCAATTCATTTTCTGTAACTTTGCATTCAAGACTTAGGTTTTTATTACGAAGAATATCTTCAGCTTGTTTAACTAATAAATGGGTTTTTACACGAGCAAGTAAAAGAATAGGGTTTACTGGTTTTGTTATGTAGTCGACAGCACCCAGGTTTAAGCCTTTTTCTTCATCAGCTATAGAGTCTGCTCCTGTTACAAAAATAACAGGGATTTCAGCTGTTTCAGGGGAGGCTTGTAATTCTTCCATTACTAGAAAGCCGTTTAAACCGGGCATATTTATATCTAGCAATATTAAATCAGGGAGGGGGTTGTTATTTGTTATTTCTAAACATCTTGCACCAGAAGTTGCAGCTTGGACAGTATATTCTGGGGAAAGAGTTTTACTTATTACCGCTAAATTAACAGGTTCATCATCAACAATAAGAATTGTTTTAGTATTATTCATGGCTTAATTAGGCAAGGTTATTTACTTAAATTGTAGGCTAAAAAAATGATTATGTCTCCAGATTCCCATTTGGAGAATTAAAAACTAATGAAACATTGGCTGTATAAGGGATTGCGACGAAATTGATGCGTAGGGCTCTTTAAGTTGTGGTGTATTAATAGCAATGTCATTTATCATTTAAAATGCGCAGAGGATGCCGACTTCTTTTGTTAGTTTGTTTTTGATTAACTTATTGCTTATCAAATAGCTATGTTAATCACTTAATCTCTTTTAGTTTATTGTTTATGCCTCATTTATTCTAAAGCTAGACAAAATTAACTAGGCTACTACTCTTAACTATTAATCATATTTAAGATTAATAATTAGTTATTCAATGTTTATTACTGATAATAATATACTTCCTGCTTTTGTAGATTCTGATGATAGTTTTATCGTTCAGGAAATGTTGTGGCTTACAGATAGTAATCAGTCAAATGATTATTTGTATCAACAAATAGTTTTTAAAGTATTGAGAAAGCCTAAAAAATTGATGTTCCATCTACAGCGCATATACTTTACATATAGCTTCGGAATGGAAGATCAGTTATATGCAGCACTTGTTGATTTGTTGTGGATACTTGATGGTAAAGGAACAGCATTGAGTTATCGAATGCTAAAAGCGACTCAGTCAAAGCTGACTGGCATCCAAGTTAAGGCGTTAGATGAATATATAAAAACATTAGATATTGATTTACTTGTAGCTAACAAATTTTCTGTGTGTACAAAGGGGGTTATAAGTTCCCTAGATTTATTCGATAGAAAAACAAGCGCTACGCCTCAAGAAGATTATGACCCTTTAAAATTAGCAAAAGATTATATTGAATATAGCCAGCTTGATGCTGCGTTAGAAACACTTGAAACTGCATTGTTTGAAACACCTGATAGAAAGGACTTACAAATTGAATTGTTAGGGTTGTTAAAGAAAACTAATGATGTGAAAGCATTTGAAAGAATAAAAAATGATTTGTTAGCAAAAACAAACTGGGAAGAATCACTTGAATGGTTAGAGATAGCTGAGTATTTTGCAGGGATGAGTAATGAAGAATAAGCAAAGTTCACCTTTAAAAGTTGCACTTTATGGAATGGATGATCGTGCATATAAAACAATGTCTATGTACCTTAAAGGTCCATGTAAAGGTGTTGCTATTGTAGTTGATGAAGCTGATGCTGAAATTGATGTGTTAGATGCTGATCATATTAAAGCAAGAGAGTTGTTAGGTCAGATACAAGCAAGAACGCCCAATAGGCCGCTTATTATTCTGTCATTAGAAGAAATATTACTAGATGGGACTATTTATGTTAAAAAACCTGTTGAAACCGTTGATGTTCTTGCTGCTCTTAAACAGGCAAAAGCAAGTCTTGCTACTGAAAAAGTTAAAGATATAGCAAAGCCAGAAGCTGAAGAAATAATAGACGAGCCTTCTACACCGCAAAGTACAAATCAGCCTGTTACAAAAGAAAAAGTACCGGCAGCTAAAAATATAGATAAGGAAGAAAAAAAGAAAGTTTCAAAGCATAGGACTGCAACGGACTTAACTGAAGGTGGTTTTTCTACTTATATTGGGATTATTGATGGCATAGATTTTTCTGACCCTGAGCAGGCATTAAAAGCATCTTATAGTCCTAAGGGATATTTTTTAGGCTATGTACAATCAGCTCTTAAAGTTTGTAAGGCAAAAGGCCGTATTTTACAATTAAATTCTGGTTGGAAGCCTTTAATCGTTTTTCCGCATAGTCAAGAGATTTGGCTGGATGTTGAGGATAAGCAATTAAGAGCATTTGCAGGTGTGACAATATCAAAAAATGGCGCAAAAGCAATGTCATTAACAGCTATTGATCAAAGTAATTTTGATATGAAGGAAAAAATGGAGGGTTTCTTTGATAGTGATCATTTTTTGTGGAAATTAGCTATTTGGACTTCAAAAGGTAGATTTCCAGATACCATCGATATAAGTAAACCTGTTTATTTAAAACAATGGCCTAATTTTACTCGGCTGGTGGTCACTCCACATGCAATGCAAATTGCGGCATTATTGATTAGAGGGCCAAGAACTGCGATGAGTATTGCTGATGCTTTAAATATTAAACCACAGTATGTTTTTGTCTTTATAAGTGCGGCAAATGTTTTGGGAATTGTTGGTCAAGCAAGGCGTCAAGTTGATGAATTAATATCACCTTCAGAAGTGAAAGCAACAAAATCAAAAGGATTGTTAAGTAGAGTACTGGATCGATTACGTGGGAAGGGAATTTAAAAAACGATGAGTCAATATAAAATTATTTTTACTGGGCCAGTAGGTGCTGGTAAAACAACGGCAATAGATTCTATTAGTGATGTTGCTCCTGTTAAAACAGATGCAGCAGCGAGTGATATGACAAAAAATCGAAAAGCTGCAACCACTGTGGCTATGGATTATGGGATCATGAATTTAGATGATGGAGAGAAAATTCATTTATATGGCACACCAGGACAAGAACGCTTTGACTTTATGTGGGATATTTTAACGGTTGGTGGTATTGGTTTAGTCTTATTATTAGATAATACGCGAGCAGACCCCTTTAAGGATATGCAGTTTTTTCTTGATTCTTTTGGTAAATTTATTTCAGAAACCAGTGTTGCCATTGGCATTACACAGATGGATTTAAGTAGTAAGCCTAGTATTAATGATTACCATAAATATCTGCAAGACTCTGATTTAAAACCTGCCATATTTGCTGTTGATGCACGTGTTAAAAATGATGTTTCTTTATTGGTTCAAGCCTTACTCTTTTCGCTTGATCCTGGTTTGGAGGGTGAATAAAAATGAGTGAAGTTGTATTGGCTGATAATTTGTTTCTTTATCCCACACCTGTTGGTGCTTATTATGCTGTTGCTTTACCTGAGCAGGAAAAGTCTAGAAAGTTTATTAAAAAACTTTTACAGAAAAAACAAACGCCAGCTTTAAATGTAGAAAATTTAATGCAGTTAATGGATGAAGATGATGAGGAAAAAGCATTAGATTTACTTGTCCATTGTCAAAAACTAGGTTGGGTTCAAGGCATTGAAGAAGAGATTAAAGCACCGACTGGGTCATTAGAAGAAATATTACCAAGTTTACTTGACCGTATTACTGAATCAGGAAAAGTGTTATTAGCAGATGATCAAGGCTTTTATTTAGCTAGTAGTGGGTTTGCTCACGAAGTTGCGGAGGAGTTATCAGCATTAAGCGCAGAAATTGCTACAGTACATAAGCGACGTTCAGGTTTATTAATGAATAATCTTGGCGTTGGAAGTCATGCCTGGGCAATTGTTGATGCATTTGGTTGTAGTCAAACAGGGTTTTGGCCAATATTTATAGGGGAAACCAGATTTGTTATTGTTATTTCCGGTATTCCTCATTTTAATCAGTCTGATTTTGTATCTTTAATTTGGGCTTTAAATATTAGATATGCAAAGTAAGTCGTGAACACTAAGTTATACCAGTCTCAATAAGTTCATCTGTTATTCCTTCTCCTGCTGGAGAAGGCTAGGATGAGGAGATTAAAATAAAAACTTATTGTGATTGGTGTTAGATTTTACTAAATATAAGGAGTTAATATGAGAGCTGATATGCTTACATCGGTTTTAACCGAACTTAATGGAACTTCCGCAGATATTGAAGCCTCGGGAGTAATATCAACTGATGGTTTAATGATGGCATCTGTATTACCAGCAGGATTAGATGAAGACAGGGTTGGGGCCATGAGCGCAGCAATGCTATCTTTGGGTGATAGAACAGCGCAAGAACTTAACCGAGGTGGTTTAGAACAAGTCCTAATAAAAGGTGATAGTGGTTATGTTTTAATGACCTACGCAGGTGATGAGGCAGTATTAACTGTTATGGCAAAGCCAAATGCAAAGTTGGGTCTGATTTTTCTGGATGTTAAAAGAGCAGCCGAAAGTATTACAGAATTACTTTAGTATATTAATAGTTACAGACAGGAGTGTTTATGATTAGTGATATGAAGCCCGAAGATATTGTCGGGGACTATAAAGAAGTCACCCTCGATTTATATCAATCAATTTCCAGAAAGATTTTGTACACCGATATTGAAACCCCGTACCCCGATGGTAAACTTATAGTGTCAACTACCACACCAGATGGTGTTATAACACATGTTAATCAGTCGTTTATAGAAATGTCTGGGTTTACAGAAGATGAATTAATTGGTGCGCCCCATTCTATTTTAAGACACCCCGATATGCCACCAGCAGCCTTTCAAGATTTATGGGATACGGTAAATAAAGGTGAAAAATGGCAAGGATTTGTCAAAAACCTACGAAAGGACGGAGGCTATTATTGGGTTAAAGCAACGGTTATTCCTAATATTAGAAATGGCAAGCTTGAAGCTTATACCTCGGTTCGTAGAAAACCTTCTCGAACCAAAGTGGATGAATGTATAGAACTATATCCAACTTTATTCTAATAGGGAGATTATTATGTCATTTATGTTTACAGTAAGCCCCGATTTTACCCCTGATCATTTATCAGGCTGGTATATATTTAACACTTGGATACAAAGGCAAACAGATCTTGCGATTCATTTGGAAATGTACAATGATTTCCATACTCAAAGAGAAGCTATAAACAACGATAAAATTGATTTGATTTATGCTAATCCATTTGATGCCGCAATGTTAGTCAGAGAAAAAGGTTTTCAACCGTTAGTAAAAGCTGGTGGAGAAGCTGATGAAGCAATTATTGCTGTTAATTCAGAGAATGCAGTAGAAGATATAGCTCATTTGTTGGAAGGCACTAAGGTAGCATTTACTGAAGACCCCGACGTTCATCTAATGGGAATGATTATGCTGGAACCAGCTGATCTGGATAAAAGCAATATTATTGAAGTCCCTTCAGATACTTATGTTCTAGTCGCCAAACATCTATTAAAAGGTGAAGCTGATGTGGGGATATTTTTAGCAGAAGCTTATGATGATCTTTCCTCAATGGTTAAAAAACAACTTAGAGTATTGGTTAGAAGCCAAATAAGTGTTATTCACCACTCTTTAATGATTGGCCCCAAGTTATTAGACAAAAAAGAACAGATTCAACAAATACTGGTCGATATGAATACTGATGAGAAAGGTCAGGGCGTGTTAAAAAGCCTGGGGTTTGAGGCGTGGGAAAAAGTAGAAAATGATGAGATGGAATTTATGATTGATTTAATGGATGCTTTAAATACTTAGTTGAAATCAATGTGTTACTTGGTTACGTATAAGCTTTAGTCAATACGTAATCTACAATAAGCTTGCTTTTAGCCCTCTACAGAAGGAGAGGGTTGGGGCGACTGCATGGATACAAGAGGTGGAAATATCTCGATGACCTAAAAAGGTTCAACAATGTAGCTTAGTCTCCTAATTCATCGCCTGGAATATAAGGAATTAAACCTTTCTCCAAAGCAATTTCCTGTGCTTCCCGTGGCATGGTTCTAATGTCGACTATCATGCCGTTCACTGATAACATCCAAGCCATTGGGTTGTTATCCAAGTTACTTGGAAGTGTCCAGTTCGGGTCAGATTGATACATATCCAGATAATCACGAATAATTTTGGATTTACCTTGACCAGTACTATGCCCTACACCAAATATCTTATATATATCTGCTGCACCTATATGAGGTGTCTGAGATTTATCAAACAAGAAGTTTACCGTGCCAATCGCATGAGTGGCACCACACGCCCATGAATTAGCTTTACCTTTATCTAGAGGGGAGGGGCGTTTTCTACATAGCGCAGCAACTGCATAGCGGATAAGCTGAGCGTATTCTTCATTCAGGTTTTCATCAGAGAACTTGTCAGTCAATTCAACAATCGCATTGTATTTTTCTTGCATCGACTTAGGAATTTTTTCTGACTTCTTTACTTGGCTCATTTTCAGTTCCTAAAATATTAAAACGGTAATGTTAACGTCAAGCGAGGAAAAAAGGTAGAGAATTTAGTTAACTGGGCACGTAGAGTCGATGCTCCACTATTAGTGTTTATCAAGCACAAGCAAAAACTAGTCTGATTATCAATACAGGACTTATGGGCTTTTACAGTCTACACAACAGAATTGCACGGTAGGACAGTTGGAGCCATCAAATCAAGACTGGTAAAACATGGGCGAATTAAAAGCAGTTAGTCGTGTAGCTTTTTTACAGAGATAAACTTATTTTCATTTGTTAGTATCATTTCAAAATACCCATTAATTCCTTTTTTTGTTAAGAATGACTGAACATTTCTTGCAGGAAAGGATATTCTACGACCATCAATGGCGACAACGGAAATGTTTTTAGCAGCCCCTTGATAGACTTGCAGGTATTGATCGTAAGAGAGTTGTAATGAAAATCGAATGAGTTGGTTCATTGCTTGGTGGTTTTAAGCAGAAGAGTGCTTAAAAAATCTGTAAAGAGAGTGGTGAGAAAGATTAAATTCTGATAGGTTTATAACAAAAAAGCAAGTATAAAAAAACCTTCAAGGCGAATGCCTTGAAGGTTTTTAGTTTGATACATTAATATGTTGCATGATGAAGCCTATAACTATAATTGTTTGCTATTAAGATTGATGTTGCTAGAAATTGCAGCAGATGCAAACAAAGTTGATGAAATAATAAATTCTCCAGAAATAAATCCAAACAATCCAGAAATAAACATAAGTCCAGTAAAAATATCTTTGTTTAATGTGTTCATAATGAAAGCTCTCTTATAAGTTAAAAAATATCTCGTTAAAGACAGTGTAACTATACTTTGAGTTAATATGATTAACAATAAGTGTTATTTTTATGGTTTGTTTCTTTTTTGTTTACAATAAGTCATAAATATTTCATATTAGCTTGGTAAAATACTTACCCTGCGATATAAAAGTAGGAGGGGCCTTTGGCCGCGACTGGGTCAAGAACAATCGCGGCCAAAGGCCCCTCCTACCATACTCACATCCTTACAAGTTAAGTGTGCTAATTAACGATTATTTTGTAGTGCTGCAATACGTTCTTCAAGAGGAGGGTGGCTCATAAATAATTTTTGTACGCCACCACCATTAATACCAAATGCAGCTAATTGCCCAGGTAAGTCTTCAGGGCTATGGGCGCGTTGTAATGCGCGTAAAGCACCAATCATCTTGTCATTTCCTGCTAGACGAGCCCCACCAGCATCTGCGTGGAATTCACGGTAACGAGAGAACCACATAACCAGCATTGAAGCTAAGAATGATAAAGCAACTTGAGCGATCATTTGGGTAATGTAATACCCCATACCATGACCTTCTTCATTTTTTAGAATAACTCTATCGACAAAGTGACCAATAATTGAAGCAAAGAAATATACAAAGGTATTTACCACGCCTTGCATTAGTGCCATTGTAATCATATCGCCATTAGCAACGTGACTAATTTCGTGGCCTACTACCGCTTCAACCTCATCAGCACTCATGGCTTGTAATAATCCAGTACTAACGGCTACTAATGCATTGTTCCTACTCATGCCCGTAGCAAAAGCGTTAGGTTCTGGGGTCTGAAAAATACCGACTTCTGGCATGCCAATACCTGCTGCTTTTGCCTGTTTAGCAACTAAAGAAACAAGCCATTGTTCTGTTTGGTTTTGTGGGTTTTCAATCACATGTACATTCATAGCTCTTTTAGCTGACCATTTTGACATGGCCAAGGAAATAACTGAGCCTGTCATACCAATAACGGCAGACATCACTAAAAGAGCATTTAAGTTTAGGTCAACACCATTAGCTTCTAAGGTACTACCAATACCGAATATGCTAAAAACAATACTGATAACAATCATTATTGCAATGTTGGTCGCAAGAAAAAGGGCAATTCGCATCATATTAAGACACCTTATTTTAATAAATAGTAATAGTTAATTAAGTTATGGGGGAGTAAACACTTAAAATCAATACACTGGACTGTTAAGATAACTAAAAGTTTAATAAGGAATGAGAAAATGAATTTTATTAAAGTATTGAGTTTAAGTCTGCTAGCAATCAGTAATAGCTTTGCTACTTCAGATGATCATAATGATATTTTGAAGCAGCTACAATTACCAGTAGGTTTTTCTATTTCAATTTATGCTGATAATGTCCCCAATGCAAGATCACTTGCCATAAGTGAAAATGGTGTTGTTTATATAGGGACGCGGCAGCAAGGAAGTGTTTACGCTGTTAAGGATTCTAATGGTGATGGCGTTGCTGATAAACGTTATGTTATTGCCAAAGATTTATATATGCCTAACGGTGTAGCTTATAAGAATGGTGATTTATTTGTAGCTGAGACAAATAGAATCTTACGTTTTAAGCATATAGAGCATCATTTAGAGAGTCCATTTAAACCAGAAGTGATTTACGATCAATTGCCATCCGATAAACATCATGGCTGGAAATATCTGCGTTTTGGTCCAGATGATAAACTGTACACAGCAGTTGGTGCGCCTTGTAATGTTTGTAAGCTTGAGAAAGATATTTACTCTTCATTAGTTAGATTAAATACTGATGGTAGCGAATTTGAAGTTTTAGCCCGAGGTATTAGAAACTCAGTGGGCTTTGATTGGCAGCCAAAAACAAAGTCTTTGTTTTTTACCGATAATGGAAGAGATCATTTAGGGGATAACATACCACCTGATGAGTTAAATCAATGGACAGAACAAAACCAGCATTTTGGCTTTCCTTATTGTCATGGTGGCATTATTGCTGATTTAGAATTTGCAGAGGGTAAAAAGTGTTCACAATTTACAGCGCCAGAATGGAAATTTAAAGCACATATGGCTCCCTTGGGGATGCGGTTTTATACAGGAAAACAGTTTCCTAAACGATTTGTTAATCAATTGTTTGTTGCGCAGCACGGTTCGTGGAATAGAAGTAAACCTCATGGTTATCGTATTGCCTTACTTAAGTTTAAGCAGGGACAGCCTGTTTCAGAACAAGCGTTTATTACAGGTTGGTTAACAGCAGAGGGTAAAGTATTAGGTAGGCCAACGGATATTCTGCAAATGCCTGATGGTAGCTTATTAATAGCGGATGATACTTTAGGTGTGGTTTATCGGGTGGAATATAAAAAATGAGTAAAGAATTTAAAATAAATAAACGAGAAGTCGCTTATAACGGTTTCTTTAGATTAGAAAAATATCAGCTACAACATACTTTGTATCAGGGCGGCTGGAGTGAGGAAATTACCCGCGAATTATTTATGCGAGGTAATTGTGTTGCTGTACTCCTTTATGATCCAAATAGGGATGAGGTGGTATTAATTGAACAATTTAGGGCTGGGGCAATTTTAAACCCTGATCGCGCATGGTTACTTGAAATTGTTGCAGGTGCAATTGAAGAAGGGGAGACAGCTGAAGAGGTTGCTTATAGGGAATCTGTTGAGGAAGCTGGATGTGAAATTGAAGAGCTCACCTTAATCAATGAATTCTATACAACGCCAGGGGGGGCGTCTGAAAGAATTAGTTTATTTTTAGGCAAAGTAGATGCAACTAATGTGGGTGGTGTTCACGGTTTAGATTATGAGCATGAAGATATTCTGGTAACAACTGCAAAATTTGATGAAGTTTTTCAAATGGTAGAAGACGGTAGAATTGAATCAGGTATTCCTATTATCGCAATACAATGGTTGTATATTAATAGAGATAAGTTGAGGCAGAAATGGGGGGTTCTTTGATTGTGTTGAATCTCAATATTTATGATTCCTGTAACAGCATTAGGATATAATCGCCTATTGGTATACTTTGAGAGCAGTTTAAAGTGGAAGTAACAGAATATATGAATAAACTTGGTCAGCAAGCTAGAAAAGCTGGGCGAGAAATGAGTAAGGCAGATTCAGGTAAAAAGAATAAGGCTTTAATAGAAATTGCAGAGGCTTTGGCGAAAAATAAAGATGTTTTAGTCGCTGAAAACCAAAAGGATTTACTTGCTGGTAAAGAAAATGGTTTAGATTCGGCGTTGTTGGATAGACTTGAATTAAGTCTTAGCGGTATCGATTCAATGATTGAAGGTTTGCATCAAGTTGCGGCACTTGCTGATCCTGTTGGCGAAATAACGGATCTTAGTTATAGACCAAGTGGCATTCAAGTAGGTCAAATGCGTGTGCCATTAGGTGTGATTGGTATTATTTATGAATCTCGTCCAAATGTAACTATTGATGCAGCTGCGCTTTGTTTAAAATCAGGTAATGCTTGTATTTTAAGAGGTGGTTCAGAGGCTATTCACTCAAATCAAGCAATAGCCGCGTGTATTTCCGAAGGTTTACAGGCAGCAGGTTTGCCAGCAGAAGTCGTTCAGGTTGTAAAAACAACAGATCGTGCAGCTGTGGGTGAATTGATTACGATGGATAAGTATGTCGACGTTATTGTGCCTCGTGGTGGTAAAGGCTTGATTGAAAGAATAAGTCAACAAGCCACCATTGCTGTTATTAAACATTTAGATGGTATTTGCCATGTTTATATTGATGGTAAAGCTGATGTAGAAAAAGCGGTTAATATCGCTTTTAATGCAAAAACACATCGTTATGGGGTTTGTAATGCAATGGAAACATTGTTAGTTGCAGAATCAATAGCTGCTGAAGTGTTACCCTTATTGGCTAAGAAATATCTTGATGAAGGTGTTGAGTTAAGAGCTTGTCTTAAAACTTGTTCATTAATTCCCGAATGCTCTAGAGCAACGGATGAGGATTGGGACACAGAATACTTGGCTCCTGTTTTATCAATTAAAATTGTTGAAAATATGGACGAAGCAATTGATCATATTAATCAACATAGTTCTGGGCATACTGAATCAATCGTGACAGAAAACTATACTTTAGCCAGACGTTTTTTGCGTGAGGTGGACTCAAGCTCTGTTATGGTTAATGCATCTACCCGTTTTGCAGATGGCTTTGAGTACGGTTTAGGCGCAGAAATTGGAATTAGTACTGATAAGCTACATGCAAGAGGTCCGGTTGGTTTAAATGGTTTAACTACATTAAAATATGTGGTGCTAGGTGATGGTCAAATCAGAGCATAAAACACAACATGGCGCTATACAAACCATAGGCTGGGATAAGGTATGGTCATAAATAAGCTAGTGTTGTGAAATAATGGAAGTGAGGCTTTAGCCTCGTACTATTCAGGCGAGGCTAAAGCCTCACTTCCAAAAGATAAGCTGTGGTTTATTAATAACCGTGAAACACAATATATAATAGCCTTATATTAAGATTTCTAAAAGCTAGCTAATATAATGGAAGCTAGTATATTGAATTAAGCATAAATGAAGAGAGAGAAATGCAAACAAAAGATTTATTGAAAATGGTAGAAAGCGTTCTGGATGATCGCAAAGGACAGGAAATTACAGTATTGGATGTAATAGGAAAAACTAGTGTAACTGACTATATGGTTATTGTTACTGCAACCTCTCAGCGTCATGCTAAATCATTGGCTGATTATGTTTTGGTTGAAGTAAAAGAAAATGGGGTTAAACCTCTAGGGGTTGAAGGGCAACAAAGTTCTGATTGGGTATTATTAGATTTAGGCGATATTATTTTGCATGTGATGACGGCAGAAGCACGCGATTTCTACCAGTTAGAAAAATTATGGTCAATTGATAGGGTAGATGACTCTGAAGTTTTAGGCGAATAATTTAAGAAATAATTTGTTTAGTCGATAACTAATATATGATTGATGGAGGTTGTTGGTGAATAAATTATTAAGGTTAATGTGGGTGGTGGTTAGCATGGCTTTGGTAGCATGTTCATCTCTCTCCATAAAGTCTGATGAAGATGCTGTAAAAGTCCCTGATAAAGTTATACAGGTAAAGGGTTCTAGTCGACTACAAAGACTAAGGCATTTGACACAAAAACAAAATCAGTTTGCACTTGAGCAAGCTGCCACCATTAATGCGTATAGAGCATTGGCAAAGCTACTTTATAATGAGCAATTAACTGATGATTTGTTAGTTGCTGATCAAGTCATTAAGGCAGAAGTATTTAGGGTTTATCTTGATTTGTATATGCGATATGCAAAAGTCATTGAATCTACAAATATTTATGATCAAAAAAATGTAAAATTATCTTTAACCTTAACTCCTCGATTTTATCACTGCCTTTCTACATCAGTAGAAAGGGTCTCAGCATGTCTGTATGAAGATGGCAAAATTCAGTACACTCGCATAGGGTACAAACATGCACCTGTATCTACTGTTAACGTAAGCTGTTCAGATTGCTCCTCTCAATTAAGTGTTTCAGGCTTTTCTAAACAAAAAAATGGGCTTGATAGTGCTCTGCTTAATATGGGAGGTTATGATATGGAGTGGATTGGGCATACTGGCTCATCGGCTTTTATTCGTTATTTGTATTTAACAAATATAGTTTTTAATTAGTCGGTTTAAAAAATATAATGAAAATTATTGTTCAATTGTTTATTGCAATAAACCTGGTTTTTATTCAGGGCTGTGCGGTGACTGAATCACCAGATACCTCTGAACCTGAAGTTGCAATAAGTTCGCGAGCAATTACTGTAGAAGGGCAAGCACCTATAAAAAAAGGTGCAAAATTATTGGCCAGAAAGCAGGCGTTTAGGTCAGCTATTAGAAATGTTTCAATTGAAGCTGGAAGTTTATATTCATCTGAAGCTATTTTAGGTAGCACCAAAGTTGTTGATGAATGGATTGTTGATAATACATATCATTTACAGGTGCTTGCAGTATTGTCAGAAGGGCAAGTTTGTAATTCTCCTTATCGAAAAAGAATAGTAGCTACTGGTTTTCCGGGTGTGGTTTCTGGCCAAATAAGTGCTAATGAAACTCAGGATTTATATAGTGGTATTCCAAGAGAAATGATGAATATTCTAATGGAATCGGGTGGTTTTATTGGGAAAAACGAAACCCATACTATTTTATATTCTCGTCCCGATATGGCCCCAGAGATAATTGATGAATCAGGTTATCAAGATTCTATTGTTATACAAATGGCGCAAGAATACGGTGCACAGTTTGTATTATCTGGTGTAATTAGAGACTTTGAGGTTGAATCGACAGAATATATTAGAGGGGCAGGGCTTTTTTCGCAGGCAAAGGCTATGATGCGAGACTTCGTGGCAAGACGAGGAGTCGCTATTGATGTTTATGTGCATGATGGTTTAAGTGGGGCTTTACTTTTTCAGCATAGATACACTGATACAGTTGTAGGTGATGTTTGGATTCCTACTGGTTATACGGTGGGTAGTGAGCGTTTTAAAGCAACACCTTCAGGTCATAAGATCTCTAAATTAATTCAACTGGCGAGTAAAGATATAGGGCATTTGTTTTCTTGTTATCCTTTTTCGAGCACAGTGTTAAAAGTGGAAAATAATAAAGTCTATATTGCTGCTAATGCACAGGATAAACTAAGGTCTGGAGATAACTTGGTGGTCTATGCTGTAAAACGTGGAGCTGCAATGCAGGCAAATGAATTAATTGGAGTTATTAACATTCAGGATGTTCAAGCTGGATTCTCAGTGGGAGAAATGGAGCTTACTTCAGATTTAAGAAAGATTAAGCCTGGTGATTTAGTTAAAAGTTGGTAAGTTTTAGGTGTTTGTAGGCGAAAGAGTGTGGTGCTTAAACAGGTTTTGAAAAAAGCTATAAAATACTGAATATTGTCTTATGGGGTATAATTAAGTCAATATAGTTCTCATCATGAAGTATTGTTCAATCCATAATTACTATTAATAAATATATGTATAAAGATTATCAAGAATTTACTAAGTTGAATTTAAAGCTGGATATGTCTAGAGGCAAGCCATCACCAGAGCAACTAGATTTGGCGCTACCTTTGCTTAATGAAGCGGGTATATCTGATCAAATTAAAAGTAGTGGGACTGATTGTCGTAATTATGGTATTCAGCTTGGCTTGCCAGAAGTACGTGAGTTCTTTGCGTCATTGCTTGAAGTGCCAAAGAATCAAATAGTAGTTGATGGAAGTTCTAGTTTGGCTTTAATGCATGATGTAATCGCATATTCATTGCTTTATGGTACTCCTGGTAACTCGTCTTGGAGAAGTGATAAGCCAATATCATTTCTTTGCCCCGTCCCTGGTTATGATCGACATTTCTCAATTTTGGAAGCTTTTGGCATCAAAATGATTAATGTGCCTTTGTTAGAAGATGGGCCAGATATGGATGTGGTTGAGTCTTTAGTTGCTAAAGATGATTCAATTAAAGGCATGTGGTGTGTACCAAAATATAGTAACCCAACGGGTGCTGTGTATTCTGAAGAAGTTGTTAATCGATTAGCTTCAATGAATGTAGCTGCAGATGATTTTAGAATATTTTGGGATGATGCATACCATTTTCATCATCTAACTGAAGAGCGCATTGCTATTCCAAATATCATAGATATTTGCCAGGCTGCAGGGAACTCAGATCGCGCTATTGTATTTGCTTCTACTTCTAAGATGACTTTTGCTGGCTCTGGTTTAGCAATGCTTGCTTCTTCGACTGCAAATGTTGATTGGTGGCAAAAATGTGTATCTGTTCGTACTATTGGACCGGATAAGCTTAATCAGTTGCGTCATCTTCTTTTCTTTCAGAACTCGGTTAGTGTTGATAGCTTAATGGATCAGCATCGTGCAATCCTTAAACCTAAGTTTGATATTGTAGATTCTGTATTTGAAGAATATTTAGGAAAAATAGAAGGTGTTAGTTGGAGTAAACCTTTAGGTGGCTACTTTATTGATTTAATAACTCCACCTGGTCTAGCAAAGCGTACTATAGAGCTTGCTAAGAATGCTGGAATTATTCTTACACCAGCAGGAGCTACATTTCCTTATGGTTTAGATCCTGAAGATAAACATATAAGAATTGCACCATCTTACCCAAGTCTTGATGAAATTAAACTTGCAGCAGAAGGGGTTTCTTTATCCTTGTTGCAAGCAATAGAAGAAAAATAACAGTTTAGGTATCACTTTTGCTGCCAGCTTATTTATGGCGGTGGGAATCCTTGTAAAAGTGTATTCTTTTGACTATGTCACCTTAGAAGTGGATTTTGTTAGCTCTTAAGTCCTCTCCTGCCGGAGAGGGTTTGGGTGAGGAGAAAGCAAACAGTATGTAATTAAAATTTCTTTTTATCTCTTGCTGTATAAGAAAATATTAAAGAAGATAATTGTTTGAATTTCTCCTTACCTCGCCCTCTCCATCAGGAAAGTCACTTTTACAAATGACTTCAAGTTTTCAACACTTAACGATGACATAGCTATTTCTTTCACCTTGTTTTATCAGTCCTTAGAAAAATGTTTTATTCATTTTTGGCTATATTTGTAGCTTTAATCTCCGAATAAGAACCAAGTATCTGGTGTGGTAAATATGCCTATAGGCATAATAAGTCGCTAGCTCTAGCGTATTAGAATCAAATTAAATAAATAGTGAAAAAACAATTTAAAATTCAAAGTCGATACCAGCCTGCAGGAGATCAGCCGACAGCAATCAAGCAATTGGTTGAAGGTTTGGGTGATGGTGAAGTGCATCAATCATTATTAGGAGTAACGGGTTCGGGTAAAACTTTTACTATTGCTAATGTGATTATGGAGACACAGCGTCCTGCGATGATCATGGCGCCAAACAAAACCTTAGCGGCTCAACTCTATGGGGAGATGAAAGAGTTTTTTCCTGAAAATAGCGTTGAATATTTTGTTTCTTATTACGATTATTACCAACCAGAAGCTTATGTGCCTGCATCTGATACCTTTATAGATAAGGATGCCTCCTTAAATGAGCATATTGAGCAAATGCGCTTATCTGCAACAAAAGCATTATTGGAGCGTAAAGACACCATTGTAGTTGCAACGGTCTCGGCGATTTATGGTTTAGGTGAGCCGGAGTCTTATTTTCAAATGGTATTGCATCTGGTTAAGGGTGATATTATTAAGCAGCGTGATTTGTTAAGGCGATTGGCAGAAATGCAGTACAGTCGTAATGATATAGACCTTAAGCGTGCAACGTACCGAGTCAGAGGTGATGTGATTGATGTATTCCCCGCGGAGTCTGATGAGCAAGCATTAAGAATTGAATTATTTGATGATGAAATTGAACGCTTATCTTTATTTGATCCTTTAACAGGAGAGGTAACCCAGCGTTTGGCGCGATATACCATTTACCCAAAGACACATTATGTTACCCCTCGAGAAAAACTATTGGCAGCTATCGAGCTGATCAAAATTGAATTAGTTGAGAGGTTGGAGCAGTTAAGATCTAATAATAAATTGGTAGAAGCTCAACGACTAGAGCAAAGAACCCTGTTTGATATAGAAATGATTATAGAGGTCGGCTATTGTTCTGGAATTGAAAATTATTCTCGATACTTATCAGCAAGAGAAGATGGTGAGTCGCCGCCGACAATGTTTGATTATTTACCAGATGATGCCTTGCTGATTATTGATGAAAGTCATGTCACTGTTCCACAAATTGGAGCTATGTATAAAGGTGATAGGTCAAGAAAAGAAACTTTGGTTGAATATGGGTTTAGGCTGCCTTCTGCCTTAGATAATAGACCGTTAAGGTTTGATGAGTTTGAGTTGAAATCAGCACAGAGGATTTATGTTTCGGCCACCCCCGGCCCTTATGAAAAAGAACATGTAGATCAGTTTGTAGAGCAGGTTGTTCGGCCTACTGGTTTGCTTGACCCTATCATTGAGGTGCGTCCAGCAACAACTCAAGTTGATGATTTGTTATCAGAGATTCATAAGAGAGAAAAGTTAAAAGAACGTGTTTTGGTAACAACATTAACCAAAAGAATGTCAGAAGATTTAACTGATTATTTAATGGAGCACGGTGTTAAGGTGCGTTATTTACATTCTGATATTGATACTGTGGAGAGAGTGGAAATTATCCGTGATTTACGTCTAGGTCAATTTGATGTTCTTGTGGGTATTAACTTATTACGAGAGGGGCTGGATATTCCAGAGGTATCTCTAGTCGCTATTTTAGATGCAGATAAAGAAGGTTTTTTGCGATCAGTAGTGTCATTAGTGCAAACCATAGGTCGAGCGGCTAGGAATCAAAATGGTAGAGCTATTCTTTATGGCGATAAAATAACCAAGTCTATGAAAAAGGCAATAGACGAAACTGATCGACGCCGTGAAAAACAGCATGAATATAATCAAGAAAGAGGGATAGTGCCAAAAACAGTTTTTAAGTCTGTTACTGATATTATGGAATTAGAAATTCCTGGTTCGGGTTTATCTATTAATAATGTTAATGCGAAAGTAGCTGAGTCAGCGGCTGAATATAAAGTGTTAACGCCAAAGCAATTGGCTAAAAAGTTAAAGCAGTTAGAAGCTAAAATGTATCAGCATGCTAAAGACCTTGAGTTTGAGGCGGCTGCGGCAATGAGGGACGAAATTAAATTATTGCAAGCAGAGATGATGGTTTAAGTGTATTTGAAGGTTATAAATTAAGTGCTTTAATGCTGGATACTTACAAATTTTACTATATTATAAATATTGTTCATAAAATATAGTAATAACGGGCTTGCATAAGGAAATAGTCTTGTTATAATAAACGGATTGAACACAAGACTTCAGGCGCGTAGCTCAGTTGGTTAGAGCACCACCTTGACATGGTGGGGGTCGGTAGTTCGAATCTACTCGCGCCTACCAAATTATAAAGCACCGCAACGCGGTGCTTTTTTTTTAGAAACTTTTTAAAGATATCATAATGCCCATAATTACTCTTCCTGATGGATCAAAGCGAGAATTTGATCAAGCTGTAACAATAATGGAAGTAGCAAAGTCAATTGGGTCTGGCTTAGCTAAAGCAACTTTAGCTGGGAAAGTAAATGACGAAGTGGTTGATGCAAGCTATCTTATAGAGCAAGATATCGACTTAACAATTATTACTGCAAAAGATGCTGAAGGTACTGATGTCATTAGGCACTCTACAGCACATTTGTTGGCTCAAGCAGTTAAACAGCTTTTTCCTGAAGCACAGGTAACTATTGGTCCCGTTATAGATAATGGCTTCTTTTATGATTTTTCTTACGAACGTACTTTTACGCCAGAAGATTTAAAAGCGATTGAAAAGAAAATGCAGTTCCTGGTTTCTCAAAATATTGAAATCACTCGTTCAGTACTTTCTCGTGATGAAGCGGTTAGTTTTTTTAAAGGTTTAGGCGAAAATTATAAAGCAGAAATAATTGAATCTATCCCTTCTAACGAAGATCTTTCTTTGTATACGCAAGGTGAATTTACTGATTTGTGCCGTGGCCCACATGTGCCAAGTACAGGTAAATTAAAAGCATTCAAATTAATGAAGATTGCTGGTGCATATTGGCGTGGTAATTCTGATAATGAAATGCTACAGCGTATATACGGAACGGCATGGAGCGATAAAAAACAATTAAAAGATTATTTGTTTCGCTTGGAAGAAGCTGAAAAAAGAGATCATCGTAAATTAGCAAAATCTTTAGATTTATTTCACACCCAAGAAGAAGCACCGGGCATGGTGTTTTGGCATGATAAAGGGTGGGCTATTTATCAGCAAGTAGAGCAATACATACGTAAAAAATTAGAAGTAAATGGTTATGGCGAGGTCAAAACACCTCAGTTAGTCGACCGTTCTTTGTGGGAAAAATCAGGCCACTGGGATAAGTTTGGTGACATGATCTTTACGACTCATTCTGAGCATCGTGATTACGCTATAAAGCCGATGAACTGTCCGTGCCATATTCAAATCTTTAATCAAGGCTTAAAGAGCTATAGAGATTTGCCAATCAGAATGGCTGAATTTGGGTCGTGTCATAGAAATGAGCCATCAGGAACGCTTCATGGTTTAATGAGGGTAAGAAATTTTGTGCAAGACGATGCACATATTTTCTGTACTGAAAATCAAATTCAAGATGAAGTTTCAACTTTTATCGATTTATTATTTGAAGTTTATAAAGACTTTGGATTTGAAGATATTATAATCAAGTTATCTACACGCCCAGAAAAAAGAGTGGGTAGTGACGAAGATTGGGATAAATCTGAAAAAGCACTAGAAGTGGCTCTTAATAATAAAAATCTAGACTGGGAGCTGCAACCTGGAGAAGGGGCTTTTTATGGTCCTAAAATTGAATTTTCATTGAAGGATTGTTTAGATCGTGTTTGGCAATGTGGCACCATTCAAGTTGATTTCTCAATGCCTGGCCGTTTAGATGCGACATATATTGCCGAAGATGGCTCTAAACAAGTGCCGGTTATGTTGCATAGAGCGGTATTAGGTTCTTTGGAGCGTTTTATAGGTATTTTGATTGAGCAATACTCTGGGACCTTCCCATTGTGGTTGGCTCCAGTGCAACTTACCGTGATAAATATTGCTAGCCGACACGAGGAATATTCCAAAAAAGTTAGGCAAGAATTAGAAAAACAAGGCTATAGAGTAAAAATAGACTTGAGAAATGAGAAGATAGGCTTTAAAATTCGCGAGCACTCAATGCAACGCGTTCCTTATCTTTTGATTATTGGTGACAAAGAATTAGAAGATCAAACGATTGCGGTTCGTTCGCAAAAGGGTGATGATCTAGGTAGTTTGCCATTGGCTGATTTAACTAGTATGTTAAATAAACAAATTGCAGACAAAAAATAATAATATTTTTGGAGAATAAAGCATCGCTTCTAAAAGAGATACCACACGCTTAAATAACGATATAACGGCAAGAAGAGTTCGTGTTGTTGCTGCTGATGGTGAAAAAGTAGGTGTAATAACATTAGCGGAAGCTAAGCAGCTTGCATTTGAAGCAAATATGGATCTGGTGGAAGTTTCACCTAATGCTGATCCTCCCGTCTGTAAAGTAATGGACTACGGCAAGTACCAGTTTGAACAAAACAAAAAGCAACAAGCCGCTAAAAAGAAACAAAAACAGATTCAGATCAAAGAGATTAAGTTTAGACCTGGAACTGAAGAGGGTGATTATCAAGTTAAATTGAGAAATCTAACCAAGTTTCTTGAAGAAGGTAATAAAACTAAAATTACCGTTCGATTCCGTGGCCGTGAAATGGCACATAGAGAAATTGGCATGGACTTGCTAAAGCGAGTTGAAAAAGATTTGACAGAATTGGCTGTAGTTGAGCAATTCCCCAAGTTTGAAGGTCGTCAAATGGTTATGGTTATGGCGCCTAGAAAAAAGAAATAAAGTTAAAAAATAGGTTTTTAACAAAACCTTACAACTTAGGGAAAGAGTTGTTAAATGCATCATTTGATGCGACTCATTCGGTCGGGCCATGCATTTTGCCTTATCGGGTTTGAATCTCAAGGATGTTTTAATTATTTATTGGAGAAAACAAATGCCTAAAATGAAAACCCATAGTGGTACTGCTAAAAGGTTTAAAAAAACCAAAAGTGGTTTTAAATGTGGTCAAGCTCACCGTCGTCATATTTTGACTAAAAAAACGACTAAGCGTAAAAGACAGTTGCGTAAAGCAGCCAGTATTCATCCTTCAGATGTGCCAATGGTTGCACGTTTGTTACCTTACGCATAATCAATTTAGGAAAGAATCATGGCTAGAGTAAAACGTGGCGTAACTGCCAGAGCAAGACATAAAAAAGTTTTAAAGCAAGCGAAAGGATATTACGGTGCACGTAGTAGAGTTTATCGCGTTGCTAAACAAGCGGTAATTAAAGCAGGTCAATATGCTTACCGTGACCGTAAACAAAAGAAACGTCAATTCCGTGCTTTATGGATTGTCCGTATTAATGCTGCAGCTCGTTTATGTGGTATGTCATACAGTCGTTTCATCAACGGTTTAACAAAAGCTAATGTAGCGATTGACCGTAAAGTATTAGCAGATATCGCAGTACGTGATATGGATGCTTTTGCTAAAATCGCTGAGATTGCTAAAGCAAATCAAAGCAAACCTTCTTAAAAAGGTAAAGCGTATTGATTGATCAATACGCTTTGTTGATTCTCTCTTGTTTTTATTTAAAGCAAGAGAGAGTTCAATTCCCCCTATTTATATAGAATAAGTTTAAATTTAGTGTTGCGAACTTATCGCAGTATTTGAAAATATCAAATATACTATTTCCGACTTTTCTATTCCTATCCAATACTACATATAGTGAGCTGAGCAGTGTCGGCCAATCTTGAAGAAATTCTATCGCAAGGCATGCAAGCCCTTGCAGAATCAACAGACCTTACTCAATTAGATCAAGTCAGAGTTTCCTATCTGGGAAAAAAGGGTGCATTTACCCTACAGATGAAGGAACTGGGTAAGCTAGATCCTGATCAACGTCGTTCTGTCGGTCAAGTTATCAATAAAGCTAAAGGTGAATTCCAGCAGAAGTTGGAAGAAACAAAAACAGCAATGCAACAAGCTGCTTTAGATGAAAGGTTAGCAAGTGAGTCAGTGGATGTTACTTTGCCTGGGCGAGGTCAATCCGTTGCAGGTCTTCATCCTGTCACTATTACCTTACGCAGAATTTCAAAAATCTTTGCTAGCGTAGGCTTTAACGTTGTTGAAGGCCCTGAAATTGAAGATGACTATCATAATTTTGAAGCATTAAACATTCCTGCGCATCATCCTGCAAGAGCAATGCATGATACTTTTTACTTTGATCCACATACAGTATTAAGAACGCATACATCACCTGTACAAATTCGTGCGATGGAAGCCAATAAGCCTCCTTTAAAAGTGATTGCACCAGGTCGAGTTTATAGATGTGATTCAGATGTGACTCATACACCAATGTTTCATCAGGTCGAAGGTTTTTTAGTTGATTCTGATGTTAGTTTTGCTGATTTAAAAGGTGTAGTTTACGAATTTTTACGCGCTTTCTTCGAAAAAGATATTGAAGTACGTTTTAGACCTTCTTATTTCCCATTTACAGAACCTTCAGCAGAAGTAGATATTGAATGTGTGATGTGTGATGGTAAAGGTTGTCGTGTCTGTGGACATACAGGATGGCTAGAAGTAATGGGTTGTGGAATGATTCACCCTGAAGTATTTAAGTCTGTCGATATCAATAGTGATGAATTTACAGGATTTGCTTTTGGAATGGGTGTGGAGCGTTTAGCGATGCTACGTTACGGAATTAATGATTTAAGAATGTTCTTTGAAAACGATCTTAAATTTTTAGAACAATTTAATTAAGGCAGGATTGAATCATGCAAATAAGTGAAGCTTGGTTAAGAGAGCTAGTCAATCCACCTGTAGCAACTGAAGAGCTTGTAGAGCAGCTAACAATGGCTGGTTTAGAAGTTGATTCTGTAGAGTCTGCTGCTGCCGAATTTTCGGGTGTCGTTGTCGGTGAAGTTGTTTCTATGGAGCAGCATTCTAATGCTGACAAATTAAGGGTATGTCAGGTTGCTGTTGGAGAAGCAGAGCCATTACAAATTGTATGTGGTGCGAGCAATGTAAGAGTAGGGCTAAAGATTCCTGCTGCATTAGTTGGTGCTGTTTTACCTGGCAATTTTAAAATTAAAAAATCAAAACTACGTGGCGAATTATCGCTGGGTATGCTGTGTTCAGAAAAAGAATTAGGTCTTGCTGCTGATGCAGATGGCTTGATGGAATTATTTGAAGATGCCCCCGTTGGTACAGATATCAGAGAATATTTTTCTTTAGATGACAAAATTATAGAATTAGATTTAACACCGAACCGTGCAGATTGTTTAAGTGTGGAAGGTGTAGCTAGAGAAATTGCTGTATTAAATGAAATGGAATGGTCAGCCGTTGAGGTTTCTGCTGTTGAAATAACACATGATGCAGTGGTTAATGTCTCTGTAGAAGAAACTGAAGCATGTCCAAGATATTTAGGACGTTTAATTAAAAATGTAGACGTTAAAGCACAAACACCTTTATGGATGCAGGAAAGTTTAAGGCGTTCTGGGATTAGAAGTTTAGGTCCTATCGTTGATGTGACAAATTATGTGTTACTAGAGCTAGGTCAACCATTACATGCTTTTGATGCTGAAAAATTAACAGGTGCTATTACAGTACGTGTTGGTAAGAAAGGTGAAGAATTAGCTTTGTTGAATGACCAAACCATTAAATTAGATGGTGAAGCTTTAGTTATTGCTGATGAAAAACAAGCATTAGCTTTAGCGGGTGTTATGGGTGGAGAAGTAACATCTGTTACAGATGTTACTAAAGATATTTTCTTAGAATGTGCTTTCTTTACACCGATTGCTATAGCAGGAAAAGCGCGTAACTTTGGATTGCATACAGATTCATCTCATCGTTTTGAGCGTGGTGTAGATTTTAGCTTGCAGGAAAGAGCGATTGAACGTGCAACACAACTTATTGTTGAAATTACCGATGGTAATGTTGGGCCGATCACAGAAGTGACTACAGCAGCAACTTTACCTTCTAGAAAAGCGGTAACACTTAGACAAAACCGTATAGAGAAGGTTTTAGGGATCAGTATGGAAAATGCTGAAGTAACTAAAATCTTCGAAGGCTTAGGAATGCAAGTTGAAGTGCAAGCTGAAGGTTGGGATATTACCCCTCCAGGTTGTCGTTTTGATATTGAAATTGAAGCTGATTTATTAGAAGAAGTTGGACGTATTTACGGTTACAACAATTTACCTAATAGCAGTTTATTGATGCGTTCTGAATTGGGTAAAGCTGAAGAGGCTGTACTTCCTATTTCAAGAGCAGAAGATTTATTAGTTGATAGAGGTTTTCAGGAAGCGATTACTTATAGTTTTGTTGATGAAGAAATTCAGAAAACGATAGCACCTGATGATGAATTCATTCGCTTACAAAATCCAATTTCATCTGAACTCTCTGTTATGCGCACGACATTATGGTGTGGATTGCTGAATGCAGCTTTATATAATACTAAGCGTCAACAAAGTAGAGTTAGATTGTTTGAAACGGGACTTCGTTTTATCAAACAAGATGGCGAGACCGTGCAACAAAAAATGTTGTCTGGCCTAGTGCTAGGTGATGTGAATACAGAGCAATGGTCGGCAAAAAGTAGAAAGGTTGACTTTTTTGATTTAAAAGGTGATTTAGAAGCATTGTTTCATTTAAGTGATTGTGAAGCACAATTTACAAGTACAAAACATCCTTCTTTGCATCCTGGTCAATCAGCCGAAATTTTAAATGCTGATGGTGAATTAATTGGCTTGATGGGAATGTTGCATCCTACGCTAGAAAAGAAACTTGGTTTTGAAACACCTGTATTTTTATTTGAATTAGTGCAGGAATTAGTCTTCAAAAAAGTATTACCAAAGTTTGAGGTGCTTTCAAAGTTTCCTTCAGTACGAAGAGATATGGCATTATTAGTTGAAGAAAAAGTAACATCAGCTGAAATAGTTTCCAATATATTGAATTGTAATGAAAGTTTTATCAAAGACGTTCAGGTTTTCGATATTTATCGAGGTGAAGGTGTTGAAGACGGCTTTAAAAGTGTAGCAATAAGTTTAATTTTGCAAGATGCGTCACAAACTTTAACGGATTCTGTAATTGATGCTATATTTAATAAAGTATTAGAAGCGTTAAGCAAAGAAATCAATGCAAAACTGAGGGATTAATTGAATGGCATTAACAAAAGCTGATTTTGCAGAGCGTTTATTTGATGAACTAGGATTAAATAAGCGAGAAGCTAAAGAAATGATTGAGCTATTTTTTGAAGAAATTAAAGGTTCTTTAGAAAATGGTGAGCAAGTAAAGATATCAGGGTTCGGAAAGTTTGAATTAAGAGACAAAAGCAGTCGACCTGGCAGAAACCCAAAAACAGGTGAAGAAATCCCCATTTCTGCCCGTCGTGTGGTAACATTCAGATCAGGTCAAAAACTTAAAGCTAGGGTAGAGCAATATGCTGGAGCCGAGTAATAATAACGAACTGCCAGTTATTCCGGCAAAAAGATATTTCACCATTGGTGAGGTGAGTGAGCTTTGCGGCGTTAAACCCCATGTACTTCGGTATTGGGAACAAGAATTTACTGATCTAAGTCCTGTAAAAAGGAGAGGTAATCGTCGATATTATCAACGCCATGATGTGCTGATGATTCGCCAAATTCGTTCTTTATTATATGAACAAGGCTATACCATTGGTGGAGCTAGGGTTCATTTAGCAAGTGATGGTGCTAAAGAAGATTCAACAAGAACTAAACAATTAGTTCATCAAATGATTGGTGAATTAGAAGATATATTAGAATTATTAAAATAAAGTAAGGTTTTACGATATCTGAAGCTATTAAAATCTTTTCAGATATTGTAGAATGCATGTTCGATTTTACTCAGTCAATATTCATTGGCTGATCAAGAATAAAATTTCGATTCTCGGGGCGTAGCGCAGTTTGGTAGCGCACTTGTCTGGGGGACAAGGGGTCGTGGGTTCGAATCCCGCCGTCCCGACCAATAACATATAATTGGTCGTAGAGAGTTGAAAATTACAAAGTATCAAAAATTAGTCCACACCTTTTTGAAGATCTAAAATTCTTTTATTACATGTTTTGTTAATAAAGAAAAATCCAGCAATTAGCCCAAATTTAATGAACCATGATTGAAGTGGTACATTGGGAATGTTTTCTATATCAGTTATAACGATTATAAGTGTGACTGTGAAAAAAAATAGTGCTAATCCTGAGGTGTGTTTTAAAGCTGTATAAAAGATATGCATGCTTGCCCTTGGTAAAAGAAAATTAGTAAATACTTAATTAGGCATAATAATACAAATTCCTTAAATATTCACTTTATAACTCAATTTCGAATTTCCATATAGAGTTTAGCAAGTTTCGTCGCAATCCATTGTAAAGCCAAGACGTCATTGGTTTTTAGCTATTCTAAGTGGAAATCAGGGAAATACTCTATTTTCAATGAGTTGAGTATTTGTTATTTAATAGACACTCATTTTTAGTCTAATAAGCTGTATAAAAATGAAATTCGACTAAAATAAAAGATAGGTATAAAGTGAATGGTACATAAGTTGTACATTAATAAGACTGATCTTGGGAGTTAATAAATGAGTATTAAAAAAGAATTAGATGAATTAACAGAGACTTTAAAGCAACAGCGTGATGAAATTGAAGTCCAAATTCACCTTGCTAGTATGGATGCTAAAGACGAATGGCAAAAAGGTGAGAAAAAATGGGGTGAATTTGTTGATGCTTTGGGGGTAATTACTGATGATAGTAAAGAAGCTGGAGCAGAGGTAGTCCACGCTACAAAAATTATCGGAGATGAATTAAAAGAGACTTATACTCGTATTTCTGAAAGACTTAATAAATAGATTATGGGGTCCATGCTAAGCGTATTGTTTAATTCAAAATACGTTTAGCATAATGCGGTCAATTAATAGACTGTACGTAAGGTATCAGAACACTTAGCGTGAGAATGCTGGCTATTGTTGATATTACAATGCTTGTTGTAACAGGAGCTTCACATGCCTTATATTGTTGAGAAAAAATATAAGCACTTATGCCGACCGGCATGGCTGATGTTAATAATGCTGTTGAGGCCCACAAAGGATCTATAGTAAAAAAATTAAAAACCAGTAGCCATACTAATATTGGAAACAAAATAATTTTTAAAAATACAATTACTAGGGCAGGTGATATGTGTCCTTTTATATGATATTTATTTAGGGATGTTCCAAGAACAAATAATGCAGTGGGTACAGCAGCATCACTCATTAAGGTTATGCCTTCTTTTAACGGTAAATAAATAGGAATATTAAAAATATTGACTATACCACCCAATATTAAACTTAAAGTAATTGGGCTGGTAAGCAATAGCTTAAGGATATTTAATATGTTCTTAAAAAAGGACGCTAGGGTAAATGAGTTACGCTCAGCAACGATCATTCCTACGGTAAAAAGGATTAAATTATGTACGGAAACAATCACAAACAAAGGCAGTAAAGAGCCTTCACCTAAGGTATACAAACAGATAGGTATGCCAACAATTGTTGAGTTAGAGTATGAGGCTCCCATACTAAAAACACTTTGTTCGGGTGCTGAAAAAATGAAAATAAATTTTGCGATACTGACAGCGATAAAATATACAAACAGTAGGGCTGCATAGTAGGAATAAAGGAATTCCCATTCCATTTTATCGGGAAGTTTAGCGTTAACCGTCCCAACAAAAAGCATAATAGGAATTACGTAGCAGAATACAAATTTAGAAATTGCATCACATTCATTTTGACTGAGGTGTTTTCTGTTTGCAGAAAGAAAACCAAGAAGTACGATAACTAATATTGGAAATATTGTTTCAAAAACAGCCATAGAATTATTAAGTTATTACTCGGTTTACTTCTTGTGTAAAGGTTTTAATGATTTTTTTTATTTAGAACAAGGCTGGAAGGGCAGGAGCCCTTTAGGAGTGGTGGGGAGGAGTTGAAAAAAAGTATTTATTCAGTATTTTAGCATATTGGGGCGCTGGCTTTAGAGGCTGTGAAAGTATTAGCTTTTAGCTCCCCTCTTTGGAAAAGAGGGGTTGGGGGAGATTTTATTATAAAAACAAGACGTTTAATATCAATGTGTTGTCTTTTATAAAATCCCCCTCTATCCCCCTTTTCCAAAGGGGGAGGTCAAAAACGGAATACTTTCACAGTCTCTTTAGCCTGCGTGGGGACGATAAAATGCAGCTTAAAAGCTGCGCCCCAATTAACTGACAAATCAATTTGTTTTTTTACTCAATCTCATTAGCTAATTTTTCAGCATAGCCCGTATAAGCTCTAGGAGTAAGCGCTTGTAATGATTTCTTGGCATCTGCTGGGATTTCAAGCTTTTCAATAAATGCGAACAGATCTTCTGGTGTAATCCGGTTTCCACGAGTAAGCTCTTTTAGCTTTTCATAGGGTTTTTCAATACCATAACGACGCATAACCATTTGGATAGGTTCTGCTAAAACTTCCCAGTTATTATCTAAATCTGCCTCAAGTGCTTCTGCATTAATTTGTAGTTTAGAAATGCCTTTTAAAGATGATTGAATTGCGATACTGGTATGGGCAATACCAACACCCACGTTACGTAAAACAGTTGAGTCTGTTAAGTCACGTTGCCAGCGAGAAACAGGTAGTTTTTCACTTAGAAAAGAGAACATTGCATTGGCTAAACCTAAATTGCCTTCTGAATTTTCAAAATCAATTGGGTTAACTTTATGTGGCATAGTAGATGAGCCCACTTCACCTGCAATAGTTTTTTGTTTGAAATAACCTAAAGAAATATAGCCCCAAACATCACGGTTAAAATCTAACAATATAGTATTAAAGCGAGATAATGCATGAAAATACTCAGCGATATAATCATGGGGTTCAATTTGGATTGTATATGAATTCCAGAATAAACCGAGTGATTCAACAAAGTCTTTAGCAAACTTTTCCCAATTAATTTCTGGATAAGCTACGCTATGTGCATTGTAGTTACCTACAGCGCCGTTAGTTTTACCTAATAACTCAACTGCTTCAAATTGTTCTTTTTGACGTAACAATCTAGCTACTACATTGGCAAATTCTTTGCCAGTTGTAGTTGGGCTTGCTGTTTGTCCATGTGTTCTGGACATCATGGGTTGACTTGCAGTATTAATCGCTACTTGTTTAATTGCTTCAATGCATTCTACTATTTCAGGAAGCAATGTTCCGCGGCCTTCTTTTAGCATTAAGGCGTAAGATAAGTTATTAATATCTTCAGAAGTACATGCAAAATGAATAAATTCATTTACTTTATGTAGCTCGGCATTGTCTGCAATTTTTTGTTTAAGGAAGTATTCAACCGCCTTTACGTCGTGATTAGTTGTTCTTTCTATATCTTTGACACTTTGTGCGTCATCTTCTGAAAATTGGCTAACGATATTATCAAGTAATTGATTAGCTGTATCACTAAACTCAGGAACTTCGGTGATTTGAGGGTGCTTTGCTAGTGCTTGGAACCAACGCACTTCAACCTCTACACGATAACGAATTAGGCCAAATTCGCTAAAAATTGGGCGATAAGCATCAACTTTGCTGCCGTAACGTCCGTCAATAGGTGAGATTGCAGTAAGGGAAAAGTTAGTCATTTAAAGTGTATTTCCTATTGGTTGAGTGCAAAGTAAAACTATATTTGGGTACAGTATATTATTCATTGTATTTAGATTCAATAATCCCACCACCTAAACAAATATCTCTGTCATAAAAAACAACAGATTGTCCTGGAGTGATAGCTCGTTGTGAGTATTCGAACACTACTTTACAACGACCATTTTCTAAGGGAATTAAATGACATGCTTGGTCACTTTGGCGGTAACGAGTTTTGGCGTTGCAATAAATAGCTTCAGTTAACGGTTTATTATTACACCAATCCAATTGGCTGGCTTCTAAGCTATTATGTAGCATTAAAGGGTGATCATGTCCTTGACCAACAATTAAAATATTATTGTCTAAGTCTTTTTCTAAAACATACCAAGGTTCATCAGGCGCATTTTTAACACCACCAATGCCTAAGCCTTGTCTTTGACCAAAGGTGTAATACATTAAGCCTTGGTGTTTGCCAATATATTGACCTTCGGGTGTGCGCATTTCACCTGGTTGGGTGGGTAGGTAGCGTTGTAAAAATTCTGTAAATTTGCGTTCACCAATAAAACAGATTCCCGTGCTGTCTTTCTTTTTATGGTTGTCAAAGCCTGCTTTTTTAGCCATGGCTCTTAATTCAGGTTTGTGTAAATCACCAATTGGGAATAAGGTTTTTGATAAAGCCTTTTGCCCCAATGTATATAGAAAGTAGCTTTGTTCTTTATTAGGATCTAGTCCTTTTAATAGCTGAAATTCGCCGTTTTTTTCTTGTACCCGTGCATAATGGCCTGTAGCAATATAATCAGCCTTTAGGTCTTCAATTGCATAATTTAAAAAAGCTTTAAATTTAACATGTTTATTACATAAAATATCAGGATTGGGCGTACGACCAGCTTTAAATTCGGATAGAAAAACTTCAAAGACTTCATCCCAATATTCAGCGGCAAAATTAACTGTTTTTAATTCTATCCCCAGCTTATCGCTAACTTGCTGGGCATCAGCAAGGTCTTCCATTGCTGTGCAATATTCGGTGCCGTCATCTTCTTCCCAGTTCTTCATAAACAAGCCAGTGACTTGGTGACCTTCTTCCAGAAGTTTTAAGGCTGTGACAGATGAATCAACACCGCCTGACATACCGACAATAATATTTTTACTCATACTCTAAATCTAATGGCCTAAATCTATATAAGATTTTAAAAGGGATAGGGGGTAGCGCTCACCATTTAGGTAAGCATCTACAGTATTTAAAACCAATTGGCTTCGTAATTGAGACTTTTTTGCTGCTATTTGCTCACGAGTAAGCCAATGTGTGGCAATAATGTCATCATCCAAGGCTTGTTCAGGAGCAAATGAATGAACTTTTCCAGCAAAGCAAACTCTTAAAAAACTTGGAAAGTCAGGGTTTTTACGCCAGAGTTGAATGGCAATAATATATTCAGGTTCAAATTGCCAAGCGGTTTCTTCATTAACCTCACGTTTTACTGCGGTTAAAATAGACTCTCCATTTTCTAAATGCCCAGCAGGTTGATTGAATGCAATTCCATTGTTTGTGTGTTCTTCAACCAATAGGAATTTATTGTCCTTTTCAATAACGGCTGCAACTGTTGCATGGGGCTTCCAAACCATGATTTTCTCAATTATTCTAAAGGATTATATTTTACTAGAATTGTTTTATTGATGTGTAAAGATTGAAATTTATAACATTAGGCACTATGTTACACTTTAACGGTTATTAAATTATAAAGTTTGAAGTATGTCAGATATTGATCCAAATCATGAGGATGATAGCGGTATAGCAGTACAAGAAGCTAAGCCAAAACTAAAGCGTCCGCCCTTATATAAAGTTGTATTGTTAAATGATGACTTTACACCAATGGATTTTGTTGTGGAAATATTAACAGATCATTTTAATATGGATGAAGATAAGGCGACACAAGTTATGTTGCAGGTTCATACTAGTGGTGTCGGGGTTTGTGGTGTGTATACAAAAGACGTAGCAGAAACTAAAGTACATCTGGTTAATGAATATTCACGTGAAAATCATCATCCACTATTGTGTGCGATGGAAGAAGCGTAAGTAGTAAGGAATAATTATGCTAAGTAAAGAACTGGAAATTACATTAAATCAAGCATTTACTAATGCTCATAGTAAGCGTCACGAATTTATTACAGTGGAGCATTTGTTATTGGCTCTGTTGGATAATGAAACGGTTAAACCTATTGTTCAAGCCTGTGGTTGTGATTCTATGGCCTTGCGTGGAGAGTTAACGCAGTTTATTGATGAAACTGTGTCTCTTATTCCCGAAAATTTACAACGTGAAACTCAGCCAACTTTAGGTTTTCAACGAGTGTTGCAACGCGCTGTTTTTCATGTTCAGGCTTCTGATAAAAAAGAAGTGACAGGGGCTAATTTATTTATTGCCTTGTTTAGTGAGCAAGACTCTCATGCTGTTTACATCCTTAGTAAATTTGAAATAAGCCGTTTGGACGTGGTTAATTACTTGGCTCATGGAATTACTAAAATTGAAGAAGACTCTGAGGCTGATGAAGAATCAATATCAGCAGCTGAAAAAGAGGGTACTGAGCCAGCTGAATCGTCACCTCTTGAGAAATATGCAACAAACCTTAATGAAGAAGCTAGGCTTGGTAGGATTGACCCTTTAATTGGTCGTGAGCAAGAAGTTGAGCGTACCATTCAAGTGCTTTGTAGAAGGCGAAAAAACAATCCATTGTTAGTGGGTGAGTCGGGTGTTGGTAAAACAGCTATTGCTGAAGGTTTGGCAAGGCGTATTGTTGAAGAAAGTGTTCCTAATGTCCTGCTGGGTGATGTTATCTATTCATTAGATTTAGGTGCCTTAGTTGCGGGTACTAAATACCGTGGCGATTTTGAAAAACGTTTAAAAGCTTTAATTAATCAACTTAAAAAACAGCCTGAATCTATTTTATTTATTGATGAAATTCATACAATTATTGGGGCGGGTTCTGCTTCTGGTGGTGTGATGGATGCTTCTAACTTGATTAAGCCTGTTTTAGCATCGGGGCAATTACGCTGTATTGGTTCGACTACTTACCAAGAATATCGTGGGATTTTTGAAAAAGATCATGCTTTAGCAAGACGTTTTCAGAAAATTGATGTTGTTGAGCCAACTGTTGAAGACACTATCAAAATATTAACAGGCTTAAGGTCACGTTTTGAAGAGCATCATGATTTAAAATATACCAAAGAAGCGATAAGATTGGCTGCTGAATTATCAGATCGTTTTATTACTGATCGGTTTTTACCTGATAAGGCGATTGATGTTATAGATGAAGCAGGAGCAAGGCAACGCTTATTTAAGGATGATGAGCGTAAAGCCATTATTGATATCGCTGAAATTGAAGAGATTATTGCCAAAATTGCACGTATTCCAGAAAAATCAGTCTCTAATAGTGATAAAGATAAGTTGGAGTTGCTAGAGAAAAACTTAAAAATGTTGGTCTTTGGGCAAGATGAAGCAATTTCTGAATTAGCATCAGCAATTAAGTTGTCGCGCGCAGGTTTAAGGGATACAACCAAAACAATTGGCTCTTTTCTATTCTCTGGTCCTACAGGGGTGGGTAAAACAGAAGTCACTAAGCAATTAGCAAAAGTGATGGGTGTGGAATTGATTCGCTTTGATATGTCCGAATATATGGAGCGTCATACTGTTTCTCGCCTGATTGGCGCACCTCCAGGGTATGTTGGTTATGATCAGGGTGGGTTGCTAACAGAAGCGGTTAACAAGCACCCTCATGCTGTATTGTTGTTGGATGAGCTAGAAAAAGCACACCCTGATGTATTTAATTTATTATTGCAGGTTATGGATCATGGTTCTTTAACTGATAATAATGGTCGCAAAGCAGATTTTCGCAATATTATTTTAGTGATGACGACTAATGCTGGTGCAGAAGAGGGAAGTCGTGCTTCTATTGGTTTTACTCAGCAAGATCATGCTTCTGACAGTTTAAAAGTTATTGAAAGAAATTTTTCACCTGAGTTTAGAAATCGCTTGGATGCTATCGTACAGTTTAAACCATTAGATATATCAATTGTAGGTAGTGTGGTTGATAAGTTTATCTTTGAGTTAGAGCATGTGCTAACTGAAAAGAACGTAACCTTATCTTTAGATTCTGAGGCGAGGTTGTGGTTAGCTGAAAATGGCTGTGACCCAAAAATGGGTGCTAGACCGATGGCAAGATTAATTCAGGAAAAAATTAAGAAGCCATTGGCTAATGATTTGCTATTTGGAAAGTTAGCAAATGGTGGTCATGTAAGGATTTATGTTGAAAATAAAGAATTAGCTTTTTCTATAGAAAGTAAAGAGCTAACCGTTGCTGAAAATAATTAAAAACTTATGCTTTCCCGCTGCCCAGACTTATAATTTAGTTTGGTTCAGTGGGAAGTGAGCAAAAGTACAGATCTTATTAACGCATACGGAAAGTGATACGGCCTTTAGTTAAATCATAAGGTGTCATTTCAACTTTAACTTTATCACCCGTAAGAATACGAATGTAATGTTTACGCATTTTTCCAGAAATGTGGGCTGTAACAATATGACCATTTTCTAATTCTACGCGAAACATAGTATTAGGAAGTGTATCAATTACTTTCCCGTCCATTTCAATTTGATCTTCTTTTGCCATCTTTATTTTTGTCTAGTATTTAAAGCCGATCATCATAGCATACGTTCTTGCTGTTAGGGTATTTTTTGCTGTTTTTATTGAACTTTTTGTTGGGGTGATGCAACAAAAAGTTTGAGCTGGGTAGGTGGTGTCAAATATGGTGAAGATATTCTTCACACAAAGCCACGGAGATAAAGAGAGGAATAAATTCTTTTCTTTGTGTCCTGTGGCTTTGTGTGCAAGCTCTGCTTTTAGTTCTAAAAAATGGCTTTAATTAGAATAGTCCTAACTGTACTTGTGCAACTTCAGACATCATATCTCTGCTCCAAGGTGGATCAAGAACAACTTCTACAAGAACCGAGTTAACACCCGCTAAGGCGCGAACACTTTTCTCAACATCGCCTTGAATAACGGGGCCCATTCCACAACCTGGTGCCGTTAATGTCATCTGAATGTGTACACTATTGCCTTCTTCAGCAGGTTCAACTTTACATTGATAAACTAAGCCTAAATCTACAATGTTTACAGGAATTTCTGGGTCATAAACTGTTTTCATGACTTCCCAGCAGTTTTTTTCAACACCGGCAGCATCAGTTTCTGAAACAAGGGTTTTTAAGGTATGTGATTCTTTGCCTAAAGCATCTGCATCGGTTCCAGAAATACGGACCATATGACCGTGATCTGTCACGACAGTATAATTGTCACCTAACGATTGATGAATGGTGACTTCTTTGCCTTTGCTTAAAGTGCCATGGTTTCCATCAGGAATCATGACTACATTGACATCGCGAGTTAAAACAATTGTTTCTCTTTCTGACATTGTATTAGTTATTGGTTAAATGTTTGTGCATCAATAGTTTGGCCTGTCACACCTGTGCTTTCAGGGCTAAACAAATAGCTGTAAATATTATTTAAACTATCCATAGTTGGAAGGCTGCTTTTATCTTCAGCTGGAAATAATTTTTTCCGCAAAGGTGAGTTAATTGCGCCAGGAATTAAAGTGTTAACGCGTACTTTTTGGGCGGCCTCTAATTCTTCTGCAAGAATTTTTGATAGCCCTTCTAATGCAATTTTAGATACACCATAAGCACCACTATATGCTGAAGCTGTTCTAGCCATTGAATCACTAGTAAAAACAATAGAAGCCTGTTGTTCGCTTTTTTGTAAAAGGGGCAGTAAAACTCGAGTCAGTAGAAAAGGAGCGTTTAAATTTACATTTAAAGTATGTCCCCATTCTTTAGTTTCATGGATTTCTATGGGTGTATAGGCGTTAAGTTCAACGGCAGAGTGTAATAACCCTTGAAGTGAGCCGTAGGTATCTTTAATAGTAACTGCCAATTCTTCGTATTGGACCTCTGATGCACCTGCGAGATCAAAAGGATAAATTGCAGGTTTTTCAGCGCCTGATTCTATAATTTCATCATATATCTTTTCTAATTTAGGGATGCTTTTATCAAGTAGAATGATATGAGCACCTTGCTTTGCTAGTGCTAGTGCTGCAGTGCTTCCTAATCCTCCGGCAGCACCTGTAATTAAAATAACCTGGTCTTTCAATGGCATGTGGCTGTGATCCATGATGTTAATTGTTCGGGGGATTCGATTAATGCATCAGCTTCCCAATTAGATGGGATGTCATCTGGCTTAAGGTATCCATATATTGCTGCAAGTGTTTTCATTTTACTGTTTTTGCCTGCCTGAATATCATGCAGAGCATCACCAATATAAACACATTCCTCAGGCTTAACCTCAGCTTGTTTACAAGCAGTGAGCATAGGTTCTGGGTGAGGTTTACTATTAGCTGTAGTATCTCCACTAATAATGCAAGAAGCTCTATGGTTTAACTGAAATGCATCAATTAAAGGCTTAGTAAAGCGTTCTCTTTTATTGGTGACAATTCCCCATTTAAGTCCTAAAGACTCGATTGTTTGTAAGGTCTCAGATATACCTGGGAAAAATTCACTGTGTTCAGCAATATTATCCTGATAAAGCGCTAGCATAGTCTCTAGAATTTTATTTTGAGTGATTTCATCAGTTGACACGCTTTTATTTATCATGGCGGCTGCGCCAAAAGAAATAAAAGGTTTGATAGAGTCACTGGCAACTTTATCAAAGCCATGTTGTGTTAATGCTATATTTAAACAAGCAATTAAATCTGGCGCTGTATCAACTAAAGTGCCATCTAAATCAAACAAAACACAGCTTAAATTAAAGTCTGAAGTCATTATAATGGGCGTTTAAATGCGGCAATATAGTTGACATCAATATCTTTGCCCAACTTGAAACGTTTGCTGAAAGGGTTGTATTCAATACCTACCATGCCTTGTAACTCAAGCCCAGCTTGTCTTGCTGTTTGACTTAGTTCCGAAGGTTTAATAAAGGTTTTGTATTCGTGTGTTCCTTTTGGAACCATTTTTAATACATGTTCAGCTGCCACAATAGCCAATAAATAAGCTTTTGGTACGCGGTTTAAGGTAGAGAAGAAAACCATGCCGCCAGGTTTAACCATTTTTGAACAGGCAGAAATAATTGAACCAGGGTCGGGAACATGCTCTAGCATTTCCATACAGGTGACATGGTCAAAACTTTCAGCTTGTTGTTCTGCTAGTTGTTCAGCGCTAATTTTTTGGTAATTAGCTTTAACTCCAGACTCTAAGCCATGTAAATCAGCTATATCTAATAACTCTTCGCTTAAATCTATACCTAGTGCATCAGCACCTTGTTTAGCTAAACCTTCTGTTAATATGCCACCACCACAGCCTACATCGACAATACGTTTGCCTTGCAAATCAGCATATTGTTGAATAAAGCTAATTCTAAGTGGATTAACATCATGTAAGGTTTTAAATTCACCTTGTGGGTCCCACCAGCGTTCTGCTTGTGAGCCAAATTTTTCAATTTCGTGTTGATGTACGTTTTCTGCTGCTGTCATAGTCTAAAGCTCATAAATATTTGTATAGTTTACTATATTACTAGGTTATTCGCTATTCGTTGCGCCTAGTTAAATTTCGTCTATTTTACCCTACTAAGATAGGGAGATTTAATAAAACGGATGGATGGGGTGTTTTTTAGGCTAAGTTGATAATAGTCATAGCTTGATCTAATTCTTGTTTAGAATGATAAAAATGAGGAGAAAAGCGTATTCCTCCACCTCTTAAAGCGCAAACAACACCATTGTCTTGTAAATGTTTGTATAGTTTGTTGTTATCAATTGTTAAATGTTTAAATAAAATGATACCTGATTGTAATTTGCTTACTGAGTCACTTATTAAAACCAATTCTGGGTTTTTATTGATTTTATCCATTAAGTAACGCGTGTTATCTTGGATTTTTGATTCAATTTGTTCCATCCCTATTTCTAATAACAAAGAAAGGCTGGCAGACCAGGCGTGAATACCCAGCATATTTGGGCTTCCACATTCAAAACGTTGAGCAGTTGGGTGAATATCCCAAGGCTTATTTTCATAATTATTGATATTAGCCATCATATGCCAACCATATTGAGTCAGCTTAAGTTTGTCACGCGATTTAGGGTTAGTGTAAAACACACCAAGACCTTCTGGCCCAAACATCCATTTGTGGCCATCAGCCATAACAAAGTCAGCATGATAAGCTTGTACATCAAACTCTACGGCACCTAAGCTTTGTATTGCATCTATACAGAAGAGAATATCGTTATCTTTACAAAACAGGCCTATTTTTTCTAAATCAAGGCGGGTTCCCGATGCAAATTGAATAGAACTAATAGCAATTAATCGGGTGTTGGAATCAACTAAAGCAAATAGGGCTTCTTCAGGTGTGGGTGAGGATGAAAGCTTAGCTTGTCTAAGTTCTACACCTTGATTTTTAAGTGATTCCCATGGAATGCGATTGGAAGGGAACTCTTCATCACTACTAACAATATTGTCGCCATCAGTCCAAGGAAGCCCATAAGCTACAAAAGAAATAGCCTCAGAAGTGTTTTTTACTAATGCAATATCATCAGTAGAAGGTGCATTAAGTAATGTTTTTAATTGCTGGCGTATTAGTGATTCTTTTTTTAACCAGTCCAAGTAAAAGTGTGAGCCGTAATGGGAATTTTGCTCGGCAAAGGCTTTAACTGCTTCCGAGGTTCGTTGGGGCCAAGGAGCTACAGCGGCATGGTTTAGATAAATTAAATCTTTTGTTAACGGAAATTCTGGATGGTTCATTTTATAATATGTTAAATGGGGCAAATATTATGACAGAAGGATATGCTAATTAAATGCTATATTTGAGCAATAATTAGGTAATATACTATTCTATATAATTAAGTAATCAATATTCGTTTATTTTTGCACTAGAAAACGAAATTTATAAAATAAAACAAGAGGGTTAAAGTGGATATAGCATCCTTAGTCGGTTTTTTATTAGGCATCGGTATTATTGTTGCAGCGATTGCAACAGGTGGTGATGTAATGCTGTTTGTTAATGTTCCATCACTATTAATTGTAATTGGTGGAACATTTGGGGTGAGCTTGATGCGTATTCCATTAGCTGACTTTATTCGCTCATTTGGTATTTTAGGTAAAACATTCTTAAATAAAATAGAAGATCCTAATATCTTAATTGAAGATGCTGTTCGTTTAGCTGATGTTGCTAGAAAAAATGGCTTGTTAGCACTTGAAGGTGAAGAAATTTCTAATCCATTTATGAAAAAAGGGATTAGCTTATGTGTTGACGGCCATGATCCTGCTTTTGTAAAAAAAATGTTACAGCAAGAAATTGACTTAATGGTCAGCCGGAATGAAGTCGGCCAAGATATGTGGAAAGGTGTAGGTGATTTGGCACCCGCTATGGGAATGATTGGTACTTTGGTAGGCTTAGTGCAAATGCTTGCTAATATGTCAGATCCCGCCAGTATTGGACCTGCGATGGCTGTTGCTTTGTTGACAACACTTTATGGGGCGATGGTGGCAAACTGTTTTGCTTTACCTATGGTTGATAAATTAGCTTATGTATTAATTTATGAAAAAGCTAATAAGGAACTGATTTTAGATACCATTACCGGGATTCAAGAAGGCATGAACCCCAAGGTATTAGAGTCCTTATTAAATTCATATATATCTGAGAAAAAACGCAAAACAGATGAGGAATAAGTAAATGGCAGATGATTGTCCCAAATGTCCCCCTGCTGGTGCACCGTTATGGTTAGCAACTTTTGCAGACCTTATGTCTCTGTTAATGTGTTTTTTTGTATTGCTATTATCATTTGCCACCATGGATGCGGCTAAATTTAAAAAAGTAGCCGAATCAATGGAAGATGCCTTTGGTGTGCAAAGGGATATTGTTGCTGTTGAAGTGCCGATGGGAACCAGTATTATTGCTCAGCACTTTTCACCAGCCCAAACAAAACCGACTCCATTAGAACAAATTAAACAAACGACTAATCAGCAAACAACAAAGCTTGATGTTAGTGTCGAAGATATGGAAGACGTTAAGCAAAAAATGCTAAAAGCTAAAATGGGTGAGATTGATGACCAAGCTGAAAAAATTGAAGGGTCTTTAGCTCAGGAAGTGGGTGAGGGCTTAGTATCTGTTGAAACAGAAGGTTTGAAAATTATTATTAGAATTAATGAAAAAGGTTCATTTCCATCAGGTACAGCAATTTTAAAATCTGGTTTTGAACCCGTTATGGAAAAAATCACATCAGCTGTAAATGATACTAAGGGTATTGTTCATGTTGCAGGTCATACAGACAATATTCCTATCTCGACTGATTGGTATCGTTCTAATTGGGAGCTGGCAGCAGGTCGAGCAGTTACAGTTGCTGACTTTATGTTAAAGAAAAAAGGAACGGAGCGAAATAGAATCGTTGTAGAAGGGTACGCAGATACGCGACCTTTGGTAGATAATGATTCGGCTGCAAATCGTGCAAAAAACCGTCGTGTAGAAATTATAATTACCCAGGAAGATCCTACTTTGGGACTTAAGGCTGAGGATGTCAGTGAAATGATTCAAACTGATTCATTACAAGATAAATCTAACTAAAACATAGGGAATATTGTGAATAAAGCTGATGTAGCAATGCCTGAAGATAGAAGGCGTTTTTTTAGAATTGACGATGCGGTTAATCTGTATTACCGAATAGTTGATGAACAGACAGTTGTTGCCGCCAGTAATACCAGTGATGATGTTTTAAGTAGTTGTTCCTTAATTACTGCTTTAGATGTGCTGGGGCAAGAAAGTAGAGCTGTAATGTATAGGATAGAAAAAAAGGACTCGGAAGTTGCTGAATACTTAAAATTGATGGATTCAAAAATCAACTTGGTGGCTCAAGCCTTGTTACAGCAGGGTAATGATATGTCTGAAAGTACAGTATGTAACACCAACTTAAGTGCATCAGGTTTAGCTATAGAGGTTGATTCGGAAATTGAAAAAGGTAAGTTCATTGAGGTTAAGTTATTCCTGTCGTCTTGTGTATCCGTTATTTTGCTTTATGGAAAAGTTGTATATTGTAAGCAAAACTCACAGACAGATTCTTCAAGCTATCAAATAGGTGTTGATTACATTAATTTAAAAGATGATGATAGAGAAATCTTAATTAAGCATATAGTTAAAAGGCAAATGCAACAAATTAGAGAGAATAAAGAGACGTAATAAATTCCTTTTAAGGCGTTATTGAAATACTTTAGTGAGTTGTTAGTGTTTATTTCAGAAAATCAAAAAAAAATAGTTAATATATTGGCTGATGGTCAGCTACATTCAGGGACAGAACTTGCAGCAAAGATGGGGGTTAGCCGGTCTGCTATTTGTAAACAGTTAAAGTATTTGACTGAGTTAGGTTTGGAATTTAGTGCAGTAACAGGGAAAGGTTATCGTTTAAAAACACCTTTGCAGCTATTATCAAATATAGAGATAGAAAAATATTTATCATCGACCACTGAATCATTAATTTCCGAGTTAGAAATACACGACAGTATCAATTCAACTAATAGTTATTTAGTTGATCTTTCGCATCAATCAAAAAAAACAGGCATAGTTTGCTTTGCCGAACACCAAACTGCTGGTAAGGGACGAAGAGGGCGGGAATGGGTCTCTCCCTTTGGGAGTAATATCTACTTATCCATCTTATGGCAATTCCAGAATGGACCTGCATCTATTAGTGGCTTAAGTTTAGCGGTCGGTGTGGCGGTGATTCGTGCTTTAAAAGATTGTGGTGTTGAAGGTGTTGGCTTGAAGTGGCCAAATGATATTTATTGGCAACAAAAAAAGTTGGCGGGTATTTTAATTGAAGTCTCTGGTGAAACTAATGGGCCGTGTAGTGCAGTTATTGGGCTAGGGTTAAATTTTTATTTACCAAAAGACAAGGCTAAATTAATCACTCAGGATTGGGTGGATTTGAGTCAAATTATTGCTGATAATTCTATCAATTTTAGAAATGAATTGGCTGCTGCATTGTTAAATCATTTAATGCCAATTATTGCTGATTTTGAACAGCAAGGCTTGGAAAATTATATCGATGAATGGCGATCGTATGATTGCATGAAAAATAAAGATGTTCAGATATTTATGGGGCAGAAAACCTTTACAGGTGTGGTTGCAGGTATTGATAACAACGGATTATTATTGTTAGCTGATGAGTTTGGTCAGGTTAAAGCATTTGCTTCAGGAGAAGTGAGTTTTCGTAAAACATGAATTTATTAATTGATATTGGAAATACACGCATAAAGTGGGCTGTAGAAGAAGACAATATCATTAAAAACAGCAGAGCTATTGAGCATAATAAAACCAACTTTCTTAGTCTTATTCGACAAGCCTGGGCAGAAATAGAAAGGCCTAAAAAAATAGTTGTTTCTTGTGTTAGTAAAAATGAAATTGCAGAGCAACTTATTGCAGTTACTGAAAATATTTGGGCAGATGTGAATGTTATTGTGGCCAAGTCATCAGCAACTGGGTTCTCTATCAGTAATGCCTATAAGCATGCTAATAAATTGGGTGTTGATAGGTGGTTAGCTTTAATTGCTTTGCATCACTATTACCCCGGAGATAGCGTTGTTGTTGATTGTGGAACAGCTATTACGATTGATGTTTTAAATAAACAAGGGTTGCATTTAGGTGGGGTGATAAGTCCAGGCTTACAATTAATGAAATATTCTTTATTTCAAGGAACTGAAGACTTATCTAATGTTGATCAGGCATTTCCTGTTGGATTATCAAACAATACGGAGTCTGCTATTTATTCTGGGACAGTATTAGCTGCAGTTGGGTTAATAGAGAAGACACTGAGAGATTATACTGATTGTCATACGCTTGTGTTAACGGGAGGAGATGCTAAATTACTTTCTCAGTATCTTAATTGTAAAGTTATTCTGGAACCAGACTTTGTTCTTAAAGGATTGTCTTTGTATTCTCGGGAGAAATTTGAATGAAGATATTCTTCTTTTTAGTATTGCTAACTAATATTGTTTTCTTTTTGTGGGAATTTAATTCACAGAAAGAAATTATATCAATTTCAAATATAGATAATACAACAGAGAAAATTTTTTTATTATCTGAGCTGTCTAAAGAAGAGTTAGATAAAAGACGAATTATTACTGTTGTTGATAAGCAAGAGGATATAGAACCAATTGAAATATTAGAGACTGAGAGTTTAATCGAGGAGCAGGGAAGTATTGATTTAGAGAATAAATCTTTTTGTTATCAGGTAGGGCCTTTTTTAAATGAAAAACTACTTGATGAATGGTTGGCTAGCAATGATATAGATGTGAATTTGCTAACTAAAGTTAATGAAATGAAGAAAAAGGTAACAGGGTATTTAGTCTATTATCCGCAGGCTGATACTTATGAGCAGTCTAAAAAGAATGTTCAAATGCTTGAGAGTAAAGGCTTTACAGAGTTCTGGTTATTTAGAAAGGGTGAGTTGAAGGGTAATATCTCTTTGGGGTTATTTTCTGAAAAGAATAGAGCTGTTTCATTGCAAGAGAGCCTTTTAAAGGCTGGGGTTAATGTAAAAATTATGCCTCGGTACAGGGCGGAATCTATGTGGTATGTGAATATTTTAAGTAACAATAAAGTTATAGTTGATAAAATAATGCTTTTAGATAAACAGTCTTTTTTATCATGTTGATTATATTTGAATGATGTTAATGGCATGATAGGGGCTTGTGTTTTTATACCGTGTAATGCCGAGTAGGTGTGAAATGAAGAAAGATATAATTTATAAATTCTTGATAGCTTTATTGATAATAAGTTTTAGTGCTTTAACTAAGGCAGAAAGTGTTATACCGATAGAAGCAATAGATGATGCGGTTGTTCGTACTGTGTCTTACAAGGGAAGTAGTAGCGTTAAATTAGAAAAATCAATTGATGGTAAGACTGGTGCATCAAAGCTTAGGGCAAAAAAGAGTCATTCTGTCTCAAAACAAGATGAGACAAAATTAACTGTTTTTTTAGGCTTATTTGCTATGGCAATTATTGTATTCTTTGTTAAATTTTTTACTAATAGAAAATAGAAACAAGCTTTTAACCAAACCCCTCTGAAGGCATGTTGCTTATTTTTAGTTTTCAGAAAAATGTTAGAATATTCTTTGGTACCTAGCTTGATGTATAAATATATCCTTCCCAACCAAAATTTGGAGCGTTACTTTTGTTTTTCAATAGTGGCGACCAGCCCCCTTTGCAAAGGCTATGTTTGCGTTAATAGTTGAAAGTGTCCGTAACGCCCCACAGCCGCTTGCAAAACAATGCTAGGGGTGATTTTTTGACCCCATCGCTCTAACCCTCGTCGCCAGCCCAAATAGTTTTCAAGGTATTTCGTTGCAACCCCATGAAATCGCAACATCCACATTTTGAGACGACTGTCATACGCATTCACATTTTGAATATGATAAACCCCTGCCAGCACGCGAATTCCTTTAGATAAATTTAAAGCACGGTGGGCAATACC
>Ga0209184_1000146_pt1 | contig 92749 bp, 65 predicted proteins | sample EN8Hudsemesocosm_2_FD_184627 | JGI IMG/M metagenome (GOLD analysis project Ga0209184, IMG submission 184627) | Methane-oxidizing microbial communities from mesocosms in the Hudson Canyon - EN8C Hudson Canyon (SPAdes) (version 2) | ecosystem: Environmental > Aquatic > Marine > Cold seeps | place... | reverse complement strand
AGTTAGCTTTAGATAAAAAATCTCAGCACATGAATACCTTATTTGCCAATGACAGTGAACGCTTTGAAAAATTTTCAATTGAGCTGCCAAACTTGTTGCTTGATTACTCTAAAAACTTAATTGATTGCGAAACCATAGACAGTTTATTAGATTTAGCTGAAGAAACAGAGGTTTGTCAGTGGCGCACTAAAATGTTCACAGGTGCTAAAATCAATAAAACAGAAGATCGCGCGGTATTACATACGGCTTTACGACGCCAAAGTGATGAGCCACTCATTTTAGATGGCGAAAATGTCACTGAACATGTACAAAATCAGCTAGAAAAAATGGAAGGTTTTGTTAATAAAGTACGTCAAGGTCATTGGTTAGGGTATTCAGGAAAACGCATTACCGATATTGTCAATATTGGTGTTGGTGGCTCAAACCTTGGGCCACAAATGGTAACTGAAGCATTAAAACATTACAGTGATGGAGGGGTGAATGTTCATTATGTTTCTAATGTTGATGGAGCACAAATTGTTGAAGTATTACGACCATTAGATCCACAAAAAGTTTTGTTTATTGTTTCAAGTAAAACATTTACCACAACCGAAACGATGACTAACGCAAAAACAGCGATGAAGTGGTTAACAAGCTCTTCGTTTGATGAAAAGTCAGTAGCAAAACACTTTGTTGCCGTAACTGCCAATAAAGAAAATGCAATGAGCTTAGGCATTGAAGCACAGAATATTTTTGATATGTGGGATTGGGTAGGTGGTCGCTTCTCATTATGGTCAGCTATTGGGTTAGCGGTTGCTCTTGATTTAGGTTTTGATAAATTTAAGGAATTACTTGATGGTGCGCATGCAATGGATCAGCATTTCATTAACGCACCACTTCGAGATAATATGCCCGCTATTATGGCGTTAATTAGTGTATGGAATACCACGTTTTTAGGTGCACGTTCACAAGCTATTTTACCTTATGATCAAACTTTGCATATGCTTTCGGCCTATTTACAACAAGCAGAAATGGAAAGTAATGGTAAGTCAGTTACTTGGGATGGAGATGAAGTGGATTATGCAACAGTGCCATCGATCTGGGGTGAACTGGGTATCAATGGACAACACGCTTTTTATCAATATCTTCATCAAAGCAACAATGTAGTGCCTGCGGATTTTATTGGCTCAGTAGAGAGTGTAACGCCAGTAAAAGGTCATCATGAAACCTTGATGGCAAATTTCTTTGCTCAAACTCAAGCATTAATGGCTGGCGTGAATGAAGAGCAGGTGAGGGCAGATCTTAAAGCGAAAGGTCGTACACCTGACTATATAGATAAAGTTGCTCCGCATAAAGTACATAAGGGTAATAGACCAACTAATACCATTTTGTTAAAACGTATTGATCCTAAAACACTTGGCAGTTTGATTGCGGCCTATGAACACAAAATATTTGTTCAAGGCATTATTTTACAAATATGCTCGTTCGATCAATGGGGTGTAGAATTGGGTAAAGGTTTAGCGGCAGAAATACAAGATGAGTTAGTAAGTAATAATATTTCTGATAAGCATGATTGTTCTACAGCGAGCTTAATGAAGTTTTATCAAGAAGCTAAGTAGTGAGCTAGTAACAAAGTATCAATAACTAAAAAGCAGGCACTATTTTTAGTGCCTGCTTTTTAGTTTTTATTTCGTTATTTTTTGCTAAGAAAGAGATAAAATCAAGCCATTTGTTGAGCGGTATCTAACATCCTATTGGCAAAGCCCCATTCGTTGTCACACCATACTAACATTTTTACTAAACGCTTATGACTAACGCGAGTTTGATTACCATCAACAATACAAGAGTGAGGGTCATGGTTAAAATCAACAGAAACTAGTGGCTCTTCGGTATAAGCCAGGATTCCTTGTAATCCCCCAATAGATAAATGGTTCACTTGGGCTGATTTTATTGCTTGATTGATGTCATCAATCGTTACATCTTGATTAACCGTTATACTGAGATCCATTGCGGTAACATTTAAGGTAGGAACACGCACAGCTATTGCTTCAAAACGGCCTTTAAACTTAGGTAGTATTCGCTCTATTCCTGCAGATAACTTTGTATCAACGGGTATGATTGATTGGCTTGCAGCACGTGAACGGCGTAGGTCAGGGTGATAAGCGTCAATCACTTGCTGGTCATGCATTGATGAATGGATTGTTGTTATAGTGCCGCTTTCAACGCCAAAAGCTTCATCAATTACTTTAATCACAGGCACAATACAGTTGGTCGTACAAGAACCGTTAGAAACAATGCGGTCATCACTCGATAATTCGTTATGATTGACACCAAAAATAATTGTAGCATCAATGTCTTGGCTGCAAGGATGAGAGAAAAGTACCTTATTAGCCCCTTGTTCCATATGGCTAAGTCCATCCTCCTTACTGCCAAACTTACCTGTACAATCTAGCACAATATCAATATTGTGTTCCTGCCAAGGTAACTGACTGAGCTTTTCGTAATGGGATAATACTATCTCATCATTAATAGACTCATTCGCGGAGGTGTTTTCATTTGAAATGAACAGAGATTGGTCTTGTTGAGTCACCGAAAAAGGAAACCTACCATGGGTAGTGTCATACTTTAATAGATGAGCAATACCAGAAGGCGGCGCTAATTCATTAATGGCAACTAAGGTAAAGTCATTGGCTCTGCCACTTTCATAAAGTGCTCTTACTACACTTCGACCAATACGGCCAAAACCATTAATGGCTATTCTTATTGTCATAGTTTTATACCAATTCTATTAAATTTATTCCCAGCTCAGGAGGATATCAGAGGTTCAATAGCAAGCTAAATAACTTTAGATAAAATAGATATTTGAAGCTAAAAAGAAATGGGCAGAGTTACTGCCCATTTTATTTTCTCAATGTTATGAGATTAAAGTTGATTAACAGTATTAACTACATTATCAACAGTAAAACCAAAGTGCTCAAGCAATACATTGCCCGGAGCTGACTCACCAAAAGTACTCATGCCTACTACCGCTCCGTTTAAGCCAACATACTTAGCCCAAAAATCAACATGCGCAGCTTCAATAGCGACACGTTTGGTCACACTTGCCGGTAATACTGATTCTTTGTAATCACTTGTTTGCGCATCAAATATATTGGTTGACGGCATAGAAACAACGCGAACTTTTTTACCTTGTTCGGTTAATGTTTTGGCTGAATCAACCGCTAATGCAACCTCAGAGCCAGTGGCGATTAAGATAACGTCAGGCGTGCCTTCACAACCTTGTAAAATGTAACCGCCTTTAGCAATATCATTCACTTGTTCTTGACTACGCGCCATAGCTGGTAGGCCTTGACGAGAAAAAATCAGTGCTGAAGGTGCCTTTTGCTGTATTACTGCTGCTTTCCATGCAACGGCAGATTCTGTCGCATCACACGGGCGCCATGTAGTTAAATTTGGCGTAGTACGTAAATTTGTTAATTGTTCAATAGGCTGATGAGTTGGACCATCTTCACCTTGACCAATTGAGTCATGAGTATAAACAAATACATTTTGAATGCCCATTAGTGCAGACATACGCACCGCATTACGAGCATATTCCATAAACATCATGAAAGTAGCGCCGTAATTGATAAAACCACCATGTAATGAAATACCGTTCATGATACCGCTCATACCAAATTCACGTACACCGTAGAAAATATAGTTACCAGCAGGGTCTGTTTCAATACCTTTTGAACCAGACCATAGGGTTAAATTAGAGCCAGCTAAATCGGCAGAACCACCTAATAGTTCAGGTAATACATTACCAAACGCTTCAATAGCATTTTGTGATGCTTTACGTGAAGCAATGTTTTCACCATTTTCATGACATTCTTGAATGAATGCATTGGCTTTTTCTTCAAAATCTTGTGGTAATTCGCCTTTGATAATACGACGTTCAAACTCACTTGCTAGCTCAGGGTGGGCTGATTGATAGGCAGCAAACTTTTCATTCCAGCTTACTTGGCTAGCTGTACCTTTTTCGTTTTGATCCCATTGAGCGTAAACATTTTCTGGTACTTCAAATGGTGCATGTGACCAGTTTAAAAATTCACGAGTTGCCGCTACTTCATCATCACCTAAGGGGGCACCATGGCAATTATGAGTGCCTGATTTATTTGGAGAGCCAAAACCAATGATAGTTTTGCAACAAATCATACTCGGTTTATCGGTTACTAATTTTGCTTGGGCAATAGCAGCAGCAATTGCTTCGCTATCATGTCCGTCAACACTAATCACGTGCCAGCCATAGGATTCAAAACGTTGTGGGGTATTATCAGTAAACCAACCTTCAACATGACCATCAATAGAAATACCGTTGTCATCCCAAAAAGTGATTAATTTGCCTAAACCTAAAGTGCCTGCTAATGAACATGCTTCATGAGAGATACCTTCCATTAAACAACCGTCACCTAAGAAACAGTAAGTGAAATGGTCAACAATATCGTGACCTTCACGATTGAACTGAGCCGCTAAGGTTTTTTCAGCAATTGCCATGCCTACTGCATTTGAAACACCAGCACCTAATGGGCCTGTAGTTGTTTCAACACCGGGAGTATAACCATATTCAGGATGTCCAGGCGTTTTAGAGTGCAATTGACGGAAGTTTTTCAAATCATCAATAGATAAATCATAACCAGATAAATGCAATAGAGAATAAATAAGCATTGAACCATGACCGTTAGATAGTATAAATCGATCGCGATCAGCCCAGTTAGGATCACTTGGGTTATGTTTTAAGAAATCACGCCATAAAACTTCTGCGATATCTGCCATTCCCATAGGGGCACCAGGGTGTCCTGATTTTGCTTTTTGTACACCATCCATGCTTAAAACACGAATGGCATTGGCTAGTTCTTGACGCGACGACATATTAGCTCCAGATCTACTTTTTAAAAGGTATAAATAAAATTGCGCGTATTTTCCCCTACCGAAAGGAATAGCGCAAATTAAATTACATTATTTTTTATATTATTTCTCTCATATGATGGTATTAATTTGAATATCACTATAAAAACAAACTGTTGAAAGCAATAAACTCTTTAGGTAGGGATATAAAGAAGAAATTTGAGAAAATACAAAAAATAGTGCTAGTATTCTCTATATTCATACATCTAATTGATTGATTTGCTATAAAGTAATGCAAAATACATTTAAACACTATTTTTTAGTCATTGTTATTTTTCTTGGTGTTTGTGCCTGCACTTTAGTTTTTATCACACCTTATTCTTTTACTAGCTTTATCGGACCAGCAGCTGGAATAACAACCGCTCTGGTTGTTCTTTATGGCGCTAGAATATTGTTAGCTATTTTTGTAGCAACAATGCTGTATTGCTTGTTTTTATATTTTTGGCAAAACCTAGCTATTGAATCTTCTATGGTTATCATTGCTATATTAGCATTTATGTTACAAGGCCTTTGGGCGAAGCAGTTAACAATTACCGAAGTTCATAGGCAGAACTGGCTAAAATCTAGACGTGATTTATTAAGTTTTTTAATTAAAGTAGGACCATTAAGTAGCTTGGTTTCTGCGTTTTCTGTCATCATTATAACTATGTTAGAAAATAAGGGGTTTGGTGATAATGTCTTTTTCATTTTTGTCAGTTGTTGGTCTAACAGCTTATTGTTTTCTATATTCTTTACGCCTTTATTATTACTTAATCAAGGCCGGCATCAATTAAGCTCTTCTAAGCGTGTATTTATTACAATAGCATCACTATTAGCAATTATTGCTATAGGATTATTATTCAATATTTCACAAAATGTTCAGCAACATCAACGTCAAGATGCTTTTAATCAAGTTAAAAGTAGAGTTTTGCAAGAAATCCAGCAAGAGGTTGCTATAACGTCAGATAAATTAAATAGCTTATCTGCCCTTTTAAAGGTGAATCATAAAGTAAGCAGAGAAGCGTTTGACTTATATGCACAACAAATTTTACAAAAAAAATCGAGCTTAAGAGCACTTGAATGGGCCCCTATAATTAGTGATGAAAATAGATTTACATTTGAAAAAAGCATAGGAAGTGTTAATGAGAAAAACTCAGAGGGAAACCTTAAAAAAGCAGAAAGTCGAAGTCGATATGCTCCAATAAAATATGTATACCCCTTTCTACATAATGAGCAGGTTATAGGGTTAGATATATTAACTAATGCTAAGAGTACTATTAATATGGAAAGAGTAATTAATGCTAATGGAGTTACTACTAGTGCACCAATTAATTTGATTCAAGATGAATTTGCCAATTTAGGTGTGCTCTTTATTTCAGCCGTATATGAATCATCTTATTCATATACGGCTATTGCAAAACAGGAAAACTCAACTGATTTGTTGGGTTTGGTTGTTGCGGTAGTACAATTAGAAACATTCTTTCAGAAAATATTGCCGTTAAAATCAAAGCATATTGATTTGTTTATTGAAGATGTTACATCACCCGAGCCTTATACATTGTTTGGTAAAGAGTTAAATGAAAGTTATCGTTATGTAAATACTACTTATATTGATGTTAACTCAAGAAAATGGCGCATTAGTTTTGGAGAAAGTCAGGCTTGGCAAGTGCAAGACAAAAACTGGCAGGCATGGGGAATGCTATTTGGAGCAACATTTGGTGGAATGCTATTTCAAATACTTATTCTATTGATGGTAGTATATTCTAATGAATTAAGCGCGCAGGTTGTTAGAAAAACTAGAGAGTTAATTATTGCAAAGGAACAATCGGATTATAAAAGTACAGCGAAAACAAATTTTTTAAATACGCTTAATAGCGATCTGCAAGTACCATTACAGTCTATAACCTACTTCACTGAACAGCTATACGAAACAGATATAAAAGAACAAAAAAAACTCATTAAAAATATTGAACTAGCGCAACATAATATGCATAAACTACTTCAAATGGTCGCTGATTTATCAAAAATTGAGTTAGGAGAGTTAATAATAAAGAGTGAACCATTAGATTTCTATGGTTTTATAAATAGAGTCGATTCGATGTTGAAAGCGAATATAACGAACCAAGATAAGGGGATCATCTTTTTAATTGCTCCTAATGTACCGCACTTTATAAATAGTGATGAACTTAGAATTCAGCAATTATTAGTGGCTTTTTGTGATGGAATTCATAAGTTATTTAATGTTAATAATATTCGAGTATCGATAAAAATACATAATCACAACTCAAATAGTGCAACATTATTTTTTGTATTTACTAGTCATGATTCGCAAGTCACTGATGTTAAAATTCCATTTGATGATTATATTTCAAAGGATATTATTTTATATAGCACCGAAATGGCTATGGCTAAAGAAGTTTGCCAATTAATGAATGGAGGTACCAAGTTAGCTGTTTCAGCTTCGGGTGAAAGAATTTTAACTGCTTCAATAAAAGTTGATATAACCTCAAATGAACAACAAAGAGCACATCAAACCCAAAATTTTGATGAATAGTGTAAAAATAGTAGAAAAATCAATAATTCCCTTGAATTATAAAATCAAATGGTATACTTTTTAATCAGGTTGCATGTATAGTCAAATATTACTTTATAATCTGGTGATGTTTAGAAGAATAAGAATGCAATCAAATTAAAATTAGGTAAATAAAATGCGTAAGTCATCCCCTAGAGGATTAAAGCTGACTACGGTTATTTTTGCAGTATTTGTTATGACCGTTTCAGCAATATTGAGTAATACCTCAGTAGCTGATGACATGGAAGTAAAAACAGCACAATCAGAATAAAGTAGATTATTGAATAAAAGAGATTTTTATCAATAATGAAAATTTAAGCCCTGTACTCAGTATGAGTTATAGGGCTTTTTTCTGTCACTTTGTTCTTATTTCGTCAACTAATGGCGGTATAATACCAAACGGATTAGTCCGATTAGTATAACTATTGATTTCAAAGAAAAACCTGAAACTAAAGAATCATTTCAGGTTTCATATCTTAACCTTCAAGTAAGTGAACTAGAATTTATATTCAGCACCTGCATAGTAGAATGCACCGTTAAAGCCAAATGGTGCAGAGCGACGAGAGTAGGTAAATACCCCTTGGCTATCTACAATCGTATTACCGCTGTCATCAACAATAGTTCCTGTTCGAGAGTTACCAATCTCATTTTTGTCTGGGTAAACATCAAACAAGTTATTACCGCCAATATTAAATGATAAGTTGTCATTCACTTGATAACTAACACGTAAATCAGTTAATACTTCTGCGCCGTAAGTTTGTCTGCCACCATCAGAAATGGTGTATTTACCATAGCGATTAAAAGCCAAATTCACGGTAAAATCACCAATGTGGTATAAGCCAGATAAACTAATTCGATCTTGTGGTTGCCACTCTTCAATAATTGAAATATCTTGCTCAGAAAAAATCTCTTCAGGAGGAATATCACCTATACCACTGTCTTGTGGTGTGAAAAGGTTAACCACTTCAGTTTCAGTGAAGTTGGCAGCAAAAGTTAAGTCTAAATCACCACTGAAAAGCTCAGTATTCCATGTAGCAATAATATCAATACCCGTTGTTTCAGTATCAGCACCATTTAAGAAAAACTGCCCGCCACCAGCACCTGATGCCTTTAAAGCAGCGTCTAGTGCAGGTGATAAACCTTGACCTAATGAATTACTGAGAACAATGCGATCATCAATATCAATTGAGTACCAATCAATGGTTAAATTTATGTTATCAGCGACTTGAATCACAGTGCCTAAGCTAAAATTAGTTGCTTCTTCTTCTTTCAGCTCAGGAATACCAATAGCTTGTGCTAAAGTTGAATCATTTCTAAAGGTACCAACTTGAACGGCAATTTGGTCACCACCTGGGTCGTCGGGGTTAGTTTTAAATTGTGTACTGATATTATTAAAATATAGTTGTTGCATTGAAGGCGCGCGGAAACCTGTACTCATAGCACCACGAATAGCAATATCTTCAGTTAATGACCAGTTAGCGGCTAATTTGAAATTTGTACTATCCCCAAAACCATCATAGTCATCGTAACGTACAGCACCACTAATAATTAAATCTTCAGTGATTTCAGTTTCTGCATCAGCATAAAATGATATAACGTCTCGGGTTTCATCAACCATTGATACGGGACCAATACCACCAAAACCTTGACTACCCGCACTTCTATCGGTTGGGAACAAACTCTCGCCTAGGACGGTATCGTAATCACGATATGAGTATTCATCACCTGGATTGATTTTGTAGAAATCTGTTCGAATTTCAGCACCCATAGCTAAAGAGAACAGGTCAAAATCTTGAGTGTAATCTAGGTTAATAGTTGATAATGCTAACTCTAAACCATAGGCAAAAGCTTCACGAGGAACTGAATTACGAATTTGCTCTGCGGTTATGTCTGAAGGGGTTCCATCAGTATTGTATTGTAGTGCATTGGCAAAAGAAGAGTTGATAGTGTCACTAGTGGTATAGTCGATGTTATTTTGACCATAGGTATATGAGAAATCTAAACTAGCACCGTTTTCAAATTCGGTTTGATAACCAAAGTTATAAGAAACATCTTTAATATCTGAATTTATTTTAGGTAAAAAACCTTCGGGGATAGTCGCATCACCATCTTGTAATGGAGCATTTCCACCATTGTTGTTGTTATGACGGAAAAAGGCAGCGGATTCATTATCACGCTTTGAATAGGTGATAAAGCCGTAAAGTTCACCGTCACCTAATTGGTATCCTGAATTAATGGTTAAACCAATTTGACTTGAATCAGCATCTCCAATTCTAAAGGTATTACGGGTTGCTGTAGCTTCACGTGGATCTCCTAATAACATGCTGCCGTTACCAGTATCAGTACAACCAGAAAATTGACAAGAGCCATGTAAACCAGCTCTGTTGGTATGACTACGATCTCGAAAATTTAATGTCGTATTTAAATAGCCACTATCACCTAAAGCAAAACCTTTAGATATATCAATGTTGGTTGTTTCACCATCCCCTTCTGAGTACTCACCATAAGATACTGCAACCTTACCACCATCATCTGCATCATTTAAAACGATGTTGATAACACCGGCAATCGCATCTGAACCATATTGTGCTGCTGCACCATCGCGTAAAACTTCGATACGTTTTATTGATGCTGCAGGAATTGCGTTCATATCTGTGCCAGCAGTGCCACGACCAACAGAGGTATTAATATGAATTAAACTTGCTTGGTGACGACGTTTGCCATTAATTAAAACTAATGTTTGATCTGGCCCTAAACCACGTAATGTTGCTGGGCGTAAAGCATCGGTACCATCACTAATTGATGAGCTAGAAAAGTTAAAAGAAGGGGCAATTGCTTGTAGCATTCTACCAACTTCAGTTTGACCAGTATTAGCTAGGGCTTCAGCAGAAAGAATGTCAACAGGGACAGGAAGATCGTCTGCAGATCGACCTGCAACGCGACTACCGATAATTGATATTTTTTCAACTTCTTGTTCTTCTATTTGTGCTGGTTCCTGAGCTAGTGCAGCTTGACTTGCTGCACCTAACATTACAGGTACTAATGCTGCTTTCATTGTTTTGTTTTTCATTGTTGTTATTCCTCTATTTTGTTTATCAACTTGAATGCTCAGTTGACCAGAGTTATTAACAACAGCAATTAAGCCAGAATCTTTTAATAATTTTTTTAGACCTGACGGTATTGAATGAAAGCCTTTTAATTCATTTGCTTGGTGTTTTTTAGTCAAATCAAAAGAAAAAATAATCGTTTGATTTGCCTTTTTTGCAAATGCTATTAATGCCTTATCAGCTCGTTGTTTGCTAATATCAAAGCGTATCAAGCCGTCAGCATTAGCATTAAAAGTAAGCAACATCATTGTCATGTTAATGAAAATGAGAAGTAACCATTTAGGCTTAGATGATAGCTGAAACAGACGAAATTGCTTTCGCCAACTGCGCAGTATTAATAAACAAGTGAGCAGAAGAAATCCTCTATGTTTTTTTTAATTATTTTGAATAATCTAAATTAAGCCAAATAGTGATAAATAGCCAGTAAAAAATACTGGCTATTTGCTGAACAAATAAGGGGAAATGTGCATTTTAAGAGGAAATCTTACTCAGCTAAAGCAAGCAAAATTGTACTGTCTGCACTTTTAGAATAGTTAATATTAAAGTTACTGTTTAATGAGGCTAATAAACCATCAATGTCGTTAGCTTTAAAATAGCCTGAAACCTTCAAGTTTCCCATTTTTGGGTCTAAAAGTTTAAACCGGCTTGACGTATATCTACTTACTTCAACTAATGCTTTTGACAAGGGCTCACCATCAAAAATTAGCATCCCTTGTTGCCAAGCTAAATCACGTTGCACTTGATCAAGAGAAATTTTCTCAACGGGTGTATTTACGTGTTGGGCAATAACCGCTTTCTCACCAGAAATAACTAATAAACCTGGGAGTTCAGATTGTTGCGTATTTTCATTTGTCGTTAATAAGGTTTGCTTGATTACCGCTAATGCTTCGTTCGCTTTAGTGATTAATACTCTACCTTCTGTAACCATTAACTCCATTTCATGGTTGTCACTTTTTTGTACATTAAAAATTGTACCTAAAGCGGTGAAAGACTTTTCACCTGAGGTAACTGTAAATGGGCGAGATTTATCTTTTGCTACATCGAACCTAGCTTCGCCTTGTACTAAGGTTAATTGGCGAAATGATGAAGTATAAGCAATTTCAACAATACTATTGGTATTTAATTGAATATGAGTGCCATCATTCATGGTAAAACTGCGCTGTTCACCAATAGGTGTCTTTAATGTTTGTATTTGTGTTAACGATTGCTCATGTAATGAAGGCAGGAAAGGTAAGAATGATTGATCAATTAAGGCGTTTGTAGAAAGTAAAGATATTATGGCTACACTTGCTGCTAAAGCTATTGCTGCAAACTTATTATTTGATTTTTTAACTTTTTCTAATGGGAACAAACCACTTAGCTCATTGAGTACGGAAACATCATCCCAGTACGATGCCATTTCTAATAAGGTGCTGTGATGTGTGGAATTTTGATTACACCAAATCACCAAGTCTCTTTGTTCTGTTGAAGATAAGCCACGATCCATACGACTGATCCAAAGGCAAGCTTGCTCTTGGATTTGTTCTTTGGTGTGAAATTGACTTACATTACTCATTGGCTTACTCGTCTACTTACTGAATTTATTCAATTATTTGTTTGCTATACTTTTTACTTTGGCATTCTCTGTTTTATTCTTATCACTGGCTATTGAGTTCTGACCTACGTTATAGCGCATTAGTTCCATGTATTGTACACTTTTTAATAACCCTTTAGCCACATGCTTCTCAACAGTGCTTTCGCTCAACTGTAAATATTGCGCAATTTCTTTTTGACTGAGGCCATATACTTTCTTTAAAATAAAACATTTACGTACTGAGCCTGAAAGTTGATCTGTGGCTCGACAAAAAGATAAAAACCGTTCTTTAGATTCATAATCGTCTTCAAAAAGGTTGCTGCTTAATTCTACAGGCGGTTCAACAAAATCCTCTATTGAATCGTTAAATTTGTTATCCCACTTGGCATTATGATTGAAAGCAATATTTTTGGCGGTTTTGAGCATATAGCTTTTAGCATACTTAATTTCTTGTTTTAAGTTTGCTTCATAGCTACGAACATATGTTTCTTGAACTATATCATCGATATCGTCAGATTTAACAATACGACTGATGAAACCCTTTATCGTATTTTGATAACCAATAAAAGTGTCAGTAAATGTTTTTTTATTATCTTTTTGACTCATTATGGATCGCGTTAAAAGTAATGACTTTTATTAGTGTACTCATTATTGAGTTTACTTTTCAATCACTTTATTTGCATAATTTATTATTATTGATGCTTTAGTGAATTACATACTACTTAATAAATCTTCAAGATCTTCCTGATAATTATTATTGAATTTTGTATGTAACTCTTTCATATAGCACCGGTTACTATTTACAGCACCTCTGAACTTTGCACTTATTTCAACTTTTTTGCTTTTTTCTTAACTTGTTTTTTAGCTTTAGCTTTTTTCTGTGCGGTAGTAAGTTTTACTTTTGCTTTTTTACTAGCAGTTCTAGCTTCTTTATTTTTTGGACGAAGTCCGTCAATGACTCTTCGTTGTAAACGCTCGTTTTGATAACGTTCAATTTTTCCTACTACAGACATGTCATGAGCTTCAACTAATGATATAGCTGTACCTTTAGAGCCAGCACGACCTGTGCGACCAATTCGATGAACATGAATGTCAACTTTGCGTGGCATATCAAAATTTATTACGTGGGTGATGTCATCAATATCTAAACCACGGGCAGCAACGTCGGTAGCAACAAGCACTGCAATTTCACCACTTTTGAAGCGTTCAATTGCTTTATTACGTTTGTCTTGTGGCATTTTCCCTTCAAGCCAAACACAAGGTAGTTCTTCTGCGTACAACTTGCCTGATAAATATTGAACTGTTTCCCGTTTATTAGCGAAAACAACGGTACGCTTTACATCTTCTTGTTTTAAAATATTTACCAGTAAATTTAATTTATGTTGTGCGCTATCAGCAATATGCAGCCATTGATGTATTTTAGCTTTCTCTTTCCGAGAAGGATTTGACTCTAAAAACTCAGGCTCAGTTAGTACATCTTTAGCAAAACGAATGACGCCAGCTCCTTCTAAAGTCGCAGAGAAGAGCATGGTTTGTTTGCGCCATCGCGCTTCACCAACTATTCGGTTGATAGTTTCGCGAAAACCCATATCTAACATACGGTCTGCTTCATCAAGTACTAATATTTCTATTTCTCGTGCATCAAACTGTTCATTTTCTATGTATTCTAATAAACGCCCTGGTGTGGCAACTAAAATATCGGTAGTGCTATTAAGGATGTCATCGTGGCTGCCGTAATTTACGCCCCCTGTGACCACGCCCGTTTTGATTTTAGATAACTTAGTCATGTTTTCACTGTCTTGACCTATCTGAATCGCTAATTCACGTGTGGGTGTTAAGATTAATACCCTAGGAAAGCCAGGTTTAGTTCGCGGATAATCAAGTAAATGCTGAGCAATAGGCAACAAAAAGGCAGCTGTTTTTCCTGTGCCCGTTGGTGCAGATGCAAGTATATCTTTACCAATCATTGCTTTTGGGATAACCAGCTCTTGAATAGACGTTGGCTTTTTGTAGCCAAGTTCTTTAATACAGGCTAATAATTCAGAGTCGAGATCAAATTGCTCAAACATAAGGGAATTTCACTAATTTTTAGGTGGAAAAACACCCAAACCACTTCAAGATGCGAGTTTCAGGACGCCTGAGCGAATCATGATCAATACGAATCTTTTTATTAATGGTTGTTCCCTTAAAAACAGATGTAACGATGAACATGTTTTGCTCAGACGTCCCCGAAGGGCTGTTTTAGAAACGTTTTATGCTGCGTTATTGATTTTGATAAGGACGCTACATGGATGTAGCTTCTTAGAGAATGCAGGAGCACATTCTCCTGAATTACCATTCTCTTCAATCAATGCCTTGCCTAATACGTTTCTAGTTCCAGCTGAATCCTGCATCTTGAGGTGGCTTGGGTATAACTATTGCTGCATTATAGTAGCTTTACTGTCGACTGTAACCAATTTATCTCGATAGTTAAAATACTTCTCTTAGGTGTTTAGTTTTCACTGTACTCTTCTAAAATTTGCACACACCACTGATTTACTCTATCTTCACTGAGTTCATATTGATTATCTTCATCAAGTGATAAACCAACAAACTGTTCTTTATCACCAGTTAAGGCTTTTGATGAGCTAAATTTATAACCTTTATTAGGCCAATATCCAATGAGATGAGCACCTTGCGCCATTACTTGTTCGTGCAACATACCTAACGCATCTTGAAACCAGTCGGTATACCCAACTTGATCACCCATACCATATAAGGCAACTGTTTTGCCATTTAAATTAAGATCATTGATATCTAACCAAGTTGATTCCCAGTCTTCTTGAAGTTCGCCATAATCCCAAGTGGAAATACCCAAAATAATAAAATCATAATTAAGGCACTTGATTAATGGAGTATCTTTAATGTTGTGCAATTCAACTAGCTCAGAACCCATGGTTTCTTGAATTTTTTCTGCTGCAATCTCTGTATAGCAAGTAGTAGAGCCATAGAATAAGCCAATTTTCATGTGATTTTTGCCTAATAAAGTAAGAACAGGAGTAATTTGCAAAGATTTTAACAAAAGCATTTAGTACAATTCAATTTATTGTTGCAAAGTTGCTATATCAACTGTAATTTCATTGGCAACAAAACGGTCTGTATTAGTTATGCGGTCATTATTGATACGACCATTGATTGAAATAAATTTAGGAAACAAAGTATGTTTAAGAAAATTTTGATTGTAAGTGGTTTAGCTCTTGCCGCTACGGGTGTGTTTTTTTCAGTAAATGAGTTGGCTGTGGCAAATAATTCATCGGTTCCAGCAAATATAGCCAATCCTTCTGAGTTAGATCCTGCGCAATTAAATACCGAATTACTTAAAACAAAAATTAAAGCTAAGTTGGGTTTAACTGTTAAAAAAGTCGAAACTACACCTGTACCAGGCATTGCTTTGCTTATCACCAATCAAGGTTTATTTTATTCTAGTTATAATGGCGATTACTTTATTCAAGGTAAAGTTTACAGTTTGATTTCTGAAGTGACCGATTTAGCAGAACAAAGTTTAGCTAAAATGCGTATAGAAGGTTTAGAAAAATTTAAGAATGACATGATTGTTTTTAAAGCAAAGGATGAAAAATATGTTGTGACTGCTTTTACTGATATTACGTGTGGCTATTGTCGTAAAATGCATAAGCAAATGGATGATTACAACAACAGAGGTATTACTTTTCGTTATTTAGCTTACCCGCGTTCAGGCATTAAAGATCAAAAAGGAAATTATGCTCAAGGCTTTAAAGATTTACGCTCAGTATGGTGTGCCGAAGATCCTGAAGCGGCAATGACTAATGCTAAAAACAGCCGCAATGTGGCTTACAGAGTTTGTGATAAACCGATTGAAGGTCAATTTAATTTTGGTCGCCAAGTCGGTGTTAATGGTACTCCCGCTATTGTTTTATCAAACGGTATGATGGTGCCAGGTTACCAACCACCGGCACAATTAGAACAATTATTAAAAACATTATAACCGCCAGCTAAAAGTTCTATTCAATGAAGACAATAGTTCGCCGAGAGCAAGTTGCAGATAAGCATTTACCTAATGATTTAGCCCCTATTATCAAGCAAATTTATGCTTGTAGAGGGGTGACGTCGGCGCAGCAACTTGAATTAAATGTTGCTAATTTACAAGGTTTAAATACCGAAGATAAACAAAGTAGCTCATTAAAAGGCTTACCTGAAGCATGTCAATTATTGCATGCAGCACTATTGAGTCACACTAATATAGTTATTGTTGGTGACTTTGACGCTGATGGTGCAACCAGTACTGCCTTGATGATGGTTGCACTAACGTCAATGGGCAGTACAAATCACTCTTTTTTAGTGCCTAACCGTTTCGAATATGGTTATGGTCTAACGCCTGAAATAGTTGATATTGCTGCCAGTCAAGGCGCACAAATGCTAGTAACCGTTGATAATGGTATTAGTTGTGTTGCAGGCGTCAGTCGTGCCAAAGAGCTTGGTTTACAGGTGATTGTTACAGATCATCATTTGCCAGGGCATGAATTACCAAAGGCTGATGCCATAGTTAATCCAAACCAGCATGGCTGTTCATTTGTGAGTAAATCACTTGCTGGGGTTGGTGTTGCTTTTTATTTAATGTTGGCACTTCGCAGTTACCTTCGAGAAAAAGAGTATTTTGTTAACCAAAAAAGTAATGAGCCCAATATTGCCCAATTACTTGATTTGGTTGCCTTAGGCACTGTGGCTGATGTTGTTTCTCTTGATGCTAATAATCGTATCTTAGTTGAACAAGGCTTAAAACGTATACGCGCAGGGAAAACTCGCCCCGGTATTCAAGCATTAATTGAAGTGGCGAATAAAAATCAGCAACGATTAGTTGCCTCAGACTTTGGTTTTGCTTTAGGGCCAAGAATAAATGCTGCTGGAAGGTTAGATGATATGTCTTTCGGCATTAATTGCTTACTCGCGCCCGATATAGCTAGCGCTAGAATGATGGCACGAGATTTAGATGATTTAAATAAAGCTCGCCGGGAAATAGAGCAGGGTATGCAACAAGAGGCTGAACAGGTACTTAAATCATTAAACTTTAATGAAGAGCATTTTAATGAAAATAGTTTACCAAATGCCATCGCGCTTTATCAAAAGGATTGGCACCAAGGTGTTATTGGTATAGTTGCAGGGCGTTTAAAAGAGAAGCTTCATCGTCCTTGTATCGTTTTTGCTAAGGGTAGTGAAGATGAGTCGCTGAATATGGAACAACAAGAAATTAAAGGTTCTGCTCGATCTATTCCAGGCTTACATATTCGTGATTTGTTAGAGCATATCGACAGCCAACACCCTAATTTAATTATAAAGTTTGGTGGTCATGCTATGGCTGCAGGCTTATCAATTAAGCAACAGGATTTTGATACATTTCAACGTCTGTTTAATGAATTAGCAGGTAAATGGCTTAAAACAGAAGATTTACAAAGCATCATTTTATCAGATGGTGAATTAGATATTAACCATTTAACGTTAACCTTTGCAGAGCAACTTAGAGATGCTGGCCCTTGGGGACAAAACTTCCCTGAGCCATTATTTGATGACACCTTTAAATTGGTACAACAGCGTATTGTTGGTGAAAAGCATCTTAAACTCGTGGTAGAAAAACAAGGTGAAGTGTTTGACGGTATCGCCTTTAATGTCGATGTTAAACTTTGGCCAAATGCACATGCAAAGCAGGTTCACTTAGCTTATAAATTAGATGTTAATGAGTTTCGCGGTAAACGTAACGTGCAATTAATGATAGACAATATTGATGTTGTTGGGCAATGTTAACTGAAAAGTAATGAGAGTTAATCATGACAAAAACGCTAGCAATAATTGAATTACCGCAGTTAGCGTTAGCTTTTATTCCTGTGTTAGCCGTTTTATTTATTCAGTTTAAATGGTCGTTATCACAAAAAAGAACAATTCACGCATTGGCTCGGATGTTGGTGCAGCTATTATTGGTGGGTTTTTTTCTCAGCTATATATTCGAGTCAAGTAGTGCTTGGCTTGTACTAATTATACTTATTTTTATGGTGTTATTCTCTAGCTGGATAGCATTAAATAATATTGAAGCACCCAAACGGCAGCTTTTTCAACGAGCTGTGTTGGCTATTTCTCTTAGTGGTGTCTTAACTTTGTTAATCATCACCCAAGGCGTTTTACAATTATCTCCTTGGTATCATGCTCAAACACTCATACCACTTGCGGGCATGGTGTTCGCTAGCAGCATGAATAGTGTTAGCTTATCTGGCGAACGCTTATACTCTGAACTTGCGAATAAGGTTAGTTATGAACATGCCCGAAATACCGCATTTCAAACATCAATGATCCCCAACGTCAATGCACTTTTTGCGGTTGGTATTGTCTCATTGCCCGGTATGATGACCGGACAAATTCTCTCAGGTGTTTCTCCTTTTATTGCCGCTAGATATCAAATTATGGTGATGTGTATGATTTTTGCCTCTGCAGGTATTTCTTCGGCTTATTTTCTTTATTTAGTAAAACCTAAAGTTAAGCAGGAAAACACTACTTCTTAGCCGTTTATTTACTTTGTCAATTACGATATAATGCGCGACTATTTTTCTACAGTTTGGTCGTTATTATTAAAGGTAAAGACTATTTTTAAAAAACTGTTGTTTGAAGGATTATGTTCGAAGGCTTATGTTTGAAGTTAACCCAATAATTAATAAAATAAAAGAAATCCGCGAGCGCGCTGACTTACTTCGGGGGTACCTTTGACTACGACGTTAAAGCTGAGCGTTTAGTTGAAGTTTCACGAGAACTAGAATTGCCCGATGTTTGGAATGAACCTGAGCGAGCCCAAGCGTTGGGTAAAGAACGTAGTTCGCTTGAAGAAGTAGTTAATACCATTGTTGAATTAGAAACAGGCTGTGACGATATTGAAGGTTTAGTTGAACTAGCTATTGAGGAAGAAGATCAAGAAACTTTTGATGATGCTCAAAGTGAGGCTGATGCTTTAGACGCAGTATTAGAAAAGCTAGAGTTTCGTCGTATGTTTAGCGGCGCTCAAGATGCAAATAACTGCTACTTAGATATTCAATCGGGCTCAGGCGGCACTGAAGCACAAGATTGGGCTGAAATGCTTATGCGAATGTATTTACGCTGGGGCGAAGCTCATGGGTTTAAAACTGAAGCGGTTGAAGTTACCGGCGGTGATGTTGCAGGTATTAAAGGTTGTACCATAAAATATACCGGTGAGTATGCCTATGGTTGGTTACGCACGGAAACCGGTGTACATCGACTCGTTCGAAAATCGCCATTTGATTCCAGTGGTCGCCGTCACACTTCATTTGCTTCAGCATTTATTTACCCTGAAATAGATGACAATATTGAAATTGATATTAACCCGGCCGATTTACGGGTTGATACTTATCGTGCTTCTGGTGCAGGTGGTCAACATGTTAACAAAACGGATTCGGCCATTCGTTTAACCCATGTTCCAACGGGTGCTGTGGTTGCCTGTCAGGCGGATCGTTCACAACACAAGAATCGCGCAACGGCGATGAAACTGTTAAAGGCCAAGTTATATGAAATGGAAATTCAAAAGCAAAACGAAGGAAAACAAGAGTTAGAAGATGGGAAATCTGATATTGGTTGGGGCAGTCAAATTCGCTCTTACGTATTAGATGATAGCCGTATAAAAGATTTAAGAACAGGTGTTGAAAACAGAAACACTCAAGCCGTACTAGACGGTGATTTAGATAAATTTTTAGAAGCCAGCTTAAAATCTGGTTTATAGTAAAAAATAAAGATTAATTTACATATACGTAATGAGAAATATAATGACTGACAATGCAAAAAATAGCCAAGCTCCAGCCCAAGATGAAAACAAATTGATTGCTGAGCGTCGTGTAAAACTTGAAAAAATTCGCTCTAATTGCTCTGCTAATGGTTTTCCTAACGATTTTAATCGTGAACATTTAGCTGCTGATATTCAAGCTGAACATGGTGAGAAAACCAAAGAAGAGCTTGAAGCATTACAAGTTACTTATGCTATTGCTGGTCGTGTTATGGCAAAGCGTGGACCATTTTTAGTGATACAAGACTCGTCAGGTCGCATTCAAGGTTATGCTGAAAAAACAGTACAAAAAGAAATAAGAGCTAAATGGGGTTCATTAGATATTGGTGATATTGTTGGCATTAAAGGTATTTTACATAAATCAGGTAAAGGTGATCTTTACGTGAATATGGATGAATACTCATTGTTAACCAAGTCATTACGCCCATTGCCAGAAAAATTTCATGGTTTGTCAGACCAAGAAACTAAGTATCGTCAACGTTATGTTGATTTAATTATCAATGAAGATACACGTAATACCTTTAAAATTCGCTCTAAAATTGTTGCTGGCATTCGTAACTTCTTAGTTCAACGTGATTTTATGGAAGTTGAAACACCTATGTTACAAATCATACCAGGTGGTGCTACTGCTAAGCCTTTTATGACCCATCATAATACCTTTGATCTTGATATGTACTTACGTATTGCACCAGAGCTTAACTTAAAACGTTTAGTGGTTGGTGGTTTTGATCGTGTTTTCGAAATTAACCGTAGTTTTCGTAACGAAGGTATTTCAACACGTCATAACCCTGAATTCACCATGATTGAATTTTATCAAGCTTATGCTGATTTCAATGACTTGATGAATTTAACAGAAGAGATGTTACGTACTATTGCACAAGACGTACTAGGTACAACCGTCATTCGTAATACTGTTAAAAATGCTGATGGTGAAGTGGTTGAAGAGAAGTTTTACGATTTCGGAAAAACATTTACCCGTTTATCTATGGTTGATGCGATTTTACAATATGGTAAAGACCATCATGCAGCAGCAAGTATTGATGAAGCGGCATTACGTGACCCAGAAAATAACTTTGACGCCATAAAGGCCATAGCAAAAGCCGTTGGTGTTAAAGAAGGCGATGCTGCTAAAGTTTGGGGCCCAGGTAAATATATCTGTGAAATTTTTGAAGAAGTAGCAGAGCACTTATTAGATCAACCAACATTCATTACAGAATACCCGTGGGAAGTTTCACCACTAGCACGTCGTAACGATGAAAACCCATTTATTACCGATAGGTTTGAGTTCTTCGTTGGTGGTCGTGAATTAGCTAACGGTTTCTCTGAGCTTAACGATGCTGAAGATCAAGCTGAGCGTTTCCAAAAACAAGTAGCAGAAAAAGACGCCGGTGATGACGAAGCCATGCATTTTGATGCTGATTATATCAATGCCTTAGAGTATGGCCTACCGCCAACAGCAGGTGAGGGTATTGGTATTGACCGTTTAGTGATGTTGTTTACTGATTCACCAACCATTAAAGACGTAATTTTGTTCCCGCATATGCGTCCTGAAGTAGAATAACAACAATATTAATAAATGACGGTATTGAGATACCGTCATTTTGACAATTATCCTTTAGTTATTCTCGACTTTGCTCGGGTAACTTGATCAATACGTATATCTACTTTTTGATTATTATCACTGTCTTTGTTTTGATAAATTCTTACTTGATTACGACCATTATGTTTAGCGAAGTATAGTGCTTGATCGGCACGGTTAAGCATTTTATCGTATTCGGGTACTTCATTATTATCGGTTAGACCAATACTTATTGTGATGTTGAGGGCATGTGCTATATCTGAAAAATCATAGTTTTTAATCGTTACTCTGAGCAGTTCACAAAAATCATAAGTCTTCTCTTCATCATTGTTTATTAATAGAGTGAATTCTTCACCTCCCCATCGTGCTAACTTTGCTTGATATGAGCACTCTTGAACAAGCTTTTGTAAAATATTAGCCACTCTTTTAATGACTTGATCACCAACAATATGTGAATGTTCATCGTTGACATTTTTAAAGTGATCTATGTCTAGTATGGCTATAGTCAATGGCAAATTATTTGATTTAGCTTTTTCAAAGTCATCATTGCACCAAGCATCAAAAGCTCGACGGTTAAATAATCCCGTTAACTGATCATGGTTAGCTTGGTATGCGAACAATTCAGTTTGTTTTTGTAATTCAATAGTTTGTTGGGCAACTAGATTTTTCAATTTTAATTGGCTACGCTCAATCGTTATCATTCTATAGCGATAAATACTATAAAGAGAAAAACAAAGAACAAAGAACACAAACATTTTAAAAAAAGTTGTTTGCCAATAAAATGGCATTATAGTAAAACTAATACTGGCAGTATTTTCTTGCCATTGGCCATTAGGATACTTAGCTCGCATTTGAAAAGTATAATTCCCTGGCTCTAAATTAGTAAATTCAGTAAACGTTTGATTGTTTTTATTCTCCCATTGAGTATCAAACCCAATTAATTGGGTTTGATACTCAATGTGTTTAGCCATTAAATAACCTATACCAGCATAGTGAATAGTGATTCGAGATGTGCCCTCAGGTAGTTCTACTGTGGGTAAAAGCGGATAAGATATACCATCAACATTTAACTGTTCTATAACTACTGGAAGTGCTGTTTCTGTCATGCGTTGTAATCTTTCATGATTAATATGACTAACACCTTTTGCTGTGGCAATCCATACACTGCCGTCATGATGAAGTGTTGCTGCTGGTGTTGAACTGCCATTAGCCTGTGGACTTAAAAGGCCCACACCTTCAGCAAATAAGTTAAAATCGATAGATTTACTTTTTCCTTGAATAACGTTATTGATCTGTTCTCGCGAAATGCTTAATACCCCACGGTTGCTGCTTAGCCAAAAGGTATTGTTATTATCTATAACAACTTGGAATATTTTGTCTACTGGCAGGCCATTTTCTTTGGTGACAGCACTTACTTCATTTGTAATTAAATCAATGTGAATTAGGCCTCTGTCGGATGCCATCCAAAGAGAATTCTGCTCAACATGAAAACCAAAGGCATATTCAGCATCAAATTTTTCATTTAAACGATAAGTTTGTAAAGTACCATCACTATAAGAAGCTACGCCATCACCTGTACCAATCCATATTGTTCCATGATTATCTTCGGCGAGTGCCATGACGAAGTTCGCAGGTAAACCACTTTGCCTATTAAATTCTTCAATTGTATTATCAGGTGATATTTTGACCACGCCGGAAGCGGTACCAAGCCAAATGTTATTAATTGAGTCAACTAAAATACTTCTGATTTCGTTACTGGGTAGGCCTTGGTCTGTTGTCATTAACTTCTGCAATTTATTGTTAGTGACAACATAAAGTCCTTGGTTGTATGTGCCAACTAAAACTTGCTTGTCCTGCGTTTCAGCTAAACTTAAAACTGAGAGTTGCTCATTACTATGAGCTACATTAATGGTACGAATTAATCCTTCATTTATCTTATTTAGGCCTTTGCTGTTGCCAACCCATAGACTGCCATCGGAATGAGATAAAACACTTCTAATAAAGTTACCTGATAATCCTTGTTTTGTGGTTAAGGTAATAAAGGGCGCCTCTCCCAAACGGAATAAGCCATTACTGGTACCAACCCAGATACTTTGCTCTTTATCTTGGTATAGTGAAGAAATTCTATTATTGGGGAGACCATTATTTTCATCTAATTGTTCTAATTTATTTTTATTGAGCTTGAATATTCCGTGGTCATTAGTACCTAGCCAAATATTATGCTCCGAATCTTGCAATAAACTGATAATTCTTTCATTGGCGAGTTGTTTGTGCAATAGTTGAAAAGTCCCATTTACTAACTTATATGCACCTTGGTGAGTACCGATTAGTAGTTGATTTTCTTTAGTTAATATAATCGTATGTGCAGGGCTATTAGGTAAACCATAATGTTCATCATAATGGCGAACCAATGTTTTATTTTTTACTGAAAATAGACCTTTGCTAGTGGCGACCCAAATAACGTCCTCTTTATCTTGTACTATCTTATAAGCTTCAACATTATCAATAATAACAGTGTCTTTTTGAGTGTCTTTATTTCTGTAACTCAATCCTTTACCGTCTAATGCTAACCATAGGTTTTTATTTTTATCATAAATGGCGTGATTGATCATAGTGGACGATGAGGGTTTTGGTGACCATTGTTTGTTGCTACGTACTGATAAACCACCACGGGCACCTGCAACCAGCAGCCCTCCTTCTTTAGTCGATGTTAAGCTTCTAATTGCTGAGTCAGGTAGCCCCATTTTTGAACCTCGGGTAAATACTTTAAATTCCCTTCCATTGAAGCGTGCTAAGCCTTCCCAAGTTGCAATCCAAAGATAGCCGTCAGTTGTTTGTGATATTGCATTTATACCATTATGGGGTAAACCATCGTGTGTGTTCCATGTTTGAGTAAAGTAATCAGATAAAGGCAGTGTTTTCTTTACAGGTGAAGAGTCAACAGGTGAAGAGTCAACAGGTTGAGAGTTAATAGGTGAAGAGTCAACGGTTGAAAAGTTGGCGGAGTAAGCTGAAAAACAGGAGATAAAAAAAGAAAGTAATAAAAACTTAACGATGATTAACAAATACTTCAAGATCGATATCCCCTTACAGTTTACACATTTAAGTATTGTAGCAATGATCACTATTTTTGGTGGTTTTTTATTAATTTATGCAAAGTTAACTCATATCGCTTTTTGACTAATAATAAATTTCATACTGAAATTGAATTACTCTTGTAACAGCATGGTTACATTATTGAAAAAAACTATTTTTTTATAAAACTATTTTTTTTGTTAACTTTTAAGTAGATTATGCAACTATGCAGGCGAATTGGTACGAAGCTATCAATAATAAATTAATAACAACGAGAATAATAAATGAGATTAATAAATGGATAAGTCAAGAGGCGGCTTTAGCTCGCGTATCGGTTTTATTTTAGCGGCGGCAGGCTCAGCTGTTGGTTTAGGCAATATTTGGGGGTTTCCAACACAAACGGCTAGCAATGGTGGTGCAGCGTTTGTATTAGTGTATTTGGTTTTAGCGTTTTGTTTGGCTTATCCAGCTTTTATGGCCGAACTGCTGATTGGTCGTTATGGCCAAGCTAATGCGGTAACTTCAATGCAAAAAATGTCACGCTCTTTATGGCAAAAACGTTTTGCTTTCATTGTTGGTTTTGGCGGGATTGTTTGTGCAGCCCTTATTTTAAGTTTTTATGGCATTCTTGCAGGCTGGATGATGTCCTTCGCTGTCGAGCCTGTAGCGTCTATTCTAGGTTTTAATGACGCATCAAATTGGCTAACATCTCAATCAATAGCTCGTAATTTAATTTTTACAGCATTATTTATGATGCTCACTATTTCAATTATCCGTCGTGGAGTTGAAGAGGGTATTGAAAAGTGGTCTAAACGACTGATGCCAATGCTTATTGGTTTATTAATTCTATTGATCATCTATGTTTTCACTTTAGAAGGCTCTGAAGAAGGATTCTCGGCTTATTTAAACCCTGATATTTCCAGAGTATTTGAGCCTGATTTATTAATTAGTGCCCTTGGCCAAGCTTTCTTTTCTTTATCATTAGGTACGAGTGTGATGGTTATTTATGGCTCTTATATTTCGAAAAAAGAAAATCTAGTATCTCTTGGTGCGCAGGTAACTTTAATTGATGTTTCTATCGCTTTTTTAGCAGGGCTATTAATTATTCCTTCTATGTATGTAGCTCAATCTCAAGGAGTAGCTATTTTTAGTGATGATGGTAGCTTAATATCAGGCCCTAACTTAGTATTTGATGTATTGCCTACCTTATTTGATGGTATGGGCGCTATTGGTTTGTTTGTCGGTTTTTGTTTTTTTGTTTTAATGTCTATTGCCGCATTAACTTCCTCTATTTCAATGTTAGAGGGGCCTGTGTCTTATGCGGTGGAACGTCATAATATTGAGCGTAAAAAAGCGACAACATTAGTAGGAGTGGGGATTTTTATTCTAAGTGCGTCAATAGTATTAAATTTTGATGTGCTTTTTGGTTTAGTTATTTCAATTTCTACTGTTTATGGTCAACCATTAATTGCAATGTTGTGTTGTGTTTTTGTGGGGTGGATATGGCAACGTAGTGAGGTGCTTGCAGAAATTAAACAAGGAAATGACGTAGTAGAGCATAGTCTGTTCTGGAAAATTTGGCCTTGGTACACCAAGTTTGTTTGTCCAAGTGCTATTGGTATAGTATTTTTCCATTCCTTGTAAACAGAGGCACTCCTTATAAATAGGGCACTCTATTATAATATTAAAGCTTAGGCCAACTTAATAACCAAGGTTGGCCTATTTCAAGTAATTTTCCTTGCAAATTTTCAGACAAAAAATAGTCCCCTTCGTTTGGCGGTAAAGTAAACTCATGGTGTTGTTCTAGAAACTTAAAGCGTAATGCATAAGCGTGTAAATATCCTCTGTCAGCAATTGAGTTAGTATTGTAAAGGTTATCGCCTAAAATGGGCGCTCCAATACTACTAAGTGCTACGCGCAATTGGTGTGTTTTACCCGAATGGGGTTTTAGTAAATACAAGCGTTGTTTATTACCAATGCTATAAGAAAAAAACTGTGTAATAGCGGGGTTATCCATTGTGCGCATTAGTTTGAACATACCGCGGCGGCTTCTTGCCATATCACCCTTTATCAACCCTTGCTTTTTTGTCGGTTTATTATCACTGATAGCAAGGTAATACTTCTCAACTTTGTGGGCATTAAATAATTCACCAAATTTTTTTGCACTTTCATTGTTTTTTGCAAAAATAAGTAAACCTGAAGTCATTTTATCTAATCGATGAATAGGGTAAAGCTCGGTAATATTGAATTGCTCAAGCAAATAACGTTTTACTTGTGAGAATAGTCCCGCGCCATGTTCACCTTCATCATGAAAATTCACACCTGCACTTTTTGAGATAACAACAAAGTCATCAGTTTGTGAAATAAATTTAAACATTTAATAAGTCTACTTGTTAATATTATTTGCTATGATAATTCAATCAATTAATCAATCAATCACTTTTTACTCAGATTACAGGATGTTATTTTGAAAAATACCCTTCATTTTATGTCAAAGTTTGGCGCAATTGCTTTAGTAAGCTCCTTGTTATTTGCTTGTACTAGCCAAGAAAACGCGTCAAAAATAAGTGAAAAAGTAAGTTTGCCAACAGGCGTTAGCCTAGTTGAAAATGTTGTTGCTACAGAAGACCGCTTAGCTATTCCTTTTAAAAAATATATCTTAGACAATGGCTTAACGGTTATTTTGCACAAAGATAATTCAGATCCTTTAGTGCATGTAGATGTAACTTACCATGTAGGGTCGGCGCGAGAACAGTTAGGGAAATCCGGCTTTGCCCATTTTTTTGAGCATATGATGTTTCAGGGGTCAAAGAATGTTGCCGATGAACAGCACTTTAAAATTGTCACTCAAAGCGGTGGTAATTTAAACGGCACCACTAATACCGATAGAACTAACTATTACGAAACAGTACCAAGAAATCAATTAGAAAAAATGCTATGGCTTGAATCAGACCGAATGGGTTTTTTATTGGAAACCATTACCGAAGATAAGTTTGAGATCCAACGTTCTACGGTAAAAAATGAGCGAGGTCAGAATGTTGATAATCGTCCTTATGGGCGATTGAATGAAACCGTGAATCAAATGATGTATCCAAGGGAACACCCATATTCATGGCCTGTCATTGGTTATATGTCTGATCTTGATAGAGGAACCGTTACCGACTTAAAAGAGTTTTTTAGTCGTTGGTATGGACCCAATAATGCTGTTTTAACTATTGGTGGCGATATTGACGAAGCGCAAACACTTGCTTGGGTTAATAAATATTTTGGCGATTTAAAAGCGGGTCCTCAAGTCGATAACATTCCTAAACAATTAACTAGCTTAAGCGAAAATCGTTATTACTCTTTCAGCGATAATGTGTCTTTACCTCTACTTTATATTAGTTTTCCTACCGTTTATGGTATGCATGAAGATGAAGCCGCATTAGATGTGTTTTCAAATATAATTGGTAACGGCCCAACATCACTACTTTATAAAAACTTGGTGAAATCAGGTGTTGCTGTACAAGCTGGCGCAAGTCATCCTTGTAGCGAACTATCTTGTAAAATGAGTTTTTATGCTTTGCCAAACCCACAGCAAGGGTTGGAATTAGCTAGAATTGAACAAGTAATCAACGATACCTTGCTTGAATTTGAAGAGCGTGGTGTAAATGATGATGATTTACTGAAAACTAAAGTAAGTATAGAAACGGGCACCATTTATGGTTTGCAAAGTGTTTCAGGCAAGGTTTCAACCTTGGCTCATTATCAAACCATTTTGGGTAATGCTGATTATACTGAGCAACAAGTAGCGAGGTATAACAAGGTTACCAAAGCTGATGTTATACGAGTTTATCAAAAGTATATTAAGGATAAGGGTGCAGCAATATTGTCTATATATCCTAAGGGTCAAAAACAATATATTGCCAAAGCAGATAACTTTGTTTTACCTGATATAAACAATCCTCCTGAGCTCGCACAACTTGATACGCCTATTATGAAGAATGCGAGTACCTTTGACCGCAGTGTTATGCCTACATCAGGTGCTAACCCACAAGTTGAAGTGCCTAAGCTGTGGCGTGATAGTTTCACAAATGGTCTACAAATTATCGCGACAAAAAATAGCGAAACACCGACAGTAAGCTTGCTATTAAGTATAGAAGGTGGCCCATTACTTGATCCAATAGAAAAAGCAGGGTTAGCTTCGCTTACGGCGAATTTGATGAATGAGGGAACGACAAATTATATTAAAGAAGAATTATCTAACGAGTTAGCAAAACTGGGCAGTGATATCTCTATCAGTGCAGGAGGAAGAAATACTACCGTCCGTGTGAGTTCTTTAGTGAAAAATCTTGATGCTACCCTAATGTTAATGTTGGATATGATGCTTAACCCAGCGTTTGAAGAAAGTGATTTCAACCGCGTTAAAAACCAATTAATTCAAGGGTTAGAGCAGGGCAGTAAAGATGCTCGTACTTTAGCTGGTAGAGCGCTTAAGCAAGTAACTTATGGTGAAAACAATCGTGTTGGTTTAGCAAGTGAGGGCACCATAAAAACAGTTTCAGCCATAACTCTTGAAGATATTAAAGGTTTCTATAAGCAATATTTTTCACCTAAATATGCCAGTTTAGTGATTGTTGGCGATATTAGTAAAAGTGAAATAATGCCTAAACTTGGTTATTTAAAATCGTGGCAAGGGGATGATTACACTATTCCATCGTATGAAAGCTTTCCTCAAATAACGCCTAATAAGCTATATTTTGTAGATTTACCTGATGCTAGTCAGTCAGTAATTAAGTATAGTCGCCGCGCGATGACTTATGATGCAACGGGAGAACATTTTAAAGCAACGTTAATGAACTACCCTTTAGGTAGTGCTTTTAATAGCCGTATTAATTTGAATTTGCGTGAAGATAAAGGTTACACCTATGGCGCATCGAGTAATTTTTCGGCTGGAAAAAGCTTAGGTCGATTTACTGCAGGTGCAAGCGTTAAAAAAGAACACACCTTTGATGCCATGATGGAGATAGAGCAAGAGCTAGGTAATTATCAGAAAAATGGTTTAACGGATGATGAAGTTGATTTTATGCGCCAAGCTATTTCACAAAATGAAGCATTAAGCTATGAAACGCCAGGCAAAAAAAGTGGCTTTTTAAGGAAGTTATTGCAATTTAACTTACCGGAAAATTATAGCGAACAGCAAAATAAAATTATCAACACTATTACTATTAAACAGTTAAGTGACATTGCAGCAAAAGAATTAAGTAAACCAATGCAATGGATTGTGGTTGGAGACGGTCAAGTTATCAGATCACAACTAGAAAAAATGAATTTAGAAATTGTTGAGCTGCAGTTGGCTAAGTAAAATAGCCTTTCAGTAACCCTTAACAAGTATTTTTAAACTCGCTTGAGTATATTCACTTGAAAACGAATAAAGACGCCTTATTTATAGTTTATTAAATAAGGCGATTTTACTTACCACCGTTAGGAATTATTTTGACATTATCATTGAACGATTATATTAACGCTTTCAATCAAGACGAAAATTTTAAGACCCTTGCTGATATTGGTCGTGGTATTGAACGTGAAGCATTAAGAATATTACCCGAAGGAAAACTCTCCCAGCATGGTCATTATAGCCAGTTAGGCTCAGCACTAACACACGGTGAAATAACCACAGATTACTCCGAAACCTTATTAGAATTCATTACCCCTGTAAGTCATTCTCCAGAGGAAGCTATTGCCCAGCTACAAGATATTCAAAAGTATACTTTTGCTAACATTGATGGCGAATTGTTATGGCCAATGAGTATGCCTTGTTTTGTTGATGACGCAGAAAATGTACCGTTGGCTCAATATGGTAATTCGAATATTGGTAAAATGAAAACGGTTTATCGTCAAGGTTTGAAAAATCGTTATGGCTCTATGATGCAAGTTATAGCTGGCATTCATTTTAATTTTTCATTTTCACCAGATTTTTGGAAAGTTATTCAAAGTTTGCAGGAGCAGAGAGATACTCAGTCATTTGATGATTTCATTTCTGAGCAATATTTTTCCATTTTAAGAAACTACAAACGCTATTGTTGGTTAATTCCTTATTTATACGGTAGTTCACCAGCGCTATGTAATTCATTTTTACAGGGACAAACACCGCAGCTACCTTTTAAAAAATCACCAAGTGGTGCTTTGTATTTACAATATGCGACCTCTTTGCGAATGAGTGATTTAGGTTACACCAGTAGTGAACAGTCAAGTTTGAAAATTTGCTATAACAATTTGCATGATTATGTTGATGGAGTACAGAACGCTATTGGCTTAAAGTCTGATGAATTTGCAGACATTGGGGTTAAAGTTGATGGTAAATATCAACAGCTTAATAGTAATATTTTACAAATTGAAAATGAGTTGTATGCGCCTATTCGTCCAAAACAAGTTATAAAATCAGGGGAAAAGCCTTCACAAGCATTGCGCGAACGTGGTGTTGAATATATTGAAGTTAGAGCCCTTGATGTAAATCCTTTTGTTGATACCGGCATTAGTCTTGAGCAAATTCACTTTTTAGATATTTTCATCACATATTGTGCTTTTATTGATAACAAAAACTTTGATTGTGACTCCCAACAACATCATGAAAATAATATGAATAACGTAGTGTTACGTGGTCGCGATCCTGAATTGTTGCTATCTGATGCTAATTGCCAAGGTGATGTGAACTTAAAATCTGTTGCAACATGGGGAAATGAACTGTTTGATGAGATGGCGCAGGTTGCCACACTTTTAGATAAAGCTTATCAAACAACCCAGTATTGTGAATCTATAGCACGAGAGCGGGCAAAAATAAACGATGCTAGCTTAACTCCTTCAGCAGAAATACTGTCCATCATGATAGAGCAAGGTCAAAGTATTTCAACATACTCATTAGCGTTGGCTGCGAAATACCGTGATGAGACTTTGGCTCGAGATTATCAATTTTATTCACAACAATATTTTATTGATGGCGCTGAAAAATCCCACCAAGAGCAACGAGATATTGAAGCGAATGACATCTTGAACTTTGATGACTTCTTAACTAATTACTTTAAATAACTTGGATCTATTCAACTTACATTTGCAATTCAAAATTGATTTAAATACAAATGTAAGTACACAACTTGAATTATTACGAAGATTTTAATACTAGTGTTTATCTTTAGTGATTTTCTTGATAGCGTAGCAATTTAAAATAATAACAATTTAAGGGGAAGCGCTTGGAATTTGGCACGTTAGTTTCGTTGGCATTATATTTCATCGTCATGTTGGGTATTGGTCTTTATGCTTTTAAAAAGTCTACGGATGATGTTTCTGGCTTTATGTTAGGTGGGCGAAGCTTAAGTCCAAGTGTAGCTGCACTTTCAGCTGGTGCATCTGACATGAGTGGCTGGATGTTGATGGGATTGCCTGGCGCCATGTATATTTCAGGCATGAGTAGTTTGTGGATCGCTATTGGCTTGGTTATAGGTGCTTTTTTAAACTATCTTATCGTTGCACCTCGACTTAGAACGTATACTGAAGTGGCAAACGACTCTATTACCTTACCTGATTTTTTTGAAAATCGATTTAATGATAAGTCTCACCTGTTACGAGTCGTTTCCTCTGTTGTTATTGTGCTATTTTTTACGCTTTATACCTCAAGTGGTATTGTTGCCGGAGGTAAGTTATTTGAAAGCTCTTTTGGTTTAAATTATGAGGTTGGTTTGTATGTTACAGCCGGTGTAGTTGTCGCTTACACCTTCTTTGGTGGGTTTTTAGCAGTAAGCTTAACTGACTTTGTTCAAGGCTGTATTATGTTTGTTGCTTTGATTTTAGTACCGGTTGTCACTATTAATGAAGTAGGTGGCATAGCTGAAGTGCAAGCAAGTGTGAGTAGTATTAACCCTGAGTTATTAAATATTTTTAGTGGTGTAAGCTTAATCAGTATAATTTCAGCGATGGCATGGGGCTTAGGATATTTTGGTCAACCCCATATTATTGTGAGGTTTATGGCAATACGTAGTGTAAAAGACATGCCTACAGCACGCCGTATTGGTATGAGTTGGATGATAGTTGCTATTATTGGCGCTATGGCTACAGGTTTTGCTGGTATTGCCTATGTAGCTAAAACAGGGATGAAACTTGATGATGCTGAAACTATTTTTATCTTGCTTTCACAAATTTTATTTAACCCACTCATTGCGGGCTTCTTATTAGCGGCAATTCTGGCGGCTATAATGAGTACAATCTCTTCTCAACTTTTAGTCACATCAAGTTCATTAACCGAAGACTTTTATAAAACATTTTTACACAAGGATGCTACTGATAAACAACAAGTAATGGTTGGGCGAATTTCTGTGTTTTTAGTGGCGTTGGTTGCCATCTACTTAGCTTATGATCGTAATAGTACTATTCTAACGTTAGTAAGTAATGCTTGGGCTGGCTTTGGTGCTGCATTTGGCCCTGTTATTATCGGTAGTCTGTATTGGAAAAAAATGACTAGAAATGGCGCTTTAGCGGGTATGATTGCAGGAGCTTCAACCGTGTTACTTTGGATTTTCCTGCCGGTCACTATTAATGGACAATCGTTAAGCTCACTTATGTATGAAATAGTCCCAGGTTTTGTTTTATGTTCTCTGGTCATTTATATCGTGAGTACTATGTCTCCTCAAGACGATAGCGCTATTTTAGCTAAACATGATGAAATGTTAACGCATCATACTTAAAGAAAATAAGTGATAAATGATTTGGATAGATTATTGAAATTTTCTAATAGTTACATTGATTTGGGTGAGCAATTTTTTCAGCGCGTGTTACCGCAAAAAGTGGCTTCACCTAAACTTTTGTTATGGAATAGTGAACTAGCCAATAGCTTGTTTATCACTGAAAAGCAACAAAGGAATCACGAGCTATTATCTCAATATTTTTCAGGTAATGTGTTGCCGAGTGGCGCCAATTCTATCGCATTAGCCTACTCTGGCCATCAATTTGGCCACTTTAATCCGCAATTAGGTGATGGTCGTGCTCATTTGTTAGGTGAGGTGATAGATGAAGAGGGTGTTCGTCGTGATATTCAATTAAAAGGCTCTGGGCAAACCGCTTTTTCAAGGCGAGGTGACGGAAGGTGTGCTTTAGCGCCAGCTTTGCGGGAGTACATTATGAGCGAAGCACTATATGCGCTTGGCGTGCCAACATCTCGCTGTTTAGCGGTGGTAAGTACTGGAGAAACAATTAATCGAGGACTAGCCAAAGCGGGGGCTATAGTTACGCGTGTTGCTGCTAGCCATATTCGTGTCGGTAGTTTTCAATATTTTGCAGCACAAGGTGATACAGACTCATTAAAACAGCTACTTGATTATACTATTCAACGCCATTTTCCTGAAATTGAAAAAGAGTTATCTTTTGAAACTCGTGTTCTACTCTTTTTAGAATACACTCTCGATAAACAAATAACTCTAATAGTTGAATGGTTACGCATAGGCTTTATCCATGGCGTAATGAACACTGATAATACGGCTATTTGTGGCGAAACTATCGACTTTGGCCCCTGTGCAATGATGGGGAGTTATGATGTAAAAACTGTGTTTAGTTCTATTGATGAATATGGTCGATATGCTTATGGAAATCAAGGAAAAATTGGTCAATGGAATATGGCTAGGTTAGCTGATTGTTTACTGCCATTATTATTAGAAAGCGAGATTGACTCTCAGGATGTAAAAGGCAGTGATGAAAAGTGTAGTGAAAAGGAAATAAAGCAGCAAGCCTTAGAAAAAGTTGAAAAGGTGATTCATCAATATACAAGTAAGTTTGATGAAGCCTATTATACTATGTACGCTAATAAGCTTGGTATGATGGAGGCCAATTCAGTAAATAAGTCTTTGATTGATGACCTGTTAGTTTTAATGCAGGTACAAAGCTTAGATTATACTCAAACTTTTTATTACTTAACAAATTCATTAACAAACAAAACAAAAGAAGAAGAGTTAAACCGTATACTTGGTGATTGGTATGCAGCATGGATGGAAATACTCAAACAAGCTGAAATAAGTAAGCAAGAAGCTAAAGGTTTAATGACAAGAAATAACCCTGTTGTTATTCCTAGAAACCATCATGTGGAAGCATTATTAACTCGCTGTGAACAAACGATTGCCGATGGTATGAATCAAAAGACAATAGACGACCAAGCCATTTGTAATATTCTTGATGAATTTCTTCTGGTTTTACGCTCTCCCTATCAAGAGCTTGCTGCGACAAAAAACTATCAAGATTTATCACAAGATAGTGATCAATATTATCAAACTTTTTGTGGCACTTAGTTTATTGACTAACAACACTAGATACCCAATCTGATAACTTCGCTAACTGAATGAAATTTAAAATAAATAATAGTTAAAAAGTTTCTGTCACTCCTTCGTAAATTTGAATAAGTAACTACGCTGTTAACACATTCTAATATTGTTGGTTTTTTGTTGGAATAATGTTAATTCTGACGGTTTCTTGCCATACATGTAAAAAATTATTAACTTTGTTGTTGACTTAGTACATAGGTACGGAGTCTATTATATAAGGGTGATTTGTCTTTATTTCAAAAGGGGTTAGCTACATTTATTTTAAGTAGCCAGAGGGAGATATATGGGCAAAATAATGACAATAGGCAAGTTAGCCAGTGCAGTAGGCATAAGTGTTGAAACTATTAGATTTTATCAACGACAAGGTTTAATTGTTCAACCAGAAAAACCATTGAATGGCTTCCGGCAATACCACGTTGACACGATAGCACAACTTAAGTTTATTATTAATGCTAAAGCACTAGGGTTTACCCTTAATGAAATTCGTTCACTTGATAATTTATCTTCCGGATGTAAATTGTTTCATGATTTAGCTAATACTAAGTTAGAAAGTATCAAAAAAGAAATATCCAATTTACAAAGTATCGAAAATAAAATAATTAATATAATTGATAGTTGCAGTTCTGACTGTAAAGCTGATAGCTGCACTATTGTAGAAAAAATGCATAGGTAAGCTTCCTACTATTACCTAACCCCTATCCTTTAAGTGGCATGAATATATTTATCACTTACATGAAACTATATGATAACAATAAATAAAGATAGTTTAGAAGCAGATCTAGAATTATCTCAGTTAGCTTTGAATAGTCTTGGTGCTTATGTATCTATCAAAGACAGAAATAAAAAATACCTCTATGCCAATCGAAAATTAGAAACTCTTTTTAAAGAGAGTTTTAATTCGATAATTGGCTGTGTAGATAATGAACTATTTGATTTTTCACGTTATCCTAACCTTATTGAAAGTGATGATAGAGTTTTGGATTTTGGCGAGTGTATTGAAAATGAAGAAGTTGTCATTATTAAATCGTCAGGTGAAAAGAGAGTTTACTTGTCATCTAAACAACCTATTTTTAATATCAATAAGAAAGTTGTTGGTGTGCTTTGTGTTTCGACCGATATCACCGAAATTCATTTTACAAAAGAGAAGTTGGAAATAGAGGCGATAACAGATCCTTTAACTGGATTGTATAATCGCCGTTTTTTCTTTAAATTAGCGGATAAGTTTATGTCGGAGTCCATTCGTCATAATAAACCCTTGTCTTTAATCATGTTAGATATTGATTTTTTTAAAGAAATCAATGATAAATATGGACATCCTATTGGCGATCAAGTTATTCAGTTTGTTGCGTCTAAAACTAAAAGCTTGCTCCGCAAGGAGGATATAACAGCTCGAATTGGCGGTGAGGAGTATCTTGTCTTACTGCCAAACACTAATGCTAAAGCGGCAGAGTTGATTGCTGAAAAAATAAGAGCTTTTATTGATTCTGAGTCTATCATAGGAGATTGGTCAGGGATTATTTACCCAAAAATAAGCTTAGGAGTTTCCTCTTACACCGAAGGCGATTTATATATAAATGAAATTTATGTGCGATCCGATAAAGCTCTTTATCAAGCAAAACTCACAGGACGAAATAAAGTTTGTATGCACGAAAAAATAGAGAAAACGCCAAAACGTTTTATATAACCTCTAACATCATAAAATTGAACAGTACTAAGTTCATTAAGGTTAAATTGACCAAGTAATGTTGTCGTTAATAACGTTCTGCCATTGACTTAACGATTCATTTTTATCAGCAACAACAAGAACGTTAGCATGTTCAAAACTTAGTGACTCACCTTGTAATTTGTCGTCGCTAAATTTATCAGCAAAAGCAAGATGCTCTGCTTTTGGTACAATAAACACTGTCACTGTATCTGTTAGACCTTGAAAAACTAAGTGCAGACTTTTCATACCATCAAATCGGCAATAATCAGCTGAAATTAACTCGCCCATTGGTTCATTAAAATTACCGTTAAAAGTGGTCATTTTTTTATTTAATGAGGTTAAACTTATTCGGGTATTATCATTATTAGAAAAATAATTTGCTTCATGGTAAACATGAGCAAGCGCATAATCACCTAAGTTGGTATAGCTACTAGAAAACTGTAAATAATTCACCACCAATCCTGCCACAATAGCAACGGATGCTGCTAACGCTAAGTGAAATCGTGTTTTACGCTTTTCTTGTTGATGACTTGCTAATGTTTGGCGTAAAAGTAACTTATGACATAAATCATCAGGTACAGGTACTTTCATCGCTTGTTTGAGTTTTTCATCAAATTGACAAAGCTCTTGTGCCAATTTTTTCTTAGCCGGATCAGCTTTTTGTGCCGCAATAATATCTTTATCTTGTCTTGATGGTGCGGCGTAAATGTTACGTCTAAATTCTAAATCATCCATCTTACTTGCAGGCATAGCATTTTCACTCATGGTACTATCTTTCATGGATAATCCTCACCTTTTCAGGCTCTTTTTCTAAAGCATCTTTTAACTGGTTACGGGCTCTAAATAAACGAGTCATTACTGTATTTTTGTTTAAGTTCAACATGCTAGCTATATCTTCACCGCTATAACCGCCAAGTACTTGTAATACTAATGGTTCAGAATATTCAGGCGGTAACTGAGCTATTTTGTCTCTTAACCAGCGGTTTTCTATTTCTTGTTCAGTACTAGTCGATTGTGTATCAATTATACTGGCTTCTTCATACTCACTCATGTCAAAACGTTTACGTTCAAAGCGCCTTGCATTTTCGCGTCTTAAAATGGTAATTAACCATGACTTTGCTGCTTTTTCATCTTTCAATGAATCAAGCGCTCGCCATGCCCTTAAAAATGTTTCTTGCACTAAGTCTTCGGCAACCTGCTTGTCGTGAGTTAACCAATAACCATATCGGTATAAATCGCCGTGCAGTGCCTTTACAAGTGCTTCGTATCTAACTTGTTTTGTCGCCATACTGTTGCTGTTTTTAGAAGGTTCAGTATCTAAGACCTGAGCAGTCGTTTTTTTATTCCCAAATATTTTCATTTTGTGAACTTAGTTCGGATTTAATGTAAACTTGGTGCTGTTATCGTGTTGAATGCCAGCGGTGTTAACTTGTTGGATAGCTTTCAATAAGTCTTCTCCTAACCATGGATTCTCAGTTGCTTCTTTACCATATAAGTGTTGTTGAACTTCATTAATAGCACAAGTGAATGCATTATTGTCTATTTGTGTTATAGCTTCTGATAGCGTTGATATTTCTCTATCACCTTGATTAGATGATGCACTATTTAGCCAAGGTAAAATCAAACTTAATGCTTGTTCAGCTTTATTTTGTTTACAAGCAGCCATAAGAGCAAGGTAGTGATTGTTTACAGATTTGCCTACTGCTTGCTTTGTATTTGATGTTTTAGAGCGTTTCAAGTAAATAATATGAGTCAACCAAGCAATGCAAGTAAGTAACCATAGTGCTAAAAATAGCCACTGCAAGTAGCTTGTCTTTTCAATGATTGTTGGCTGTGAGGATGTTACTGTTGATGTGTTTTGAGGTAACGTCAAGGGGGCTTTAACAGTGCTATTAAAGGAGGGTTGCGGCGCATCGGGATTAGCTTTAATGATTACAGTTTGCTCTGGCAATATAGCTTGTTGGTATTTATTTGTTACCGTATTCCACCAAGCAATAGATATTTTTGGCAGCGTATATTCACCTGCATGGCTCGCAACTAAGGCGAAGTTTTGCCTTTTTTGGCTAATTAAGCGCTCTTTAGTTAAGTTTGAATGTAGCTCTGCTTGATCTGGATATATTTTCAAACCAGCAGGTGCATTCATCATTATTTTGGGGAGTTGAGCTTTGCCAAGACCTGCGGCGGTTAATGTAATGGTACGAGTGATAGGCTCGCCTACTTTAAACTCGCTAGGCTCTGGTTGCCACTCTTGATGTAAAGTGAGTAATTCACTTGGTAACCAGCTATTATTCGCATCAATGGGGAAGCTAGTAGGAATAGGGCGTACTTTAAGAGTTAGTTTATCACCTAAAACATTTACTGGTTTAGTTTCACCAAAACTTAAAAAGCCTGAACGACGTTTTGATTGCACCATAACTTCACCAGAAAACATTGGTGTCACTAACGTTAATTCACCACTACTTTCAGGAGTAATTGCATAAGTACGCTCTATTATTCTATAGCGTTTTCCATTGACTATGCCTTCACTTTCTTGATCTTTACCTACTTGCTCAATAGCTGCCCCTGCTAAAGTTGGCTCGGTTAAACTACCTCGTTGTAGTTGTACACCAACATGTAACTTAATGGTTAGAGTGACTAATTGTTGAACATAAATATCGTTTGAGGATAATTCGGCAGAGATAAATATATCTTGTTGCTGGGCTGAACCTGCACTTCCTTGTTCAATAACTTGTATATTAATCGCTTGAGATTGGTGTCCATCAATAGTCAAAGGGGGAATTATTAAATTACCTGATTCTCGGGGAATTAATACTATTTGCCACCGAGTGGTTCTAGTAGTTTTAAAGTTAACCATGCTGGTTTGTGAACTGACTTCTGTTCTAGCAACGATGAAGTTAGTTAATAGTGATGAAGTGTCAAGCGCATCACGATCAACACTATCATCAGCAACGACAGTTAAAACAATTGACTCATTACTCATCACAGGGTTTGAGTCTATACTGGCAGTGACGCTAGTAAGGGCAAAGGCTGTCTGGCTTGCAATTATGGCTAATAGTACCAATAATTTAAAAATAATTTTTACCACTTTTTCTTAACTCCTTGACTAGCACCATCTTGTTTACGTTTTTGATACTCTAATTGCATTTTGTTGCGCAGTAACAGATAAGGATCATCCGTTACTTTATTTAATAACTGCTGATGTTTTTGCTCGGTTTCTTTTGTTTGTTGCTCAGCGGCGATTTGTGCGGCTGTTTTCTCTTCGCCTTGCTCATTTTGCTTTTCAGCTTGTTCAGCACTATTCTGCTTTTGCTCAGACTCTTGACCTTTTGGTTCTTTGTTAGAGTCTTCTGGCTTGTTTTCTTGTTCTTTGCCGTCTTTTTGAGATTCACTCTCTGAATTTTGTTGCTGAGAGCCTTCAGATTGTTCTTGGCTTTCTTTATTCTGCTGATCTTGAGATTGCTCATCTTGGGATTGAGAGTCCTGAGAATCTTGTTGTTGATCTTTTTCTTGAGATTTTTCTTTATCCGATTGATCGCCTTTTTGCTGTTCTTGCTCCTGTTCCTTTTGTAGCTGTTTGATTTTTTCTATATTGTCTTTTGCATCTTGCAAGTCGGGGTTTTTCTTTAATGCTTGTTCGTAACTTTCAATGGCTTGTTCGTATTTCTGCATTTGAGCTAACGCATTGCCTTGGTTATACAGTGAGTTGGCACTGTTAGCTTGTTCGCCTTGTTTAAAAGAATCTAACGCTTCTTGGTAATTACCTGCTTTGTAATGGGAGCTACCTTGCCACTGTGAATTCTCAAATTGCTCAGCAGCACCTTGATAATTTTCTTGATTATATTGTTTTTGAGCTTGTTGATCGTTTGTTTGCCACAAGTTCTGCCATAGTTTGTTGGAGGTACTGGCTAGTGCTGATGACTTTCCTTGTTGATTGCCTTGCTGATTTTCTAGTTTATCGCTTTCTTGTTCAGTACTGTTTGCTGCATAACTAGTAGGGCTAATTACAGAAAAAGACAGTAACAATAATAAAGGAAAGGAAGATAATGTTAGCATTAAAATTGCACTGCCACGGCGAAAATAACCCAACATGAGCGGCAGCACTAACACTAATAACCAAGCTCCTTGTTCGTGCCATTGATCGCCAGTTTGTTGGTTTTGCTGTTTTTTATCTTTACTTCTTTCAGATATTTCATCTTTTAATATAAGGTTATCGATGTCGCTATCATCATTACTAATTGTTTGATAATTACCATGGCCACGAGATGCGAGTGATTTAAGTTTTCGAGTTGGAAGCCTAGGAACAACAATTGCGCCTTTATTATCTTTTAACAACTCACCACTGGGTAAGGTGATTGGTGCGCCACTTTCGCTGCCAACGCCTAAAATATTTAATTGGTGACCAAATTCATTTGACCAATCATAAATATCGCTTAATTCTTCATTATCAACATCATCTGTGAACCAATATATATCACCATTTAAGTGGCCTGCATTTAGTAGCATTTCATGGGCAAGTGTTAATGCAGCTAAAGGATTAGCGCCAAGCTCAGGCATAATTTCAGGTGTTAGTGAGGGTAATAGTAATTCTATGTTCTTGATGTCTTGAGTTAATGGACTAATAACAAAAGCATCTCCAGCATAGGCAACTAACCCTGTATCACCTTCATTAATTTTGCTTAGTAAATCAATAGCCTTAAAACGTGCTCTTGTTAGCCTATTTGGTTTAACATCAGTTGAGTACATAGAATAAGACATATCCATAATGAGTACTGAACCACGCTCTGTTTGATAAACAGGTTGCGGTAGCTTTTGCCAAGCAGGGCCGGCAAGAGCAATAATACTTAATAGGCCAATAAAAAAAGGTTTAATTAAAAAAGCGTGCCTACCCATTGTTTTTTTATTGGTATTAGTGCCTGCCGCTCCCTCTACCAAAACTTGGCTTAAATGATTCGGTAAAAATTGCTGCCATGGTGATTGATAAAAGCGATGTTTTTTCAATAACCAAAGCACAAAGAGTAAAGCAATAATCGCCACTAACCAATAAGGCCTGACAAAGTGAAAATTGCTTAAAAATAAATTGAATGTGCTCATTTTTATGTTGAAAAACCTAAATTATTTATGACTAAATCTGGAGATGTTAATCACCAAAAAATATAATACGCTTATCAGCAAGGCTAATGCCAAAGGCCAATAGAATAATGCCGTAAGAGGACGCATTTGTTGCTGTTCTTGCTCGACGGGTTCAAGTTGGTCGAGTAGTTGATAAATTTGGTTCATACCTTGGCTGTCTTTAGCACGAAAATACTTCCCACCAGTTTCTTTTGCTAACTTGGTTAATGTTCGTTCATCTAATTCGCTTGATGGATTAACACGACGGGTACCAAATAATGATTCCTGCAACATTACGTCAGCACCAATACCGATTGCATAAATGGTAATATCTTTAGCAACAGCAAGTTCAAGTGCTTGCTCGGGGGATATTTTTCCTGCTGTATTTTGCCCATCGGTTAATAATAACAAGACCTTATTGGATTTTTGTTTGGCATCAAAACGTTTTACAGCAAGGGCTATGGCATCACCTATAGCGGTTTTTCTGCCAACTAAACCTAAAACACTCTCATCGAGCATCTGCTTAACCGTTTTTCTATCAAAAGTCATCGGCGTTTGCATATAAGCATCATCAGCAAACAGTATTAAACCCAACCTGTCTCCTACACGGCGTTCAATAAAATCACCTAAAACAACTTTTAGCATATCAAGACGATTTACTGTGTTGCCACGTAAGCTCATATCTTCAATTTGCATGCTGCCAGATAAATCAACAGCAATCATCATCTCTCGACCTTCTGTTGGGATATCTATAGCGTCACCCAACCATTGTGGTTGACTTAAAGCCAGAACCGTTAATAACCAGCATAATGATAAAATGGCCAAAGGGGCTTTTTTATTAGATTGACTGGGTATGTTAATTGAAGAACTTTCAATTAATTGTGGCATTATCAATGCGGCGCTTGTTCTATTGTTTTCCTTTTTGGGCAACCAATAAACCAATACGGGTAAAGGGAATAATAATAGCAACCAAGGCCAAGCAAAAGTTATCAAGTGCTAACTCCTTGGTTTTCATTACTATTTAAACTCGCGTTCGTATTCATTATTTTTACAGCTTTTGGCGGAAGTGCATGCGTTAGCCAAAGCACTGCCGATTGATTGAAGTCTTCATCTGCTTTTGCATGGTCATCTGTATTTTTACTGGCTTTAGGCTGAGCAATATACTGGTTTAGAAAAGCTTGTTCGCTTAAGTCAGTAAAATTTTTCTGATGCTTAATAGGTAATTGAGAAGATAAGAATTTTTGTAATGAATCGCCAAAAAGTTTAGCAAGTTCTGCACGAGAAAAGTAATGCATTGCAGCCCACTTTAGCAAGGCTACAGTATCGCTTGTTGTCATGTTTGGAGAGTTTCTTATTTGTGCTAATGCTTGCTTTTTAACTTGGTTGCGTTTAGCCTTTTTTCTCACTTTTAAGATGCCGACTACAGCTACTAAAATGAGTAAAGCGGCCAATAACCACCAGCCATATGCAACAGGGTAGCCTGAAATTTGTTCCGGCACATGAATGTCTTTTAGTTCTAAGGCATTAGTTTGTGGTATTGAAGGCGTTTTTTGAATAGAGGGAGCGCTTACTTGTTGCAAAATCTAGCTCCGTTTTTTAGTTGTTGTTCTAATGTTTGTCCAGCACTGAAGTTGATAACTCTAGCACCTGCTTTAGTGAGTAGCTGTGAACATTGTTCAAAGATGCTTTGTGCTTGTTGTTGATAAGTCGCTGCCGTATTGCTATCACCTAGTGTTAATTGCTGGCGGTTGTTACCATCCGTTAAGGTTACATTAAGTTTAATTGAGCTAGTTGGTAATTCTTGCTCTAAAGGGTCGTTAATCAAACAAACTACTAACTCACAATGCTGGCTTATTTGTGTCAAATGGCGCAAGGCATCTTGCTGCTGTGGGCTATTCGCTTCTTTTATTTGTTGAGCATCGGTAATTAAATAGACTAATGAGCCAGGTTTAGCGACTTGCCTAATGCGAGCACAGTTGTCTTTAAAGTAGCTTTCATCAACTGAAATATGCTTGTCAGATTCACTGATCTTATTCGCTTCATTTTGTTGCGATTTATATTGCGATTTAAATTGAGACTGGTGCATAGCAGTGAGGGCATGTAAATAATGCAGCACTCCTTCTTTACGACTTCTAGGTTTTAGTTCTAAATGTTCGTGTTGATTAAATACAATACCGCCTAAACGATCACCACGATTTTTGGCATGCCAAGCCACTAGTGAGGCTAAGTGAGCCGCCTGTACAGATTTAAAGAGTAGTTGACTACCAAAATGCATGCTAGCACTTAAATCAGTAGCGATAAGTACAGGACGCTCTAACTCTTCACGAAATAATTTTGTATGGGTTTTACCTGTTCTTGCGGTAACGCGCCAATCGATTGCGCGAATATCATCGCCTGTTTGGTAATGGCGGACTTCATCAAACTCCATACCACGACCTTTACTGCGAGATAAATAGTTGCCTGACATTTGCCCATGAATATTTTTACGTGCAGATAAATCTATTAATGCTGTTTTATTTTGATAATGCAACATTTCCGCCATAGCAAGTTCAACACCGTTGCTATGAATGCTAGCAAGTTGACTTTGACAGACATTTGCAGAAACATTTTGCTTGTTACTGTTATTTTTTTGTTTAAACCACATTTTGCTTAAGTCACACTTTGGTTAAGTCGCAAAAAATTATTGCTGAATGTATTACCTAATCTAGAACCCAACATTAGGCCACAGCAACTAAGCTTAATAGGTGATCAAGTAATTGATTAGCAGTGATACCTTCCGCTTCTGCTTGATAGCTAAGAATAATTCGATGTCTTAAAACATTATGAAGCACAGCTTGAATATCTTCAGGGCTAACAAAGTCTCGGTTATGTAACCAAGCTCGAGCGCGAGAACATCTGTCTAGCGCAATAGTAGCACGAGGGCTAGCACCAAAAGCTAACCATGACTTTAGTTTGTCATCATACTTTTCAGGTTGACGTGTCGCCATGATCAAATCAACCATATAGGTTTCAAGGGCAGGTGCCATATGAATATTCAGTACTTCTTCACGGGCACTAAATATTTCTGTTTGGCTTAATACTCTTAATTGTGCTTTTTCTTGGCTAGAATTTGCAAGCGCTTCGCCACGATTAAGTTTTAATATCTCTAATTCACTTGCTGCATCGGGGTAATCAATTTCTACGTGCATTAAAAACCTGTCTAATTGCGCCTCAGGTAAAGGGTAGGTACCTTCTTGCTCAATAGGGTTTTGAGTCGCCATAACTAAAAATAATTCAGGTAATTTGTAGGTTTTTCTACCCACTGTTACTTGACCTTCGGCCATAGCTTCTAATAAAGCAGACTGTACTTTTGCAGGTGCTCGATTAATTTCATCCGCGAGTACTAAATTTTGAAATAAAGGACCTGCTTGAAAAACGAAGCTTCCGTCTTCTGGACGATATATATCAGTGCCAGTTAAATCAGCAGGTAATAAATCAGGTGTAAATTGAATACGATGAAAGTCTGCTTCAAGGCCATCGGCTAAAGCATTAACAGCACGAGTTTTTGCTAATCCTGGTGGGCCTTCAACAATTAAATGTCCATTTGCTAATAGCGCAATAAGTAAGTTTTCTACAAAGGCAGGTTGACCAATGATTTGTTGTGATAAATGCTGTTTTAATGTGGAAAAATGTTCAATTGCCATAATTATTTTGTCTTATATCTATTCTTAGTAGAAGTTGCTTGAGTATATATAAGGCTTTCACCAAAGAAAACAAGGTTATTGATCGATAGTTGTAACAATTTTTTTCTTATAAGACTCAACTAATACACTATGCTTCTACAATAAGAAAAGAGTTAAGAAAAAATCAGGGATTGATATTTTCGCAAAATTAGTTAAAATCACTAGTAATATTCAAGAGGTCAGACCTCTTTGTGTTTTATCTATTCTTGTAATAGATAAGCGTTATAACTGGAGAATAAAGTACATGACAATAAAAATGACCACATCAACAGGTGAGCGCATTGCCGTAGTTGCAGGGCTTAGAACTCCTTTTGCTAAACAAGCAACCGCTTTTCACGGTGTACCTGCCGTTGATTTAGGCAAATTAGTAGTCAATGAATTACTGCAAAAACACGATATAGACCCGACTATTATTGATCAGTGTGTCTTTGGCCAAGTAGTTCAAATGCCAGAAGCACCAAATATTGCTCGTGAAATTGTCTTGGGTACAGGCATGAATGTGCATACTGATGCTTATAGTGTATCTAGAGCGTGTGCAACGAGCTTTCAATCTACAGTCAATGTTTCAGAATCTATAATGGCTGGTTTTGTTGATGTAGGTATTGCTGGAGGCGCAGACTCTTCTTCAGTTGCACCTATTGGTGTATCGAAAAAATTCGCTCGTACTTTATTAGATTTAAGTAAAACGAAAACGTTAGGACAAAAAATAGCTCTAATTCGTAAATTAGGTTTAAAAGATATTCTTCCTGTTGCGCCAGCCGTTGCTGAATACTCAACAGGTATCTCTATGGGGCAAACGGCAGAGCAAATGGCCAAAACCTATAATATCTCTCGTGCTGATCAAGATGCTTTAGCTCATCGTTCTCATACACTAGCTACTCAAAGTTGGGCAGAAGGTAAGCTTGATGGTGAAGTGATGAGTACTCACAGTGAACCTTATAAAGGCTTTATTGACAAAGATAATTGTATTCGAGAAAACTCTGTTTTAGAAGGATACGCAAAGTTACGCCCTTGTTTTGATAGAAAGCACGGCACGGTTACAGCTGCTACAAGTACAGCTTTAACTGATGGTGGTGCGGCTATCTTATTAATGCGAGAAGGTAGAGCGAAAGAGTTAGGTTATAAGCCTCTAGGTTATATTCGTAGCTATGGTTTCGCTGCAATTGATGTCTGGCAAGACATGTTAATGGGACCAAGTTATGCAACACCTATTGCATTAAAACGTGCCGGTTTAGAGTTAGCAGATTTAGACTTAATAGAAATGCATGAGGCTTTTGCAGCTCAAGCATTGGCTAATATGAAAATGTTTGGTAGTGATAAGTTTGCAAAAGAGCACTTGGGTCGTGATAAAGCGATTGGTGAAATAGATATGACTAAGTTTAATGTAATGGGCGGCTCATTAGCTTATGGTCACCCATTTGCAGCAACTGGTGCGCGTTTAATTACACAAACGTTAAATGAATTAAATCGTCGGGGTGGTGGTGTTGGTTTAACTACTGCTTGTGCGGCAGGTGGTCTAGGTGCAGCTATGGTAGTGGAGACAGATTAATGAGTGATAATAATACAGAGTCGACAAAAGAGTTGAATAGCAGTGCTTTTACTTTAGTTCGTCAAGAAAATGGCATCGCTCATTTAATAATGGATGTTGTTGGTGACACAATGAACACGCTTAAGGCTGAGTTTGTTGAACAAGTAGCGGACGTTTTAGCTGAGATTAAATCAGATGCCTCTATTACAGGGCTTGTCTTATGTAGCGGAAAAAAAGATTCTTTTGTTGCTGGCGCTGATATCAATATGATCAACGATTGCAAAACTAAAGAAGAAGTAGTTTCTATTTCTCGTCAAGGACAAGTGATATTTTCACAACTTGAACAATTAAATATTCCTGTTGTTGCCGCTATAAATGGTGCCTGTTTAGGTGGTGGTTTAGAGTTAGCTATGGCGTGTCACGCACGTGTTTGTAGTGACAGCCCTAAAACAGCATTAGGTTTGCCTGAAGTGCAATTAGGTTTATTACCCGGTAGCGGTGGAACACAAAGATTACCTAAACTTGTTGGTGTACAAAAATCGTTAGATATGATGTTAACGGGTAAGCAATTAAGAGCTAAGCAAGCGTTGAAAGCAGGTTTAGTAAATGATGTTGTTCCTAATAGTATTTTAATTGCAACAGCTGAAAAAATGGCACTTTCAGGCAGTCTTAAACAATCAGTGAAGTTTAAATCATCACTAATTAATAAATTCCTTGAAGGTACCTCTGTTGGTCGCGGTATTGTTTATAAACAGGCAAAGAAATCTGCTTTATCCAAAACAAAAGGTAACTACCCTGCACCAGTTAAAATTATAAACTGTGTAAAAACAGGGATGGAGCAATCGCCAGCGAAAGGCTATCAAATAGAAGCTGAATCTTTTGGTGACTTAGCGATGAGTCCTGAATCTGCTCAACTTCGTAACTTATTTTTTGCTACCACAGAAATGAAAAAAGAGCAGGGTGTTGCTGATGTTCTACCTAAAAAAATAGTTAAAGCTGGTGTACTTGGTGGTGGCTTAATGGGCGGTGGTATCGCTTTTGTCACAGCGACCAAAGCTAATATTCCAGCACGTATAAAAGATATTGGTCACCAAGGTATTAGCCATGCATTGAAGTATAGTTTTGACATACTCAATAAAAAAGTAAAACGTCGCTTTATGCGTAACAGTGAAATGCAAAAGCAAATGTCGATGATTACAGGTTGTGTTGATTACTCTGGTTTTAAAGAGATTGATATTGTTGTTGAAGCGGTATTTGAAAACTTAGATCTAAAGCAAAATATGGTGCTTGAAATAGAGCAACAGGCAAAAGAATCAACAATTTTTGCTAGTAACACCTCAAGTTTGCCTATTGGTAATATAGCCGCGAAAGCAGCTCGACCTGAAAATGTTATTGGTTTACATTATTTCTCACCAGTAGATAAAATGCCATTGGTGGAAATTATTCCTCATGAAGGCACATCTAATCAAACTATTTCAACGACAGTTGCGTTTGCTAAAAAACAAGGTAAAACACCTATTGTTGTTAAAGACAAGGCGGGCTTTTATGTTAACCGTATTTTAGCGCCGTACATGAATGAAGCGGCTATTTTATTACTGGCTGGAGAGCCTATTGATAAGATTGATAAAGCGTTAGTTAATTTTGGCTTCCCTGTTGGACCAATGCAATTACTTGATGAAGTGGGTATTGATGTTGGTGCTAAAATAGGACCAATTTTACAAGCTGATTTAGGTGAGCGATTTGCTTCACCCTCTGCTTTCTCTAAACTATTAGATGATGGTCGTTTAGGTAAAAAAGCTAGTAAAGGTTTTTATCTTTACGGTAAGCAAGCGAAAAAGGGTAAACAAGTTGATGAGAGTATTTATACCTTATTGAATTTAAAACCTGCAGGTAGTTTATCGAGTGATGAAATAGCAAAGCGTTGTACTTATATGATGCTTAATGAAGCTGCTCGATGTGTTGATGAAGGTATAGTACGTAATGCTCGTGATGGTGACATTGGCGCTATTTTTGGTATTGGTTTCCCACCGTTCTTAGGTGGACCGTTGCGTTATATTGATAAAATTGGTGCTGAGTCATTGGTAGCACAATTAAGACAGTTTTCGAAGCAACATGGTGAACGTTATGAGCCATGTGAAGCTTTAGTGGCAATGGCTGAGAATGGTACTAGCTATTATTAAGCTTTTTTAGAAAATTATTCCTTTAGCGAAAGGAATATTGAAAACGCCAACTTTCAGGAGTTGGCGTTTTTTTATTTTTAAAATTTGTCAGGATTAACCCGTTTGGTATAAATTATTTATTACTGTCAAAAGGATCTGGATCGTGGCAGGAATGATCCGATTGTTGGCATAAATGATCCATCGCAATAGGCAATTCTATTCCGCATTATTTTTAGGCTGAATAGTTGTAATAAGTGTTTTTGGGTTGAATAAATACATTAATTTAATTATATTAGCGCCGATTTTTGCATAGCTTTAGCTAGGCAAGTGTTTTTTTTATAGAGTGTTGTAGTGGAAGTATTATGTTGTTGTTTTTGGTGATGTTAATTGTTTGTTTAAGTGTGCTTTGCGGGGCATTTTTCTATTGTCAGGCGTTAGTGAGTGGTTTTGGTCGTAAGCGCTGGACCATGGCCGGAATTGTTTTTGGTCCCCTTGTTTGGCCAATGTTTGCGATGAAGAAACGTATGCAATTAAATTATTTATTTGGATTTAATCAACTGATATTCAGAGCTTGATGTTTGAGTTAAAGGTGATTTTGTAGAGCTAAGAAGTAGGAGAGATAGTAAAGTTGCTAACATCCATGTTAGTAATCTTTTACATCACATAAGGCTGCTGCCTTGTTCGATGCTTAAGTTTTTAATTAGAAACGAATAGTTATTAATAACTTATGACCACCAAGTATTGGCAGACGTTTCTGTAATTTCAATACTGGCAGCAATAGGGTTTACTTTTTTAAGTTTACTTGTAGTGAAAAATGTTTTAAATAAATTGATCATAATTTGTCGCCTCTTGATATTGTTATTTGAATATTCTCATTTTCTACAATCTACGAGTTCCTCGTTTGTCAGTAACTGCTTGAACATTTAAATCATTTTCATTACTTAAGCGTCGCGTACCACGTTTGTCAGTAACTGCTTGAACATTTAAATCATTTTCATTACTTAAGCGTCGCGTACCACGTTTGTCAGTTACAGTTTGAATATTTAAGTTATTTTCATTACTTAATCGGCGTGTGCCACGTTTGTCAGTAATTTCTTGAATATCTAAACTATGAACATCTGCAACTGGTGCTGGTGAAACAGACATAGCCATTGAAAGAATAATTGAACTTAACATGCTATTTTCCTTATCTTATTGTTTGTTAATAATTGTCGATAGGAAATTATGCTTAAATCGTGCCAAATGAAACTTTATCTCTGTAGGCCTTGTTTATTATGGTGTTTGGTTGATTGTATTAGTTTTTCTAAAAACAATTCACAGATAGCCATCATCACATTGCGGAGATGGCAGTTTTTTGACATTGCGCTTTATTTGATAAACTTAGCGACTGAAGGTTGTAGATTGATTTGTAATTTGATGGGAAAGTAAATATTTTTTGAAATGCTCAGTTGCTAAAGGTTTACTATATAAATAGCCTTGCAATTGTTCACAACGTAAGCCAGATAAAAAACTTAGCTGTTGATTTGTTTCAACACCTTCTGCAACAACGTCCATTCCTAAGTTATGGGCAATGGTGACTATGGTGGCAACCATATTTCTTCCTTGCTCCGATTCTTCAATATCATCAACAAAGGCTTTGTCTATTTTTAAGGTGTTGAGAGGGAACTTTTTTAAGTAAGCTAAAGAAGAGTATCCTGTGCCAAAATCATCAAGGGATAAATGAATACCCATAGCTCTTATTTGTAACATGGTATCTATAGCCGCTTGCGGAGAGTCCATTACCGTACCCTCTGTTATTTCTAATTCTAAATGTTTTGCCGGTAATTGACTTTCTTTTAAAATGTTGGCTATTTGAGTAACTAAATTATTTTGGGTAAATTGCACTGCAGATAAATTTACCGCAACTCTGCCATCAAATAACCCTGCATCTACCCATTGTTTTGTGGCAAAACAAGCTTTTCTTAATACTATTTCACCAATATCTATGATTTGTCCTGTTTCCTCAGAAACTGGAATAAATACTATCGGGCTAATTATGCCTTTGCTAGGTGTTTCAAAGCGTACTAAGGCTTCCATGCCAGCTATTTTACCTGTAGCAATTTCAATTTTTGGCTGATAATAAACAGAAAAAGAATCGTCTTTTAATCCGTGTCGAATTAAACTTTCAATTTGTAAGCGTTTAACGGCCTGTTTATTCATTGACTCGCTAAAGAATTGATATTTGTTACCACCACTACCTTTTGCATGATACATAGCCGTATCGGCATTTTTTAGCAGTTCATGGCCTGTAATACCGTCTTCAGGAAATAATACAATGCCAATACTGCTATACAGCACAATTTCTTGATTTTTAATTTTGAAAGGCTTAGCTACAGCAAGTAAAATATTCTTCGCTAACGACGTAATGGTGTGTATGTCATTTGTCCCCTCAATGATAACGCTAAACTCATCACCACCTAATCGGTAAACAGAATCTTGCTTACGACCAATTGCTAGCATTCGTTGAGCGACTTGGCACAAAATTGCGTCACCAATTTGGTGTCCTAATGAGTCATTGATTTTTTTAAAGTTATCTAAATCAAACACCAATAAGGCATGATTAATATTACTTCTAACGAGGCGTTCTTGGTTTGCTTGAAAGTATGAACGGTTTGGCAAACCAGTTAAGGTATCTGAACTGGCTAATTTTCTTAATTCTGCTTCAGTCTCTTTACGTTTAGTTATATCAGAGAAAACACCGACAAAATGAGATATTTTGTTATTTTCATCATGAATAATGTCTATATTTAAATCAGTTAGATATTTGCTACCATCTGCACGCAAACTCTCTATTTCTCCATACCAACTTCCTTTAGTCACTAAATGTTGCTTAATATTTTGAGTGAACTTTTTTGGATATTGATTGAATGTTAAAGACCGTCCAACCATTTGGCTTCTTTCTTTACCGGTTATGCGTTGAAAAGCTTTATTCACATCAACAACTACAAATTGGCGATCATAAATAACCACAGCATCTGAAATATTTTGAATACATCTAGCGAAAAGCTTTAATCGTTCTTCGGCTTTTTTTATTTGGCTAATATCTTTTAGTGTACCTGTCATACGTGAAGGTTTATTATTATCATCACGTTCAACTATTTTTCCACGATCTAATATCCAAACCCAATTGTTATGTTTGTTTTTTACACGGTAAGTTGCTTCGAAGTGCTCTGTTTTTTCAGAGAAATGATCTTCTAATGCACTTTTTACCCTTTCAAAATCATGTTGATGAATATTAGTTTTTATTTTACCTAAACTATTAGTTTCATCACTTTTATTACGTGTACCGTCCTGAGGGAAGTCTAGAATTCCCCAGATGTTAGAGCGGTATATTTTATCTGTGATGATGTTCCAGTCCCACATTTCATCACCACTGCCCCAAAGAGACAGCTTTAAACGCTCTTCGCTTTCTTTTATTTGTGAGTTATAGAGTTGTTTGTTTCTATATTGCTGAAAAATGTAAGTTAAAAATAATAATGTCAATAATCCATAAACCACTAACATACTAGTGGATAACCACCAAGGCGGCAAAATACCTACATTTAGTCGACTGGTTTTTGCTTTGTTAGGTTCATAAATGTCATAGGCTTGTACTTCAAACACATAATCACCGGGACTTAAGTTCGTGTAAGTAGCACGATTGTTGTTTATGGTATCAGTTGCTGCATCTATCCAGTCTTGTTCTAATCCTAATAACCTATACCGGTAGCGAATTTGGCTAGGAAGCTTTACGTTTGGTGAAACAAACTCAAAGCTAATAGGTGATTGCTTATAAGCTAATTCAACTAATTCTAAAGAGTTCAGTTGCTTGTCTAAATTATAAATATTAGATTTATTGATATATGTTGATTCAGTTGATTCAATCGAGATTCTTTTATTGGCAACATAAAGGTTTGTGAATACAGGTGGAATTATATTTTGTTTGATTTTTAATAGTTCATCTGGGTTGAATTGATAAAAACCATTGGGACTACCAAAAAGCATTTTTCCATCGCTAGTTTTAAAAGCAGCAAGCTTATGAAATTCAGGAGAGTTTATAGCAAAATCCGCATCAAACTTTATTATTTTTGATGTTTCAAGTGATATGGAATTTACTCCGGTATTTGTTGCAACCCAAATGTTTTTATTATTGTCTACTAACAAAGATGCAATGTAGTTGTTATCCAACCCATTGCTTTCGTTGAATATTTTTTTGTTTTTACTGTCGATATTCACAACCGCTAAACCTTGGGAGTCTGAACCTAATAAAATATTATTATTATGTACCCATATATTATTTATTGAATTTTTATTAGTAGCTTCTTTTAAATCAATTATACTCTTCATGAAAGAGTAATTATTAATATCAAAAGTAAATATTTTATTGTTTTTTGATAATAGAAATAATATATCATTATTAATTTGAAAATTAACAAACTTGTTACTATCTGATGTTGTGTAAACTGTAAAGGCGTTTTTATCTCTTTTGTATTGAGCTAAAAAACCATCATTATTTATGTACCAGAGGCTTCCTTTTGTAGCTAAAACAAAGTTATCAGTAGGGTGGTTTGATTCAGTAAGCCACTTTTTGTGTTCAGATAATTTATTCAAATGAATGTTGTATTCAAAAAGTTTGCCACTTCCCGTTCTTAGTAAAAGCTGATTATTATTTTCAGAGATTACTTGCCAAATATTATCGTTTAACTTTAGTTGAATTTTATTTAATATTTTTGCTTTAGAGAAACTGAATAATCCATGTTGCTCTGTGGATAGCCAAATAGTGCCATCAGAGCTTTCAACAAAAGATTCAACTCTATAGTTTTGATCATCATCAGCTAAGCGATGATGAAAAAAACTAGTTAATGGAGAGTGTTTATTTAAACCTCCGCCATAGCTTGCTAACCACATATTGTTATTATTATCACGATAAATATCCATCAACCAATTTTCATTTATAGAAGTTGATTTTGTATTAGTTTGATAGCTTTCAATATGGTTATTTAATAAGTTAATTGTATTTAAGCCATTATGAGTGGCGAGCCATACATGGTTCTCATCAAACTGCTCAATAGATCTGATGTTGTTAGATAATATTTTTTGGTTATTATTATTTTCATTTGGAATATTTGTTAGGTGTGATATTAATTTGTAACGATCATCAACAATATATAAGCCATTATCTGTAGCGAGCCAATAATGATTGTCAATAATTTTCATATCAAACAATGCATTTGCATCAATTGATAACTGAAATTTGTTTTGCTGTTTAAGGGAACCAATATAGTTCAGGGTTTTACTGAGTAAGTGAATGCCTTTATCGTAACTACCTAACCAGTAGTTTTGTTTGTTATCTTGAAAAATAGTTTTAATTTCTCGAAAGTGCTCGTTGTAATTTCGCACTGTGATACGCTTAAATTGTATGTTATTGGTGTTACTAGTGACAGAAAGTGTGTGTAACCCTTCTGTTGTCGATATCCATAATAAAGACTTTTTGTGGGCTTCTTTTGAAGGGGCACGTTTGTTTTGATAAATATCCCAAATAACATTGTCTTTAAGCGATGAGCTATCACCTAGTTTATTAACAAAATTGTCAAAATTATCAAGTTCAATATTATAACGGCTTAGTCCATTTTCGGTGCCAACCCAAAGAGTATTTTCACTGTCGATAAATATTTTACGAATAACATTATCGGCTATTGAATGTTTGTTTGTAGCATTATGGCGGTAGGTGACAAAGTTATTACCATCGAAACGGTTTAAACCATCTTCTGTGGCAAACCAGATAAAGCCTTGGTGGTCTTGAGTTATACCAAAGACATTGGAGCTAGATAGGCCGTCTAGAGTAGAAAGCTGGCTAAACTTCAGTAGGTTTGTATTTGATTCAATAAAGGTGTTTTCTGTGTTTGTTGAGTTTTCTTTTAGTTGCTCGTTAGAAGCTGCATTGACTGAAAAAGCAGTAAAAAAAACAAAAGTTAGGAGGTTTTTTTGGGGGGTAATAGAAGCTGTTTTACCAACAATTAAATTTAAAATGTAAACAGCAGTAGATCTAAATAAATATGAAAGCACAGCCCAACCTAGGTCAATCTAAAATAAAGAGAAAATGAAAAATTATTGTTCTTATAAAACTTTTATAAAAAAATATAAAAATTATGCGATAGACCATTAAAAGTCATGCGTCACCTTAAGTCAACTTTTGTTAAAGTTGACTTGTTGGCTTAACAAAGAGCTTATTGTTTTTTATATTAGCTCTATATCGGCAGAATTATCGACAGCATTAATATTTTCTTTTGCTTTTTTTAATAAAATCATCAGGTTCAATAATGTTTTCACTATTCAAGTCGTGTTGTATTTTTTGAGATAGCTTCGGATCTTCTGATGGTATAGACATTAGGATGATCCGATCTGGCTTTGACAGTGTAATGAGTTGGTTCTTGATGAAACTTACTACTTGTTCAAATTTTAACGATAAAATAGCATCGACAAGCTGTTCTTTATGGGTGAATTGTAGATCTTTATTGCAAATTGCCGCCCAAAATCGCTGACTTTTGATTCTTAAATTGTTGTCCTTTTCTTGTAGTTGTCCAGCTAAACCATGAATAAGGTGTGACCAATCATCTTCACTAAGATCTTTTAATGTATCTAAGCTGTTGGTAATAAACTCGTCAATAGCTTTAGTTAATGCTATAGAGTCGGTATGCGGCGATTGAATATAAAATGCAATGCCAGGGTAGCGATTTATTGGTACATAGCCAACACCAACTAAGTAGCCATATTGTTTTTCAGTACGCATTTCTTGGAAAAACAAGGGTGATAAAAGGTGGCTAGTTACCATCGTTAAGGCAACTAAGTTATCCTCTCTTGTAGGTAAGGGGGTGTATACAACAGTAGCGTGATCATGCTCAGGTATTGTCAATGGTAAAACAAGTGTTTTTTCATCTGTTATATTAATAACAGGGCATTGCACAGAGTACTTGTTGCTATAATTATTATTGAATGCCTGCTTAATATTAGTAACTATTTTATTGGCATGTTCAATAAGCCAGTTGCCATGAATTAAAGCTTCAAGAGTCACTTTATCAAACAGTTGCTTACTATAAGCTTGATACTGAGAAAAAGTAATATTACTTAAAGAGTTGGCTAGTTCATCAGAGCAGGGGTTATTGGGTTGCATTAGTGAACTGAGTGTCGAAAATAATTGTGAAATTGATTTACTCTTATCGCTATTTTTCCAATGTGAGATTAATTGTTGTTTAAACAAATTAAAGTTTTCTTGGCTTATATTATGATGCGTCAAGCTATATAAGAGCTTTTCTAATAACTTAGGTTGATTTTCACTAATCCCTGAAACTTGTAAAGTAATGCCACCTTGATGAGCATATAAATGATAATGGATACAAGCTAGTTCTGCATCGTAGTTTTCTTCAACGACAGTATTGCTGTATAAATCGACAAATAAACGTGTCATAGCAATATTTTCAGTAGACTCAATTGAGTAAGGCGAATCAATACCAAGATAAATGTAGCCTTTGGGAACTTTAAATGTGGTGTCTTGCTTATACCATACAGCTAATCCGCTAGAGTCTTCGATTTTTATTGGCAAAGTGTTTTCGCTGGCATTTTCAAAAACGTAAGGGTTTCCAGTGATGTAAGGATTTTCTTTAGGTAAAAATAGGGCACTGTTCGCTTTATAGTTCTTATGACTGGGTGTTGATAATTCCTCCCAATAGATTAATTTGTTTGCTGGTATTTCACTGACATGGTAAGGCACTTGATACCAAAAACTTGTTTCAGAAAAGCTATTGTTTTGACTAACATGAATAACACGGACATTGTCAGCATTTAAATAATTTAGTAAGTGACTAACGTTTTTATCATCCATTCCTGACATTATATAGTCACCAAAAATATAATCTTCGCATGGATAATGCTGCATATTAATGACTAGCTGACTAACATTGTCTAGCGGGCTGCTTTTTTCATGGTAAGTAAAGGATAGGTCTGCAATTACTTGTTTTTCTTGGTAATAGTAATCGGGGATTTTTGCTGACTTTAATAGGCCAATATAAGAAAAAACAAGGCTAATAATGTCATCAATATGCGCTTCACCTAATTCCGTTAAGCTAATGCTGACATTGAAATCTTTAAAGTTTGAACCATTAATCCCAGATCCGGCAGTTAATCCCATAGCCCATTGTTCTTGTTTTAATTTAGCTAAAATGCTGCCTCTACCCTCATGACCAATTAAGTAAGCTAATACGGATTCTGGTTTATCTTGGTAATATTGATCAATACTCTCCATGGCAAAACTGATGATTAGTTGATGCTCATTTTTTACAGGGTGTACATCTATGTATATCCCCTGATGCTCATCCAAATACAACGGCTCTGTAATAACTTCTAAAGCTTCTCCATTGTTTTTAATTTCGCTAAACATTTCTTCGGCTAAATGCCTTAACTCAGTTAAAGGCTGTGGCCCTTCAATTGCAAGAGTCATATAACTCGCTTGATAATAGCAATCAAAAAAGTTACTGATTTCTTTGCTGATGCTTTTTCCACCTCTATCGGCAAGTGTGTCAGTATTACCGACAGAAAATTGTGAAAAAGGGTGTTGTTGATTTATCGTTTCTTTATGAACATCATATAAACGGCGAACATCATCTTTAAGTTTTAACTTAAATTCTGCTTCAATGTTCTTACGTTCTTTGGCTGCAAACTCATCTGCCAATAAAGGTGATATAAAAAATTGGCTAAAACGATCTAACGCATCATCAAAATATTGATGATGGATATCGAAGTAAAAGCAGGTGTGCTCAGTTGCAGTCCATGCATTGTTACTACCACCATGTTGGTTAATAAATTTTTGATACTCGCTGCCATCAGGATATTTATCTGTTCCTAAGAAAAGCATGTGCTCTAGAAAATGAGCTAATCCCTGTCTATCTTTTGGATCATTAAAATGTCCAACATTTACTGCTAATGCAGCAGCGCATTTGTCAGTCTCTTCGTTATGAACCAATAAAACTCGTAAACCATTGTCCAAGGTAAGTGATTGATATTTTTTTAAATCATTTGGACTTTGTTTCAAGCCATGGCTCCTGATTTTGACAGCATAAATTATTGAAAAATCGTCTATTTATAATTGGGTCTATACTCTAAATTACCTTATGGAATAACTAGAGTCTATTTTATTCTTAACAGTTCCTCTATATTCTATTACTATAGCCAAAAAATAGACAACCGCGTAATACCATTCCGTATAAATCGCTCGCTAAGCGATCACTTTCTTATATGGATTAATGGTATGAGCTTATCTACTCGATGAGCGGGAGAACAAATGCAAATTTTTATTATGCGTCACGGAGAAGCTGCAAACATTGAAGGTGAAGATTCACTTAGACCTTTGACTGAGCAAGGAATGTTAGAAACTGAAAAAATGGGGCTTTGGCTAGCGCGTCGTAATCCTGCATTAATGAATGTTTTTGTTAGTCCATACCTTAGGGCGCAACAAAGCTGTGCAAATGTTGCTAAAGTTTTGCAAGAATCATGTTTGCTTAATGGTATTATTCCTGAGATTTTGAATTTTATTACGCCATCAGGAAGTGCGGCTCAAGTGCATGATTTTATCGATGGCTTATTTCATGAAAGTGATTCTTTAATTGAAAATATTCATTCAGATGAAAGCAATTCAGATGAAAGCAATTCAGATGAAGACAAAGCTATTTTAATTGTTTCACATATGCCATTTGTTAGTTATTTGGTTGGAGAATTAACTGGCTCGATGAATACGCCGATTTTTTCAACGGGGGCAATTGCGATAATTGATTATGATATTAAACAGATGCAAGGACAATTAGTAAGCATGGTGTCGCCAGCAAAAGTACATATTTAAATCATACTGATTTAGGTTTTATTAAACTTATCTTTTAATTCAATAAGTGCCAATAAAGCACCATTACCACCCCACTCTAAAGGTGCTTGATGAAATGCCATAACGTCAGGATGTTGCACTAACCAATGCGGCACTTTATTTTTTAATACTTTAGAGCCCAAGCCATGAATAATGCAAACGCATTGAGCATGTTCTTTTTGACAAGCATAAAGTAGAGCCGCAACTTCTTGTTTGGCTTGATGTTGATCCAAACCATGTAGATCTAATATTAAATCTGGACAGTAAACACTTCGACGTAAATTTTTAGCCTCAAAGCTATCAACATCAGATCTAACGTATTTCATTGGTCCTTGTTGGTTTAAATTAGGCTCAAATTCATCAGAAAAATGAAACTGTGCTAGTGCTTTATTGTTATCCTTAAAGGAGTTTTTAAGCTCATATTTGCTTTTAGGCTTGCTGAGTTTTTTGGCAAAGTGTATTGTGTCCACTTTTAAAGGCTTAACCTTACCAATAGCTTGATGAAATACATTTTTATTGGTATCAGCATCGTCAGTGTTGATTAGCTTTTTTGGGGAGAATTTCATTTTCATAATGGCAGTTTAAAAATATCTGTTAATCTTTACAAGAAATGAATTTAATGAATTATACTAGCTTAATTGGAATAGCTCATATTTAAATAAGAATTGAGTATCTAGCAAACTTGAAAGTTATAGGAATCAAAAATGAGTAAGTTAACCGCTGTAACTAACCAATTACATACTGTTGCCGATTATTGTCGATATGGCGCAACGTTATTTAATCAGGCTGAGTTATTTTATGGTCATGGTAGCGATAATGCCTTCAACGATGCCTATATCTTAGTTATGTATGCATTGTCATTACCTAATGATGTTGACGACAGTATAATGACATGCCGTTTGATTGAGTCGGAAAAGCTAAATGTATTAGCTTTGTTTACTCGCCGTGTTGAAGAACAAATTCCGGTGGCTTATATCACTAACATTGCCTACTTTGCACAATTGCCTTTTTATGTTGATGAACGCGTGTTAATCCCACGTTCACCTATTGGCGAGTTAATTGAAAATCAATTTTTCCCCTATATAGCTGCAAATAAAACCCCCAAGCGTATTTTAGATTTATGTACCGGTAGTGGTTGCATTGCGATTGCATGCGCTAGCTATTTTGAAGAAGCAGAAGTTGATGCTGTTGATTTATCCATTGAAGCGTTAAACGTTGCACAAATAAATATTGAGAATCATGGGCTTTTTGAACAAGTTATTCCAATTCAGTCTGATATTTTTTCTGGGGTTGAAGGGCAAAGTTATGATTTAATTGTCAGCAATCCACCTTATGTTGATAAACAAGATATCGATAGTTTGCCACAGGAATACCACCATGAACCTGAAATGGGCTTAGGGTGTGGCGATGATGGTTTAGATATTGTTCGTGTTATCTTGGCAGAGAGTGCGAAGTACCTTAATGATGGGGGCTTACTCTTTTGCGAAGTAGGTAACTCAGAAGTTCATGTAAAAGCTCTGTATAAAGATGTTCCTTTTACTTGGCTTAACTTCGAACGAGGTGGACATGGTGTATTCATGTTAACCAAGGCTCAATTAATTGAGTTTTCAGCAATTTTTAATGCGGCTTTAAAGCACACAAATTAGTAAAATAATAAATAGACGTTGGAGTTAAAATGTCAGGCAATACCTTTGGAAAATTATTTACCGTTACTTCATTTGGTGAAAGTCACGGTCTAGGTCTAGGTGCGATTATTGATGGTTGCCCTCCTGGAATTGAATTATGTGAAGAAGATTTACAAGGCGACCTTGATAGAAGACGCCCAGGTCAATCTCGTTTTACTACGGCAAGAAATGAAGCCGATAAAGTTAAAATAATGTCAGGTGTTTTTGAAGGTAAAACCACAGGCACTCCTATTGGCTTAATTATTGAAAATACAGATCAACGTTCGAAAGATTACGGTAATATTGCGCAAAGCTTTCGTCCTGGTCATGCCGACTATACCTATACACAAAAATATGGTCTACGTGATTATCGAGGCGGTGGACGTTCATCAGCTAGAGAAACAGCCATGCGTGTTGCTGCAGGTGCTGTAGCTAAAAAGTTTTTACTGCAAAAATTTGGTATGAAAATACAAGCCTGTGTTACACAAATTGGTTCTATTATCGCAACGAATGACGATGGTGGACCGCTAGATTGGAAAAATGTTAATTGGGATGAAGTAGAGCAAAATCAGTTTTTCTTTCCTGATAATAGCAAGCTTGAGCAACTCGATCAGCATTTGCGTGACATTATGCGCTCGAAAGATTCTATTGGCGCTAAAGTTAGTGTAGTAGCAACGAATATGCCTGTTGGTTTAGGAGAGCCTATTTTTGATCGACTTGATGCTGAAATTGCGCATGGTTTAATGAGTATAAATGCGGTTAAAGGTGTTGAGATTGGTGATGGTTTTGCGGTTGTTAATCAAAAAGGATCTGAACATAGAGATGAATTAACTCCTGAGGGGTTTGATAGTAATCATGCTGGCGGTGTTTTAGGCGGAATATCTTCAGGTCAAAACATTATTGCGCATCTAGCCTTAAAGCCAACATCAAGTATTGGTGTTAGTGGGAAAACTATTGATGCTGATGGCACTGCAACTGATATTATTACCAAGGGTAGACATGATCCTTGTGTTGGGATTCGTGCCGTACCTATTGCAGAAGCTATGCTAGCCCTAACATTAATGGATCATTACTTAAGGCATCGAGCACAGAACGCTGACGTAATGTGTAGTACACCAGTAATTACCAAAAGCTAACCCAGCTTTTGTGTGATTATTGTATTTTACTATTAAAGGGTAAATAGGAATTAACGCTTGCCATTATTTACCCGACTATCTTCTAGCTACTTTTTTTATTTTGCAATTCTTGGCTTAATTTCACCTTACCTTTCCGTATTTTTAGATGGCAAAGGTTTTAATTCACTAGAATTAGGTGAAATTTTTGCCATTCTTACCGCCACTAAAATTGTAGCCCCAAGTTTATGGGCAATATTAGCTGATAAAACGGGTCAACAATTATTGATAATTCGTCTTGGCGCATTATTCGCATTGATAAGTTTTGTGATGTTATTTTGGTTAGATAGTTATTGGCCAATTAGTTTTTCTTTAGCTTTATTCAGCCTTTTCTGGACAGCCATTTTACCTCAATTAGAAGTGTTCACATTAAATTCTGTCCGCCACAGTAGTAAAATATATGCGCGAATTCGTTTATGGGGAAGTGTTGGTTTTATTGCCTTAGCCGTATTTGCAGGGCAAGTAATGGAGTACTATGAAAATATAAGTTTATCAAACACCTATGTCCCTTCATTTACCAGTGCTTTTGTTGTGATGGGGTGTTTTATTTTATTTTGTTTATTACTATCAACCCTCATCATTAAGCCACAGCGAGTGGCAAGTAAAGCTCAAACAAAAGCATTGCAAATAAAAAATAAATTACTCACATCGAGGTTTATTATCTTTTTTGTTGCAGGCGTATTGTTGCAAATTAGCTTTGGCCCATATTATGGTTTTTTTGCTTTGTTTTTACGTGATTTATCTTATTCGGGCTTTACTGTAGGTTTATTGATTTCATTGGGTGTTGTCGCAGAAATATTAGTGTTTATTTTCGCAAGTAGCTTCTTTAAGCATTTTTCATTGAAAGCATTATTAGTTTTTAGTTTTGCTGCAACCGCCTTTCGCTGGTTTTTAGTGGCTTCATATGCAGAATCAATTTGGCTATTGGGTTTTACTCAATTATTACATGCTGCAAGCTTTGCGCTCTTTCATAGTGCCTCTATGCTCTTTATTAGCAGTCACTTTACACCTTGTCAGCAATCAAGAGGGCAAGCAGTATATCTAGGCGGTGTTTATGGTGTAGGAGGAGCTATTGGTGCTTATGTAGCTGGTGTACTGTGGCTTGATGGAGTAGGAGCTAGCACTGCATTTTTAACAGCTAGTGCAGCGGCATTACTTGCCACTTTCATCATGTTGTTTTTACCGAAACACGTCACATAAAAAAGCCCAGTCAATGACTGGGCAAAAAAAACAAATAACAAGAGGAACATGAAATCTAGGGGAACACTATGGTGAGCTAATTATCATGCAGCAAACTCTTACCATTTATTGCTATTTTTCTAGGCTTTAACGCTTCGGGTATTTCTCTTTGTAAGTCAACATGTAGTAGGCCGTCTTTCATAAAGGCACCTATAACTTTAACATGTTCGCCTAGCTGGAATTTTCTTTCAAAGTTGCGCTCAGCAATACCTTGATGCAAAAATTTTCTAGGCGTTGTATTTTCTTTCGATTTGTTATCAGCATTGCTATTTACCGCTTTAGTGCCAATAATGATTAAACTGTTGTCTTTCGATTCTATATCAATATCTTGTTCGCTAAAACCCGCTACAGCCATGGTTATTCTATATTTATCTTCGGCTAGAAGCTCAACGTTGTAAGGAGGGTATGAAGATTGTTTTTCTGATCGAGATGCTTTGTCGATTAAACCAGCTAGGTGATCAAAACCGATAAATGAGCGGTATAATGGACTGAAATCTGTAGATGTACGCATAATAAAATATCCTAATAATTTAGCAATAATAATATTATTTTAAGCAATAAGTGTACTTACATTAGATTTCTATATTGCGCGACTATTACCAACTAAGTTGCATAAAAGTATATTTTCAATGTGCTGTATAGATAAACTAAGTATTACTCATTGTTAAAATAATGCTGCCTTTCTTACCTAAAAATAGGTGTTAACGAACAGGCAATGAGTTTAATGTAGCCCCTTATGGCGACTACATTAATAAAGATGGGACTGAGGTTTTATTTTTCAAGGGGAAAAAAATAATAATTTTATTGTGTTGATTTGTAAGAGGTTATTCCTCTATTTTTTCATTTTTAATTGCGATGGCTTCATCCTTGGTATTTTCAATAACAAGAACAGGAGCAATATCTTTTACCGCCTTCAACGCACTTTCGTAATCAGGGTGCTGAGAAATATTAGCAACTAATTCTTTATATTTTACCTTTCCTTGGTTATCTATAATGAAAATAGCACGTGTTAACAAACCCATATCTTTAATGATTAAGCCATAGCTTTCACCAAAATTGCGCCAAACAGAGTCGGACAGAACTTTAATTTGATCAACATTCTCAACTTTGCAGAATCGTTTTTGAGCAAAAGGTAAATCATTGCTAATGGTTATTAGGGTAATGTTTTTAGGTAATTTTGCCGCTTCTTCATTAAAGCGTTTAGTTTGTATAGAACAAACACCCGTATCTAAACTTGGAACAACTGAAATGAAAACTGTTTGATCTTTAAAGTCTGAAAGTTGTACAGGTGAAAAATTTTTATCAACAACTTTAAAGTTAGGAGCTTGCTCGTCGACAAGCACTTGTGTTCCAAGTAGTGTCACGAACTTACCATTTGCCTTAACTAAGTTTTGTGTTTGAGCGAGATTGTCTAGGTTATATGCTTGTGCATTGAAACTTAAAGTAAAATTCAGATAAAACAATGTAAATAAAAGTTTGTTTAGGGTAGATAATTTCATCATTAGTTGGGATAATTAGGTTAAAAAATAAGTCTACCGTTTTTCTTATTTAATTTCTGCTTTATTTTTGATATTACCTGTAAAGTTATTGAAGAATAACCTATTGTTAATATTGTATTGTGAAACTTTATATCTCCCAAGGTGATGTTCTATATGCCAACTAAGTTACTAATTTGTGATGATTCAAATATGGCGCGCAAGCAGCTTGCCCGCTCATTACCAGACGGTTGGGATGTCGAGTTAAGTTTTGCAGCTAACGGTGTTGAAGGCGTAGAAGCAATAAAAGGCGGAAAAGGTGATGTACTGTTACTTGATTTGAATATGCCAGTAATGGATGGTTATCAAGTGCTTGAAGCTATTTTAGAGCAAGACTTACCTACCTTAACCATTGTTGTTTCTGGTGATATTCAACCAGAAGCTCACAAACGAGTTAAAGGGTTAGGCGCTTTAGATTTTATTAAAAAACCAGTTAATAAAGAGAAGTTAACGGAAGTTCTACTCTCTTATGGCGTATTCACCAAAGATGACCAGCAAATTGAACCGGTAGCCGGCCCTATCGTTAAAGCTAAGCCTGAGCCTATCATTGAATCTGTAAATGTAAAACCAGCACCCTTAAAAGTTTCTCCAGTTGAAATGTCAGCACCTTTAAGTGATATACCACTCACTTTATCGTCTGACTTGCGTGATTGTTATCAAGAAATCGCTAATGTGGCAATGGGAAGGGCAGGGGATTTATTAGCTCGTTTACTTGATGTATTTGTCGAGTTACCTATACCTAATGTTAATTTTATTGAAGTTAGCGAACTAAGAATGGCTTTAAAAGATGTTGAAGCAAACGAGAGTACATCAGGTATTTGCCAAGGTTTTATCAGCGCTGGTATTTCAGGTGAAGCTTTACTTATTCTAAATGATTCAAGCTTTAAAGATGTTGCTTCTTTGATGAATTATCAATATGACGAAGATGAAGGCACTGAATTAGAGTTATTGATGGATTTGGCTAATGTATTGATTGGCGCTTGTTTAAAAGGTATTTCAGAACAACTTGATATCGATTTCAGCCAAGGCCATCCTGTTGTTTTAGGTCAACATAGAAAAATATCAGAATTAATTGCAAATAATGCAAGTAAATGGAAAAAAACATTAGCAATTGAAATTAGCTATAGCATTGAGAATTATCCAATTAAATGTGACTTGTTATTGTTGTTTACTGAGCAGTCCATGCTAGCTTTAAATAATAAGCTAGCTTATTTGTTAGATTAATTTTCACTATAAAAACTTCAAGAAATTAGATTATATAGAGTGGAATTAGGCATGTCGTTAGAAACATCACAATTAAATGAACTACACTGGTTGATGGAAATGCTTCACAACATTGATGTTGGTTTAGTGGTTTTAGATAAAGACTATAAAGTTCAAATATTTAATGGCTTTATGGAAAACCATAGCGGCTATTTCCCTAGAGAAGTAAAGGACAAAGTAATATTTGAGTTGTTTGATGAAATTCCTAAAGATTGGTTTGAACGTAAAGCAGAATCCGTTTTTTTATTAAAGAACAAAGCTTTTACTATTTGGGAACAGCGACCTTATTTATTTAAGTTTGATAGCTACCGTCCTGTTACTGGCAGTGCTGATTATATGTATCAAAACACTACCTTTATTCCGCTACTTTCTGCAACGGGTGAAGTAACCCATTTATGTTTACTTGTTTACGATGTAACTGATAATGCTATACATAAAATGAGTTTAGAGAAAGCGAATGAAGAGCTCGCTATTTTAAGCCAAACTGATGGTTTAACGAGTCTATTTAATCGTACTCATTGGGAAAATTGCTTACAAGCTGAATATAAGCGTTGGACTCGCAGCCAACATTCAAGCTCATTAGTTATGCTAGATATTGACCATTTTAAAAATGTAAATGACACCTATGGGCACATGGTTGGTGATGAAGTTATTCGTCATATTTCAGCTTTAATTCGTGAACATGTTCGAGAAACTGATGTTTCAGGACGATATGGTGGTGAAGAGTTTACTATCTTACTTGCGGATACCCCCTTAAAAAATGCTTATGTTTTTGCCGAACGTTTACGTAGAGAAGTCGAAGCAGCTGTAGTTAAATATAATGATATTGAACTTAAGTATACTATTAGTTTAGGGGTTGCTGAAGTCGAGCCAAGTATTAAAAACTATGAGGCTTGGATTGAATGCGCAGATGCCGCGCTTTATAGCTCTAAAGAAGATGGACGCAATAAAGTTAGTTTACATCCAAAGCAGTGCTAAGGCAGTTTGAAGTAACCAATTATAAGCAATGAGCTAGCGTTTAATCATTTTATTGAGTATCAAAGGTATCACTATCATCAGTAATATAATTAATCTAGGCCATTGGCTATAAGGTGTCTCACCTATTACTAATGGCACTTTGGCTTTTAGCACTTTCTCTTCAAACTGTGGAATGCGTGCGATGAAATTGCCTTTGTGATCGACAATAGCTGTAATACCATTGTTTGTTGAGCGTAATAACGGTCTGCCAAATTCTAATGCTCGCATACGAGCTATTTCCATATGCTGGTGTGGACCGTGAGAGTTGCCAAACCACGCATCATTACTAACTGTTAATAATAAATCTGTTTCTTTAGTTAAATTTGCTGCTAATTGGTGAGGGAAGGCAATTTCAAAACAAAGTAACGGTAATAAGTGCACATCGTTAGCAATTAAGTTTTTTTGCACATAATCGCCTCTGGTAAATGAAGACATGGGTAAATTGAAAAAAGGTGCTAATGGGCGTAGCCATTCTTGAAAGGGGACAAATTCGCCAATAGGCAACAAGTGGTTCTTTGAGTAACGATTACTGTGATTATAGTAGTAACCTTGTTCATCTCCCTTTTGCTTTTTACCTAAAGTAATTAAGCTGTTGAAGTACTCTCTACTTTCGAAATTATAATTAATAATACCAGTAATAATTGCACTTTCATTCAATAGAGCAGATTGATTTACTGTTGTTAAGTAGTCTTGTACAGCAGGCTCCATTGCTGGAATAGCAGACTCAGGCCAAATGATAATATCAGCATCGAAATTCACGCGAGTAAGGTCTAAATACTTGAGCATCGTTGGCCATTCTTGCTCTGGTGCCCACTTTATTGATTGTGCTATGTTGCCTTGAACTAGAGCAATATTTGTTGTCTCTCCATTTGATTTTACCCAAATCACTTTTGAAAAAATAAAACTAACTATGCTAGCAACAAATATAAGTGCTATAGGAAAAATGAGATTTGTATTATTTCCTTGCTTTATCGCATTGGCAATTTTAACTAAACAGATATTTATGAATATGATTAATGAAGTTATGCCTACCTCACCAATTACAGGCGCAAAGTTAGCTAACGGACTATCTATTTGACTGTAACCTAATGATAGCCATGGAAAACCAGTTAGAACTACGCTGCGTAAATATTCGCTAACAAGCCAAAAAGAGGGTAAAAGCCATAAATTAAGTTGTTGTTGAGCAGAGAAACGTGCCGTTAAATATGCAGCGAGAGCAGGAAATAGTGCTAAATAAAGACAAAGTAGTAACATTAAACTTAAAGAGATTATTAATGGTAAACCACCAAATTGATCAATGCTGACATGAACCCAGCTTATGCCGCTAGCAAACCACCCAAAGGCAAATATCCCCATGAGCTTTGCGGCTTTTTTAGGTGTTTGATTTTGTACCTTATGAAAAGTTATAGCAGGAATTAGTAGCGTTAAATACCATTGCGAAAAAGGGGCATAAGCAAAAAACAAGCTTAGTCCTGCGATAAAGCACAGCAAGTATTCCTTTTCACATAACGAGTAGCTGCTTAGTTTTCTTTTAAAGCGAGAATAAAGTGTGTTCTCTCCTGTTTTAGTCACTGCCTTTACCATTGACTTTATGCTTTTTAGCAACCGTCACTTGTAACATTTGCATGCATCTAGTATCAGTGGCGACAACTTTAAAGTCAAAGTTCCCTATAGTTACTTGCTCGCCTTTTTGCGGCATATGGTGGAGTTTTTTTAAAATAATGCCTGAAATTGTGTCTGCTGATTTTTCGTCGAATTCACTATTGAAATAATCATTAAAGTCTTCAAGCTCAGTTAATGCTCTTACTAAATAAACATTACCAGCAAGTACCTTGATGTCTTCTTCAATATCGTCATCAGTTTCATCTTCAATTTCGCCAACAATTTGTTCAAGAATATCTTCAATTGTAATAACACCTGAAATACCACCATATTCGTCAGCAACTAATGCCATATGGTAACGATTAGAGCGAAATTCTTTTAATAACGGCTCTACTTTTTTACTTTCAGGAACAATAATAGCGGGGCGAATAATTTCAGTTAAACTAAAATCATCTTCATTGGTATTTAAACCAGAGGCATTAAAACCGTATGCGAGTAGATCTTTAGCTAACAAAATTCCATCAACATGGTCAATATCTTCATTCACCACGGGAAATCGCGAATGACCAGACTCTAGAATTATAGGCAAGAACTCATCAAGGCTATGATTTCTGTCGATGGTAACCATTTGTGAACGGGGGATCATAATATCTCGAACACGCATTTCTGAAACTTCTAATACCCCTTCAATCATTTGCTTAGTTTCGGGGTTGATCAGTTCACGACTTTGGGCATCAGTTAATACATTAACCAGATCATTTTTATTTTTCGGCTCAGGACTAAATATTTGAATAACTCTATTCAAAAGTGATTTTTTGTTCGAGCCGGTACTCGGGTGGGGGTTGTCATCGCTCATAGAGCTTGGGTATTTCCTATTTCTTATGTAAGTTAAATTACATGTTATATGGATTAGCAATTGCGAGCTTAGCTAAAATATTTATTTCTAGAGTTTCCATTTCATTCGCATCAGTATCGTTTATATGATCATATCCTAGTAAATGCAAGCACCCATGTATTACCATGTGCGCCCAATGATCAAATATTTCTTTATTTTGAGCTTTAGCTTCTTGTTCAACCACTTGTGAGCAAATGACTAAATCACCTAACAAATTAAGTTCAATTCCTTCCGGTACCTCAAAAGGAAATGATAAGACATTAGTCGGTTTATCTTTTTGTCTATATTGCTTGTTAAGCTGTTGGCTTTCCGCAATGTTAACTAGACGAATAGTTAGTTCGAACTCTTGTTCAGTTACAGTTGTCAACGCTGCATCAACCCATTGTTGAAAAAGCTCTACAGAAGGTAACTCTTGTGTGTCACAGGCATTTTGTAAATCAATAATGTGTTTCATTATTTTAAAGTACTTTGCTTGTCTATATGAGCAGCTTCTTTTAATTGTTTTTGCCTATTCAATTTTTGCTCATGTGATTCATATGCCTCAACAACTCTAGCAACAACAGGGTGGCGAACAACATCTTTTGCTTGGAAAAAGTTGAAACTGATGCCATCAATATTTTGTAATACTTCAATACCATGACGTAAGCCCGAAGTTTGATGACGCGGTAAATCTACTTGCGTTATATCTCCAGTAATAACAGCTCTAGAGTTAAAACCTATGCGAGTTAAGAACATTTTCATTTGTTCAACTGTGGTATTTTGACTCTCATCTAAAATAATAAAGGCATCATTTAAGGTTCTACCACGCATATAAGCTAATGGTGCAATTTCTATAACATTACGTTCAATCAGTTTTTCAACACGCTCAAACCCTAGCATTTCAAATAAAGCATCGTAAAGGGGTCTTAAATAGGGATCTATTTTTTGTGATAAATCACCCGGTAGGAAACCTAATTTTTCACCTGCCTCTACGGCAGGGCGGGTTAATAATATTCTGCGAACCTCTTGTCGCTCAAGTGCATCAACAGCACAAGCAACAGCAAGATAAGTTTTACCAGTACCGGCAACACCTACACCAAAACTAATATCATTGGTAATTATGTTTTGTACGTAAGACTGTTGATTACCATTGCGCGGTTTTACTGTGCCGCGCTTGGTTTTGATGGTAACCATTTTTTCATAGTTAGCGCCTAATTCTGATGCTTCTTTAGCATTAGCTGACGAATCACTTGAACTGCTTTGTTCTAAAACGTTAGCTTCAAGTATTGCAAGGTGAACCATTTCACTACTGATATTATTACTTTGTCCTTTTACAGGCGCAGTTTCGAGGTATAAATTTTTTAATAATTCAATAACTGCAGCACAGTTTGACACCTTTCCTAAAACTTTAAATTGATTACCACGGTAACTAATTTCTACGCCTAAACGACGTTCAATGGTTTTTAGGTGATCATCCATTGGGCCACATAAACTAGCTTGACGCTCATTATCAACTGGTTCTAGAGTTAATTGATGACTTTCTTGCTTACTTGTTTTCTCTTTTGATTTTTCGGTCAAAATATTTTCCAATTAATGTAATCTTATGGGGTATAAGTGCCAACACCTAAATCGTCAATTTTGTTTATCACAGATTTTGATGTTTTATGATGATTATTTGCCAATATATCTGCAGGTGTATGCGCTATGCGCAGCCCCATCTCACTTTCTTGGCGAATTAAATCACCGCGTAATGAGTTAGCATAAACATCGGTAATTTTCACATCAACAAATTGACCAATAACTGAATGTGGAGCAACAAAGTTAACAGTGCGATTATTTTCAGTTTTCCCACGTAACTCCATTGGGTTTTTCTTTGATGGCCCTTCAACTAAAATGCGTTGTTCTGTATTAAGCATTTGTCTGGCAATACGCAAAGCTTGTTGTGTAATTCTGTCTTGTAATAGTTGTAGACGTTGTTTTTTAGTTTCATCGCTAATATCATCAGGCAAATCAGCAGCAGGTGTTCCGGGACGTGCGCTATAAATAAAACTGAAACTTAAATCAAAGTTAACGGCTTCAATTAAATTCATAGTATCCATAAAGTCGTTATCACTTTCACCCGGGAAACCGATGATAAAGTCAGAAGACATGCAAAGTTCTGGACGAACTTTCTTCAACTTACGAATTTGTGATTTGTATTCTATAGCCGTATGACCACGTTTCATTTGAGTTAAAATTCTATCACAGCCACTTTGTACTGGTAGGTGTAGATGATTTACTAACTCTGGTACATCAGCATAGGCTTCAATAATGTCATCGGTAAATTCAACTGGATGAGAAGTGGTGTATCGAATACGATCAATGCCATCTATGGTTGCTACTAAACGAACTAAATCAGCAAAACGGCAAATGCTGCCATCATGCATCTCACCACGGTAGGCATTAACATTTTGACCGAGTAAATTAACTTCGCGAACATCTTGTTCAGCAAGTTGCGCGATTTCATATAACACATCATCAAGAGGGCGGCTTACTTCTTCACCTCGTGTATAAGGAACAACACAGAAAGTACAATATTTACTGCAACCTTCCATAATTGAAACAAAAGCACTGGGTCCATCTGCTACAGGCTCTGGTAAACGGTCAAATTTTTCAATTTCTGGGAAACTTACATCAACAATTGGGCTAGCACTTCGTTGCAATTGATTTAGCATTTCAGGTAAACGGTGCAATGTTTGCGGGCCAAAAACCATATCAACAAAGGGTGCTCGTTGACGAATAGCTTTACCTTCTTGTGAAGCTACACAGCCTCCAACCCCAATAACCAAGTCAGGTTTTTTGTCTTTTAATTTTTTCCAACGACCGAGCTGATGAAAAACTTTTTCTTGGGCTTTTTCACGAATAGAGCAAGTGTTGAGCAAAATAACATCAGCCTCTTCTGCTTCTTGTGCAAGTTCAAAACCATGAGTTGAATCTAATAATTCTGCCATTTTTTGCGAGTCATACTCGTTCATTTGACAGCCCCAAGTTTTGATATATAGCTTTTTACTCATTTATTTTACTCTTACGTATTCGCTTAACTATTGAAATCGACCTTTAATTTCCTTAGTTTAAATTTAGTTTTAACTAAGGTGTCGATAAAAGGAGGCGTATTTTATATTAAATCAATCAGAATTTCGAGTTTATACCAATTTGATTAAATTTCTTCCCAAATCAGAGCTATGCTCAATGTTCGATAACAAGGCGAATTTGTTTAGGTCTGATTCTAAATCAAATAAATTTAACGACGTTAGTGGGCATTGAGCAAGCTCCCGAAGGGCGAGTTTAAAAGGCGTACATGCGGCGTTATTGATTTTGACAAGGGCGCTACATGGATGTAGCTTATTAGAGAATGCAGGAGCATATTCTCCTGAATAACCATTCTCTTCAATCAATGCCTTGCCTCTAAGCCTTTTAACTCTCGCTGAATGGGAAAGAAATTAGTCAACTTGGTATTACTCGTGGTTGTTTTATGTGAAATCAATTTCCATGCATGATAGGTAGGCTTAAAACGAGCTGACTAGCATTACCTTGCTCATTAAAAGTATTAATTGAACCATTGTGTTTACTCGCTATTTGGCGAATATAATACATAGAAATATTAAAGTTTACTTTGCTATTGAAATGAATAAAACTTTGGCTATCATCACTGATGTTGAGCCATATTTTGCTTTTGAATTTTTGTAATACAACATTAAAGTTACGACCGTTACCACTGAGAATTGCAGAGGTTATTGCTTCGTAGGTAACTCGATAAAGATCCGCTTGAAGTTCATAATCAAGTTCTTTTTCGCTGAGTTCAAACTGGTAAGATAATTTCACTTGGTATTTGTTTTCTAGATACTCGGCTAAAAAAGGAATCGCTTCACTTAAACTGTTACCGTTTAATGAATTTGGCTCAGGCAACTTTTGCTGTTCATTAAGATCATCAATACACTGTTGTAATAATAACTTGCTCTTGTCGATTTTTTCCTCGGTAATTAAGGTAAGAGCTGCACTCACATTACGTTTTACTTGCATAGAGGTCTTACCATAATTATTAAGATCACTTTGTAAAATACTGTGAATATGACTTATGGATTTACTACGTAAATAAAGCAACCAAGCGGCCAATAAAATTATACTGAATAAACTCACGCCGTATAATAAGCGTATTTGTGGTGTCCAATACCAAGGGAAGGCAACAGTAATATCAGCGTAAGCTTTATAATTACTCCATTGACCTAAGCTATTGGTAGCCATTATTTCAATATGATAATCACCTGAAGCTAAGCCTGTTAAGGTTAATTGATTACCATTTATTTGATGCCACTTATTACCATTTAAAGTGTATTGATACTGCTTATCTACTCCGGGCCTGTAATCTAAACTGGCTAAGTCTAACGTAACTACATCGTTACCACTTTCTATATCAATGGCTTTGTTTAATAAATAAGATTTACCTGAAACAGTCGTTTTACTGATGTGAACTTTGGGGTTGAACTGTTCTTTTGACGTTAAATCTAAAGATAATACTCCTGAGTAATGTGAAGCATAAACAATATTATTTTGCACAACATTACTACCTACAAAAGAGTATTGTATTGTATTTTCAATCATACTGATTTGGTAGTTAGCAGGATTAAATCGGTATAATCCTGGTCTGGCAGAAACCCAAATCTCATTATTAACTTTCAACATTTGGCTAAAGCGTATTCCTTTGCCAAGTTGCGCTAGTAATTCACCTTGTAAGTTAAAGGCATAAATACCGTCTCCCAAAGTTGCGGCAAATACTTTATTATCTGATTCTAATAACGAAATTATCTTACTCGTACCGGGCAAGATAAGGCTGCGAATACTATTGTTATGATTGTTTACAATGTCAACTGACGATGAGGTGGCTAACCATGTATAGCCATTATTCAGTGGTAAAATATCAATAATTTCAGGGCTGCTTAAACCTTGATCAGGCGATATGATTTTTATTATTTTCTCGGTTGTTAGGTCGTAAATATATGCCCCATGATAATTGGTGCCAAAATAAAGCAAATTATCATGATGGGTTAATTTTAAAATTAATTTATTATTTTCTGCAAAAGGTAATTTTTCAACGTTATGCGTTTCTGCATTAAACTGCCATAAACCATCAAATGTCGCAATGTAAAGCGTGTCATTAACGGTTGCCATAGAAGATATTCGCAGCCCAGCTTTAGAAAAGGCATCATTTACCCTTAACGTAAAAATATCAGCCATAAAGTTCTGTAATCCCGCCCCGTAACTGCCAATAATTATTTCATTTTTGAAAACAGATAATTCATTGGAATTTATTTTAATATCAAATACTTTGGGGTGATTCTTAATGCTGTTTTCTGTTAATTGCTCTATGCCTCTATTACTAATAAACCATAATACCCCTGAATTATCATGCAAAAAACTTCTGACACGTATTGGTTTTATATTATCAAATTTATGCAGAATTGGTTGTAAAGTTTCACCTGAAAATTTACCAACTTCCCCTTGATTGGTTACGGTGAAAAAATTGTTAGTATTAAATTCTTTTGTGGCGGCATTAATACTATTAACTTTTTTTATAGATAGTTGGCTTCCATCATCATCAAATCGAGTGATTGAGTTTTTTGTTATCGCGATAACTCCTGAAGGTAATGCCGTAAGTGCAAAAACAGGCTCATTGAGTATTTTAATTAATGAATTGTTTTTTAATTGATAAAGACCGCTTTGGCTAGAAACATAAAGGTGCTTTTTGCTATTAACTATTTTTTTTATTTTAATATTATTATCAATAATCTCAGTTGCATTGGTTTGAGGTTGATAACGGTAGAGTTTATCAGGCGCATTGATAAAGTAATCCCCTTGAAAAGTGATCACATCATAATAGCTTTTTCGAGGAATATCGGTGAGTATTTTCTTTGCTCTCCCTGTTTCAGGATTAAAACGCCATAAGCCATCGGTTTCGGTCGCAAGTAATAAGTGCTCGTTATCAATTGCAGCATCATGTAACCAATTAAAAGAGAGAGGCCACGCAGAATTACCTGAATAAAACGTTAAGGTTTGCTCACCATCAAAACGGGTTAATCCTTGTTGTCCTGCGAGCCAAATAAAACCCTTGCTGTCTTGCACAATTTGACTAACAGTAGCCATAGAGTTTATAGGTAAATTGCTATTAGCCTGTATAGGTAAACTAATGAGAAAAAATATAGAGAATAAGAATGGCAACAACTGTTGCCATTTGTCTTTTAAAGAAAGTTTACATGATAGCTTGTAGCACAATATCATTCTTATCGTGATCTTCTTTACCACAAGCGACAAATACTTGCGGAATACCATCATCAATGGTTGGCTTTTGTACCAGTAGGTATGTTGGTTTTCGTGGATCATCGGGATGCTGCTTTTGTGCCCATGCTTGAGTTATTTTATCAGCAAATTGCTGGCCATATTTTACTGCGAAGGCTGTGGTGAGCATTTCAACACCAAAGTCATCCATAACCATCATAGTGTTGCCATGGTAGCCACTTGTGGTGTCAAAATCTATATCTACTGTTAAAATTTTATTTGAAGGTAACACCAAGTCTGCACGCAAGTTTGCAATTACCGCTCTGTCTTCGTGTGCTTTTAAATTAGTTCTATTTGGTTTTTCCGTCATATCATAAACAATTTTGATATCTTCGTGTAACCTTAGTTCTTTTGTTTGTTTTTGTTCTTTTTTTGCTAATGCAGACATAATCTTTCCTTTTTTACAGTGTAAAGTGATTAAATGTTGAAGTGTTTTAAAAACAGCCCCATTTCAATATAGCCTAACAAATAGTTTAAGCAAGATCATTTTGATGAAACATTTTGATCAAATAAGTAAAGTATTTTATAGGCTTAGCTCGATCTCTTCGATACAATCAGTTGTATTAGCTTTGAGCGGAAATTAGTGCGATATGAAAAATTTTGATTGTGTTGTTGTAGGTGGTGGCATGGTTGGAGCAGCAAGTGCATTGGCACTGGCTCAACTGGGGTTAACGGTTGCCTTAATTGAGCCTCATGAGCCTAAAACCTTTGAAAAAGAGCAAAGCCTTGATTTACGTGTTTCAGCTATATCCCTCGCTTCACAGTATCTATTAGAGCAATTTGGTGCATGGTCACAAGTTGTTCAATGGCGAGCTTGTCCATACAAACGGTTAGGTGTTTGGGAGCAGGAATATGCTTACACAGAATTTAATGCTAACGATATTAACCAAGGCCACTTAGGTCATATAGTTGAAAATCGATTATTGCAGTTGTCTATGTGGCAGCAAATTAAATTACAAAAAAATATTGAAATGTTCTGCCCTGAAAGTTTAATTTCACTCTCTCAGGACGCAGATAAAGCAACCTTAGTTTTGGAAAATATTAGCTTAACGGCTAAGTTAGTAATAGCTGCTGATGGTGCAAATTCTCAAGTTCGAAAATTCGTTGATATAGGTATTACTTCATGGGATTATCAACAATCAGCCATGCTGATTAATGTAAAAACTCAGTTGCCTCAACAAGATATTACTTGGCAGCAGTATTTACCTACGGGTCCTGTAGCCTTCCTGCCTTTGTCGAAAGCATCAGTTTCTGTTGAAAGCAAAACAGAGCAAGCTGAACAAGGCGGTTATGCTTCGTTAGTTTGGTATCATCAACGTGATGAAATTAAAAGATTATCTGCCTTATCTAATCAACAATTGCAACAAGAAGTCTTAGCTGTATTTCCAAAACGATTAGGACAAATAGAAGTGCTTGCTAAAGGTGCTTTTCCATTAACTCGCCGCCATGCTAATACTTATCAAAAGAATCGAGTATTGTTGTTAGGTGATGCTGCCCACACGATTAATCCAATGGCTGGTCAAGGGGTAAATTTAGGTTTTAAAGATGTAAAAGCGCTGCAAACCATTATTGCTAATGCTATTGGTAATGGCGAGTGTTGGCATTATGAGCAAGTTTTAGGGCGTTATGAAACTGTTAGACGTAAAGACAACTTGCTAATGCAATCAACAATGGATGTTTTGTATCATGCTTTTAGTCATCCGTCGCCATTAATTAAAACCATAAGAAATGTTAGTTTACTCGCTGTAAGTAAAGTGCCTGTACTTAACAGCGTAGTAAGAAATAAAGCTTTGGCCTATGCTTGTGGCATTTAACTATGTTGAATTGAGAGCAAGTATAAGTTATAAGCTTAAATCTAGTGACTTAAATAGTACTTAGCCTCATTCGCCCATGCTTGAGCATTTTTTATTGGACAGGCCATACGCTGTTTAGGCATACCTGCTTCCATAAACACTGCACCAACAGGGTAGAAGTTATGTTCGCTGAAATAGCCAACATTTTCTAACGGGCTGTAAATATAAACTTCGCTTAAATCAAGCTCTTCAGCAATACGAAATAAACCTCGCATAATTATTTTATCGATCGCTGCTCGTCTAAATTCCATAAGCACAGCTATACGACTAATTTCACCCGAAGAGGATATTCGGCCTGTAGCAATAGGCTCTTGTGAGTTATCGTCGCAAACCAGCATATGAAATGCTGAATTGTCATTACGATCAAATTCTATTTTTTTTGGAATTCGTCTTTCACATATAAAAACTTTTTCTCGTACATCTTTTAATAGGGGCTCGGCTTGTTGCCAAAGTACTCGACTCACACTATAGGACATTTTACTTAACCATTCTTATCGTTGTTTCACGTAATACAAAACTCAGTGCTTAATACTAGATTAGCGTCTGAATTAACTTGTTTGGTAGGACGATTATGAGAATAGTTTTTGTTATTGCTTTCATTGTTAAAATCGTAGAACTAATTTAAGCGTAGTTAATGATTGGTTGTTTTTCAAACAATATATAGTGGTTTTATTAAAAAGTTCAAATTTATAAAAAAGAAAAGAAGACCTAAGCCTTCTTTTCTTTTAATAATCAATGGAGTAATTCAATTAAATAAGTAAATTAACTTAATCACTTACATATGTAAATAAATTAATCTAATTCTTCGATAAACGATACAGCACGACCAATGTAACTAGCTGGAGTTAATAAGCATAGCTCTGCTTTTACTGCATCAGGTAGTTCAAGGTTATTAATGAATTCACGCATAGAATCACCATTAACACGTTTACCACGCGTTAATTCTTTAAGCTTTTCGTATGGTTTTTCAATTCCGTAACGGCGCATAACCGTTTGCACAGGCTCAGCTAAAACTTCCCAGTTGTTGTCTAGCTCTTTAGCAAGATTTGCTTCGTTAACTTCTAATTTGCTAATGCCTTTTAATGTTGATTGGTAAGCAATAATAGCGTGACCAAAACCAACGCCTAAGTTACGTAAAACCGTTGAATCGGTTAAATCACGCTGCCAGCGAGAAATTGGTAATTTTTGAGCAAGGTGGCTAAATATTGCATTGGCAATACCTAGGTTACCTTCTGAGTTTTCAAAATCAATAGGGTTAACTTTATGTGGCATAGTTGACGAGCCAATTTCGCCAGCAATGGTTTTTTGCTTGAAATGACCTAGGGCAATATAACCCCATATATCACGATCAAAATCAATTAAAATGGTATTGAAACGCGCAACAGCATCGAATAATTCAGCAATGTAATCATGTGGCTCAATTTGTGTTGTAAAAGCGTTCCAAGTCAAACCTAAACTGCTAACAAACTCATCAGCAAATTGATGCCAGTTAACTTCTGGATAAGCACTTAGGTGAGCATTGTAGTTACCAACAGCGCCGTTTATTTTACCTAAAAGCTCAACTTCAGCGATTTGCTTACGTTGGCGTTGTAAACGAACATAAACATTAGCCATTTCTTTACCTAAAGTACTAGGTGAAGCAGGTTGCCCATGAGTACGACACATCATAGGAATAGTTTTATATTCAACAGCCAATCCTTTGATTTGCGCAAGAATTTCATCAATAGCCGGTAGTAATACTTGCTCATTACATTCTTTTAACATTAAACCGTGAGAAAGGTTATTAATATCTTCAGAAGTACAAGCAAAGTGAATAAACTCTGTAACTGCATTTAATTCAGCATCATCTGCAATTTTTTCTTTTAAGAAATATTCAACGGCTTTAACATCGTGATTAGTTGTCGCTTCAATTTTTTTGATACGTAGGGCATCTTCTTCGCTGAACTCACTCACAATGTTATTCAACGCTTCATTTGCAGCATCACTAAAAACAGGAACTTCTTCAATGGCTTTAGTTGCACTTAATTTTTGTAACCAACGTACTTCAACCGTGACACGGTACTTGGTTAAACCAAATTCACTAAATATAGGGCGTAAGTCACTTGTTTTGCTGCCGTATCTACCATCAACAGGTGATATTGCGGTTAACGCTGAAAGTTCCATAATGTATTCCTAGGTTAAAATTTATGTTTTAAAGTATTAGTTAAAAGTATTGCTATAAAAATTAGTTAAATTGTATTCAAAAGCTGTTGAGCATTTTTTACTATTTTACTTCGGCTAAACAATATGTTTCGTCGTTTGCCGCCAACTTGTCGCCACAATACTGCGGCTCGTATTCCTGCTAATAGTAAAGCTCTAATTTTGTGCTGATTTTCATTTTGTTTTAATATTTCTGGATTACCAGTCACTTGAATGCGGGCACCCAAGGGGCTGATAATATCACTATAAATACTGGCAAAGCTGGAGATAAGAGTTTCACTGGTAATATCGTAATGTGCTAGTTGCCTTTTACTTGCATCAATACGTTCACCAAGTAGGGCTAACTTCTTCGGTTGTTTAAGTAATTTTCTTTCTAAATTAATCAAACTAATAATATAGCGTGTTAGCTCAGGATCTTTTACTTTGTTTCCTTTGGCATTAGCATTGTTATTCGCGCCTGATGAATCACCTAAGTGATTTATTAATAGCTCGAGTCCCGGCTTTAGGTTTAGTAAGTCATCACCGTATACGGCTAACGTATTTTGTGGTGAAGTTTGTGTAATACTCTTAAGTAAAACAGCTAGTTCATTTTCATCAATTTTTCCTGTACGTGACACTTGCTGTACAAGATGTGCTGCTTGGCAAATAGCGGCAAAAGTTATGGTTTGATCGTTCATATATGCTTTAAACTACTTCTTTAAATATGTTGTGTTTTACAAAAAAAATTAACGAATAAGGGTGTTGATAATACCGCCACCAAGACAAATGTCATCTTGGTAAAATACCACTGATTGCCCAGGCGTTACGGAATTTTGAGGTTCATCAAAATCAATTTGATACTCAGGCGAACTTTCACTTTCTGTAATGGAACTCATCAGTGGTGTAACTGTGCAAGGCACATCTTCTTGGCGATATCGTGTTTTTACTGTGCATTTAATTGCTGCTGATAACTCATGACGATCAACCCAATGCAATTGATTGGCAATTAATCCTTCAGAAAACAGGCGAGGATGATTATGTCCCTGACCAACAATAAGCACATTACGAAGTAAATCTTTCTCTACCACATACCAAGGCTCTTCTGACGAGTTTGCTAAGCCGCCTATACGTAAACCTTTGCGTTGTCCTAATGTGTGATACATCAATCCGTCATGATGACCTACCGCTTCTCCTTCGGCAGATTCTATAATACCAGGTTGAGCGGGTAAATATTGTCCTAAAAAGTCTTTGAATTTTCGTTCGCCAATGAAGCAAATTCCTGTACTGTCTTTTTTATTATGCGTAATTAAGTCTGCTTTTTCTGCAATAGCGCGCACTTGTGGTTTTTCAATATTACCGACAGGAAATAACGTTTGTGATAATTGCTTTTCATTTAAGGTGTATAAAAAGTAACTTTGATCTTTGTTGTTATCTAAACCACGCACCATAGTCCAATGACCATTAGTAAAGCGACGTTGTACATAATGGCCAGTAGCGATGTAATCTGCACCTAAATCTTCACAGGCAAATTCTAAGAAAGCTTTGAATTTGATTTCTTTATTACACATGATATCTGGGTTTGGTGTACGGCCGGCTTTATATTCAGCGAGGAAGTACTCGAAAACATTGTCCCAATATTCAGTAGCGAAGTTAATGGTATGTAGTTTTATTTTTAATTTATCACAAATAGCTTGTGCATCCTCTAAATCTTGTGCCGCTGCGCAATATTCATCGGTATCATCTTCTTCCCAGTTCTTCATGAACAAGCCTTCAACTTGGTAACCTTGCTCTTTTAATAAATAAGCAGAAACAGAAGAGTCAACTCCGCCAGACATACCAACAATGACTTTCGTTTCTTGAGGAGACGTTCCTTTAGGTGAATAGTTCTCTTTAGATTTTGAGTTTGAAACTAAAACAGACATTTTTGCAATCGTACTAGATAAAAAGGCGCAGAATTATAGCACGCCCCTTATCGCGATTAAATAGTAACAATTATTCAATTATCTTATATGTGCCGTTATCAATGTTATTTAGTGTCCACTGACCAATTGAGAAACGAATTAAGCGTAATGTTGGAAAGCCTATATTTGCTGTCATGCGGCGTACTTGTCGGTTACGACCTTCGGTAATGGTTATTTCAAGCCATGTTGTTGGAATGTTAGCGCGCTCTCTAATGGGGGGGACACGTGGCCATACTTTTGGCTGCTTCATTAGACTTACTTTTGCAGGTAAAGTCATACCATCTTTTAGTTCTACGCCACTGCGCAGTTTCACTAAATCATTATCAGTTGGCGTGCCTTCTACTTGAACCCAATAAGTTTTAGCTGTTTTCTTTTTCGGGTTTGCCATCTGGTGTTGTAGTTTACCATCGTTAGTTAATAGCAATAAGCCTTCGCTATCTCTATCAAGTCTTCCAGCAGCATAAACGCCTTCAATAGGAATGAAATCTTTTAACGTTTGTCGTTGTTTTTTTCCTTCATGCTTCTCATCGGTAAATTGACATAAAACATCAAAAGGCTTGTTGAATAACACGACTTTAGTAGTATTCTGGACTGGTCGTACCTTTGTTTTTTGTTTAGCTCTACGTCTTGTATTATCTTTGTTTCTATTCATTTTGGTCTGTATTTCATTAAAGTAAGCAATTAGTGCTTATGCTCAGCTATATTAATATGCTTCAAATTATTATAATATACCGCGCGAAAAATAATTATTAAATCTGAATTATATTTAGGATTAGCCACAGTTGGTTGATCCACTCAAGTTAAATAAAGTAGGAAGCTCATGAGCACTGATAACTCAAAAATTATTTATACTATTACCGATGAGGCACCAGCCTTAGCAACATATTCTTTATTACCTATTATCCAAGCCTATACCGCATCTTCTGGTATTAATGTTGAAACGCGCGATATTTCCTTAGCGGGTCGTGTTTTAGCTAATTTTCCAAAATATTTAACTAAAGAGCAACGTATTGATGATGCTTTAGCAGAATTGGGTGACATGGTTACTAGTCCAGATGCTAACATTATTAAGCTTCCTAATATTAGTGCTTCTGTTCCTCAATTACATGCAGTAATTAAAGAATTGCAAGCAAAAGGTTATGGGGTTCCAAATTATCCAGAAGAGCCACAAAATGAAGCAGAAAAGTCAATTAAATACACTTATGACAAAATTAAGGGTAGTGCGGTAAACCCTGTTCTTCGTGAAGGTAATTCAGACCGACGTGCACCGGCTTCTGTTAAGCAATACGCTAAAAAAAACCCGCATTCAATGGGGGTTTGGTCAAGTGAGTCAAAATCTCATGTTGCGAGTATGCCTGGTGGTGACTTTTATGAGTCAGAGCAATCAGCTACTATTAATTATGCTACCAATGCAAGAATCGAATTTGTTGCTCAAGATGGCAGTGTTAAAGCTTTAAAAGAGAACTTAGCTTTATTAACGGGTGAGGTGATTGATTCATCTGTACTTTCTAAGTCAGCTTTAATTGAATTTTATCAACAGTCGATTGATGATGCAAAAAGCGAAGATGTTTTATTATCTTTGCATTTAAAAGCAACCATGATGAAAGTGTCAGATCCTGTTATTTTCGGTTATGCAGTTAAAGTATTCTACGCCGATGTTTTTGCAAAACATGCTGAAATATTTGATCAACTTGGTGTTGATGCTAACAATGGTATTGGTGATGTTTATAGCAAAATTTCACGTTTACCTAGCGATAAACAAGCTGAAATAGAAGCTGACTTAGCAGAAGTTTTTGCTAATCGCCCAGAGCTTGCTATGGTTGATTCAGATAAGGGTATAACTAATTTACATGTACCTAGTGATGTGATTGTTGATGCTTCTATGCCTGCAACATTACGCTCTTCTGGGCAAATGTGGGGACCTGATGGCCAATTAAAAGATACTAAGGCCATGATTCCTGATCGCTGTTATGCCGGTGTTTACCAAACTGTTTTTGATTTTTGTAAAGAGCATGGTGCATTCGACCCGACAACTATGGGCACAGTGCCTAATGTTGGTTTGATGGCACAAAAAGCTGAAGAGTATGGCTCACACGACAAAACATTCGTGATGGATGCTGCTGGTACTATGCGTGTTGTTGATGCACTTGGGACTACTTTACTTGAGCACAGTGTTGAAGTTGGCGATTTGTGGCGTATGTGTCAGGCTAAAGATTTACCCATTCAAGATTGGGTCAAACTAGCAATTACTCGTGCTCGTGCTTCAGGTATGCCTGCCGTTTTCTGGTTAGATGAAAGCCGTGCCCACGATAGAGAAATGATCAAAAAAGTGAATGCTTATTTAGCTAACTATGATACAAGCGATTTAGATATTCAAATTCTTAACCCTGTTGATGCATGTAAATTCTCATTAGCGCGAATTGCTAAAGGTGAAGACACCATTTCAGTAACAGGTAACGTATTACGTGATTACTTAACTGATTTGTTCCCAATTTTAGAGTTAGGTACTAGTGCTAAAATGCTTTCAGTTGTGCCATTAATGAATGGTGGCGGTTTGTTTGAAACAGGTGCTGGCGGTAGTGCTCCTAAGCATGTTCAGCAATTCGAAAAAGAAAACCATCTACGTTGGGATTCATTAGGTGAGTTTTTAGCCTTAGCAGCTTCTTTAGAGCATTTAAGTGTGACTACAGGCAATGCTAAAGCACAAGTATTAGCTGATACGCTAGATAAAGCGACAGGTGAGTTCTTAGATGAGAATAAATCACCTTCTCGTAGAGTGGGTGAATTAGATAACCGTGGTAGTCATTTCTATCTTGCAATGTATTGGGCAAAAGCTTTAGCAGAGCAATCTAGTGATGGCGAATTAAAAACTAGCTTTACCGGGGTCGCACAAGCTTTTGTTAAACAAGAAGAGAAAATTGTTGCGGAGCTAAATAACGCACAAGGTCCTGCGATGGATATTGATGGTTATTATTTTGCAGACCCAGCGAAAGCTGAAAAAGCAATGCGCTCTAGCGAAACATTAAATACTATCTTGTCAGCTCTTTTATAAGTTTATATGGTTTAATTAGACTTAAATTTAGAAAAAAAAGCCCCAACAATTAATAATTGTTGGGGCTTTTTTGTTTATCTAGATTATTAAGTGTATAATCCGCGACCTTATTTTTGTTGTTCTTCTAGGTGATGTATGAGTGTTGATGCTATTGGTTTGTCGGCCGATTTATTAAAAGCAGTTAAGGCGTGTGGTTATAAAAATTTAACCCCCGTTCAACAACAAGCCATTCCAATGATCCGCTCAGGTGCTGATTTGTTAGCGAGTGCGCAAACAGGAACCGGGAAAACCGCCGCCTTTAGTTTGCCAATATTAGATGCCTTAGCTAATGCGTCATCAAAAGAAGTTTCTGAAGGTGAAGGCGGGCAAAATATACGCGCTTTAGTACTGACCCCAACGAGAGAGTTAGCAGCACAAGTGGCAAAAAACATGGTAGACTATAGCCAGTTTTTACCTTTAAAAGTTGGCGTGGTTTATGGTGGCGGTAAAATGGCATCGCAAACAAATTTGTTGAAGCAAGGTCTTGATGTTTTAGTGGCAACACCAGGGAGATTACTTGAGCACCTAGCTTTGCGTAATGTAAATTTATCACAAGTGAAATATTTGGTATTAGATGAAGCTGATCGTATGTTAGATATGGGCTTTTTGGCAGATATTGAAAAGCTGACCTTAGCAGTAAAACAAAAACATCAAACACTCATGTTTTCAGCAACTTACTCTAATAAAGTAAAATCATTAGCAAATCAATTACTGACAACACCAAAAACCTTGGGGGTAGCTAAACAAAACTCAACTTCTGGCAAAATTAAACAGTCTGTTTATTGGGTAAGTGAAGCGAGAAAACGTGAATTATTGTCTGAGTTAATTGGTGTTAATAACTGGCAACAAGTACTTGTTTTTGCAGGAACTAAAGAAAGCGCTAATATACTTGCTAAAGAATTAAAGTTAGATGGTATCAAAGCCGCGCTTTGCCATGGTGACAAAACGCAAGGTGCACGAAATAAAGCTTTGAGCGACTTTAGTGAAGGTAAAGTTCGTGTGTTAGTAGCAACTGATGTAGCAGCCCGTGGTTTAGATATTGAAGATTTAGCTTACGTTGTTAATTTTCATTTGCCTTTTTTGGCAGAAGATTATGTTCACCGTGTTGGTCGTACAGGAAGGGCTGGTAAGTCGGGCACTGCTATTTCTTTAGTTAGTCCTAAAGATGAACGTTTTTTAGGGAATATTGAAGAGCTTATTGGTCGTCAATTTGAACGTATTATTGTACCGGGTTATGAATTAAAACAAGATGAAGCACTAGAGCATCAACAAAAAATTGAAAAGCGTGCTAGTAAAAACCGTTATCGTGCCAACCAAGAAAAAAACCAAGCTATCGCAAAGAAAAAGCAAGCATCAGGCTCAAGTAATAAAAAATACAACGCAAAAATAAAGAAGAAGCGCTAAGGCTTCTTCTTTATTTTTATTAGTTATTAAATATAATTAATAGTGAGAGTTAGACAATGCTCAGCCGTTTTGACATGTTCATTTTTTGGCGATAAAGTGCCTGATCAGCCCGCTCAAATAATGTACGTTCATTATCAGCTCGGTTCATAAAGGTTGTTCCTAAGCTACAACCTATTTGATATTTTGCTAGTAAGATGTTGCTTTTTAAAGAGCTAGCTATTCGGTTTTGAATAATGTCCAACGCGTACTCGCTAGCATTTTCAACTATAATTGCAAATTCATCACCACCAAAACGAAAGATGCTGTCAGAATCACGTACACAAGTTCGTAAAACTTCAGCAAACTGTATTAATACTTGATCGCCGGTATTATGGCCATAAGTGTCGTTAATCGCTTTAAATTTATTTAAATCGCCTAATACTAAACCAACTTGTGCATGATGGCGATTAGCATTATGCATAGCACGCTTTAGTTGTTCATCAAAGTACCGACGATTTCCTAACCCTGTCAGCCCGTCTTGCATGGCAAGCTGCATTGCCTGATGATATTGCAAGGCATTTTTCAATGGATATAATATTATTTGATGAATACGCTGTAAATCTTTGTAATGATGCATGCTAATAGGTTTGTTGATACTGTAGCTGATCGTACCTATAAACTCATCATTCAATTTCAATTCAAATTGACGCTCGTGTTTAGCTTTACGGCTGCCACGCAACGTTTTGCTTACTATTTTACTTTTAAAATATAAGCCTGAAAACTTTATGTAACGAGCGGCTTCCATAGCAAAAATATCTAGCAACTTATCCAGAACAAGGGTAGTTTGAAGCTGTTCCAATAAATTTGAGTTATTATTGTTGTTAGCGTTAGTACTATTTACTAGTGCATTAAATGCATTAAATGAATTAAATGAATTAAATGAATGTAATGCATTAAATGAATGTAATGCATTAAATGAAGGAGTTGTACTTTCAAGTATATTCAGTGTTTGCATACTTGTGCCTCTCTATTTAGTCGCTTTGTTGTCTATCTGTATTGAAGTGCAAAAAGTGTTCCAAAAATAAATTATTTATATTACTAAAAGTAATTTACGCCGAACACTTTTAACTGATTGATTTTTATTTTGTTTTTTGACAAAATTGTGTGGTGTTTATATTTAAATATTCAACAAGTACAAGCTGTCAGTAACTTGACGGCAATAAGTTGCCGTGTGGCAATGTTACTTAACCTTTAAGGAATCTATGTGAGCGGTCATTTTGAAATACTAGCCATTTTATCTAGTGCAGTTCTTATTGTCTGGTTGTTTCGTCGTCTGAAACTGCCTGCTATTTTGGCATACTTAGTCGCCGGAATGTTGGTCGGTGAACATGGTCTGAATGTAATCAATGACCAGGTTGATTATGATCATTTTGCCGAGCTTGGTATTGTGTTTTTACTGTTTACCTTAGGTTTAGAATTTTCATTACCACGTTTGATGGCTATGCGTCATTTAGTATTGGCGGTAGGTAGCTTACAAGTTGGCATCTCCTTATTTATTTTTATGATTGCTAGCATGTTTTTTGGGCTTAGCTTTGAGTCTGCTTTTGTTGTTGGCAGTATTCTCGCTTTATCTTCTACGGCTATAGTTATTCGTCAGTTAAGTGAAACAGGGGCGATGAAGCGGAAATCAGGGCAGTTATCCGTTGCCATTCTTTTATTTCAAGACGTTGCTGTTGTACCACTTCTCATTATTATTCCAATGCTGGCGTTAGATGGTGATTCATCAATGACTCTGGCGTTAATAATCGCAATTTTTAAAGGTGTTTTGGTTGTTACCTTATTATTATTTATTGGTAAATGGTTATTACCTAAAGTATTTAATATTATTGCTAGAGTACGAACGGATGAACTTTTTGTATTAACGACATTATTAGTAACTTTACTCGCCTCTGCACTGACACAGTGGTTTGGCTTGTCTATGGCGTTAGGAGCATTTCTAGCAGGAATGATGCTAGGGGAGAGTGAATATAAGCATCAATTAGAAGCGGATATAAGACCATATCGTGATATTTTATTAGGCTTATTTTTTATCACTGTCGGTATGAAATTAGATGTTAGCCTACTGTTGTCTTCTCCTTTGAGTTTAGTCGCTCTTATGGTGAGTTTTATGTTAGTTAAAATTATGGTGATTAAAGTTTTAGCTACACGGGCAGGGGAGTCGTCAAAAGATGCTTGGGCATCAGGGCTAATGCTTGCTCAAATGGGGGAGTTTGGCTTTGTACTTATTGCCCTTGCTAATCAAGTGCAATTACTGCCAACAGAGGTGTCGTCTATGTTGTTGGGTGCAGGTGTTATTAGCATGGCTATTACGCCTTATATGATTGATCGTGCTCGTTCATGGTCAATTTTTTTGAGTCAGGAAAAGTCTCCCCAGACAAGTGATTTAGAACATTTACCAGAAAATAAAGACTTGAAAAATCACGTGATTATTTGTGGCTTTGGCCGAATAGGCCAAACCGTTAGTCGGTTTTTAAAACAAGAATCAATTGATTTTGTTGCTATTGATATTGATCCATTACGTACGCGTAAAGCACGCGAGGCAGGTGAAAATGTTTTGTTTGGTTCGTCAAGACAAACGGAATTACTAAATGCTGCCCACCTTTCACAGGCAAAATTAGTTGTCATTGCTTTTGGAGAAGATAATCAATCAGTAGAAGTTATTCAGAAAGTTCGCTCTTTGTCGCCTGATGTACCTATTTTAGTACGTACACGTAATGATGACCATTTGGATATGCTGCATGATGCAGGTGCAAATGAAGTTGTACCAGAAAGTTTAGAAGGGAGCTTAATGTTAGTTTCACAAGTTCTCTCACTAACAGGGGTACCTTTCTCAAGAATTATGCGCCGTGTACAAAAAGAGCGGAAAAATCATTATAACCATTTACATGGTTTCTTTCAGGGAGAGCACACAGATATGAGCCCCGAAGCTATTGACAGAATTGAATTTGCTCATGCTATTTTAATAAATACGGATTCATTTGGCTGTGGTAAAAGTATTGAGTATTTAGAACTTGATAAAAGGCGTGTTCATGTAATAGCTTTGAAGCGAGGTGATACTGAAACAGAATCACCAGATGAAAATACACTGTTGCAAGCACAAGATACACTAATTGTACGTGGCAAACCAAGACGTGTAGAAAGGGCTGAACGCTTTGTACAAGAGGGGCATTAGTTATTTATATGTATTATTCATAATTAACTTTTTTACCATCGACCCAAGTCTGTAGAACTTTTGTTTTCCATATTTCAGATTTATTTACTTTGAATATGTCTTGATCAATTAAAATAAAGTCAGCTTTTTTATTTTTGCCTAATGTTCCAATAAGTTTTTCTTGGTGAGCAGCAAAGGCAGCATTAAAGCTAAAAGTTTTAAGTGCTTGAGTCATCGACAATGATTCCTCTGGAAGCCAACCTGCTTCTGGTTGATTCTGATGGTCTTGCCTGGTAACACTTGCATGTAACCCAAAGAAAGGGTTAGCTGATTCTATTGGGAAATCAGAGCCACCCGCAATAACGGTATTAGCTTTGAGCAGCTTTTGCCAAGCATAAGCACCTAATATTCTTTCTTCGCCTAATCTATCTTGTGCCATGTTTTTATCACTAGTGGCATGAGTTGCTTGCATTGATGCGATAACCCCAAGTTCAGCAAAGCGTGGGATATCTTGTAAACGGAGAATTTGTGCATGTTCAATTCTATGGCGTAACTGCCTAGTTTTATTAGTGGTTATGTACTTTTCATATAGATCTAAAACAATTTTATTGGCATTGTCACCAATGGCGTGAGTGTTTACTTGAAACCCAGCGTCCATTGCTGTTTTTATTAATAGTGCTAAAGTTTGTTGGTTATAAAGTAGTAACCCTTTATGATTGGCTAAATCTGAATATTCATCAATTAGTGCGGCACCTCTACTGCCTAAAGCACCATCAGCTGAAATTTTAACGCTATTGACAATAAATTTATCATCAAGAGTTTTAAAATGGCCTTGCTGTAATAAGTCGTTGAGATTTTTGTCATTTATATCAATCATGGCATTAACCCTGATAGGCATATTGTTTTCAGCCGCTAAAGTTTTATAAGCTTCAATATTAGTATTACTAACGCCGGCATCATGAACTGAAGTTAAACCTACCTTTGCCAATGCTTTCATTGCTTTAATTAGTGCTGACTTCATTTCTTGTGATGAAGTTTCCGGAATATTATCTGTGATCAGGTTCATGGCATTATCAATAAAAACGCCAGTGGGTTTGCCTTGAGCATCTCGAATTATTTCGCCGCCATCAGGGGATACGGATGTGTGGTTAATTCCTGCTAACTGCATTGCTTTGGAGTTTGCCCAACCAGCATGACCATCAACCCTTTTAAACCAAATAGGTGTATTTTTAAAATATTCATCGAGTGATACTGCTTTTGGGTATTGTTTGCTTTCCCATAATACTTGATTCCAACCACGACCGAGCAACCATTGTGGTTCTTTATTTTTTTGGTGAAAATCAATTGCCCGTTGTACGGCCGCTTGTTCTGATTTGACTCCGTTTAGGTTTACCTGCATTAAACTTAAGCCGTAAGACAGTATATGGCCATGTGAATCAATTAAGCCTGGTAATAGTGTTTTACCGTGACCGTCGATTATTGCAACGTCTTTTTTAGTTTGTATGTTATTAGAAGAGAAAAGTTGATCGACTTTGTCATCAGTAAACTGTATCGCAGAAAATTGAATTAGCTGACCAGCTTCATTTAGGGTGTAGCCATTAATGTTTTTTAAAAGTGTTGTTTGTGAAAAAGAGGAAAAATGCACTAAGACAATTAAGAAAAAGCAGAAGGTTTTTTTCATTGTTATCAACTTATAATAATATAGAACTCTCTTCATATTAAATAGTTGTGCTTAATACGCAAGCTTATTTCGGAACGTTATGGTTCAATGTTTGCTTAATGGGTATAAATTTAAAAAATGCTTTATTTGGTTTTCTTGTTCCATCGCATCTTCAAAGCCTAATTTTATTAACTCAGTGCAGAAATTCTTTTCAAATAACAAATAGCTAATAATACTCGATTCAGAATCATTACTAATACCTGCACTTCGCAATAGGAGTCTTACAGGTAAAGGTAAGTCGTTATAGTAGTTTAGTGCTATCGCATTAAAATCGTGACTAGGATTAATAATGAAACTGTCTATATGCTGTAAACCTTCAACACTTGCTTTTTTTGATTTTGGAATTAACTTTAACGTTTCATTTATTCTAGCCATGCGCTCTAAATCACTATTCATCGTGTCAGCAAAAATTGAATCTAGCAAATGACCGGCAATTGTTGCAGCCGTCGGAGGATGTGGATTATTTTCATTAACATGCAAAGGCTCTTTAGGTTGATCGACGCCTATAACGAATATGCGTTTTGCTCCCAAGTGAATTGCGGGGCTCAGTGGTGATAACTGATGAACAGAGCCATCGCCAAAGTGTTGGTTTTTAATTTTTATTGATGGAAATACCAGAGGAATTGCTGATGATGCCATTAAATGTTCACTATTTAATTGCTCTGCTTGTCCGCAACGCTTTGCTCTTTCCCAAGGTTGTATATTATCATTTGCCTGAAAAAAGCTAATTGAGTTTCCTGTACTATAACTTGATGCTGTAACTGAAATGGCAGACAGGTTGCCTCGTAAAATATTATTATCTATGCGTTTAAAATTCATCACAGAATTTAATAAATGTCTTAATGGCTCACTATTTAATAAACTATGCGGTAACTTATTAGCATAGTCAGCTTGAAAACTCGCTAACATGCCTTTTCCTATATAACCGAAAACACCTCGAGTATCGTTATGATAAATTTTGCTGGTATCTAAGTTTTTCCACATCCATTCTAGTTTTTTTACCCCTAATCGAAAGCATGATGCATAGCAACCTAGAGCTGTGCTATTTATAGCTCCGGCAGAAGTTCCACAAAGAATAGGGAAGGGAATAGCATGATTTCTAGGGACGAATTTAGCTATGGCTGAGAGCACACCAACTTGGTAAGCAGCTCGTGCTCCACCACCAGTTAGGACTAATGCATTATTGCTTGCGACATAATTACGTCTTCGAATCATAGCTTATTGTTATTAAATACCTTTAAGTAATTTAAGTGTATGTGCTTTTAGTCTTTACAGCTAGCTTCATATTGAAATTCAAATAAAAAAAAGCCAGCTAAGAAGCTGGCTTTTTAAAATGACATAGAATTATTAACAATTAACCTTCTTACCTATCACTGTTCTTACCTAAAAGGTGAAAATAGCTTTAAGCAGTATGCCTAGCTGAAAATAATTTATTAGCTGCTAACGCGTTCGTTTGCAGCATCGATCAATGGTTG